>VOFI01002811.1_pt1 | contig 17374 bp, 21 predicted proteins | sample 5384131 | NCBI WGS metagenome assembly VOFI01 (sample SAMN12384728, study PRJNA508395) | human gut metagenome | isolation source: healthy gut H | host: Homo sapiens
CCTTGTCGCCCAGCTCGTCGAGCGTCTGCTGCGTCGCGTTCACCAAGGCGTCGGCGTTGTTGCGCACCTCGACCTCTTCCTTGCGAGCAGCGTCCTCGGCGGCGTGCTGCTCGGCGTCCTTTTCACCATGCGGTCGACTTCGTCGTCGGACAGCGCGGTGGAGCCGGAAATGGTGATCTGCTGCTGCTTGCCGGTGCCGAGGTCTTTTGCGGACACGTTCACGATGCCGTTCGCATCGATGTCGAAGGTGACCTCGATCTGCGGAACGCCGCGGCGAGCAGCCGGGATGCCGTTGAGCTGGAAGCGGCCGAGCGTCTTGTTTCCAGCGGCCATCTCACGCTCGCCCTGCAGGACGTGCACCTCGACGGAGGCGTCTGGTTGTCGGCGCCGTGAGTAGATCTCGGTCTTGCGCGTCGGGATGGTGGTGTTGCGCTCGATCATCTTGGTCATCACGCCGCCCATGGTCTCAACGCCCAGGGAAAGCGGGGTGACGTCCAGCAGAAGGATGCCCTGAACGTCGCCCGGCCAGAACACCACCCTGAACAGCCGCGCCCATGGCGACGACCTCGTCGGGGTTAACCGACATGTTCGGGGTTCTTGCCGGTCATCTCTTCACCAGATCCTGAACGGCAGGCATGCGGGTGGAGCCGCCGACCAGGATGACCTCGTCGATCTCACCGGTGGAAAGGCCAGCTTGGCGTCGGCAAGCGCGCGCTCGACGGGCTTGCGGCAACGATCGAGCAGGTCTTGGTGATGCGCTCGAACTCGCCACGGGTCAGCGTGTAGTCGAGATGCTGCGGCACCCGTCGATGGCGGTGATGAACGGTAGGTTGATGTTGGTCTGCGTGGTGGCGGACAGCTCCATCTTCGCCTTTTCGGCGGCTTCCTTCAGGCGCTGCAGGGCCATCTTGTCCTGGCGCAGGTCGATGCCCTTGTCGGCCTGGAACTTGTCGGCCAGCCAGTCGATGACGCGCTGATCCCAGTCGTCGCCGCCGAGGTGGTTGTCGCCTGCGGTGGACGCAACCTCGAAGACGCCGTCGCCGAGCTCGAGAACCGACACGTCGAAGGTGCCGCCGCCGAGGTCGAACACGAGGATCTTCTGGTCCTTGTCGATCTTATCGAGGCCGTAAGCCAGAGCGGCAGCCGTCAGGCTCGTTGATGATGCGCAGAACCTCGAGGCCCGCGATCTTGCCCGCGTCCTTGGTGGCATGGCGCTGGGCGTCGTTGAAGTATGCGGGACGGTGATGACGGCCTGGGAGATGGACTCGCCGACCTGCTTCTCGGCATCAGCCTTCAGCTTCTGCAGTACCATGGCGGAGATTTCCTCGGCGTGTAGTCCTTGCCGTCGATGTCGACCACCGCGCGGCCGTCCTTGCCGGCCTGAACCTTGTACGCAACCGTCTTCTGCTCTTGAAGGAGCGGCCGATGAAAGCGCTTGACGGACGAAACGGTGTTCTTGGGGTTGGTGACCGCCTGGTTCTTCGCGGCCTTGCCGACGCGCGCTCGCCGTCCTTGCGGAAACCCTCGACGGACGGGGTGGTGCGGTCGCCTTCGGCGTTCACGAGGATCTCAGGCTCCGGCCCTCCATAACCGCCATCGCGGAGTTGGTAGTACCGAGGTCGATACCGAGAATCTTAGCCATTGTTTGTTCCTCTCTTTCACAGCTTTCACTGTAGATAGAATGATGTTGACTGTCACTATAAAATCTAAGTGGGTGGCTGTCAACTTATCTTCCTTATCTGCCGTGAAATTACTTACGACTCCGGATTTTACACACATTTGTTCCCTTACGCGCCCGAAGGACTCTTTGTAGCGAGGAAGATGCCCCGCGTGGAGATAGGTCATCGTTTTCACCGGGTTGGAAACCGCGCGCTGATCGAGCCGCGGGCGACGCAGGCTGAGCCGAGAGCACGCACGCGTCATGCCGCGGGCGATGCCGGGCTGCGCCGAAGGCGAACGCGGAGTCGAATCTCAAACGATGCAAAGGGCCGCCGCGATCGTTTTCGACGTTTCTCGATCTTTCTGCAACATTTCGCCACCTTTCAAGCGTGTTATTAATGAGCGGACGACTAGTGCGCCGCTCGAGACCCTCGAAGCCGAACCCTCCGGAAGGAGCGCCTACCCCCTCCAAGACGAATCATTCATGACGCACGCCGTCAGCACATGGGCGGACACCGTCTATCGCGTCGCGCTGACGCGCATGCGGTCGCCGTGCGACGCGGAGGACGTCGTGCAGGACGTATTCGTCAGCCTCATGCGCTCGGCAAGGAGATTCGAGGACGACGAGCATCTCAAAGCCTGGCTCATAACCGCGACCATCAACCGCTGCCGAAGCCTCGCGCGGGCCCCATGGGCGAAGCAGGGTCCCCCTCGATGACGAACTCGCCGAACGCAAGCTGCGCTACGGAGCAGGATCCGATGCCGCTTACGTGCACGCACGCGAGCACCCGCTTTGGAGCGCGGTCGACGACTTCCCGACGACATGCGAAGCGCCTTCCACCTTTACTACGTGGAGGGGTATGCGACGGCGGATATCTCGAAGCTAATGAGCTGCAAGCCGGCAACCGTCCGCTCATGGCTCCACCGAGCGAGGAAGACCTTGAAGCTCAACCTGAAAAAGGAGGAACGTCATGAACAACCGAAGCACGCGCGAATTCGCCAATCGCATGAAGCAAGTCCGGCTGGAAGATGAGAAGGCGCGAGCGCGCATCCTCGATGCCGTGACGGAGCACGCGCGCTCCGAAGGCGAGGTTCCTTCGCAGCTCGCGGTGCATTCGCAAAGTGGCAGCCCGCCCGCAACGTCAAACCGACGCCGCGCAAAGGCCAAACCGCAGGCGCGCAAACCGAGACAGCCATTATCGCCGGCATCGCGGCGTGCGCCCTGGCGGCGAGCATCGGCGCCGTGGGGCTCACCGCTCGGCGGCTCCGGACACAGGCGGCGGCGCAGCTTTGCTTGCAGGGCAGAAAGCGTTCGCGCTGAAGCATACGCCCAGGGTGACTGAGCAAGGAACCCTACACACGACCGTCCTAACCGAGAACTCGCTGGGCAACAACGTCGGCGGCTACTTCGGGCATTGGCAGAATCTTGAGACCGGCGAGGCGCTCGACGACGTGCTCGGCTACTGGTTCCGCTTCGACCTCACCTGCATCGGAAACGACGTCGCATCCTACACGTACGAAATAGAAGGCGATGACACGTACTTTCGGCATCATCGACATGAATCACGAAACCCCGACGGTGGTCGGCAAGTACAGCATCGTGGAAAAAACGCTCGCCATCGATGCCGACGGCCAGCACGATTACGGCGTGGGGGAAGGCCAGCGCTACATCCCGGCATCATCGTGAGCCTGCCGATGGACGAGGAATTCGACGCCGTGTACGAAGCGGCGCTCGCCGCCGACGCCGCGCAATCCCAAGCGCTGCAGGACAAGGTGAGAAACGAAAGCGCCGCAGCGGGCGAGAAGGCCGACGAGAACGCACTGCAACAAGCGCTCGACGAGGCTAACGCGCAGCTGAGCGAGGCGAGCAGCGGGTTGGATCGCCAGATCGAGACGCATGCCGCCGCCAGGATAAACGGATGCAAGCTGCACGTCACCGCGACCTACACCGACGGCACGACCGAGACGAAGACCTACGAGATCGCCCCCGTCGATAACTACGGCGAGCTTCTGACCTCCTTCCTCGCCGAACGCGAGGCGTGGATGGCCGAGAACGAAGACGGCTCCGTCAGCGAAGAGCGCCCCGGAGGAGCCCGAGCTGTACCGCATCACCGAACTTGAGGAATAACACACGGAGTCGTAAGGGCTGCCGGCGCACAACACAATCAGGAAGCCGAGGGACGCCATGCATCCGAGCACGGCGTCCCTTGCCTATATATATGCTATTTTCTACTGAAACAGCGGCACCTTGCCCAGCAGGAAATCCTCTAACGGAAACTCCTCCGAGCCCACTATCAGAGCATAGGTGCCAGGGTAGCGCTGCACGAATTCGCCGAGTCCCTTCGTTCCCTTTGACGCGGCCGCTCTTCACCTCGATGGCGGTACGTCGGCGACCTGACGTCACCATAAAATCGACTTCCGCCCCCTTGTCTCGCCACCAGCGAAGGTCGAACCCTTCTCCTGCGAACGCGCGAGCAGATAGGCCCCACTGCGGTCTCGACCAGATGCCCTCGCAAAGCCGTATCGCTCATAACCCTGTCGGCGACGTCGTTGCCGAGCGACGCCGTCATCAACGACGTGTCGTGCACCAGCAGTCGGGGCGAGTTTCGATTTCGCAACCAACGCTTTCCCATCGCACTTCTTCAGTCCGCTCATAAGCCCCGCATGAGATAGACAATCTAGATAATGGGCGACGACGTCCCGGTATTACCACCAATCATCAAGCTGTCCCAGCAGCTTGCGGTACGAGATCTCTTTGGGAGGAATGACAATGCCCCACCTCGAACAAGGCGCGCAGCAGCAGGTTTTCGCACCATCTCCATCTCCAAGACGTCTTTGCGTGATCGTCGGTTCGATAATGGAATCCGCAATAACTCAGCCAACGCGACGTATCGCCCCTCAACGCAGAAGCGCCCGGATATCCTCCCAGCATAAGAAAGTCGTCAAGCGAATACCCGAACGCCTTTCTACATTCGGAAAAAGAGTCCATTGCGTCGACCTCAGAATCTCGAATCGACCCTTGAGCGACTCCGCCATGCCGCTTTGCAGCGTAAGCGTCGACGAGCCCGTGAGCACGGCCTTCGCGTTTCGCCCGCGACGCGTATCCTCGTTCCAAAGGTATTTAACAGTTGATAACCACCGGAACTTTTGAACTCATCGAGCGATAGAACCACTGCCTCGGTGGGAAGAGAGCATTGCCCGAGCGTTTCCCCCACACTTCCTCGAGCTTGCGCGCGATGATCCGCCTGTCGAAGGAGTATTCCGGACCTTGGCCACATCGCTTATCCAGAGCCTGTCCGGACCGGAAAGTGTTTTTCCCCCGTCTGGCGGGGCCCTACGACGCCTGCATAAACTTTCTGGGCTTCCGCGAAGACGCTGGCTATCGTTGTTACGTAGTCTCTCGTTCGCTGAGCACAGCCCTCTCCTCTTTCCTTCTTCACATGCACACCCATATGGTCAGAGTTGCTCATTTTCCCTGCCATTTCGATCAGGTTTTCTCAGAAAAGGGAGCGAAGCGGCTGCGCGCTGCGCGGCGACGTTTCTGTCGACGACCTCGAGAACCTCTTGCGGGCATGCGTCACGCAATGCCGCAGCCGATGCACTCATCAGCTTCGATTACCGGGGGTGTGACATAGCAACTCCTTCTTCGTCGAAAGTCCCCCTTGGGATGTTTCCCAATAACTTTCGTAGCGCAAGATACCATTAATCACGTTCCGCACAAGGGGGAAAACTTTTTTCAGATTTCGGTAAAAATGCCGGGCATTGCGGTTGCCGCCAGCAGTTCGCACCGCCCAGCCTCTTCATCCGGGCCGCGCTAGCAAATGCGCGGCAGCTGCTCGCCGACGAGCATGTCGAGAATGCGCGTCGATCCGAACGCCGTGCGCAGAAAAAACCTTAGGCCCCGCTCGGGATCCGCCGCGGCAACCTCGCCGATGACGGTGGCGTCGGCTCCGTAGCGGTTGGCCTTCATGGCCGCGAGCGCCGCATCGGCTTCGTCGGCGGGAACCACGCACACCATCTTGCCCTCGTTCGCCACCTGCATGACGTCGTATCCGAGCATCTCGCATGCGCCGAGCACCGCGTCTCTCACCCGGCACGGAATCCTCGTCGACGTACATGTCGACATCCGCCTGATCCGCAAGCTCGTTGAGCGTCGAGGCGATACCGCCGCGCGTGGGATCGCGGAAGCAGCGAACGCTGCGGGGCCGCCTCGATGACCTCGGCGATCAGATGGTTGAGTGGAGCCACATCGCTTTCGATATCGGCCGAAAAAGGCCCAAGCCCTCCCGACAGCTCATGATAGTGATGCCGTGGTCGCCGAGCGTGCCCGTCACGAGAATCTTGTCCCGGGTCGGCATTGCACACCACCGAGTTCAGCCCTTCGCGCAGCACGCCGACGCCGCTTGTGTTGATGTAGATGCCGTCACCGTGCCCGCGATTGACCACCTTGGTGTCGCCGGGTTACGATCCTGACCCCCGCCTCGCGAGCCACCTGGCCATCGACGCGCAAACACGTCGCAGATCGTCCAGAGGGTAGCCTTCTTCGAGAACGAAGCCGCAGCTCCAGATAGAGCGGACGCGCACCGCTGGTCGCCACGTCGTTGACGGTTCCGCATACCGCAGGCGCCCGATATCGCCGCCGGAAAAAATGGGGCGACACGACGAACGAGTCGGTCGAGAAAGCCAAGCGCTCTCCCGGTGCAAGAGCGGGAAGAACCGCCGCGTCGTCGCCGCGCAGAAGATCGTCGTTTCCATACGCCGAGAAGAACACCTCGTCGATGATCCGCTTCATCATGATTCCGCCGCTGCCGTGGGCGAGCATGACGGTTGCATCTTGCGGCATGGTATCCGCCCCTTTCGCTTTTATCCAGAAAGCCCCCGCGCATCGCGAAAGCAATCCGACGGGGGGCGCACCCGCCAGCCGGCGAGGCGTCGGGCTGTTGCATGATTGCACGGTTACACGTGATGGCGGTCGTGGTGAGAACGAGCTTGCCGTTCTGAACGCCCTTGGTCCCGAGGATGAGGTTGGCTATGTCTTGAACCATCCCCGTTTCACCGCGCATGACGATCACCTCGAGGCACATATGCTGGTCGACGCACGTGCATGGTCGAGATTATCGCTTCGAAGTAGTCGTGCTGAATGCTGTGCAACTTCTCCTGCAAGTCGCTGGCATGGTGGTCGTAGACGATGGTGAGCGTGCCCATGACCATAACCCCCGGCATGGCGCATTCGTCCTCGACGAGGGCGTCGCGAACCAGATCGCGCACAACCTCGCTGCGATTCTTCGCCAAACCGCGACGCGAGACCAGCTGATCGAAGCGCATGAGCAGATCCTCGGGCATCGCGACCGAGAAACGCATCAGCTCCTTGCCCATAGAAGCCCGCTACACCAAGCTGACCGTGACGCCCTCGGCGTTCTCGGCGTCGTCCTCGATGGCGTCCTTCGCCTCGTCGAGCAGCGCACGAGCGTCGTCAAGCAGCGCCTGCGCAGCGTGAAGCTTCTCGGAAACGGTGGCGAAGCCCGCGTCCTCGGCATTGTGGGCGAGATTATGCGTCCAGCGACGCTCGAGCTTCAGGTGGTCGTCGATCTGCTCGATCATGAGCTCGAGCTGGCGGTGTTGACGCCGTTGGTGCACATGTCTTCCTCCTAGTCCGCCGCAAGCATGCGGCACAATTGATATGATTGCTGTTGTAATACGAAGCGACTCCCATCGCAAGGAGTTAGTGTGATTTCTTCCGCGAATTGTAACATGTATGAGGTCAACGCCGGAGCGCTCTCGCCGTGTACGGGGACTTCGTGCGCACGCAAGGCGGCACGCTCGTCGCCTCGATCTGCTCGCACGAGATCGACGACGCCACGAGAGCGGCGGTGGAAAAATCCATGGCGGCGCTCGGTTACGGAGAGAACGCCTGCGCGCACATCGCCGTCAAGGTGGACGGCAGCGAACTCGGCGCGGCCGACGTGCACAACGTGATAGAGGCCATCGATCCGCTTGCGATCGTCGTCTGCGACGAGGAGGCGGCTCAGGTCGTCTCGCATGCCTATCGGCGCCCTGTCGAGCTTTGACGCGAGCACGCGCGTTCTCGGCAGGACGGTCATAGCCTTCCGCGATCTTGAGCGCATGATGGGTTCGGCGAAGGAAAAACAGCGGGCATGGGCCCTTCTCAAAAAAGATTCCGCATCTCGGCTAGCCTAATTCGCGCAGGGCGACGATATCTTCACATTCCCGTCCAACGTCATGGGTACAATAGCACCGCTTACGATTGATTTGCCTTGAACAGGAAGGAACCGACATGGAGGACTTCACCGGGCTGCTCGAACTTTGGATCGACAACGTCGACGACCCCGCTCTGCTCGCCGAGCTCGAGCAGCTGAAGACGGGGGATGAAACCGCCGTCCGCGACGCCTTCTACCAAGATCTCACCTTCGGCACGGCAGGCTTGCGCGGCATCATCGGCGCGGGCCCGAACCGCATGAACGTTCTACACCGTCGCGAAGGCCACGCAGGGCCTCGCCGATTACATTAACGCGAACTTCACCGATCCGAGCGTCGCCATCGCGCGCGACAGCCGCAACATGGGCGAGGAGTTCGTCGAAACCGCAGCGGGTGTGCTGGCGGCCAACGGCATCCGCGCGCTCATCTACCCGCGCATCGAGCCCACGCCGGCGCTGAGCTTCGCCGTGCGCGACCTTGGGTGCTGCATGGGCATCTGCATGACGGCCAGCCATAACCCTGCTCCCTACAACGGCTACAAAGCCTACGGTCCCGACGGATGCCAGATCACCACTCAGGCGGCGCGCGACATCCAAAACGCCATCAACGATGTCGACATCTTCAAGGTCGAGCGCATGCCCTTCGCCCAAGCCGTCGAGGCGGGTCTTGCGAGTTACATCGGCGAGGACACGCTCGACCGCTTCATCGACGCCGTGTCCGACCAATCGCTCGAAGCTGACGGTGCGCATGCCGACGTCGAGCTGAACGTGGTGTACACTCCGCTCAACGGCACCGGCCTCGAGTGCTGCGAGCGCATCTTCGATCGCATCGGCGTCCGCAACGTCACGCTGGTCGAGGAGCAATCGACGCCCGACGGCAACTTCCCCACATGTCCCTACCCCAATCCCGAGATTCGCGAGGCGCTTGAGCGCGGCCTCGCCCTGTGCGAGAAGGTGCACCCCGACCTCCTTCTGGCCACCGACCCCGATGCCGATCGCGTGGGCATCGCCGCCGAGCACGACGGCTCCTACCAGCTTATCTCGGGAAACGAGATGGGCATCCTTCTGCTCGATTACATCTGCCGCATCCGCTCCGCACGCGGCGAGGATCTCGACGGCGCGGTGGCGGTGACCACCATCGTCTCCACCGCCATGGTGGACGCGCTCGCCCGTGAGTACGGGTTCCAGCTGCGCCGCACGCTCACGGGATTCAAATACATCGGCGAGCAGATCGGCCTGCTCGAAGCAGCCGGCACGCCGGAGCGCTTCATCTTCGGTTTCGAGGAAAGCTACGGCTATCTCTCCGGCGCTCACGTGCGCGACAAGGACGCGATTAACGCGAGCATGCTCATCTGCCAGATGGCACGCGATTACAAGGCGCGCGGCATGGACCTCGTCGAAGCGCTCGAAAAGCTTTACGCGAAGTTCGGCTACCACAAAAACGCGACCATCAGCCTGGAGTATCCGGGGCCGAAGGCGCCGAGAAGATGCGCGCCATCATGGAGGGACTTTCCTCCAACCCGCCCGCCGAGTTCGCAGGCCTTCAGGTCGAGCGATCCGTCGATTACAACGCAGGAGTGCGGATGCCCTACGTTGGCTCCGCCGGCCTCATGAACGACCCCGACTCACCGCAGACGCTTCCCGCAGCCAACGTGTTCGAGATGCAGCTTGCGGGCGGCAGCAAGGTGATCGTGCGCCCGAGCGGCACCGAGCCGAAGATCAAGGCGTACCTGTTCGCAGCCTGCGCCGACGAGGCTTCGGCGAAGGAACTGCTCGCCAAGCTCGATTCCGCAGCGCGCAAGCTTTTGGCTTAGCCGAAACCTCATCCGAAACCTGCCCGGCGCCGGCGAGGCGCTCGTCTCGGCGGCGCCGAAGTCGAGCACGTCGGCAGGACGCCTTTTTGGCCTGCATCGTGAAATTCGCCCCCGATAAAAATCGGAACGACGCGCATCGCCGAGCATGGAGCAGGGGCAGAGGGCCGCAGCGATGCCCTGCGGCCCTCTGAAACTCCGCCGAGCATCGCGAAAACCACAGGACCGGAGGCACGCTGAGCTCACGAACGATAATTTATAAACCGAAGTTAACTTTTTTCTCAAAAGGTATTGCTTTTCTCCAAGAGTTACCTTATTCTAACTTTCGTCGACAAGGAGACCGAAGCTGATCGAAAGGCAAGCAAGCTCACCCCCTCGAGCAAGCACCTTCCTCCGGTTCGTCGAAGGCCTCACCGTCGCAACTCCTCCTCTCTTTTTGCTTTACCGGGTGACGAAAGCTCTCCTCGTCTGGCTTTTGTCACAAGAAAAAGCGTCCCAGGGACCCCTTCCCTCGGACGCTTTTTCTGTTTCACGTGAAAACTTGCGGATTCCCCTGGTCATAACGCATTCTTAAGCAGTCCGACCACGTTCTAACCGCTCGCCTGCTTTTTACGATGTTACGAATTGATTTTTCGTAACCACATACGTACAATGGCGCAGCACACGATTAAGTCGAACCTATCGAGAACCGAAAAGTGAGACACCATGAAAAACTTCGCACCGCGCTCGTCTGCGTGATCGCAGCAGGCGCGCTCGCCTTCGCGCTGACCGGATGCGCTTCAACGCAGCAAGACTCAAGCGAACCCGCATCACCTGAGTCCATCACCGTCACCGACGCCTACGGACGCGACGTCACGGTCCCCGCCGACGCCGACACGTGCGCGACCGTCGGCAGTGCGGCTCGCTTTGTCGTATACGCCGGCGCCCAGGACAAGCTGATCGCCATCACCGAAATGGACACGCCCGCCTCCCCGCGCGCGCCTACACCGAGGTGTACGCCGACGAGTTCGCCGCCCTGCCCACGACCAGCAACGGAAACCACCTGATGGAAACCAGCGTCGATGCCGAGAAGATGCTCGAGCTGAAGCCCGACGTCATCATCTCGAGCCGCTCCGCCGAAGAATGCGACCAGCTGCAGCAGCAGATCGGCATCCCCCGTCGTCGGCATCTCCTACCAGGATCAGATGTTCACCGACAACGTGTACAACTCCATCCTCGCCGTCGGGCAGGCCCTCGGCACGAGCGAGCACGCACAAGGCGTCGTCGATGCGCTGAAGTCCTGGCAGGCCGATCTGTCCAGAAGGACGGCGGACATTCCCGACGAGGACAAACCCACCTGCTACGCCGGCGCCGTGAACTTCAAGGGCGCGAAGAGCTTCGGCGGAACCTACGCCGGATACCCGCCCTTTGAAGCCGTCAACGTCAAGAACGTCGCCGATGAGACGGGACAATCCGGTTCGGTGGAGGTGACGCTTGAGCAGCTCGGCGAATGGAACCCCGACTTCATGTTCCTCAACGCAGGCAACATGGATCTGCTCAAGAAGGATTACGCCGACAACACCGCGTTCTTCAACAGCCTCACCGCCTTCCAAACCGGCAACCTCTACACGCAGCCTGCGTACAACATGAACGGAACCAACATCGAAACAGCCATCTGCGACGCGTACTTCGTCGGCGCGACGGTCTATCCCGAGCAGTTCTCCGATGTCAACCTTTCGAAGAAATACGATGAGATCTTCTCCACTATGCTCGGCGCCGACTACTACGAGCAGATGAAGTCCCTCGGCGTCGACTTCAAGACGATTTCGTTCTCGTAGCAAAAGGAGAAGCTGAGCTTCCGTGGAACCCGACACCCCCAGGACGGCGCTCGCGCATGCGGCGCCGTCCCCGTTGAAAAACCGTTACAACGCCTACCTGAAGCGCAAGTGGTTGGCCATGGCGGCGCTCATCGCCGCAGCCGTCGTCTTGGTGTTCGCGTCCATCATGGCGGATCGGCGCAGCTAAGCGTCGCCGACGTGGCGCTGGCGCTTATCGGACAAGGCGACCCGTACAACGTCATCGTGGTATGGAACCTCCGCATGCCCCGCATCCTCACCGCGCTCGTCGGCGGCGTGGCTTTGGCGCTGGCGGGATGTGCGTTTCAAAGCGTCCTGCGCAACCCGCTCGCCTCCGCGTCGACGCTCGGCATCGCGCAAGGCGCCGCTTTCGGCGCGTCGGTCGCCATCATCGTGCTCGGCATCGGAAGCTCCTCGGCGATGTACGAGGGCGCGGCCTCGTTCAGCAACCCCTACGTCACCGTCGTATGCGCGTTCGCGGGCGCGATAGCCTCTTCGCTGGTCATCTTAGCGCTCTCCCGCTTCCGCGATATGACGCCCGAGACCATCGTGCTCGCAGGCGTCGCCATGTCGGCGCTTTCACGGGCGGAACGGCCCTTATGCAGTACTTCGCCGAGGACACGCAGGTGGCCGCCGTGGTGTTCTGGACCTTCGGCGACCTCGGGCGCGTCACGTACCGCGAGCTGCCCATTATCGCCATCGTCACTGCGGCGAGCGCCGTTTTCTTCATGCTGAACCGCTGGAACTACAACGCCATGGAATCGGGTGAGGGGTCGGCCCACGGGCTTGGCGTGAACGTGAACCGCGTGCGGCTTTCCAATATGCTGATCGGAACCCTGGTCTCGGCGACGGTTATCGCGTTTTGCGGAACCATCAACTTAATCGGACTGGTCGCGCCGCACATCATGCGGCGCATCCTGGGAAGCGACTATCGCTACCTTCTGCCCGCATCGGCCATCGCCGGCGCGGTCGTCCTGCTGCCGCCGACCTCATCGCCCGCACGGCAATCGCCTCGGTGGTGCTGCCCATCAGCGCCATCACCTCGTTCATCGGCGCGCCTCTTTTCCTCTACCTGCTTCTGAGGGGAGGACGTCGATGAGCCTTTTCCCCCGATTTCAAGCGCGGACGTGGCGATGCGGCCGACGCGCGACGCGACGAGCGCACGCGCGTTGAACTCCGCGCATGCGACATCGCCTACGCATACGGCAGAAACCAGCCGGTGCTCGAACGCGTCCGCGCCGACATCACGCCGGGATCGTTTCTCGCCATCCTCGGCGTGAACGGATGCGGGAAGTCAACGCTGCTCGGCTGTCTCGACGGCATGATCGAACCCGCGCGGGGCGAGATCGAACTCGGCGGCGCAACGCTTTCCTCTTATCCACGCGATGATCGCGCTCAGCGCATCGCGCTTGTCGCGCAGCACAGCCACGCGAACAGGCTCACCGTTTTCGACGCGCTTCTGCTTGGACGCAAGCCCTACATCAAGTCCGCCCCTGAATGACGCCGACTTCGCCGCGGTTGAGCGCGTCGTCGACGAGCTGAATCTGCACGACCTCGCCTTGCGCTACGTCGACGAGCTATCGGGCGGCGAATACCAAAAAAGGTCATGATCGGGCGTGCGCTTGTTCAAGAGACCGATATCGTGCTGCTCGACGAACCGACGAACAACCTCGACATGGCCAACCAAGCCGAGGTCATGAGCCTCGTGCGCTCTATCGTCGACGAGCGGGACATCGCCGCCGCCGCGGTCATGCACGACCTCAATTTGTCCCTGCGCTACTGCGACCGCTTCCTCATGGTGAAAGACGGTCTCGTCGCAGCCTACGGCGACGTCAACGTAATCACCCCCGAAAGCGTTGCCGACGTTTACGGCGTCGATGTTGAAATCATCGAACATCGCGGGCGCCGCATCGTCGTGCCCTTCGATTAGCACACCCCCCGAAAGCGAAAGGAACCCCATGAACGCAATCGCCTCCTATTTCGATGAACGCGCCCGGAACTGGGACGATATCGCAGAACCTGCAGGAACCAAGCACATCATGATGGCCAAGCTCGCAGGATGCCGGCAAGGACTTCGCATTCTCGATGTGGGATGCGGGACGGTATCATGATGCAAGCCTACCTGGACTGCGGTGCCGCGCATCATCACGGCATCGACCTCTCGCGTGAAATGGTCGAGAAGGCGAAGGCTAAGTTTTCCACCGACGACCGCGTCTCCTTCATCTGCGGCGACGTGGTTGAAATCGAGGGCGACGGCGTTTTCGACTGCATCGTCATGTACAACATGTACCCTCATGTCATCGACAAGAAGCCCCTGGTCGAAGCCGTGCACAGGCTGCTGGTGCCGGGAGGCAGGTTCCTCGTCGCCCACGGAATGGGCAGAGACGCGCTGAACGCGCATCATCACAACGTGCCCGCCGACGTCACCTCCACGCTCCAACCAGCGCAGATCGCCCTGCAGGATTGGACGGATCGGTTCGACATCGATACGTTCTGCGACAACGACCTGCATTACTTCTTCGGCGGCGTTCGCAAGAAAGGCCTCGCGAAATAGCGGGAGGAGATCGCGGGGTGCCGGCCGCGAGGGGCTTTCGGTGCGACGACGGAGCAAGGCCGTCAAACGCAAGGAGGGTTCAAACGGAGCTGCGGCGATGCGAGCAGGAGCCGCAACGCGCAGTTTACACGATACCGCCACGCACATGACTTGCTCGGGATTGCAAAACGACTTGGGCTGGAAGATGCCGCGGCACAAGCATGACGAGCCTCAGACGCAGGAAAAGCCGCTGGGGGAAGCGGCTTTTCCGTACGAGAGAAACGAGGAGAATGAAGGTCTTTATTTTCTTAAATCTCTTAGGGACGAGTTCATAGTAAAGAAATAATTATTCACTGTCAAGAATATTCCTAGCTACGATTATCTTTATCGCGAGCGTTTGCATTTCTGCCGCGAGCGGCTGAGAGACACGGCGAGCACGTGAAGACGAGGGGCAGACGGAGGCGTAGCGAAGCCCGGCTGCTGAGTTTCGCGTGAAGGAGCGAGCCGATCGTTCTTGTTGCGGTACCATGTGCGCTAACGGTGATGCCCCTGCATCTGAACCGATTAAACTCAACCTCCGTAGATTGGAGCCGTCATGGCCAACAAAAGTCTCGCCAAGTCGCCTGAGGAAACAACCGTCCTCGTCACCGGCGGCGCGGGATTCATCGGCAGCCACACCGTCGTTGAGCTGCTCGACCGCGGTTATCGTGTCGTCATCGTCGACGACCTCAGCAACTCGAGCGAGGTCGCCGTTGAGCGCGTGCGAACCATTGCAGGGCTTACCGAGGACGACGAATGTCTCGCCTTCTACCGCGCCTCGATCCTCGACCGCGAAGCGCTTGAGAGCATTTTCTCCAACCACGACGTCGACGTCGTCATCCACTTCGCAGGCTTCAAGGCCGTCGGCGAGTCGGTGGTGAAACCCCTCGAGTACTACTGGAACAACATCGCCGGAACGCTGGTTCTCGCCGAAGTCGCCCGTGAGCACGACTGCAAGAACATCGTGTTCTCGTCAAGCGCGACCGTTTACGGCGAGCCGGAATTCATCCCCATCACCGAGGATTGCCCCAAGCACACCCCGACGAACCCCTACGGCCAGACTAAGACCATGCTCGAGCAGATTCTCACGGATCTCTACATCGGCGACAACGAGTGGAACGTCGTCCTGCTCCGCTACTTCAACCCCATCGGCGCGCATGAGAGCGGCATGATTGGCGACGGACCCCGAGGGCATGCCCCAACAACCGTCCTTCCCTATGTCGCGCAAGTCGCGGTCGGGCAACTGCGGCTGAGGAGTGCGTCGGCGTGTTCGGCGACGAGCGTCTATCATTCACCGAAGACGATGCAGGAAAGCGGTAGGCAATAGCGGAATAGAGCAGGCGAGCGCTCGGACCGCCTTACCGCCCAAGCGCCGTCGAACCGCAAGGATTAACCGCCCTTCGGCAGATCGTCAATTCGAACCCCGCCGGCACAACCGAGCGGCGAATCGCGAAAGCGTTTTCGCTTCTCATGTCGGCGGGGTTTTCAATTCCCCTTCAATGTCACCCCCCATGACATTTAATTTCGAGAACACCGCGAGCGCTGTCATCAGCGACCGTAATTTGTAAACGACCGCTTACAGCAGGGTGTAAGCAGAGGCTTACGCTTTTTCCCATGTCGAACGCAAGCCAACATAAACCGCAGCTCGTCTATCCCGAGCATGCCCCCTTTGCGCTCGAAGAAGCGGTGATTCTCGGCACGAACGTCGAGAGGCTTCGCCTCGAAGCGGGAATGGACATCTCGACGTTCGCCCGCGTTGCAGGCATCGCCCGCCCCACCATCTACAAGGTCGAAAGCGGTGTGTCGAACTTGAAGCTCTCGTACCTCAAGAAGATCGCCGACGCGCTCGACGTCACCATCGTCGATCTTCTCACGGTGAAGGAAGCCGACTAGGACGCTCGCCCGGGCGTTCGGGAAAAAGCAATCCAAAGAAGCGACCCCATCGCGGCCCCACCGTGTCGACCAGCCAATCCGCCGGGTCGCACATACGTCCCGGCACGAAGAGCTGGTGGAGCTCATCGGTGACGCCGTACGCGCTCGCTGCAACCACAGCCGCTGCGAAGGCGACCGCGAGCGAACGTTCGCGATCGACGCCGACGGCGCGGGTCAGTAGCGCCCCCGAAAACCAGGTATTCGCAGAAGTGCCCCAACGACGAAACCAGGTCGACCCTGGGCCCGAGCACAGCTGCTTGAACGTCGCTCAACCAGCGTTTCACCAGGGAAAAAGAAGCCATCGCCGTAAGGCAGGTCATCGCCGGTGTGGGCGGACATGAAGAATATGAAAGCCGCCCATAAAACCACGGGGAGCCATGCAAGCACGAATCCCCCTGCCCTCACCGCGTTTTCCCGTGCGCTCGCTCGATCCCTTGCGAGAACGCGCCAGCGCCACGGTTAGAGCTCCCCGGCCAAGGAGAGCAGCTGCTCGGGAGACGTTACGCACGTCCGGCTCAGCGTCTTCGTCTTTAAAATCATGAACCTCGTGATATCCCCAGGACACCGCCACGGCGAACGCGCCCGCATTGCGAGCCACCCTCACGTCACCCCGGGGGCGAGTCCCCGACATACACCGTCCGCTCCGGCGTGGAATCAAGCTTCGCGAATCGTCCGCAAAAGACCCGTCGGATCGGGCTTGCGCGGAATCTCGGCGCATTCGCCATGCATGACCTCGAAAACGCCCGGCGTGTATTTGCCGATGACCTCGCGCACGCCGCCGTCGAATTTGTTCGAGAGCACGGCGAGCCTGCAGCCGCGCTCACGGAGCCCGTCAAGCGTTTCTGGGCATGCCCCTCGTACGGCTTCGTCAAGTTGTTGTCGAGAACGGGGAAGAGCTCCTTCCACCGTCGAACCGCACGCTCAGCCGCTGCGGCGTCGGTTCCCTCGGGGATCGCCTGCAACATGAGCGCTTTCACCCGTTGCCGACGAAGCTCAGAATCTCGGCTTCGGTGCGTTCGGGATACCCTTCCGCGCGAAGCGCGGCGTTCGTCAAAACAACCAGGTCGGGCAGCGTATCAAGTAGCGTGCCGTCGAGATCGAATATAAACGTATCGAATGTGCGATCCAAAATCTTGCCTCCCCTGCTCGCTGCGCAACGCACGGCCTCGGTGACACACCGGCGAAGAGGTCGGCACGCGACGGGCGTGTATCGCACGATATCGTTCGAAGAAAGACGCCCGCCCCTTGCGCCACGGCCCTGCTCCGCAGCCTTGCGCCGCCGATCATGGTACTCCAACCGCGAACCAACCCTGAACCACCGCGCCGACGATTTCACGCGCACTTCTCGAT
>VOFI01001836.1_pt1 | contig 17360 bp, 31 predicted proteins | sample 5384131 | NCBI WGS metagenome assembly VOFI01 (sample SAMN12384728, study PRJNA508395) | human gut metagenome | isolation source: healthy gut H | host: Homo sapiens
GAAGTATGAATAAAATAAAAAAATACCCATTTTCAGAACTGTATGAAATGAGTTCTGGGATTTCTACAACAAAAAAGACCAAGCTGGTCATGGTTATCCTTTTGTATCGTTTGGAACTGTGTTTAACAACTATTTTCTTCCTGAACAGTTGCCAGATCTAATGGATACATCTGAAAAAGAGCAAGATATCTACTCAATTAAAGAGGGCGATATACTTATTACTCGAACCAGTGAAACTATAGATGAGTTAGCCATGAGTTGTGTAGCTACGAAGAACTATCCAAAAGCTACATATAGTGGCTTTACGAAAAGGCTCCGCCCGAAAACAACTGGTATAGCGTATCATAAATATTTGGCATTTTATCTGAGAGGCTATTTGTTTAGAAAGGCAGTAACTAATAATGCCTTTATGACTTTGAGAGCAAGTTTCAATGAAGATATTTTTTCTTTTTTAAATCTTTACCTTCCAGAGTACCAAGAGCAGGTTAAAATTGGCGATATGCATTACAATATGGAGCAAAAAATTCGTCTTAACCAGAAAATCTGTTCTGAGTTGGAGACCATGGCGAAAACCCTTTATGACTATTGGTTTGTGCAGTTTGATTTTCCGGATGAAAACGGCCGCCCTTACCGCACCTCTGGCGGCGAAATGGTGTGGAATTCCAAACTGAAACAGAGAATTCCAAAAGGGTTGGAATGTCGGACCTTTGTCATGTGCAATTTCAAGTATAAATACGGGATTGAATCAAGAGATAATTTCAAACTTGGGAATGGAAAAGTTCAATATATAACTGTAAAAAATATAACTACATCTGGGACACTTGACTTTACTAGCTGTGATACGGTAGATGAGCAAGCACAAAAAAAGTGATACATGCTCGTTCGGATATTTCCGCCGGTGACATTCTCTTTGCCAGTATTGCGCCACTTGGAAGATGCTATTTGATCCAAGAAACTCCCACAGACTGGGATATTAATGAATCTGTATTCTCCATACGATGCAATAACGACGTGGTTACATCAGAGTTCTTATACATGTATTTCATGGGAGATATGTTTATAAAAAGTGCAACTTCTAGTTCAACAGGTAGCATTTTTAAGGGCATTCGGATTAATACATTATTGGATTTAAATGCAATTCTTCCGTCGAAAAACATTGTTGACCTGTTTTCAAAGCAGGTTCAAAAATTACTAGCACTGAAAGAGCAAAAGGTGAAGGAAAATCTAGAAATAGTTAAACTCCGTGACTGGCTCCTGCCTATGCTGATGAATGGACAGGCCAGAGTGGAATGAGGTGAGATAGGATGCGGCGAACCTTTGCGCAGATATTGCAAGAGGCAAAGATTGATCCAAAACAAGAATATAAGAAGCTATATGGAATGCTGTTTGACCGAACCATCGTGGTGTCGAATTCCAATAGGGTTTCTGCGTATGACGAACTCAGTGAATGCTTCCTCAGCTTCCCATTTCGTGGCACCTCTCTCTCTTTGGAGGAGTTTAATGAGCTGAATGACTTTCATTTTGAAAAAAAAGAACCCACTAATTTCAAAATTGATGAGTTGATCTTACTATGCGAGTATATGGAAAATTTACTCATAGCTTACCAGTATATTCCGCTGAACTTTCCTTACGGCTATGGTAACATGCGACCGCAGTTCATAAATGTACAATTTTATCTTCAGCAGATCGGTCAAGTAATTGAAAGAATCGGGTATATGCAGGCGACACAGAATGGATTTACGATTTTTGTTGAGAAGTCTCCTGCTGCAATTGCTGTGGCGGAAAGTGACCTGGTCCCCAAGGAGTTGTCTTACCGCATTATTTCCTATAATCATTACTCCATGAAAGGACAACTGGAAGCAAAAAAGAGTGCCTTGGTTCAGCTTGCATCTCTATTGGAGCCGAAACGCGGTAGTTTAAAGAAAGCGGATAAAACACTGGAAAGCGATTTGTTTTATCTTTTTAACAATCTCAACATTCGGCACAATAATGTTGATCCAGCTGATTCTGCAAAATACAAGCCGTTTATAGTCCAGATGAAACAAGAGGAATTAGAGCATTGGTATGATGAGACATACCAGATGTGTTTGCTGGCATTTTTGCAGTTGGAGCAGACAGAAAGAAAAATTGAGTTTGACCGACTGAAGACAGCGATTGAAGAACAAACGTGACTGACAACAACATTCCCATTTGAATGACTTTTTATCTCTAAAAGCTCCGGCAATTACAGATGAATCCGATTCTGCGGTCAGGAACAAACAAACTAGAGACAAACAGGTAACTCACTTGCAATTAAAAAGTCTGATTTCCTGTCTCTTTGATAACAGCGTACTAAAAAGGTAGAGGAGAACTGCTGTAGAAACAGTCAGCCAGAAAGTAAAAAGAAGAATGAAAAGGCTGTGGGGCAGTTCGAGGTTTTTGCGGTATGAAAAGAGTAAACTGGAACATAACGGGAAAGTGAAGATAACAAGAAATTAACTTGACTTTCTTTTTGGAATGTTAAGATTATTGACTTCTGCTTGTTGAGATTCTCAAAAAGTAAGTTGACATTCCTGCAAGAATCCATAAAATAGTAACTGGGAGGTGAATCTCCATGGTGGAAACTGAACTAAAAGAGTTGCTTGATAAGATTCGGAATCGAAAATGTGAAGAGCAGGTTGTGGAAGTGAAGGCAGCACATAAGGGTTGTCCGGAAAAGTTATATGATACTTTTTGTCCTCGTTTTTCCAATCAGGACAGTGGCGGAACGCTGGTGTTTGGACTGGACGAGAAACAGAATTTTGCCAAAGTAGGCGTATACGACCCACAGGATCTGCAGAAAAAGGTGATGGAGTACGGTGAGCAGATGACGCCGGTTGTCCGACCTGTTTTTACCGTATATGCAGAAGAGGAAAAAGGTGTTCGTTTCTGCAGAGATTCCCCCGGTAGATGTGACAGAGAGGCCCTGCTTCAAAAACCGCAAAAGGTCGGTTACAAGGTTCCTATATTCGCGTGGGAGACGCGGATAAACCGATGACAGAATATGAGGTTTACAGCTACGAGGCTTTCCGTAAAAAAATATCGAGACGATATTCGGGAAGCGGTGGGGGCATCCATAGAAACGTTAGATCCGACGAAATTGGAGGATTATCTTCTGCGAAAAAAAAAAAAGAACCGCCCTCACCTGGAAACAGTCCCAACGGAACAGCTCTATGAGCTGACAGGGATTTTTGAAGAGCGGAAAGGTGACCTTATCGGCGGTTATGCTGTTTGGCTATTATCCACAGGCTTATTTTCCACAGCTGAGTGTGATTGCTACCTGTGTGCCCAGTACGGAGATGGGAATTTTGAATGAAACGGGACAGCGATTTACTGACAGCCGGCGAATTGAAGGGACACTTCCGGAGATGCTAGAGGGAAGCCTGGCGTTTGTCCGCACCAACATGCGGACAGCCACCGCAATTGATCCGAAGACGGGAATGCGGCGAGACACCCCGCAATACCCCATGGATGCTGTCCGGGAAGCGGTATTAAATGCCCTGGTCCATAGGGATTATAGTATCCATACCGAAGGAATGCCCATTCAGCTGACGATGTATGCAGACCGATTAGAAGTCTCAAATCCTGGCGGACTTTATGGAAGGCTGACGGTGGATCAGTTGGGGCATGTACAGCCGGACACTAGAAATCCTGTCATGGTCACAGCCATGGAGGTGCTGGAGCAGACGGAAAACCGCTATTCGGGAATTCCGCGTATCCGACATGCTATGGCAGAATTGTCTCTGCCGGAGCCTGTTTTTTCGGATCGCAGAGGCACCTTTACCGTCACGCTCTATAATCGTTGGGAGATAGCACAGCAAGAACTGAAGGAAAGAGTAGTAGAAGAGAAACAGCAAAACGTTGTTTACGATCCCAGAGGTCTGCTTGCCTTCTGTCAGGAGCCAAAAACCCGAAAGGAAATCATTGCATACCTGAATATTTCCTCGGAACAGTACGCTTTGCGCAAATATTTGGACCCGTTGGTGCAATGCGGAGCGATCAACTGACTATTCCAGAAAAACCAAAAGCCGGAAGCAAAAGTATGTGACGGCTGCAAGAAAAGACTAAACTGGTGGGGTGGCAGTACTTCCATTTCGCCTGCATGGGAGTGCTTGACGGCGGACGGAAAGGACAGCCATTAAAGAAAACGCCGCGCTGACCACACAACCAGCCATAGACGGAGCCGGAACAACCGGAAATCCTGCGCTACAAAAGTACTGGAAAGTGATTTGCTCGGAATAGAAATGCCTATAAACAACGAAAAAGATTAGAAAAACGAAAAATTTTGCGTTGGTAAGGATGAGGTCGGCGGTTCGAATCCGCCCAGCAGCTCCACGAAAACCGCTCTTTTCAGTAGAAAAGGGCGGTTTACTTTATTTTTCATGACTTTTTGGCTTGCTTGGAATTTTGGATTAGGGCTTTGACCACACAACAAGCCACAGACAGAAAAAATCAGTGCTCCGGCGGGATCGAACCGCCGGACCGAGCCATGCGCTTTCCATTGACAACGGGAGAGTAGCGGCCTTCCCAGAGGTGGTCGTTGATCTGGCTGATACAGCCGGTGCCGGGCTTGCGGCGCTGGCCCTTGTAGGGCTGGAAGGCGGAGGGCGGCGGGATTCTTGGCACCGTGTCAACTTCTTGGGCGGCTTCACTTTTGGCGATCCCACGGTCGATCTTAGCGGCGGCAGTCCTCTGCATCTCGCTCGTCACATGGGCGTAGATATTCAGGCGTAGTGCTGCTGGACACATGGCCGATGATGGTCGAAAGAGTCTTGACGTCCATGCCGTGCTCCAGGGAGGCGGTGGCAAAGGTGTGGCGTAAATCATGAAAGCGGAGTCTTTTGCAGTCGGCCCGTTTCAGCACAGTGGACAGCCGCTTTCGCACTGCTGCGGGGTCCATGGGGGAGTCCTCTTTGACTGGAGATGGGAACATCCACCGGGAGGTTGGAGTGGTCTGGTAGGCTTTGAGCACATTCAGGACTGGGGGAGGAGCACAGTCCTCTGGCACGCTTTGGTTTTGGGCGGAGATACCACCAGTTCCCCTCGTACCCGGTGGACCTGCCGTTCCACTTGGAGCGCTCCCGTTTTAAGATTCAGGTCATTCCACTGGAGGGCGCAGATCTCACCCCGGCGCAGACCGGTGGATAACTCTAAGAGCAGAAGCTCATAGCAGCCATCCCTCTGGCCTGGATCAGTAAACCGCTGGATCTCCATCGGTGTCATCACTTTCATTTCTCTTGGCTTGGCAGAGGGAAGCTTGCATCCCTCCGAAAAATTTCGGAAGATCAGGGGTTTTCCTCCACGACCTTGTCCAGAGCGGCGTGGAGGGTAGTATGGATGCCTCGGACCGTTTGGTCGGAGAGACCTTCACCGTAGAGCTCGGTGTATCAGCTGGCCGCCCTTTTTGAGGGATACATAAAATTCCTGGATGTCTGCAGGGGTCAGTTTGTCCAGCTGGGTACCGCCAAAGGCTGGTATGGTATGCTGATAAATCCGTCGTTCATAGGACGGTTGGGTGTTGGGGCGGAGGTTCGGTTTCTTGTACCCCTTGATACCAGAGGTCCAGCCAGTCCGCCAACAAGATTCCGGGTTTAGGTTGGTCCGGCACAAGCTCTTTCGGCGTTTTCCGGAGTTGTGCCAGCTTTGCCGCGCATTCCGGCTTGGTTTTGGCGAGGACATTTTTTGGTCACCGGCAGGCCCATGTCATCGTAGCCCACTACATACCGGCCTTCCCAACCACCGTCTTTTCTCGGGTGGAGACTGCCATCACCGCGGTTTCTGCGCTTTTTGCCATGGAGCCATCTCCTCCCAGGTAGTCCGTCAGGAAGCCGCCGGCGATTTTGGGGGGCTTTCCGGTGCATATCTGTGGTCGTGTGGGTGTAGGTGTCTACCGTGAAGCTGGCCTTGGTATGGCCCAGGATACCGGCCAGGGTCTTGGCATCCACTCCGTTGGCCAGCGCGTAGGTGGCAAAGGTGTGCCTGAGATCATGAAAACGAAGGTCGGGCAGATCGTTTTCTGTCAGGATCGCTTTTCAACTGTCGGTATGCAGCGCTGGGGGTCATGGGCGCTTTGAGTTTGGGTGGATTGGGAAAGATCCATACAGAATAAGCAATGTCATTAAGTTAAGCGCTTTCCGATAAAAGAGTGCAGAAAGCAGCAACTTATTTCGCGCAATTTTGCGAAAAACGCTAAAAAGCGAAAGTTAAGAACGGTATTCGCCCCGGTTCTTAGCTTAATAACATTAACTGTAATAGAGCTCTCTTTTTTACTGGGGCAGTCCAGTCATCTGACTCGTCCCGATCTGCTTATTTTTCGGAGGCCTTCCTGCCGCGGCCGACTGGCGATTACGAAAAGTCTCTATATTTGATAGATGGAGCTGCATCATATGAGCGGCAAGTGCTGAGTCGTGGTCAGCGATGGCATCCACGATGGCCAAATGCTCGTTTATCGTCGTTGGCAGGCATCCCATAGCAAATATGCTTTCGGTGAGGTTCTTATATGCATTCGGATGGAATTGAACATGACGATGAGAAGCTCATTGTGAGTCATCTTCATCAGGTAGGCATGAAATTCAAAATCATACTGTGAAAGAGCGACGGAGTCCTCTGGGACTTTCCTCCATTTTTTTTAGGATCTCTTAAGCGTGTGACGTTCTTTTCCGTTGCACGCTTTGCAGCCAATGGATAGCCCCTATTTCGAATATCTGGCGATACTCGGCGATGTTTTTCACATCGGTCTGCTTAGCGATTGCCTCAAAGTTCATCGCATTCTGGTAAATATCCAAGTCATTTACATATGTCCCAGCTTTGCTGCGGGAGATCAGCTTCAAGGTCTCCAGGGGCGAATAGGCTTCCCGGAGGCTGCTGCGGCCGATATTCAGCTTCTTGCAAAGCTCATTTTCATTAGGGAATACATAGCCTGGAGGAAGCTCACCGCTAATGATAGCATCTCGGATACGCCGAAAGATCACATCGGAAATATTACGGCGTTCACTGGCAACCAGGTCATCCAAGAAAGTCAGCTGCTGTAGTGCGGATGTATTTTTATCGTTTGGAAGTGGCATTGAGTAATAAGTCTCCTTAAAAAAATAATTTGTAGGTTGCGGCATCTATTCAGATATAGTGCTTGTCTTTCCATATTTTATTTAATTTTCAAATGGAAGTCAATGCTTCCTCCGAAAAAATATGACATCAGACAAGAAGGCTCAAAAGGAAGAAATTTAGCAGTCGATAAAGCACAAAATTTTGCAGATCGCATATTTGCTGTTTGGTACATGATATATCAAAACAGTAATTATAGCAAGGAAAAATGTTCAGTTTAACAAATTTTAAAGCCAATTTTGTACGAGTTAGCACAATTGACAAACATGTATGACTTTGCTATCATTTATGTAGGATGTAGGACAACATAGATGGTGCGCAATCCTAACATTATTATACTATTACACAAGGAGGACAAGACAATGACGAACCAGGTGCCTAAGACTGATGGACGCGGCTTCCCTTCTGGTGCCTACTTGAACCAGAACCACCCCTATGGATCGAACTCAGTGGTTGGAGGATACCTTCCCTGAGTGGGGAAGCTTCTTGAATCGGGAGATCGAGGGCTATGAAGTGCCCAAGGGACAGGTCAGCCTCTGGTGGTGCGGCGGTCCCTCCTGGGTCTTGAAGACCGATGAAGGCGGCATCTTTATGATCGACCAGTACTGCGGTCCCTCCATGTATACGGAGCTGTACTACTGCGGCGTGTGCAAGCAGGCCGGTGCTGACAGCATCAACTGGATCCGCCTCAATCCTCAGGTGATCGATCCTTGGAAGTTCAACCATATCGATGGCATTTTCTGCACCCATGCCCACCAGGATCACTGCGACCTGTACGCTGTGAAGGCCATGACGGCCACCACCGACGCTCCGTTCTATGCACCTCCCGTAGCAGTGAAGAAGCTGCAGGGCTTCGGCGTTCCCGATGACCGCATCGTGGTCGCCAAAGTCGGCGAGTCCGTCAAGGTGAAGGGCGCTGAGGTGGACTTCCTGATCTGCTACGATCAGACCGCCATCAAGACCGGCGAAGGCGATGTGCTGCTGCCCTTCGAGGAAGCTGCCTGCTGCTACCTGTTCAAGACCAGCGCGGGCAACATTCTCTTCATGGGCGATACCTGGTATCATGACGGCTATGTGGCAGTTGCCCAGAAGTATAACATCGATGTGGCAATCTTCGATATGGGCTGCAACGCTCCCGGCGCTACCGATAAGATGACTCCGTATGACTGTGCCCGCGTTGGCCAGACTCTGAAGGCCAAGCTGCTGATTCCCGATCACTATGACAACTGGGCCAACACCGCCGGCGACCCTGAGCTGCTGGTGAACCAGTTTACTCGCATCGTCAGCGAGAACACCCCCGAGATCAAGACCATGATCATGCGTTGCGGGGCCGCTTCAACTATCCCGCTGACAAGGATAAAGGTCGTTACCGCTATCCCGACGGGAGTGAGAATTACGACTTCAGCAAGTCCACTTTGCCAAGAAATGATCCCCGCTTCGGCGGTCATAAAAAAAGAAAAGGGAGAAAGAACATGAAAAAATTTACAGCTCTTACTCTGGCACTGGTCCTTAGTCTTTCCCTCTCCTCCTGCGGCAACAACGGCACGTCTTCCGATGATAACTCCGGCAGCAACTCCGGTGACTCTGCCGGCAAAAAGCAAACCATCAACCTGGTCATCGGCGCGGGCCACACTGTAGGCTCCATGGAATACCTGGACAGCCTGGATAACTTCTTCAAGCCTGAGGTCGCCAAGCGCGTTTCTGAGAACACCGATTATGAGATCGAGTGGACGGATGCTTACGGCACCGTGGCCGGCCTGTCTGAAACAGTGACCGCCACGCAGGATGGCCTGCTGGATCTGTGTGCCATCACTGTCTCCCCTGTTTCCGGCCAGCTTCCCTATCATCAGTCCAGCATCTACCTCCCTTCTGCACTGGTGACAACGCCCTGCTCCAGAAGGTGTCCGACCAGCTGTATGAGGAGTTCTCCGATGAGCTGGTGACCTCCTTCGAGACCCAGTACAACCAGAAGCTGCTGGCTAAGATGGTCCTGGACTCCTATGAGGTATTCTCCTCCACTCCCATCGAGAAGTTCTCTGACTTGAGCGGCAAGAAGATTGGAGGCTCCGGCCGTAACCTGCTGTGGCTGGAGAACACCGGCGCTGTTGGCATCCAGTCCAACATGGGCGATGGATACACCTCCCTGCAGACCGGCCTGATCAGCGGCCAGTTCGCTGCTCCTCACTGGGCTGTGAAGGCAAACTATCAGGACATCTGCAAATACGCGACGGACATCGGTCTGGATTCCACCATGGGTGAGGTGCTGACCGTGAACCTGACGAAGTGGAACTCTCTCCCCACTGAGGTGCAGGACATCATCCTGGAAGTCAGCAAGGAGCTGGAGCAGTATCACTTGAGTACACCAACGAGTGCCGTTCCAAGGCATACGATACTTTTGTGGAGGCCGGCGGTACCATCGTGACGATGAGTGATGAAGAGAAGGCTGCCTGGCTGAACGCCCTGCCCAATATCCCCGATACCGCTACCGAGCTTGGCCCCACTGGTTTGGAGATTCTGGAACGCTATGTGGAGCTGCTGAAGGAAAACGGTGTTAACATTCCCCGCGACTGGCAGTTCAATTATTGATCTCAAAATAGCTGAATCTGACTGGCCGCATATAGCTGGGAATGTCTAAAAGCGCCGCAGGCTTGGCTCATTGAGCATAGGTCAAGTCTGCGGCTTTTTTTCCTCTCTGTATAAGAAAAGAAAGGGATGAAAAAAATTTACCATGAAAATGTTGAAGTCAATCAATAATGCTCTGATACTCATTTCAAAATTCTTATGTCTGCTGGGCGGTATCATGCTGATCGCCATGATGCTGATTACCTCTGCGGACGTGGGTCTGCGCACCTTTCTCCATTCTGCCTTTAACGGCGCTTCCGTGATCGTCCGTAACTTGCTGGTAGTCGCCATGTTTCTGGGACTGCCCTATGTGACTTTCGTAGCAGGCCATACCCGGTCTGAATTCTTGTATGCGCGGGCTTCCTCCAAAAACGAAGCTCATTCTGGACCTAATCGCCGAAGGTATCGGCACCGTACTGTTCCTGCTCATGGCCTACGCTATGATCAAGCCGACTCTCCAATCCTTTGCGACCAATCAGTTTGACTCCGAGGGCACGTTCCTGATGCCCATGGGCCCCTTCTATGTTTTGACACTGTTCGGCGCATGGTTCACATTCTATGCGGCGATTTACAACTTTATTAAGCTGATCGTGAAAGCTGTGAAAAAGGAGGGCGAGAAGGAATGAACACTAGCATTGTCATTGCTCTGGTCACCGTTGCATTGCTGTTCGTCTGCGTGTTTGCTGGTGTCCACATTTCGTTTACCCTGATGTCCCTGAGCTTTGTGGGACTATTTTTGGTCACCAGCAATCTTTCTACGGCACTGAGCGTGCTCTCGACCACCGCATTCAACGCTATCCGCACATATACATACTGTGTGATCCCGCTCTTCATGCTCATGGGCACCATCATGGCAGTCTCTGGTTCGGCTGGCGACTTGTTTAAGTGGGCCCACAAGATGCTGGAGAAGGTCCCCGGCGGCCTGGCTGCCGCCACCGTTATCGGCAACGCTGTGTTCGCGGCCGTGACCGGCGTCAGCGTGGCCTCTGCCACCGTGTTCAGCCAGGTAGCTATCCCCGAGATGCGCAAGTATAAGTATGACTCGAACTTTGCGACCGGCATCGTCTGCGGTTCATCCAATCTGGGCATGATCATCCCACCCAGCCTGTTCTTTATCGTTTACGGTACTGTGGCACAGGTGTCCATCGGCCAGCTGTTCGTTGGCGGTGTTCTGCCTGGTATCCTGATGGCCACCATCTTCATCATCTATACATCGATCTATGGCACCAGACATCCCGCTGCCATCGGCCTGGATCCTGTGACCCGCAAGCCTCTCTATGAGGACCCTGATCCCAAGGGCAAGCTGGAGTCCACCCTGCGTGCACTGCCCATTGTGCTCTTGATCATCGTAGTGCTGGGCGGCATCTGGGGCGGCTATGTTACCCCCACGGAAGCCAGCGCTATCGGCTGCTTGGGTGCCTTCATCATCGCCCTGTGCAAGCGTTCCCTGACCTGGAAGAGCACCGGTTCCATCCTGCTGGATACCAGCAAGGGCAGCGCCGGCATCCTCATGCTGTTGGTCTCCGCCCAGATGTACAGCCGCCTGCTGAGCGTCAGCGGCGCTGTGAAGTGGGTCTCTACCAGCATCCTCAGTGCCAATCTCCCCAACTGGGCCCTCATCGGCGTGTTCCTGCTGCGTCCTGGCTCTGGGCTGCGTCATCGACGGCAACTCCATCATCCTGCTGACAACCCCCATTATCCAGCCGGTGATCCAGGCCATGGGCTACAACCAAGTCTGGTGGGGCGTTATCCTGGTGATGGCCGTCTGCATTGGCCAGATCACGCCGCCCTTCGGCACCATCGTGTTCGCCTGCAAAGGTGTTCTGGGCGACATTGTGGATGTGGCTACCATCTTTAAGCATGCGCTCCCCCTACATCGTCCTGATGCTGTTGACCATTGCCATCTGCATGATTTTCCCCCAGATTATCCTGTTCCTGCCCAATATGATGATGTCTTAAAGCGGCCTGCGGCGTCCGGGTAGGTCAACTGCTCCGGGCGCTGCACTATATTTTATGCAAAAAATGAAAGGACTTATCGGCAATGCAGAAAAATACTATGTGGGCGATCATGTGGTGACCACCCATCACACGGCTTTTTTCGTAGCAGATCTCGAGGAGAGCGTACAGTTCTATCAGGAGACCTTTGGCTTTGAGGTGCTGTATTACGGTGTGGTAGAAGTGGCCCATGAGCGGCTGGCTATGTTGCGGCTGGGCAATTTCACCTTGGAGCTTCTTTGGGTCCCCACCCACACCCCCGAAGAGCTCCGGGAAAAGTATCTGCAGGTAGACCACCACTTTGCCATCCTGGTGGACGATATCCACGCGGTGAAGGAGAAGCTGCTGAAGCATCCCAAGGTGACCTGTGAGGAAGCCGAAATCCGCAGCGTGCCCAATCTGGGCGATATGAACCTGTTGGTGACCTTCTTCCGGGGGATCAACGGCGAGCGGTTCGAGATCATGCAGAATATCAAGGAACAGAATTAAGGCTTGGGGCTACAGAAAGGAGAAGCAACAATGTTACAGCAAAAAAGATATCCGCAAGGTATTGTTAGCCGGTGCCGGCGTAATGGGTTCCTCTTTCGCCCAGATCTTTGCCAAGCACGGCTATGAGGTCATTCTTTACGATATTGCCGAAAGGAGCCTTGAAAAGGCGCGGGGCGTCATTTCCGTCAATCAAGAGGCAGAGGTGGCGAGCGGTGAACTGACTGCAGAGGAGTCCGCCGCTTTGGTAGAGCGCATCACTATGACAACCTCCAAAGAGTATTTTTCCCAGGCAGATTTTGTTTTGGAGTCCACTGTGGAGAACATGGAACTGCGCCACGCTTTCTGGCGCGAGGCGTCTGAGCTGGTGCGGCCGGAGATTGTAATATGCACGAACACTTCCGGGATGTCCATTACGGAAATCGCCAAAGCGGTGAAGGACCCTGCCAGATTTACCGGGATGCACTGGGTCAATCCGCCCCACCTGATCCCCCTGGTCGAGGTCATCGCCGGAGAGAAGAGCTCTGAAGAAGCGTTGCAGATCGTATACGATGTGGCGCTCAGCCTGGAGCAGAAGCCCGTCCGGGTGTATAAGGACCCCACCGGCTTCATCCTCAACCGTCTGCAGTATGCCATCGTCCGTGAGGCGTGCCACTGTGTCGAGGAAGGATATGCCAGTCTGGAGGACGTGGATAATGTCGTGAGATATGGCCTGGGTATGCGGTATGCAGTTGTGGGTCCCTTTGAAACAATGGATTTCGGCGGCATCGACATTTTTTAACCATGTGGGAAGCTATATGTTCGACAGCCTGTGCAATGATGGCGGTGTTCCTCCCATTCTGAAGAGGGCCTATGAGGAAGGGAAATACGGCCTGAAGAACGGAAAGGGCTTCTATGATTACAGCGGTGACAAGGCTGAAAAAGCATTCCTCCACCGTGACCAGGGCTTCATCGCTGTGGCACACGCCTTGAAGGCGCTGGAAAAAAGCGAGTAACTGATCAAGCGAAACGGCTCAGGGGGCAGAGAAGTTTCTGGTCTCTCCAGCTGCTTCCTGGACCTGAAAAAATAAGCATAAGGAGGACACTGCTATGCAGCGGATCATGAACGATCCTGACAATATTGTGGACGAGATGCTGCAAGGCTTTTTGAAAACGCATTCCGACCTTGTGGAGAGAAGCGAGAATGGCCGTGTAGTGAGATCCGCTCATATGGAGCCGGGACGCACCGGCGTTGTGGCGGGTGGCGGCAGCGGCCATAAGCCGGCTTTTATCGGCTATGTGGGCGAAGGGATGTTGATGCGGCTGCCGTGGGTGAAATTTGTTCCTCCCCCACTGCCGCTGCATTTCTGGATGCCTTTCACGCGGCGGATCGCGGGCAGGGCGTCGCTTGTCTGTACGGGAATTACTCCGGAGACAATCTGAATGTTAAAATGGCAGTAAAAATGGCTGCTAAGCAGGGGCTGACAGTAAAGACCGTTGTCGCCAACGATGATGTAGCCAGTGCCCCCAAGCGAGCAGGCCGAAAACGTCGGGGGCGTGGCAGGTGAGATCTTCATGTGGAAAATCGGCGGCGCTCGGGCTTCGGCTGGCGGCAGCCTGGACGAGGTGATCGCCAGCGCACAAAAGGCCATCGACCATTGCCGCAGCGTAGGCATTGGCTTTCTCCTTGCACCCCTGCCTGCTGTGGGCAATCCAAACTTTGAGATCAAGCCGGGGACTATGGAGGTCGGCATCGGCCATCACGGAGAACCGGTGTGGAAGTCTGTCCCATAGAATCTGCAGAGCAGATGGCAAAGCGCATGACGGATATCGTGCTCCCGGACTATCCTTTGCCGCCGGAGATGAGGTTGCGGTGCTGGTGTCCGGCCTAGGCGCGACTCCGGTAATGGAGCTATATGTGCTCTACAATGAAGTCGAAAAAGATCCCTCTCTGCTAAAGGCATCAAAGTACACCGTTCCTATGTGGGGAACTATTTCACTTCCCTGGATATGATGGGCGCAACACTGACGGTAATGAAACTGGACGAGGAGCTCAAGACCTTGTTAGACGCCCCTGCCTGGACCGTTGGCCTGCAGCAGAAGTGACAGGAGGCAGAAATGGAAGCATTTAAAAAACGCAGCCGGAAAGCCTATCCTCTTACATATGGTAAAAGCCATCCGGGAGAACAAGGCGTTTTTAGGTGAGGTGGATGGTCTCATCGGTGATGGCGATCATGGGATGAATATGGCGAAGGGCTTTACTCTCTTTGAAAAGAGAATGTCGGAAGAGATCTCCTTTTTCCGATGGCTTAGACCAGCTGGGAACGATCTTGTTTTCTGAAATCGGCGGCTCCATGGGGCCTATTTACGGCACAATCTTCATGGATATGGCTGCTGCGGCAGAGGATGCAGAAGATATCGGTCTTCCTCTGTTTGCGGCCATGCTGGAAGCGGGGCTGACGGGTCTGCAGGGGATCGTAGAGGCCCAGGTCGGTGACAAGACTTTGGTAGACACCCTCTTCCCTGCGATGGATACGTTGAAGCATGGGGCTGAAGAGGCCGCTTCTTTTTCGCGGATACGTTGAAAACAATGAAGACCGCTGCGGAACGCGGGCGGGATTCCACAAAAGGACATGGTCGCGAAATTCGGACGTTCCAGCCGTTTGGGCGAACGCTCTGAGGGGCGTTTTGGACGCCGGAGCTGCCTCCTGCTGCCTCCTGCTGCAGGCTATGGCGGATGGAATGTTAGAGCTGTTGGAAGGAGAAAGCGCATGAAACTGGCGATCGGCTGTGATGAAGCAGCATACCGTTTGAAAGTAATCATTATGGAGCACCTAAAAGAAAAGCATGCGGAGATCGAAGTCACGGACTTCGGTGTTGCCCAAGGTAATACGGTGCTTTATCCGAATGTGGCGTACACTGTGGCAGATGCTGTGGCGTCCGGCGGGTTCCAGCGGGGCATCCTGCTGTGCGGCACTGGCATCGGTATGTGCATTTGCGCCAACAAGGTCCCGGGGATCCGTGCGGCAGTGTGCCACGACCCCTATTCAGCGGAACGAAGCCGCAAGAGCAATAACGCGCAGATCATGTGCATGGGAGAGCGAGTCATTGGCGCAGAGCTGGCGAAGACCCTGGTGGATACTTGGCTCTCCTGCGAGTTCGCCGGTGGCGGCAGTGCCCCCAAGGTAGCAGAGATCAGCCGTCTGGAACAAGAACACATCCGGAATGCCGCGGCACAGTGAGGCAGTATCAAATGCTCCGTACGAGGTGAAAAACTTGATGCTTGATGTAAAGAAAACGATCCTGGCAGATGGGATCCCGTTTTTATATGCTGCCGCACAGGTTATGGTAGATGGCAGGCGCTACTATGTGGTTTCTTCGGAAAACCCAGGAGGAAAAGCGCTTTTGATCGATGCAGAAACGGAAGAGTGTTTCCTGTTGCCGGATGGTCCCGGAGGCGTGATGACCTTTATCCAGGCGCCTGGAGAAAGCGCTATGCTTTCTATCGAGGAATTCTATCCCGTCTTTAATTCCGCGTCGGCAAAGATTATCAAAACGGAGCTTCACAGACAGGGTGGGAGTATAAAGGTGAAAAAAACACGTTTTGGCAGAGGTTCCCTACGTGCATCGTATCTCCCTGCTACGGGAAGCGGATGGGCTCTATCTGGCGGCAGGCATCCTTTGCCGCCAGAAAGCCTGCAGCGATGACTGGTCAACACCTGGCAGCTTGAAGATCGGCAAGTATGATCCGAATGCTTGGCATATCGAGCTAGAAACTGTGCAGGACGGGATTTTCAAACACCATGCTATGCAGGTCAAGCCGGGTGCAGATGGTTATGACGAACTGTACTTTTGGTGGAACAGAAGGCTGCTTCCGTACAGTACGGCAAAATGGGCAGTGGGTCACGGAGCAACTGATGGATATCCCCACTAGTGATATTGAGTTCTGGGACCTGGATGGTGACGGGCGAGAAGAATTGGCGGTCATCGAAGGATTCCACGGTAACAACGTAGCTGTTTTCAAGGAAGAAATGGGCAGCTATGTCCGAGCTCTGGACCTCCTGCTGCGTTTGGCCACGTTCTCTGGGCAGGCCCCATCCTGGGGAGACCTGCGTTGATCGTAGGCAGCCGAGCAGAAAAAGCGCTCACTCTGTACCGTTTGCAGGCAGGGGATGACGGTAAGCTGTTTGTAGAGCAGCAGGCAGAACTGGACCAGGGGCAGGCTCCAGCTCAGATCGCCGTGCTGGAAGACGGTCGGACACTGCTGACCACGAATCACGATGTGGGTGAGTTGGCAAAGTACACTCTTTCTTGCAAGGACTCACCTGCAGATGCAACGAAAGGAGATAGTTAAAGGGATGGAACGCAGCAAGAAAATCTTGACCGGAAATGAAAACCAGTATTATCGTGCGACTTTAAAGGCCATGGGCTTTACTACGGAGGACCTAAAACGGCCGGTGATCGGTATCGCCAACGCTTGGAGCGAGTGCGTCCCCGGTCACTATAACCTGCGTCAGGTGGCCCAACGGGTGAAGGACGGTATTTACCGGGCCGGAGGTACGCCCTATTGAATTTGGCGTGCTGGGTGGATGCGATGGCATGGCGAACGGCCATGTCGGGGATGCATTATATTCTGCCGTCCCGGGAATTGGTAGCCAGTTCTATCGAGAGCATGGCACCGGAATGCTTTCCGCCGGCAAGATTACGGAACAAGAGTATCAGGCTCTGGAGGATACAGCCTGCCCTGGCTGCGGCTCTTGCTCTTATCTGGGGACTGCCAACACCATGTGTAGTCTGGCGGAAGCCTTGGGCATGACTCTGCCGGACGGCGCCAATGCCCCGGCTGCATCTGCTCACCGGTCCCAACTGGGCGAAGAGACCGGCATGAAGATCGTGGAACTGGTCGAGCGGGATATTACAGTACGAAAAGTCATCACACCGGGTTCAATCCGCAACGCCATCAAGGCTTGCCTTGCAATGAGCGGCTCCACCAATGCGGTGATGCATCTGACAGCCGTTGCTCACGAAGCGGAGCTGGACATTGATGTACTGCAGCTATTTGACAACCTCTCTAACTCTACTCCGCAGATTGCGAAAATGAACCCAGCCTGCAAATACAACATGATAGATTTCTATCATGACGGCGGGATGCCCAGACT
>VOFI01003132.1_pt1 | contig 17328 bp, 38 predicted proteins | sample 5384131 | NCBI WGS metagenome assembly VOFI01 (sample SAMN12384728, study PRJNA508395) | human gut metagenome | isolation source: healthy gut H | host: Homo sapiens
TCCGGAATATGGAAAACTTTCCCATAAAAATATAGACGATTTAGAGGGTGGACACCGTGACATCAAAGTAACCGGAGATTATAAAGAAGATCCGTTGGATTTCGTACTTTGGAAACCGAAAAAAGAAGGAGAGCCATATTGGGAGTCACCGTGGTGTGACGGCAGACCGGGCTGGCATATCGAATGTTCTGTGATGAGCAAAAAATATTTAGGAGATGAGATCGACATCCATGCAGGCGGTGAAGATCTGATTTTCCCACATCATGAAAATGAGATCGCACAGTCAGAAGCAGCCAATGGCAAGACCTTTGCAAGATACTGGATGCACAACGGATTTTTTAAATATTGATAATAAAAAATGTCAAAGTCATTAGGCAACTTTTTACCGTGCGTGAAGTTGCGGAAAAATATGATCTCCAGGTGCTCCGTTTCTTTATGCTGAGCGCCCATTACAGAAGCCCGCTGAATTTCAGTGCAGATCTGATGGCAGCAGCGAAAACGGATTGGACAGAATCTTAACAGCAGCAGAAAGACTGCATGATTTAGCGGATGCAGCCAAAGGAAGTATGACAGATGCAGAAAAAAAGAGAATTTTGCTGCAAGTAAAGAATATGTGGAAAAATTTGAGGCTGCCATGGAGGACGATGCAAATACAGCAGATGCCGTTTCAGCAGTGTTTGAGCTGGTAAAATTTATCAATGTCAACAGCAGTGAGCAGAACAGCAAAGAATATCTGCAGGCACTCTATCAGAGATTAGAGAACTTGTGTGATGTGCTTGGGATCATCATTGAGAAAAAGAAGAGATTTTAGACAGCGATATTGAAGCACTGATCGCAGAACGTCAGGCAGCGAGAAAAGAAAAGAACTTTGCCCGTGCAGACGAGATCAGAGATATGTTGTTAGAACAGGGGATTATTTTAGAGGATACCAGAGAAGGAGTAAAATGGAAAAGGGCATAGACGCATATATCAAAGAGCAGTTTCATCTGCCACCGGTTGATATCCGCACCTATTCGCCGCTGACCTTAGCCTACATTGGGGACGGATTTATGATCTGATCATCCGTTCCATTATCGTAGGAAAAGGCAATACCAAAGCCTCCAGACTGCATCAGGAGACCAGCAAACTGGTCCGCGCACAGGCACAGTCCGAGATGATAGATCTGCTGCTTCCGTATCTGAGTGAGGAGGAAACGGACATTTACCGCGGGGAAGAAATGCCAAATCTCCGACCATGGCAAAAAATGCGACCATGACAGATTACCGGAAGGCAACCGGATTTGAGGCATTGATGGGTTATCTTTATCTAAAAGATGAATTTGAACGTATGGTAGAACTGATAAAAATTGCATTAGGCGAAGAGGAAGAAGGAAAGGAACAGACATTTTGAAAAGCGAACATATAGAATTAGAAGCATTGAAGATAGAGGGACGAAATGCCGTGTTAGAGGCATTTCGTTCCGGGAAACCGATAGACAAGCTCTTTGTCTTAGACGGCTGCATGGATGGCCCGGTCAGAACGATCTTAAGAGAGGCAAAAAAGCATGACACCGTGGTCAACTATGTGGAAAGAGAACGTTTAGACCAGCTCTCCGAGACAAAAAAGCATCAGGGTGTCATTGCCATGGCAGCAGCTTATGAATATGCTACCGTAGAGGAAATTTTAGCAAAGGCAGAGGAAAAGGTGAGCCGCCGTTTGTGATCTTATTAGACGGGATTGAAGATCCGCACAACTTAGGTGCGATCATCCGTACGGCTAATTTAGCGGGAGCACATGGAGTTATCATCCCAAAACGTCGTGCCGTGGGTCTGACTGCGATCGTAGCAAAGACTTCTGCCGGTGCACTCAACTATACACCGGTTGCAAAGGTGACAAATTTAAAGCAGACGATGGAAGAGTTAAAGGAAAAAGGCATGTGGTTTGTATGTGCAGATATGGGCGGTGAAACCATGTATGATCTGGACCTAAAAAGGACCGATAGGGTTAGTCATTGGAAATGAAGGGGAAGGCATCTCAAAGCTGGTAAAGGAGCATTGCGATTTTATTGCATCTATTCCTATGAAGGGTGACATTGATTCCCTCAATGCATCTGTGGCAGCCGGAGTGCTGGCATTTGAAATTGTAAGACAGCGGATGTCATAGGGGAAGGCATCAACGAAATGAGGCGGGAAAAAGAATGGATTCATACAATCGGAAAACCGATGAGGAACTGTTACGCGTGATGCACAATGGGGATAAAAAAGTGATAGACTATCTGATGGTCAAATATAAGAATTTAGTCAGAAAAAAAGCCAAAGCACTGTTTTTTGATCGGAGCGGATAATGACGATCTGATACAGGAGGGCATGATCGGACTTTTTTAAAGCCATACGGGATTATCAGGAGGAGAAAGATTCTCTCCTTTTATCACTTTGCGGAAATTTGTATCAGTAGGCAGATGTATACCGCGATGGAGGCTTCACAGCGGAAAAAACATGCACCTTTGAACCTATGTTTCGCTGGATGAAGAGCCGGACAATGACGGTCAGATCCCGTTGACGGAGGTACTGCAGTCTTTGACGAACGGAAACCCGGAAGATATGGTCATCGATCAGGAGAATGTAGAAGCATTTCAGAAAAAAATTGAGAAGTGTCTCAGCAAAATGGAAAAAGAAGTCTTAGCCCTGACACTACAGGGGTTAGACTATCATCAGGTGGCACAGATCATGGATAAATCCCCGAAATCCATAGATAATGCATTGCAGAGGATCAAGGGAAAACTGCGCTAATATAAGGTTAAGATATTACAAAGAGACTTGATGAAAAACAAAAAAGATGTTATTTTCTACTCATTCAGACAGAAAGAGGTGAGATTAACATAGATACATATCAGCAAATATCAGAAAAACTCATAGAATAGGCGGCGTTTGTAAAGCAACTACAGACGGTGTCTTTTATTTATGTAAAAATAGTATATATGGAGGAAAAAATGCTCGGGGCATTTCTATTACAAATTATCTTAATTACATTAAATGCAGTATTTGCAAGTGCGGAAATCGCAGTGATTTCCTTAAACGAAACGAAATTAAAACAGGAAGCAAAGAATGGGGACGTAAGAGCCGAAAGACTGATGTCCTTAACAAAACAGCCAGCACGTTTTCTGGCTACGATTCAGGTCGCAATTACCCTTTGCGGGGTTACTGGGCAGTGCGTTTGCAGCGGATAACTTTTTCAGCACCGTTAGTAGCAGCCCTGACGGCTGCCGGTGTTCCGGTTTCGCCGAAGGTACTGAAAAATGTAGCATTAGTTGTCATCACACTGATTTTATCCTATTTCAGCTTAGTATTCGGAGAACTTGTTCCAAAGCGAATCGCCATGAAAAAATCAGAGGCACTGTCACTTGGAATGTCAGGAATGTTGTATGTGGTTGCGAAAATATTTGCACCACTGGTAGCCCTTTTGACAGTATCTACTAATTTTATCTTAAAACGAATCGGTCTGAATCCGGAAGAGGAGGAGGAACGGGTATCAGAAGAGGAAATCCGTATGATGCTTGAGGTCGGGAATGAGCAGGGAGTTATCAAAAATGAAGAACAGCAGATGATTCAGAATGTTTTTTAAACTGGATGATATTCTGATAGGGCAGATCTGTACACACCGGATGGATATCGTCTGTCTGGAAATAGAAGATACAGTGGAGGAATGGGAAAAAGTATTTTTTTGAAAGCCGTCATTCTTTTTATCCGATTTGTGAGGAAACAAAAGATGAGATTATTGGAATCCTTGATGTGAAAGATTTTTTTTCGGAGAAAAGAAAAAGACAAATACCAGATTTTAGAATATGATGCGGATGCACCATACTTTGTTCCGGAGACAATGAGAGCAGATGTCCTGCTTCGCAACATGAAGCAGCAGAAACAATATTTTGCAGTTGTCATAGACGAGTACGGTGGTGTGACCGGAATTATTACATTGCATGACCTGATAGAAGAACTGGTCGGAGAAATTGATGAGGAAGAGGAGAACAGTGCACCGGATATAGAACAGATAGGTGAGAATCAGTGGAAAATTTCCGGTTCTGCGAGTCTGGAAAAAGTCGCGGAGTCTCTGCAACTGGATATTCCGTTCAGGGAATATGAGACCTATGGTGGTTTTTTATGCAGTGTGATCGGGAGAATCCCAAATGATGGGGAGCAATTTGAATGTGAGATTGGGAAAAAAAGCGAGCGTAAAAGTGAATACCGTAAAAAATCATAGAATTACAGATACCCCCGCTGACCTATAAACTGTAACCGTTGAAATTACAACGGATTTCTGATATGATGAATACGAAAAAGAGGTGTAAAAAATGCAGATTTCCAGTAGATTTACTATGGCAATTCATATGTTTGCCTGTATAGATACATTTTCAGACCAGAAGATGACAAGTGATTTTATGGCAGCCAGTATAGGTACGAACCGGTGATTATACGAAAGCTGTTGCAGCAGTTAAAAGCAGCAGGTTTAATTAAAGTTTCAAGAGGAACAGGTGGAGTCACCATTACCAGACCGCTTGATCAGATTACATTTCTTGATATCTATAAGGCAGTCGAATGTACTCCGGATGAGGAGCTGTTTCATTTTCATGAGAACCCAAATTCAAATTGTCCGGTAGGAAGAAATATTCACCGTGTGTTGGATGGCAGATTATTGCAGGTGCAGAAGGCGATGGAGGACAAACTTGCGGGAATGACTCTGGCAGATGTGAAAAAAGATGTTTCCCCTGTGTATAGAGGAAGAGTGAAACATCTGCCTTTCTGATGTCGGATAGGTATGTCATGGTTTTAAATATTTCCTTGATGTAACTATTGACATTACAACAAAAGCATGATATAGTACGGCCATAAGATGTAACGGCGATTGTTACAAAGAAAAAGGAGGTACTTTTTCATGAAAAAAGTAGTAGAATTTTTACAGAAAAACCCAGTTCAGTATTTAGCAACCGTAGGAAGGGACGGAAAGGCAAAATGCCGTCCGTTTATGTTCTGTTTTGAGCAGGATGGAAAGCTTTGGTTCTGTACAAACAACACGAAGGATGTCTATAAGGATATGCTTGAGAATCCGGAAATTGAGGTATCGGTTTCGTCTCCTGAGTATGCATGGATTCGTCTTCATGGCAAAGCAGTCTTTGAGAACAACATGAGTGTAAAAGAAGGATGTATGAACAATCCTATCGTGAAGGGACAGTATCAGACCGCAGATAATCCGATTTTTGAGGTATTCTATCTTGAGAATCCACATGGTGTCATTGCTGATTTCTCCGGTAATCCGCCTTATGAATTCTAAAATGACAAAAACAGATTATCTAAAACTGCTCGTTGATGAAATTCATTCTACAACGGTAGCAACAATCGGAGCCGACGGGCATCCTCAGACTAGAATTATCGATATGATGTATTATGATAAGGAAGGTATTTACTTTCTCACTGCAAAAGGGAAAGAATTTTATGCGCAGCTGATGGAACAACAGTATGTAGCTATTTCAGCGACGAAAGAAAAAAATTGCGATATCACTTCGTGGAAAAGTACAAAATATCGGGAAGAAGAATCTGGATATTATGTTTGAAAAGTAATAGGTGGCGGAAGGGAAATCAGGACGGGATACTTTGCGGAAGAGGGATGTATAGGGTGTAAGCTGTGTTATTCGGTCTGTCCGCAAAAGTGTATTGAGATATCCTCAATTCCGGTTGTGATAAATCAAAGCATTGTCTTCACTGCGGAAGATGTGCACAAACCTGTCCTAAGCAGTGTATTAAGAAAAGAGGTTAATTATGGTTTTTAAGAAAATCAGAAAGAGTCATGTTGACTGGAGAGATTTTCTGTGTGGTACTCCCTGCAAGTGATTACATATTTCAAAAAAGACGCATATGAAGAGCAGATAGAAAATGCTGTAAATTTTATAAAGGATGCAGATGCTGTTATCATAGGTGCCGGTGCAGGTGCTTCAACGGCGCGGGACTCGAATATGGTGGAAAGAGATTTACCGATCATTTTGCCGAATTTATAGAAAAATATGGCGGTCACTATATGACAGATATGTATGCCGCAGGATTTTATCCATTTCCATCGGAGGAAGCCAGATGGGGATACTGGTCGAAACATGCACTGCTCAACAGATTTGATCCTCTGCACTGCCGCTTTATCAGGAATTGTATTCTATTGTTAAGGACAAAGACTATTTTGTGCTCACAACCAATGTGGATCACCAATTTTATAAAAGCAGGATTTTCAGCAGAAAAAATATTTGCGACACAGGGTGATTACGGAGAGATTCAGTGTCAGAGAGGATGCCATCCAAAGACTTATGACGCAGAAGAACTATTCCGAAAGATGGATGCCCGGAGAAGGGACTGTCTGATACCATCGGAGCTTGTGCCAAAATGTCCTGTATGCGGTGGAAACATGACAATGCACCTTAGATGCGATAATTATTTTGTGGAGGATGAACAGTGGCATGAAGCTGCCGACAGATATGCAGATTTTCTTGACCGGAATCAATCCAAAAAGTTGTCCTGATAGAGCTTGGAGTTGGATTTAATACACCGATTATTATTCGATTCCCATTTGAAAAATTAGTACGGGAACATGCAACATACCGATTGCTTCGCCTGAATATGGACGAAGCAGTGGTACCTGAAGGCTTTGGCAACCGGGCAATCGGAATCAGTGGAGATATGGCAGGAGCAATCACAGATATAGGGAGGCTGATAGGATGACACAGAGTGAAAGACGGGAATATTTAATCAATATCTTTTAAAAGAGGAACGCAGACTTTATGGGAAAAAGATGCCTGCTGATAAGCAGGGGCGAGGAGAATCTGCTTCGCTCCTTGATGAATGTCAGACTTCCAAAACCAATAAGCGGGGATTTTTTAAAGATTCAGGACGAATATCTCAAAGAAAGAAATTTTGAACGGGGCATTACAGATATTGCAGATTTAAAACCGGTTGTATCAGACACAGGACTTTATCTCTGGCAGGGAGATATCACAACATTAAAATGTGATGCCATTGTCAATGCGTGTAACTCACAGATGCTTGGCTGTTTTTCACCAATGCATGCGTGCATTAATAATTTTATTCATACCTATGCGAGGAATAGAACTTCGCCTTAAAATGCATGAAATCATGACAAAGCAGGGACATGAGGAAGCAACAGGTCAGGCAAAGATCACACCCGGATATAATTTACCGTGTAACTATGTGCTGCATACCGTTGGACCTATTGTACAGGGCAGATTACAAAGGAAACATGAGGAGCTTTTAGCCTCATGCTATCGTTCCTGTCTGGAACTCGCAGAGAAATATGAAGTGAAAAGTATTGCTTTTTGCTGTATTTCTACAGGAGTATTCATGTTCCCAAATGAACGTGCGGCTGAAATAGCAGTCCGGACTGTTAAAAATATTATGAGGATACAGGAAGCCGGATGAAGGTTGTATTCAATGTATTCAAGGACGAAGACCTTGTTATTTATAGAACATTACTGTATCATCAATAAGATAGGCAATTTTTCAGAATACCAAAACCTCCGGTAATATCAGTATCACTGATATTACCGGAGGTTTCCCGTAAAGCTGATGACGGGACTCGGACCCGTGACCTCCTCACTACCAATGAGGTGCGCTACCACCTGTGCCACATCAGCTTGTCGATTGTCTCAACGAATGATAGTATACTATATGACAACCGTAGTTGTCAATAAAAAACAGATAGAAAATGCAATCAAAAAAAAATAATGTTCAAAAATTGACTATACATTAGGAGTCTGAGTCAGCAGATTGACAATCGCGGGATTGTAGCTGACATTCTGGAAAAGAATAAAGACTCCGTGCTGAAGTTTCGTCCTCATGTCCGGAAGAATAGCCGGTTGTTGCATCCTTATTTGCAGTCATCTGCTCTAAAAACAGTTCTAAGAAACGCATATAGTCCTCATAGGAAAAAATCTGCTCTAAGAGACTCTGCACGCGTTCATCATAATCATTATTGTCAAGAGCTGATAAAAAATCAGCAGAAGAAATCTGATTATTCGTCTCATCAATGGTAAGATTTTCATTCATATAAGCCGTAACCTTAGCCACATAGTTCTGTGTTTCTTTAAAAGGCGGAACCCCACCGTATTTTGCAACATTTCCCATGCCGGCATTGTAGGCAGCTAAAGCTAATGTCGTGTCGCCATCGTATTTGTCTAAAAGCTGGCTGATGTATTTTGCACCGCCCATAATGTTTTGCTCCGGGTCATAGGCATTGGTTACACCTAAGGACGCAGCCGTGGCGGGCATGAGCTGCATCACACCCCTGTGCGCCGCTCGAAGAAGTGGCATTCGGATCGAAGTTGGATTCTGCTTTGCCATCGCTTTTAACAGGGCAACCGGTACGTTATAAGTCTCAAGCCTTGTTAAAAATGTCATCCATCGTCGTGGTGGATGCATTCAGATAAAGCAAAATCCTCGTTTGTATTTTCAACATTTTCAGTCTGGTTTGTTACATTTACATCAGATACGGAAGAAATTCCTAAAATTTCAGCAATGTTCATTGGTAAATCTCCTTCTATAAGGATGAATATTTATCATTATTCTACCATATCTGCAAAAAAAAAAATGTCTTGCCTTTATTGACATTTTTTTAAAGAAACAGTATAGTGTCCCTATGAAGAACTACTAAAAGAGGGATAAGAATATGGCAAATGTAGGTTTAACAGAGTATTTAATGGAATTTGGGCTGACAAGACAGGAAGCAACCATCTATCTGAATCTGATGGAGCGTGGAATGCAGACAGGCTATGAAGTATCCAAGCAGACAGGCATTTCGCGTTCTAACGTATATCGTGCGTTAGCGAGGTCTGGTAGAAAAAGGAGCTGCTTATACATCGGAAGAAAATGCCACCAAGTACATGGGAATCGATGTAGAGGAATTTTGCAGTAACAAAATCCGCAGAATGGAGCAGTACAAAAGAGATTTTAGCAGTGAATATGCCAAAGGAACATGAAGAGACAGAAGGGTATCTTACCGTCAGTGGAGATGAGCAGATTCAGCATAAAATAAAAATATGCTGCTTTCAGCGAATAAGCGGGTGTATCTGTCAATGTCTGCAAAAAATCTCAAGAAATTTCTACCGGAGATTTCACAGCTTTTTAGAGCAGAAGGTCAAGGTTGTGGTTCTTTCTAATAAAGCACCGGAGCTTTTAGGTATTAAATTTTATCTGACAGAAAATAAGGAGCAGCGGGTCGGAGTCATTACGGATTCCCGCAATGTGCTGACCGGAGAACTCGGAAACAGGGAACACAGCACCGCCTTTATTCAGGGCAGAGCAACCTCGTTCGTGTTTTCAAAGATTCTTTAAAAAATGAAATAAAATTAATAGAACTGACAGGAGGAGTTAAGTAATGAGCAAGAAGCCATTTGTAACAAAGGAAAAATTAGAGGAGATCATCAAAGAATATCCGACACCGTTTCACCTCTATGATGAAAAGGCATTCGTGAAAATGCAAAAGCCGTACAGGAGGCATTTGCATGGAATCCGGGATTTCGTGAGTATTTTGCGGTAAAGGCAACACCAAATCCGTTTTTGATCAATATATTAAAAGAATATGGCTGTGGCTGTGACTGCTCCTCCATGACAGAACTGATGATGGCAGATGCGTTAGGTTTTCAGGGAGAAGAGATCATGTTTTCTTCGAATGATACACCGGCAGAAGAGTTTGCCTTTGCGGCAAAGATCGGGGCAACCATCAACTTAGATGATTTTACACATATTGACTTTTTAGAAGCAGACGATCGGACATATCCCGGAGACCATGAGCTGCCGTTACAATCCCGGCGGTGTATTTAAGATCAGCAACAGCATTATGGACAATCCGGGTGATGCAAAATACGGATTTACCCATGATCAGATTTTAGAGGGATATAAGATCTTAAAAGAAAAAGGAGCAAAACGTTTTGGAATCCATGCGTTTTTAGCAAGTAACACCGTAACCAATGACTATTATCCGACACTGGCAAAAACCCTGTTTGAGACAGTAGTAGAGATCAAAAGAAAAGACAGGCGTTAAGATGGACTTTATCAATCTCTCCGGTGGTGTGGGAATCCCATACAGACCGGGTGAGGAAGGCAATGACATTCGTGCGATCGGAGAAGGCGTATGCCGTGTCTATGAAGAGGTATTAGTCCCGGCAGGAATGGGAGATGTGGCAATTTATACGGAGCTGGGACGTTTTATGATGGGACCGTATGGCTGTCTGGTAACCACGGCAATCCATGAAAAACATACCCATAAAGAATACATCGGTGTAGATGCCTGTGCGGTCAACCTGATGCGTCCGGCTATGTATGGCGCATATCACCATATTACCGTGCTTGGTAAAGAAGAAGCGCCATGTGATCACAAGTATGATGTGACAGGGTCTCTTTGCGAGAATAATGACAAATTTGCAATCGACAGAAAGCTTCCAAAGATTGATATGGGAGACCTTTTAGTACTTCATGATACAGGAGCACATGGATTCTCGATGGGATATAACTACAATGGTAAATTAAAATCCGCAGAGATCCTGTTAAAAAGAAAATGGGGATTTTGAACTGATCCGCCGTGCAGAGACTCCAAAGGATTATTTTGCAACATTTGACTGCTTTGATATTTTAAAGGACATGAAAGATCCTTATCAGAAATAATAAGAGAAGCAGATAGAAAAGGGAAACAAAAGAAAGATAAACGAAAAATAGGAATAAACCAAGAATAAGAACAAGGCAGACCGCAAATATCTGTGCCAAATGGTAAATGTGGTCTGTTTTTCTATAGAAAAGATACCAGATACCAAAAAGTAGTAGATATCAAAAAGTAGTGTTGCATTTTAGAAACACTTATGATATGATATCAATTGTTCGGGTTTTCAAAGAACATATGCCGGTGTGTCGGAATTGGCAGACGAGGCAGACTCAAAAATCTGTTTGTGGCAACGCAGTGTGGGTTCAAGTCCCACCACCGGCATTATTGATAAGAGGACAAGATGAAAAAAGCGAGGAAATCATTACGGTTTCTGCTTTTTTTATATAGGTTTCTATATAGGATTAGGGTGTCAAAAGGCGGTTTTCAGTTTTTGATTGGCAACTTGCACAAAGCCGGGTCTATTTTGTTCCGTTGTACGAAAATAAGAAAATCTAAGTCTGCCTGAGTCGGGCCTTGATGGAGTGACGTGTACGTCTTAAACGCCCCGTCCATGGGGCGCTAAGACTTTTGCTGCCGTCCGTGGCAGCAAAACACTATACAATAACAGCCAGACTAAGATTTACTAATTTTCTCCCAAAGTCACAAAAGCAGTCCCGGTTTTGTGCAAGTTGCCAGCTGCTAAGCTGTGAATTTTTGCATAGCAGAGCAACAAGATATTATCATAAAAAAAAAGGAGGATGTTCCATATTGGAGCATCCTCAAGGGAAAGAGATAAATCTATAATAAATTTTGCTTGTTGTTAGGCGAAGCGCAGCAATCATACATAGGTTCCTATACATAACTGCCGTCCTCTGTAATTGATGATTTTAGTATAAAGGGGAATCTGTGAAAGAATCGTGACGAAATTGCGAAGAAAGTATAAAGAATTTCTATATAGAAAATGAAGTGCATTTGTGCTAAAATAAATCATAGGTTTTTGTGCAGAATGACAGAAAGGAATGTTATGCAGCAACAGGCATACTTTTGTATATAAGAAAAAAAAGAACAGGGGGATATGTATTCTTCGGTGTTATGCGAAAGAGAGCAGAGTGGTAGTGCCGGAGGAGATCGAAGGGCTTCCGGTTACGGAAATCGCACCATATGCGTTTGCAGCCGATATGGAAAAAGAGCCAAAAAATCCAGGAGAACTGCCATGTATCTGTGGAGAACTGCTAGAAGAGCTGGTGTTACCCGGAACGGTAGAGCGTATCGGGAGATATGTGTTTTATAACTGCAGATATTTTCGGGAATTTACATTTGGAGCAAATATCCGTTATATGGGAGCGGGGGCATTTACCGGATGCAAACGTCTGTCAAAACTGCATGTACGAGATATGGGACAGGAAAAGTCCTGTTTAAGAGAAGTTTTAGTCGATCTGAACCAGACTGTGACAGTAGAGTGGCTGGGAAAAGATGGGTTTCAGGTATTGTATCCGGCATTTTTTGAAGAGGCAGTCGAGAATACTCCGGCACGGATCATAGAGACGCATACGCATGGTGTAGGGATACAGTACCGGAATGCATTTCGTAATACACAGATCGACTGGGAGGAATATGACAGGCTGTTTGAGATCGGCAGGCATAACATGGAGCCGGAAGAAGCGATATATGCATCTGCCTACCGTCTGAAAAGTCCGCTTGGATTAAAAGAAGAGGCAGCGCAGTCCTATGAGAATTTTTTAAGAGAGCATATGGAAAGGGCAGCGGAGTTATTTCAAAGAGAAGGCGAGACGGAACTGCTTCGTTGGCTGGCAGAAGAATTTGTGCATGAAAAGAGTGAACTCGAACTATTGATGAAAGCAGTGTCCGGCGATGCGGCAGCAGTCAGTATGCTTATGGATATATCAAAACGCAGATTTTCTATAGGAAAGAAAAAGGGATTTTCCCTGTAAGGCAGAATAGATCGTAGAGTATGTTTGAAGAGGAATTATTAGAAAAACAGCAGTCTGTACAGAGATATTACAGGATGCGAAAAATGAATTATATCTGAATATGAGATTTTTAGATGTGGCATTGAACAGTCTTTCCCTGCAGCCGACGTTTGAGGTGTCGGATTATGCAGTGGATGGAGCAGTCTTTATTATGAAATCCCACATCTGATCGAACAGTATAAAATAGGAAATGTCATGGTGAACCGTGCGTATCTGCACAGTATGTTCCACTGCCTGTTTGCCCATGTCTTTAAGGAAAAACGGGAAGAGAAAATGCTTTGGGATTTAGCATGTGACATTGCAGTGGAATCCGTCATTGACAGCTCTGCCGGTGCGGTGTTTGAGAATGCCCTCAAGACCTTACCGCAGGGCAGTTTATAATGGATTACAGGAAAAAATCCGTGTTCTTACCGCAGAGGGATTTATAAATTGTTAGCAGAAAACGATATGGACCCCCGCATGATCGCGCGGCTGGTATTGGAATTTCGTGTGGATGACCACCGATACTGGAAAAGCGACAGCGAAAAAAGCGAAACGGAATGCCAAATGAAAACCGTTGGCAGGACATTCGGGAAAAGATGGAGACCGAATTATCGACATTTTCAAAAGAGGCGGCAGAAGATTCCAAAGGATTGTGTGAACAGCTTGCCGTAGAGAACAGGGGGAGCGGTACGATTACCGCAGTTTTTGAAAAAAAATTCTGTGTCTTAAAAGAAGAGATGCGGTGGACATCGACAGTTTTGATTACATATTTTATCATTACGGGATGGAAATGTATGGCAATATGCCGCTGATCGAGCCGCAGGGGAGACAAAAAGAGGTCAACCGGATCGAAAATTTTGTCATAGCGATCGATACGTCCATGTCCTGTAAAAGAGAACTGGTACAGAAGTTTTTAGAAGAGACCTATTCCGTCCTCAGTCAGTCCGAATCATTTTACCGGAAATTCCGCGTACATATCATCCAGTGTGATGAACGTGTACAATCAGATGTAGTGGTTACGAATGCCAAAGAACTGCGAGGACTATATGGATCATTTTACGATCCGTGGTCTGGGTGGAACGGACTTCCGTCCGGTGTTTAATTATGTCAACCGTCTTTTGGCAGAAAAGAAGTTTACAAAGTTAAAAAGGACTGCTTTATTTTACAGACGGATATGGACGCTATCCATTGAAAAAAACCGCCTTATGATACCGCATTTGTATTTTTTAAAAGAGGATTATCTGGATGTGGATGTCCCGCCGTGGGCGATCAAACTGGTCTTAGGAGAAGAAGATTTAGAAGAACAACAGTAGGAGTAAAATAGAATGAATATAAAACGAGCAAAGCAGGAGATCAGAGATTCCATAGAAGCGTATTTTTTGAAAAATGAGTGGGGCGAATATGAAATACCGGCGATCCGGCAAAGACCGATCCCGCTCTTAGGTTCTCCGGGAATCGGAAAGACACAGATTATGGAACAGATAGCAAGGGAATGTCAGATAGGGCTGGTGGCTTATACGATCACACACCATACCAGACAGAGTGCCATCGGACTTCCGTTTATTTCAAAACATACCTTTGATGGAAAAGAGCAGCAGTCACGGAATATACCATGAGTGAGATCGTGGCATCCATTTATGAAAAAATTGAAAGAACCGGCTTAAAGGAGGGAATCCTTTTTATCGATGAGATCAACTGTGTTTCCGGAGACCTTGGCTCCGGCGATGCTGCAGTTTTTACAGTGTAAGACATTTGGAAACCATCAGATTCCGGAAGGCTGGCTGATCGTTGCGGCAGGAAACCCACCGGAGTATAACAAATCCGTGCGTGAGTTCGATGTGGTTACGATGGACAGGATCCGTAAGATCGAAGTGGAAGCGGATTTTCAGGTCTGGAAAGAGTATGCATATGCCAACGGACTGCATCCGGCGGTTATTTCCTATCTGAACACGAAAAACAGAATTTTTATCAGATGGAGACTACTGTAGACGGACGCTGTTTTGCAACGCCAAGAGGCTGGGAAGATCTGTCCACGATGATCGGGATTTATGAAAAGATCGACAAGACCATCGACCGGGAAGTGGTGGCACAGTACATCCAGCATCCGAAGATCGCAAAAGATTTTTGCAAACTACTTAGAACTGTTTTATAAATACCGTACCGATTATCAGATCGAAGAGATATTTAAAGGCAATCCGGATGAAATTTTAATGAAAAAGGTAAGTCACGCTTCCTTTGATGAACGATTAGCAGTGTTAGGACTTCTGATTTCTAAAGTCAACGAGCGTATCCGGTTTGCAGTCGAAAAAAGAAGAGGAAATGGAGCTGCTGCGGGGAACGCTGATCCGCTATAAAGAGTCGGGACAGGCAGAAGTATCAAAGGATGCATTAGAATTGTTAGAAGAAGTGACGGCGGGCCCGCTTTTGAGGAAAAACAGAAAAAAAGAGGCAGAGCTTTTAAGCCGCAGACAGGAGCAGAACTATCGAAGGGCGGGAACTTTATTAGAGACGTATCTGCAAAGATTGAGATTAGAAGGCAGCATGGATTTTGAAACTGCATTTGCAAAAAAATAAAAGAGTGGTTTGAAGAAGAAAATCAGAAATATCTGCAAATGGGTCAGACTGCGGAACAGTATTTAGAATATGCCTTTGACTTTTTAGAAGGTACCGGACTGACCGGACAGGAAATGGTGATCTTTATTACAGAACTGAACTCAAATGCCCGGAGTGTGGCATTTTTACAGGAATGTGAGTCAGAACGGTATTTCCGTTACAATAAGGAATTGCTTTTTTCTGAAAAACGTGAGAAAATTTTAGAAAAGCTAAATTAGTATAAATCGTAAAAAATATAGAAATGAGGACAATTATGGGAAAAGTGTTACAGGCAATCACAGGCAGCACAAAGCGGATCGTGGGTATTATGGCGCATGATTTTCAAAGAGTCTTTACCAATCCGGTTGCAGCTATTATTGCAGTTGGTGTTATGGTGCTTCCGTCGCTGTATGCCTGGTTTAATATACAGGCAAGCTGGGACCCGTATGGAAGTACGGACAATATATCCGTAGCGGTTTCTAATGTAGATGAGGGAACTGTGGTACAGGGCATGGAACTCAATGTCGGTAAGAGCATCGTTGAAAGTCTGGCGGAAAACGAACAGATTGGCTGGAAGTTTGTTAATAAGGAAAAGGCATTAGCCGGAGTCCGCAGTGGAAAATACTATGCAGCCGTGGTCATTCCGGAGGATTTCAGTAAAAATATGACCAGTGTGCTGACACCGGATATTGAGCGTCCAAAGATCGAGTATTATGTCAATGAGAAGAAGAATGCCATTGCACCAAAGATTACCGATAAGGGTGTCGGAGTTATCCAGCAGATGGTCAATAAAACATTTATTTCAGAAAGTGTGACAGTCATCGGAGATGTGGTCTTAGGTATGTCCGAAAAGGATAAGGCACTGAACCGGAAATTAGTACAGGACATTTCTTTAGACAAAGAAAAAAGAGCAAAGTAGATACAGCCATTGAGTCTTTACAGGATTTAGAAGAGGGCATGGATAACCTGACTGACACCGTAGAGGCATTTCAGGCTACCATGGATGCTTTAGAAGAGTTGTCTAAGACCATAAATACTTCTTTTTGGAATCCTGAAAGATTCCGTAAAAGAGGTACAGGATCAGTCCTCTAATACAATACAGATGGATGCGTTAAAAAATTTAGCATCTGATACACCGGATAGTATCGGAAATACGATAGGTGCGATCACTACCAGCTTAAACAGCATCTATCAGTCATTAGATTCGATCGAAAGACTGGTACAGGGAAATAACCCGGCAGAGGCAATCCCGACGTTAAATGCAACTAAGACACAGTTGCAGGAGCTGGTAAATACAAATAACGAACTGATCGATATCTTAAAGAACAATACCATTTTCTATCAGACACCGGTTGGAAGTGACTGTGTGGCAAGATTAGAACATGCAAACAGTTCTTTAAATGGAGGCATAGAGACCTTAGATAAGATCATTGAGAACCCGCAGACATCGACTTCCCGGGATGATGCACTAAAAAGCGATCAGTCAGCTTAAGGAGACGGTAACTACCGCAAAGAGCAGATCGCAGATATAGGAACACAGATCGAGACAACGATGAATGAGCAGGTGTCCGCAGCAGCAGATGAAGCAGTCGGCAATGTAGATGCAGTGCGAAAAGCAGCGGAATCCTTTCGGGGCAGTTCCATCGGCACAGGCGACCATGGACAGTGTCAGCAAGGCGATGAGTTCCCTTGGAACTTCACTGACATCTATGACAAAGGTACTGCAGGGGGCTCTAAGGATGCCATTGGAAAAGGCATTACCGAATTAGAGGGTATGAAAGAGATCTTAGAGGAGATTGAAAAGCAAAAAAGAATATGAATATCTCCCAGGCGATCCAGAACTTTGTACTAGAGAAGTTCGGGGTAGATTTAAATGATTATAAGAACAGTCCGGAGACCATTGGTGAGTTCCTCTCAGCACCGGTAGAGTTAGAGACACATAAGATTTTCCCGGTAGCAAACTATGGTTCTGCACTGGCACCATTCTATTCTATTTTATGCAATGTTATTATCTGTTTGGGTAGGCGGACTGATCCTATTTTGGTATCGATCTTCAAATGTCGTGCATCCACGAAACAAATATTTAGATATCAGTCAATATC
>VOFI01003365.1_pt1 | contig 17324 bp, 25 predicted proteins | sample 5384131 | NCBI WGS metagenome assembly VOFI01 (sample SAMN12384728, study PRJNA508395) | human gut metagenome | isolation source: healthy gut H | host: Homo sapiens
TTGTTATATGCGTCTACAATATTATATAAGATATTGTTTATTGCATTAGGCATGAGCGGTCTGCCGGACTTTGCCATGAAAATGAATCCTTTATAACCGTCTATCTCAACATCTTTTTCCTTTTGAAGCATAAAGTTTAATTTCTTTTTTGTTCTTCAAATGCTCTTTTTGTACATCTGATGTCAAGGGATAGTTCCGGATTCCAGAATCCGTCTTTGGCATGGAAATATGGAATTTATAGCCATCTCTAAATCTTTATAAATCAGCGATATGATTCTGAGCATTGGATAGTAGGTGTTATAACTACTTGATTATTTTTCACAAATTCAGCATTTTTCCTGTTGTAAAACTGTTAAAAGGCAATACGTTCTTCTGCCTGTCTACCATAATCACTGATAGAAAACTTTGCCCAGTTCTTGCGGATAATATCATCATCAACAGCCATTTCGGTACCGGACAAATCCGCGCCATTGTCCAATAAATTTTATTGTAGAATATGCATATCCTGCTTTTAGAAAGTTTTGAGTAAAAATGATTTGATGTGTGATGGTAAATCTGAACAACCTTGATGTTTCCAATTTCATCTTTGACACGATTCTCCCATGTTTTCAGATAATTTTGCTCTAGTGGATTCTTTCAGTTCCCTAGTAGACATATATCTTTCAAACAATTTATTAAGAGTAAGTTTTTTTTGATTACTCCATCAGTTAAATGTTATCTTCCAGTCTTTTGCAATCTGCTTTTTCCTTTTCCCTTAATTCCGATAAAATTTGCATAATATACTGTCGAAGACGTTTTTCCGCTTCTTATATCTGTATAACGGTAACTGTATCTTCCATCTTTACGCCAGCTTTCGCCCTCTCTTAATTTTTCTTCCTTTATGGTCTTTTCTGCTATTTGCCATGAGAAACATTCCTTTCTGTAATAGCCCCCTTTTTTGTTCTCATGACGTGGTTATGTCTATGAATATTATACCATATATCACAAAAACATAAATGAAAAGGGTGTTATTCTTCCAGATATGAGAGGTAATTTTGACTTTTCTACCGAATATAGAACCCTGCGTCCAATCACAATTTTTTGCTCCTGCCTGTTCTCAATCTTTCTTGCAGTAGCATGACCACAAGATAACATTGCAGACAATTTATCTATATTTACCGTTATCGGCTGTGAGGTTGGTCTTTCTTTTGTTTTGTTCATCTGTCAGCCCTCCTTTTACCGACCTGTATTATCGTCATTTCTGCACACCAGTAAAAGTATCACTCTCCTTATCTCAACCATTCCCATTCCTGTGGGCTGAACCGTATCATACGGGTGTATCATTATCCTGTGTTTGCAGGTCATGGCAGAACGACTTTTCCAACGGTCGCTCCCAGATGATCATTGCATGAATCGCTATCTCCCGATTGGAAAAGTCACGGCGTACAACCTCTGATGGCTCACTGCAAGCACAAACGTATCTGACTGCTTTATTCAGTTGTCAAAGAACTGTTAGGCTCTTGTCAGCCTGTATCAATTCATTTTTGCAAATGGACTGATACAGAATGATAAGAAAAAAGCGGAACAGGAAAGAGGGGAGTTTGTTAAATCATGCTCCGCTCAAATATTACTTAATGTTCGTCTATTTCAAGTTCACATATCATTTTCAAAAGGGCTTCTCTGATACGTCCCTTTAATTCCATATCAACCACAATGTATACGTTTCCGTATTCTCATCGTAAAATGGGCGTAAACAGCATTTTGATATGTATGCTTCATAGAACAGCAACAGCTTTTCTATGGCGTTTTTCGTTACCGTCCACGGCTGATGATATGAGAAAAATGATGGAAGTGTATGTTGCTTATTCTTCATTTGTTTTCTTCTCCTTTAACTGCTTTCTGATTTCTTCAAAGTGAATTTCTTCTGTGCCTGTATGATGTGCTTCGGTTAATGTTCAGCTTTTCGCCTATCTCCGAATCACTCATATCCAAGAAGAAAAACATCAATACAATGTTTCGGCTCTGCTCCGGCAACTGTTTCAGTGCTTCTGCAAGTTCTTCATCAAGTACACGGATTTCTGTACCGCACACATCGAACGTTGTATATTCACTTTCGTAATCGTCCCATACAATCAATTTTTCAACAACAATCTCTGGAAGCTCACAAAGGATACTTCCTTTGCCTGTCGTCTGGCTAATTCCTTGCGGTAGTTACGGACAATGCCTTTCACAACCTTTTTGAGTTTACAGTCAAACTGACACTGTATTGTCTTTTGGAAGTCTGATGGTTTCAAAATCATACTTCCTTTGCCTGTGAAAAGTATATCCCTCTTTCACCATATCTTACGGCGCTGTACGGCAGGGGTTGATTTGTTGCAGGATTGAAAAAAAATCTTTATGTTATAAAAAGACAAAATGCATCTGCTCGCAGAACGCAAGTAAACGCATAGGAAATAAAAAAAGCCAGTATATTGAATTGTCAGTTCGTATTTATAGTCGAAATTACCCGGAGAGGGAGCTACGCTTTTTTAATTGATGTAACTCATGCACACTATGAATAACCAAAACAGACACAGTAAATCAACCTCCAATCGGCTACCGTGTCCCTGCAAGTCGTCATAGGTTTGTGTAAACGCAAAGAAACGGCGGCTCTGAAAATCAAAGTCGCCGTTTCATACGCGCATGAAAATATGTCTGCTCCACGACGGCTTTTTTTTTGCCGTCGTCCGGCAGATTGCATTTTTATTCTTTACTTATATGCTATATGTTAATTTTGTGGATTTCATAAAGATTTGAAAAATAATGAGCGATACCGCAGTACCGCTCACCAAATTTCTAATATGGAATTTTGATAATAACCTGTGCGCCCTTTGCCTTATCGGAATTTTTTCAATATAACCTGTCCGTTATGCTGTTTGATAATACTGCTCGTAATATAAAGCCCCATACCAAAGTGCATATTAGAAGTTCGGCTTTTTATTTTCCATAAAGAATTGTTCCTGCGCGTGATGTAGAGCTTCTTGCGTGAAACCGCTTCCCTCGTCTGTGATAGTGATTTGCAAAAATTCATCTATTTTTTGTGCCGCTTACATAAACTGTCCCCTCCGGCGGAGAGTAATCTAACGCATTGCCTAGCACATTCATAATTGCCCGTTCCAGTAGCAATTTATCTGCTTTGAAAGTACCTAACTTTGTTCCTGTTTTCATGCGTAAACAAATTCCTTTTGTAAAACATAATGAAAGTGCCTTTGCTTTTATTTGCTCCATATAATCAGCTACATCAAATTCTTCCAAATAGAGCTGGTATCCGGCTACTGTCCGGGATATATCAATCAGCGTTTTAATATAAATGCCTATCTGTTCGGAGCTTTCTGTAATATATCCTGCATATAACCGCTGTTCGTCATCAAGCTCCGTTTCGTTCATCAAATCGATATTTCCTTGAATAACCGTTAAAGGCGTCTTTAAATCGTGAGCCAGTGTCTTTTGCGATTTGCTCCCTTTGTAATTGTTCTGCGTTCCATTGCTTCTCTAAAGAAGATTTCAAGTTATCTTTCATTGAAGAAAAGAACGCAAAGACATCTTCAAATTCTTTGATTTTTGAGTGTCCCATTTCAAACTCAAGATTTTGCTGTGCAATCTGTTCTGTTGCTTCAAAAAAGAGGAGAGAGCTGCAACCGCATATTCTTTTGCAAACTTCGATGTCAATATCGCACATACTGCAATACAATTTAGCCCTATGAGAACATACAGTAAAACTTCCGGTGAAGGCAAATGCTTATAAAGCCATTCATTTATAAACTGTGAACCAATATAATATTGAAGCACCACATATTCGTTTTCGCGAGTAACAAGTAGATACTGTTTGTTGAGATTTTCGTTTATCTTTCCAGATATAGCATACTCCATAGCACGGTCTATGTCGTCATTCTCTAAGGACGTTTCTACTATCTGATAATTCTTATCCAGTATTAAGTATTTGCACCCCATAGGAAGTCGCACATCTGCCAAATCCGGCGTTGCAAAGCAATAACAGGAGCAAGATCTTTTGTGCGGCGTTCTGAATAATCCGCATAGGTAATAAGCCCTGTACTGGTTCCAGCTAAAATAAGACTAAATGGTATTGCCACCGCACCTATTAGTCCAATCAACAGCATACATAAGAATTTCCAAAAGACGCTTTCAGTGATGTTGTTTTTTTTCATTCCCATTTATACCCAATCCCCCAGACTGTCGCTATCGGCTGAATCTCCAGTTTGTTCAATTTTGACCGGATATTCTTGATATGAGTAGAAATCGTAGAATTATCACTGTCGCCCTCTAAGCTGAAAAAACAGCTTCGTAAATCTGTTCTTTTTGAAAATACCTGTCCTTTATTCCTTGCAAGATATTCACAAATCAGATATTCGCTTTTCGTTAAGGCAACAGGCGTGTTATCTACCCGTAATTCTTTTGCAGATAAATCAATTTTTATGCGGTCAAAGGTAAGTGCGGTATGTCGTTCCCTACGTTCACGCCGTAAGTGGGCGTTTACTCGCCCGCAATTCTGCAATACGAAATGGTTTTGTCAGATAGTCGTCTGCTCCCAGACCAAGCCCAAATGTGATGTCATGCTCCATTGTCTTTGCTGTCAGAAAAAGAATAGGACAGTCTACAAGGGAACGAATTTTATCACAATAGGAAAAGCCCGTCTACATCTGGCATCATAATATCCAGTATAATCAAGTCATATCTGTTCAGCTTATCAAGCGGTACCGGCACAGAGGTATAAGTGGTCACGAAATGCCCATCCTTTCGCAGCCCGTTTTTGACAAGCTCTAAAATAGCCCGTTCATCATCAATCATAAGGATCGCCGCCATATTGTTGCCTCCTTTCGTTGTCCTTTTTAGTATAGCACAAGCTACAAAGGGTAGGAAAACTGTCATTGTCGCTTTGCAATATAGTAGTTATCATTTACATTGACCGCAACCGCTTCCGCTTTATCGGTTCCGTAAATCTCATAGACATCTGTGTAAAACCAAGACTCTCGCCCCTGTCCGGCATTTTCCCCGTACCAGTCAATCTTGCTTAAATCTTCTTTTGACAAAGGGATTTTCGTTTCTGTATCGAATGTAACACTTTCAGCGAGAATATCAATGTAGCTGCCTAATTCATCATCTGATACCATATCAGACGTTACTTGATAAACCGTCCCGCCCCAAAGAAGTTGTGTCGCATTTTCTGGATTGACTTCAAAGCTGTCATTTATAGATTCTTCTGTTTTCTTAAAATCAAAACAGTATCGCTATCTTTGACATTTTCGCTGATAACAGCTTTATGATACCCTCCGTTTACATCTACAATAAGATAATCGTCTGCGTTAGGAGCCGCATATACATTGAGAAAAGGAATAATGTAAGCAGCTTCTGGTGCTTTCTCCGCCAAATCCGCTAAGGATTGAAAAGTTGCCGGTTCAACATTTTCTTGCAAAGGCAATATTTTTCCGTTCTCGTCTATGGCGGAAGCTGCCGGATATATCCAATCCATTCTCCAAGCCCGCCATTTGATACGGTATCTGCCAAAATGGTGTAATCGTTACCTTTATAGGAAAAACGTGTTACATTTTCCGTATTCAAATAGCATTGTTCCTTGTCACTGGAATATTCTTCGATTCTGTCCTGTAAAAAGTACAGCCAGCAAGAGCCAACACAAACGATAAAGGTAAACAGCAGAAGTAGCATTATTTTTTTGCTTTTATTCATAATTTTTTCTTCCTCCCAATGAGAAAACCATAATAAGGTCAGCAATAAGCCGCCTGTCGTTAATGCTGCAATCCATATTTTTTCTGTTCCATAGTTGAAAATTTGTCGGCTCAAAATATCCTGTACCCAATTCATAGACCATGCAAAGGGGATATACCGGGCTACACCTTTCAGCTCAATATTGCTATATAAGATACATTGCAGACTTTCAAACACGCCCCAAAAACAGGGGGATAACCCTAATCCAAATTTGAAGCTAAGGAACAGGTGCAAGATGTATATTATAAAATTACAAAAGGCCATCCCGGCGGCGGCTCCAATCAGCATTCCGAGCTGCACTGTATCAGCCATTCCCAAAAGATGTATGCCAATCACAAATAACAGGAACAGAAAGAACAATGCAAATACCCCCCGAACCATAAAGATAAGTTAATTTTGCAAGCATATTTTTGTGTCTGTTTGGTACAGCAAGCAGCGTTTGGAAGTGTGAAGCCTTTTCTTCCAGTGCAACGTTCAGACCAACAATAACGCTTATCAACACCGGAAAAAACGCTGTCGTAATTTCCAATATCATTTTGAGCTTTTTACTGTCTGCGGTGCTGGCATACTGGGAATAGTAAGCAAGAAATAACAATGCCCCCATAACGGGTACACAAAAATGAATAGCCCAAAACGATGTATGCTTCGTTTTTTCCTGTTCAGAACGAAGCGCATAAAAATAAAACCCATTTCTGTCTACCTCCCTTTGTAAAATCCTTTGCGTCGGCATAGGATAAAATAAGAAACAAGAGTATTGACAACGAAATGGAAATCATAATGGCTATAGAAAATCCACAATTCCCCACATAAGTTCCGTTTATTTCAATTCCCATAAGTGGCTCTGCCAGTTTTGCTGCCCAACAATACGGTACAAACCACCATGCTATTGTATTTCCTAATGCGGTAGCAGTAGATAGGACAATCCCAAGTATTGTATTTAACACAATCGGCACAAACATTCCCGTTTTGCGTGCTAAGTACAGACACAAAGGGATTTGCCAGACAGACGCAAGGATAATTCCGATACTTCCTGTAATGCTGTGTAAAAGAGAATATACTGCCGTTGCCGGAGCAATGATATTACTGATAGAAATAAGCAATGCTAAAAAAATATCGCTGAAACAAGCAGTTTTTTCGACTAAGATAATGCCCTTGGCAAATTCAAATCTCGAAAGATTTACAGGCATAGAAAATACCGAATAGTATTTCCCGGCGTTTTTTCTTCTTTCTGTGTGACAAAGAACACAAAATTGCGATTGCTCCCGGAAGCAGGAACGCATACCACCAGTAAAGCGTCATGTACTGATACCCCATATATCCACCCATAAGCCATGCAAAAATAGCCGTAATTAGCTGGAACAATGAAAATCAGTTTGTTCGATATTGTCCTCTTGAATTTCAAATGTTCTGATTTTAGATAGTCCATGCCTTAACCCTCCCTTGTGATTGCTTTTACAACGTCCATAAAAGCTGTTCCAAATTTTCGTTTGCATTAAGTTTCCCCTCATATCCCTAAGACGCCGCCCGCAATAATGCCGATGTGGTCAGCGGTCTGTTGTACCGGAGAGAATATGACTTGATAAAATAACGGTAATACCCTTTGCAGGAAAGGAACGGATAAGCTCTCTAAGTTCTTCAATCCCAATCGGGTCAAGCCCGTTGGTTGGTTCATCAAGTATGAGCAGCTTCGGGTTGTTTAGTAATGCAACCTGCAATTCCAAGACGCTGTTTCATACCAAGAGAAAACTGTCCGGCTCTTTTCTTGCCTGTTTCCGTCAGCCGGACGATTTGCAGCTTCGTCAATCCGCTTTATCTGTCAGCCCTAACACGGTAGTTCTCACTTTTTCAGATTTTCATAGGCGGTTAGAGTTCTCATAAAGCGGTGGCATTTCAATCAATGCCCCGATATGGTTTAAGTCGCTACGCTTCCATGTATGACCGTCAAATTCGATGTTTCCAGAAGTCGGTTTCAAAATGCCAGTAATCATTTTGAGCGTTGTAGATCTTTCCAGCTCCGTTCGGTCCAAGCAGTCCATAGACAGAATTTCTTTCAATGTTCAGCGAAATATTGTTTACAACCGTTTGCCCCGCTGAAAGATTTGCAAAGGTTTGTTGTTTTTAAAATCATTTCCATATTTTTGTGATACCCTTTCTTTTGATTATGAATAAAGAATAGTTTTATTTTTGAAGATTTCATAAAGAATTTAAAATTTATCCAATCATATATTAGGAATTATTTAAGCTAGATGTAGGAATTATATAGACGTATCTTGAAAAGTTAGGAACTATACAATATAGCAGGGTGAATAATTATGGCTAAAAGACCTGTACCACTTTATGACTTTCGCGCCTTTTCGGGCAAGCGGATAAAAGCATGGGCGGACAGCGAGAAAGGAAAGTCGCAAAGATGTAAGCGACGCAATGAATATTTCTCCGCGTTACCTTACCAATATTGAAAATAAGGGACAACAACCAAGCCTGCAAATCTTTTATGAGCTTGTGACACGCTATATAACATATCGGTAGACCAATTCTTTTTCCCCTGAATAGGGGACACTGAAAATCCACTCAAAGTATTTGCCAGCTCTTGATACCTGCTTGACAATATCAGCGATAAGGGATTAAGGATTGTGACTGCTACGGCGAAAGAGGTTGCGGAAATCGAAAACTCGGACAAATAAGCTGTCCGTACACAACTGAATATGACAGAAAAAGAAACGTTGCAACCTTTACGGATTGCAGCGTTTTTTTCTTTGTTCTCTTTGGCAAAACAAAACTGGCCCGTTTGTAATATATGACAGCAAAATAAAAGGCTTACACCCTATACCGAAATGTAAGCCTTTTGATTTTATCCTACAATCTTCCAGTTATCGTCCTTATGTAGCACAAGGTCATACTGTGAGATTTGTGTCATTTTCGACTTGTTATCCAGATATTTCACAGACACTGACTTTGAGGTTGTCGCCATCTTTGGTGAAGACAGGGTTTACCAGTTCCGAAATACATAGTCGCCGGAAACAGAAGCAAGAACGCCATCTTTTGACATAATAAGCAAGTTCTTTTCGTAGCTGTCGGATAGAGCTTAAAAGAATGTTTCCAAGAAAGCGGTAGCGTCCTTGATACAGTATTGTTTTACTGACATCGGCTTCCCTGTGCTTTCGGTTCGTACTTTGATTTCTGTACTGCCGGAGCAAGGGTAGGATTCTGGGTAATGACCATTGCACCGTCCTTATCCACATGAACGGTCACGGTATAGTTTTTGTGACTGCCTGTGTCTGTTCTCCCTCTTTGCACCTGCTGATCTACTTCGTGGCAACGGTAAAATCGTCCATTCCAGACTGTTTCCACATTCCAGACCAGCACATTGTAACCGTAACACTGGTTGGTATGTCCGTTCTGATGGTATCAGCGTTCAAGTCCTGTAATTCTTTGGTAAGGTATTTACTGATTTCTGTTGTCCTTGCTTCAATGGCTTCCTTGCTTGTATCCCATGAGTAGTAGGCTTTCGCAAAGTTCTTGACGAAATTCTCAATGCCGTTGGTATCGTTCAATCTTAGCTGAATGATTTCTTTTTCATGTACCGTGTGGGTGTCAATGGCGGTAAAGTTCTTATACACACCAAAACTGGTGCTTGCAAGAAGTACTGCCCACAAAAGCAGGACAGATTTCTTATGTGTCCCGACTTTCATGGTACGCACTTTCTTATTCTTAGGTGCTTTCTCTGTTTTTTCTTTCTTCTTAAACATATTTCAAGTCCTTTCTATTGTTTGATTCTTCCGGCACAAATGATGTGCTGTTGCCAGTAGGCAGAGGTCAAATCGGTATAGCCGATTGGATTTCCGGCATGATACATCTGATTGTTTCCTACATAGATTCCTACATGGGTTACATAGTCGCTGGTATTGTAAGTGGAATGGAAAAAGACCAAATCGCCAGCCTGTGCCTGTGACAATGGGATATGCTGAGTTGCGTCATACTGTGCCTGTGCGGTTCGTGGCAGGCTGATTCCGGCTTTTCCGCAGCACCACTGGGTAAGACCAGAGCAGTCAAAAGAGGTGTTCGGGTTACTGCCACCGTAGACATACTTCCAGCCTTGATACTTCAACGCTTCATTCATAACTGCCTGTACCGTTTCATTACTGAACTGCTTCACGGTCAGATATTGGTTGACCAGCTCCACATAGAACATATTTCCGTAGTTATAACGCCAGCCACCATTTTTACTGACTGCTATCGGGTTCGTATAGGTCACTTTTGTACCGCCGGATTTATTCTTTGCGAAATTCTCTGCAAGATTGAAGCTGTGCTTTTTCCCGTTCTTCGCCACATAGTCGGCATAGCCACCCATTAGTTATAAGATTGAATGACCACGTTAATGTCATTCATACCTTTGGCTTTACAGGAAGAAAGCAGGGACGCAAAATATTTACACCCTGCTTAATGGATTCTTCTGTACTTAATGAGTTTGGCGGTAGTCCCAGACTTTCACTGGACTGCATAACATCAGTAGCCGTACCACCACTTTCTACCTGTATGATGGCAAGCAGGACATTTACATACTCCGAGATACCGTTTTCTCTGGCATATTTTTCTACCATTGGTTGATGTTTGAGGACATCGGCGGACAGGTTCATGCCAGAGTAGACAGGCGAATAGCTGTTGGAACTGTCGTCATCTTCGCCGGAAATCAATATCCCGAAAAAGAGGACGATGGAGAAAAGGACAGGAAATATCGTACCTATGATAAGGATACGCTTTAATCTCATTTCTTCCGTCCTTTCTCTGGTTGCTTCGTAACAGACTTACGATTTTGTTTTTTGGTTGACCTGTTTTCTGTATGGCTGTTTTCTTTTCGATTACTTCTGGATTCCACTACATTTCGGCTGGTTTGTTCTGGCAACCGATTTGACCTGCTGTTCCTGTCTGATGTTGGTTCGGACAGTTTCTTTTCCAGCCTTGACTTCTGCATTTTTTATCACAGGAGAAGTAGCAGGACGTTTCATATCCGGCTTTATGACCGTATCGGTCTGTGCAGGTTTTGGAACAGGTGTGGCAACAGGGCGTTCATGGCTTCTGGTAGCTCCGGCTGTCGCTGATCCATTCGCATGAACTGTCTGCTTTGCTTCCTGTGCTTTCTGTAATTCCTGCTTTTTCTGTGAGATATTTTCCCTGTGCAGGTTACGTTTCTGTGTACGCTGTTCCTGTCGGTTTTCCCGTTCTTCCACAACGCCACGCTTAAAAGTCAGATACGTTATCCTTTGCTTTTTGTTTGGCAGAGTGGACAGCATAACCTGCCTGTGTCGGCAAGTCTTTTTACATTTTCTTTTCAGAGAAGAAGCACTGTCACGGACTTTATTTTTCGTATCCATCACAGCACCTACCGCAGAACCGACACGGCTTCCCATGCTGGCAGAGGTATTTTCCCGTTTCTTTGGTGGTTGGTTCGTTGCTGGCTTTCCGGCTCTGGCAACACTTGCACCAGCCACCGCACCTGCAACACTTCCAGCACCGACAGCAATCTTGCAATCCTGTGTTCCATTCTTCTTGCCCGATGTCGCATGAACACCATCGGTCTACGGAATATCCGGCGACCTATCTGCTGGCTGTCATTAGCATTCAGGCTGAACATACTCATTAGCTCTCCGAGCTTCAGGTAGATTCCGGCAAAACAGATTATCTGCAAAAACGCCACCATGAAGAACGGATAGTCTGTGGAAATGTTGTAAAACATACTGGAAATTGAAAATGCCAGTCACAATCAGTGTGATTCCGGCCTTGTCATAATGGCATTGAACACACGGACAACTGCCTGTTTCGCCATGTTCTCATAGGTCGGTATCATGGACAGTAAAAACTGACAGGTAAAAATATGGCATATATGATAAAGAGTATCTGGGAAAACAACATCATGCCAGTAAGCAGGAAGATAAATATTGTGATACCGAGATTGAAAATGAGCAGGAAGAACACCATGCCAAGACGGTTGACGACCTGTGGAATGGTAAGGTTGTTATTGTCGTTATCCTCAATCTCTGTTTTCACAACATTTTCCCTTTGTTTTCCCGTCATCTTCGTCTGACGGCTGGAGATACCAGAGCTTCCACACGGTCAGCCCCGATTTCTTCGGTATCGCTGTTCCCAAACTGTAACAACAGCCACGGTTTTTCTACCTGTATCGCAAAAAGGCTGTCACGGATAAGGTCTACGCTGTCCTTGCCTTTGCTTTGTGAATCGGGGAGCATGATTTTTGTCCCCAAGTCCAGAGAAGCGGTGCTGATGTCCGAACTGAAATCATTGATTTTCTGTGGATATAATTGGGAGCATAAGCAATAAAGGACGCAGACACAATGAACACCACCACAAAGTTGATAACGGCGTGAAGTGCTTTGCTTGTTTCCCGTTTGAGAAGTCCTGTATAGCGGTATAAGACACCTATCAATCAGAATGATAATGAGCAGGAATCCCACATAGAACCCACTGCTGGAAAATCCGTTTTCGGTCACTCCGGCAAGTGTCTGGATACTTTTCCCGATACTGTCTGCCATATCATTGATAAAGTCCAGCTTATACGCCTGTTGCACCACATACCCTGTGGCATTGGAAGATAAAGCGCTCACCGTCCAGACAAAATTGGTGATGGCAGTAAAAGCCTGTACTGAATATTTTCCAATGCCGTCCAACCAGCTGTTTGATTTCATTGGTATCTGTGGAGCGGAACGCAAACTTTAAGCCGATGTTATTTTTTCAGACTTTCTTTCGATACGTCCCCAGAGGATTGTGTCACGAAATATACTCCGGCGTTCATGGCTCTACCAGCACGCACCAGCTTATTTGAGAGTGTTTCTCCCTGTGCCACATTTAAGAACGCCCATGCTTTGCTGGGTCGCACCAAAACCAAGCCCAGCCAAGAAATCTGATTTTTACATACTGCATTTAGTCATTGATATATATCGTTGCTGGCAGGAAAAAATTCAGAATGAAGCCCCAGCATATCCCCAGCAGGACGCACCAGTTTTTACATTGAGGTCGTCGTCTTTGACTTCATCACAACGGCGTTTCAGTTGTCAAATCATCAGCTTCGACTTACCCGCAAGGACGTAGCTTAACTTTATACATACTTTTTTTGTCTGGTCTAAATCCGTTTCCATTCATCCACGCTGTCTAATGCGTGTCCACCACATTTGAGCTTGTTTCACTTCCTGCTTGATAGGCGTGATTGTCAAGGTCTTTCAATTCCTTTTTTCTTGTTGCGGACTGTCGTTAATGCTTTCCGATTTTCCACGATTTCTACATTCATAGAAGTATCAACGGGGGAATGTGAATTGCTGTTGCTGGAAATAAAAGATTTCAGACGACGGAATCAAGCTCGCCGACAATCGCATTGAAAGATACCGTGTTCCGTTACTAAAAATTTCCCGTGTTCCTGCAAGTGAAAAGCGTAGGCTTCAAAATCAAAATATATTCTTATCCTCTAATTCAGATGTTCCTGCAAATAAATCCAAACACCGTAAGTAGTAATACATATTCTTTGAGCTGGCGGTACATAAAATCAATTTTGGGCTATGATATTGTTTCTTCGCCAGTTGTTCCTTTCGTTTCCACCAGCACCCTTGTTTCCTGCATTGTTCCTCACGTCCTTTCTGTTGTTTCATCACATCTTGTATGGTCTGGTACGACATACCAAACACATACTTTGAAAAATCTTCTAACTGTCTTTCTTCATAGTTGGCAGGGTTCAGCCGTTTCATTTCCTGCCACACCTTACGCTTGTAAGAGGGCAGGTCGGAAATATACTCACAGCCGACTTTTGCCTGCATATCCTTAAAAATATCGCTCATTTCATCACTCCAATCTGAAATTTAGGTACGAAAAAAGCAGTCAATCCTAAGACTAACTGCTTTTTGTGTAAATATTTTTGTTAGCACTAGAGAAAATTCTCCAGTTGAATAATAGAAATTCTCCTAAAACTGCAAGAGTTAAATATACAATAGGTTCTAGTTTAGAAAGAGAAATAGATTTATGGTTAATATTTTTAAATAACCTTTTTGTCAATTTCCAAATAAAATATCCAATAACTGCCCCTAGCGTATTCATCATTAAATCATCAATATCTGTATTTCTCCGATTGAATAACTGGCAAAGTTCAATGGATAATGAAAAACCGAAGCCTATCATAAAAATTTTCAAAGGATTTCTGTATCGTTTCCAAATTAAAGGAATTAAAAAGCCCAGAGGTAAAAACATTATAATATTTAAAACATAAGTCATTATCCCCTCAGACTGAAACGGTAATAAATTGATTTCCTCTAATCTTATAATCGTATCATAATGTCCAATATCCCAAATACTACCTATACCTGCAACAGAGAACGTCAAGTAGATATATAACAGAAAAATATATACCCATGCAAAATGAATTGCTTTGTTTTCTTGTTTTTTGTTTTGACGCTTGCAAATGATAAGCTGGTATAAGGAACAAGGAACTATAATACATAGCAAAGCATAAATTGTAGATAACATAGTAATCGTCCTTTCACAGTAATTTCAAATAAAATGATACAGTAAAAATCTTAAAAAGCACGAAAGAATGTATTTTGCTTTTATGAAAGATTTTATGTTATCATATCATTTTTTGCTCTGCAATTAAAGATAATTTCAATATTTTATGCACCGATAATCTTATTGAACAGCTCTAACAGTACATCTTTCACACCGCCAGCATTGAATACCAAGCCGACAGCAATTAAGGCAACTACCAAGAAGCCGATAAGTTTGGAAAACTCACGCTTGAAACCTAAGTAGATACCGATAACCACGATCGACATAAGCACCAAGCTCTGTGCATTTGATAAAAACCATTGATACAAATTTTGTCCGAAATTCATTTAATTGTCCTCGCTTTCTTTTAATTATTTCATTTCATAGTCAGCTTCTTTGCCGACATTCAAAATACACATCAAGACTACGCCGATACCCATTCCCATAGATACCAGCAGGAAGTCTTTTAATAATACCCACATTTTTTATCACTCCTAACTTTCCACCAAATCTTTTGCAGTGGTCGTCTGCTGTTTGATTATCATTTCATGCTTTTTTCTGTGAGCTTTGCCTGCTGTTCGATTGTTTCCATGTAGTCTGTACCGTTTCCTTTATCAATCTTTTTCAGCATTTTCAAGGTCGGTGCTACCTGCCGTTGTACCCACCGCAATGTACGGTCTAAGGTGTAAGGCTCTGGCTTTGTCGTCAGCTTCAAGCTCTGTCTGTTATCGCCGATAAACCACGCCCAGCGGTCATTGAGTTTCCAGTCATTTTTTCGCTTGTCTGGTTCTTCATCAACAAACCTCACATACTGGTTGATGATAGAAAAGGCGGTCTGCTCTGCGTCATAATAGGTCAGCAAATCCCGTACTGCATAATAGGCTCGTCAAAACGGTTGATAATGTCTTTTCATAGATACTTCTGATTTCAAGATAAAAGTCCCGGTGTCCTGTGCTTAATAAGCTCGCCCGACTGGTAAAACTTACTGCTCGATATATTCCCGTCTGCATTTTTTCTGGAATATCCAAAAGATGGTCGTTACAAGGTCGAACGCTTCATCACGCCACCGTCTACAGTGCGTCCATAAGAAAGATTTGCTGTGCCAGCAGGTAACTTTCAAACTGTCTGCAACCACGCCCCTTTTAATTCTAAAAAGGACACCTTTTTTCTTCGTCAGCCGACGTATAGATAAAGATGTCCCCTAATGAATAATGCTCCGTATAACTGTAATGTCCGTAATCTTCATGGAGCATATAATTGATATTCAGTTTTAATATATCTTTGATGATGTGCTGTATATCCATTTTTAAGACGACTTCACAGCCGATTTTGCTAGAAAATCATGCCAGAAGCCTTATGTTTCCTATGTTTTTTGTCTATTGTCTATTTGCAAACGTACCCCCTCTGTTAGATACCGAGGGGGTTTTACCTGCTGGCGTGGCTGACGCCACACCAGCAACGGCTAGTCCGTGCCGTCGCCTTTCGCTTCGCACGTCGCCGTCCCGTCCTGCCTTGCTTGTGCAAGAGACCGATAGTCTGCAAAAAATCATGTCCTTTCGGCACTAAAGGCGTGTAAAACTCACTTCGGGACTAGATAACGTTTGTTCCCACATCACAATAGCCACGCCCCTTGATACGCTTCTGAAAAAACTGCTTTTTCACATCTGAACCGAACAGCATACCGTAACCTAATTCGCTGATACGCCCCAACCCCACACGGAAATTGAAGTTATCTCTGATACCGTCCGCATGACGATTTTCTTTAACTGGCTAAGTAAGCTCACGCTTTCTTTCGTCCCAAGCATTTCAAAAAATGCTACATATTCATCAAAGATAAGAAAGCAGGGTGCAAGTCCAAGATATGCGTAGTTTTCGCCCGTCTTATAGTTCTGGTGTCGCTTCATTTCCTCGCTTCGCTGTACCATGCCCTCATAAAAGGCATTGACGCAATCTATCATTTCTTCTTTGGTGTGATACACATTTCCCATAACTGTCCCCAAGTCTGCTAAGTCCGCATTTTTCGGGTCTAAGACGTAAAGGACAGCGTTGGTATGCAGTAGGGCTTCAATGAGCGTCAGCAGAAAATAAGTTTTACCGCCACCCGTCCCACCAGCGATAAGAGCGTGAGGGAGTGCGTCATATTCCCAGACAAGATTTTTCATCAGCCTAAGACTGCCGTTTTCTGCCCGTACTTCATCAATGGTAATACGGTTCGCTATCATATCATAAAGCAGGGTATATTCGATATAGCCGTCGTGCAGGGTCTTGTCGGTCAGCTCACAATACAAGCCACTTTCCAATTTATCCTCTAACCGTAAAAGCTGGTCTTGATATTTCCCCAGCGTAATTTCACAGCGGATATGAAGCAGTCCCTTTTCCATTTGATAATAAATCTTCGGAAACCAGACGATTTTTTCCCTTGATCTGCTTTGCAGGTCAGTAAAAAAACCGCTGTCTTGTACGGTATCGGCTTCATACCACTTATTTTCCAGTACCATTCTTGCCAGCTTTTGACGGTGCAGGAGCTTATTGAAACTGTCGTAACAGAAGCGGTAATATAGAAAAGCGACCAATGCACAAACACCATAATACTGAATACTAGTATCAACTGAAAAAATACAAATTGATAAAATAATGATAACTACAACATTTCCATTAAAACATTGAAAAATTACCTAGTAATTAGCCCTATCATATTTACCCCATTATATCTTTTGATAAGGGGCAATTTACCTTTGAAATACTTTAATTTTCAGTTCTATAAATTTTCAGTTCTATAAATCGAAATTTTCTTGTTTAAATTTATCTTTGAAAAAGCCAATTAAAATTAAAGCAATACCAAGAATTGCAACTGGTATATAAATAATATTAGGTATATGATAAACAAATCTATCAATTCCAGACATAGCAATATAAATAATTATTCCCACACAAATTAAAATGTTTTTATCTTTCATAGCTGGTCTCCTTTACACCTTATTATTTGTCCGTTTCTTCATACCCATATTATAACAGTTCCATATATC
>VOFI01002516.1_pt1 | contig 17320 bp, 30 predicted proteins | sample 5384131 | NCBI WGS metagenome assembly VOFI01 (sample SAMN12384728, study PRJNA508395) | human gut metagenome | isolation source: healthy gut H | host: Homo sapiens
TTGTGGTACCGTCGCCCGCAACATCGTTTGTTTTGATGGAAACTTTGACAAGCTGAGCGCCCATGTTTTCAAATGGGTCATCCAACTCAACTTCTTTTGGCAATGGTAACACCGTCATTGGTTACAAGCGGTGCGCCGAATTTTTGTCCAAAACAACATTGCAGCCTTTTGGACCAAGTGTATTTTACTGTATCTGCCAATTGATTAATCACCATTCATTAATGCTTTTCTTTGCTTCTTCACCATAAATAATTTTTTAGCCATAGAGATGATTCCTCCTAAAATGATGTATGTTCGGTTACAATAAATCTATTATTCTACAATTGCCAAAATATCGCTTTGACGAACAATGGTATACTCTTCTCCGTCAACTTTACTTCTGTACCTGCATATTTGCTTGCAATCACCTTGTCACCCGGTTTGATGTACATTTCAACTTTTGCCGTCTACAATGCCGCCTGGGCCTACTGCCAATACCTGGAAGCAATTTGTGGTTTTTCTTGAGAGGCACTTGCAAGTACAATGCCGCTTTTGGTTGTTTCCTCTGCTTCTTGTCATTTGAATTAATACTCTGTCTAATAGTGGTTTAATAGTCATAAATATTTCCTCCTAAAGTAAATATATAGTTACATCATGGTTTTAGCACTCTTTAACTCCGAGTGCTAAAAAACTATTTTAACGTCTTTATCATAAAAAAAATCAAGGGAATTTTCATTGAAAACGCAAATTTCATAAATTATTTACAATTATATTTCCAAATCATTCTGTACTGTTTTGTGTATTTCAAACTACATGGAATGTTTTTGCCTAAAGTTTATCAATTACTGCTTAAGATATTGCAAAAGAAACAGGTTGTATATTATAATAGGTACATATCTATACAGAACAATGAAAGTGAGGACCTTATAATGTCTGAAAGAAAAGATCCACCAGAATTTACACCGAAAACCTGTCCTGTTTGCGGCGGTCGTGCAATGAACGCATTCAAAGACAGAGAAAATTTCACCAGTTTTGAAATGGTATGCTGGGATTGCGGTAAACACCACTTCTATAAAATGGCTGACGATAAAAAAGAGCTTTATCAAAGTGGACAAACTTTAATTGGAACAAAACAGCGGCTGTGTTACAGCCGCTGTTTTGTTTTTATAAAGCTGATGACAATACCAATCTTTTCTTATCATATAAAACCTACCGTAAAAAAATTTGCCACATTATCAGACAAAGTAAAAAATAATATGCAAACCGTTACACCAAATATACCGGAATTTGTGAAGAAATGGACATGCTATCCGGAGTTACTTTGCAGTCAAAACGCCAGAATATTCACTCCGCATTCTTTTTGCATACTGCAACGCTTCCAAATGCAGGGGTGTTTTTTATGTTAGGCGTAAAATACCGTACATCCTGCATTTGAACCACAAAAATAATATAAGCATCAAAACCGTTTTTCTGCATTGGCACAATTCATATACGTGCTTGATTCCACGTTCCGTCGGTGCATCCGGAAACAATACCACCCCGTCTTCTTCAGGGTTACACCTTTGACTTCAACATATGCACTCTTCCTTCCAAATAAAAATCAAATCTGGAATCACAGTATTTCTTTTTCAGGATAAATATTTTGTATGTGTTGTATGACTTGATTCTGTTCCAACCATTCTTTCACAGCTGCATTGGGGGCCTGAGAATCAATATTCACAAGACGATTTCCTTTTTGAACCGATATTAACGAATATTCTGTCTTACGATTGGGATTGTCATGATGCTGCACATAAACTTCACAGTTTGGAATTAACAGTTCTTTACAGCGCCCCGTATTTTTTACATGACAAATGACTTCTTTTCGCCCACTGCCACATGTGCCAAAAAACGATTTGGCCTTGAAAGAAAAATCCCTTTTCTATATTAGAATAATGCACACGGCACCTCCTGCACACCAATCGAAATTTTAAGCAATAAATCTTCTGTTGACGATACTACCAATTCATCCAGCATTCCTTCTTCAAAGGAGTATCCGCTTAATTTGATATGATGTTCCTTTGCATAATCAATCATTTTTGATAAGTCTCCCCCTGTTAATTCATAAGAACCCTGATGATATGCCGCTAAATAAATTCCTTTGGTTTTTCAAAAACGGTACTCCTTGAACCGTACGAGTTGTTTTTGGTAAAAATATATGCATATTTTAAATAGTTTCCTTTCATAATATCTTCAACACACACCATGGTTCCATCAGGATATCCAACATTGATTCCCTTTTCCATACAGCATTGAATATGGTTTCTCCACGCTTCGGAGAAATCATCTATCGACTGAATGTGGCTGACATTCGTTACTGCAAAATACGCTTTTTCCTGTTCCTCCAGTTGAATCATGTCCGTATGTGTTTGAAGCACATTCTGTGTTAATTGAATTCTGGTTTGCAGAAACCGATGCGTCTGTTTTAATTTTTTGATTTCGTTCTGAATTTTACGGTCCTCTTCATGAAATAACCGAATCATATTTTCCGGATTACGGTTGTCGATATATTCCTTAATCTCTTTTAATGGCATGCCAATCTCACGCAATGCTAAAATAACCGAAAGTACTTCAAACTGTCTGTAAGAGTAATAACGGTATCCGTTTTCAGCAATATGGTCGGGCTGAAATAATCCTATTTCATCATAATAAAGCAACGTTTTTTGGGCACGCCGCATAGTTTTGCAAAAGTACCTGTGGATATTTTATTTTGAAATGTTCACTCATAAAAAAAACCTCTTGACTATCCAGTTACTGTATACTCTATGATAAATAATAGTTTTTTGTATGTCAAGTGTTAGGAGGTGTTATCATGCATACATTGGGCAGAAAAAATTACGTTTGGGTCTTTAATCAGATTTGCTCTTCCAACTGTTTTTATGCTGGTGTTTTCATCTTTGTATACCATTATAGATGGTATCTTTATCTCCAATTTTGTTGGTGAAGACGGATTATCCGGTCTTAACATTGTATTTCCCGTCATCAATATTATTATGGGCATTGCTACTATGTTCGCTACCGGCGGCAGTGCCATTGTTGCCAAAAAAATGGGGAAGAAAAAAAGATGAGGCAAATCAAAACTTTACCTTTTTATTCATTGTACTCATGGCAGTTGGCACTTTGGTGACAATTGGTGTGCTGGTATTTATTGACCCACTACTCTCTTTCCTGGGAGCCATCGAAACCTTATACACATACAGTTATGATTATTTATTCACAACGGTTATGTTTACTTTGGTAACTATGGCTAAATTATATTTCGACTTCTTCCTTGTCACTTCAGGTAAGGCAAATTTGGCGCTCATTAACAGCGTCATTGGCGGTGTTACCAACGTGATATTGGATTATGTATTTATGGGACCGTTAAATATGGGAATGGCAGGTGCGGCATATGCTACTGAAATAGCCATGATTCTTCCTGTCATTTTAAGTTTTATCTATTTTGCTTCCAAAAAGCTGACTATATGTTTTACCAAACCCAAAGCTGGAATAAAGCTGGTATTGTCTGCTTGCGCAAACGGTTCTTCCGAAATGGTAGTACAAATTTCCGCAGGTATTTCTACATTTCTGTTTAACTTATATATGCTCCAATATATCGGAAAACAGGCGTTGCCGCTGTTACGATTGTGATGTATTCCCAATTTTTATTAATCTCTATGCTGTTGGGATTCTCGGCAGGAATTTCTCCTTTGATTAGTTTTAACTATGGACAACAGAATCACATGAAGCTAAATAAAATTGTAAAATACAGTTATATCATGGTTGGCATCTTTGCAGTCGTATCCTTTGCGGCAGCACAGGCCCTGGCAATACCAATTACCACTTTCTTTGCCCATGGTTCTCCTGATTTATATCAAATTACCATTTACGGATTCAGAATATTCAGTTTCTCTTTTCTGATTTGCGGATTTAATATTTTAACTTCAGGATTATTTACAGCATTGTCCAACGGATTGATTTCAGCATTGGTTTCTTCCTTCAGAACTTTGATTTTCTTTGTAATAGGAATGGTCACATTGCCTCTTCTGTTTGGAGTTACAGGTATTTGGCTGGTTGTGCCGATTGCTGAAGTTGCTACGTTAATTGCTTCCATTGTCTTTCTATATGTATTTAAAAATAAATATGGATACAGTAAGCAAAAAAAGTCAATTGTTTCAGGAACAACAACTACAAGAAGCAGAATAAAAACGCAGGCATTTTATGCCTGCGTTTTTTATTTCCATCAGAGCAATACTCTATCAATCTCGCTTGAAACAGAATTTGTAATCGATTACAGCTGTGACAAGCATGTTAGCTGCTCATCATTTCAAAGGGAATCCAACAATTCCTCTGAAATGATGAATAGCACCCGCCATCTTAGAGGCGGGTGCCATTATCGTATAGATTATAAATCATCTACCAAAGCAGTACTTTTTGCATAAGCGGTAGAACGACCTTCAAAGAAATCTGTTTTGATTAAATTTGCATTGCTGTATTGGCTAATCCAAGACATGGAATCAGGCTCTTTTTCATATCCCGGATACAAAGGTTCAAATCCTAAATTCATGCAGCGCAAATTGCCCAAATAACGAATATAGTCTGTAATCATTTGACAGTTTAATCCTGAAATATCATCGCCGATGACATAATGTCCCCATGCAATTTCCTGCTCTACGCCTTCTTTTTATCATGCTGCGGTACTCTTCAATTAATTCATCTGTAAATAAATGCGGTTCCTCTTTTTTTCAATTCCAAAATAATAGAGCGAAACAGCCACAAATGTGTATTTTCATCACGATTAATATAACGAATTTCTTGTACGGAACCGGGCATTTTATTATTGCGTCCCAAATTATAAAAAGAACATAAAGCCGGAATAAAAATATACGCCTTCTAAAATATAGTTGGCAATCATAGTGCGAACCAGAGTATAATCGTCTTTCTTTTCTTGAAACTCGTTGTATAAGTTACCGATAAATTCATTTCTGCGAAGCAAATGTTCGTCTTGACGCCATTGATATAAAAATTTCATTGCGTTCTACGGGAGAACAAATCGTATCCAACATATAGCCGTAACTTTTTGTGAATGAACGGCCTCCTGAAACGCCTGAATGGTCAAACAAAGATTGACTTCATTGGCGGTAATATATTCACCGACATTAGGCAAATTTGCTGTTTGCACACTGTCCAAAAAAAAATTAAGAAAGACAAAATTTTATCATATGCGGTACGCTCTGCTTTTGTCAACTGATTGTAGTTCTGAACGTCTGTATTTAAGTTAATTTCCTCAGGTATCCAAAAGTTATTCATGGCCTGACGGTACCAGTCGCTTACCCAGGCATATTTCATATTATTAAAATCATTTAGGTTTGTGGTATTGCCGCCAATCATACGGCGTTTTTAATACTTCCACATCTCCGTCAGGATTGAACAAAGGTTTTTTCTTTAAGGTTGCCATTTATTTTTTACTCTCCTCATACTCAAGATGAACATACTTCGCACTCTTCCACTTCCAATGCTTTGCTGCGAATATAGTAAATGGTTTTTCACTTGTTTTTCCCATGCCAAAATATACAGCTGTAAAAATTTGGCGGAACGTATAGTCGTTTGTAATATATAAGTTTAAAGATTGCGCTTGGTCGATATGACGCTGACATACACCGCATGATTTTACCGTCCAAGTTTGGTCAATGGTATGCGCATTTTTATAATACCAGAAGGTTTCCATGGACAAATCGGGAGCCACTCTCGGTACAATGCTGTTTTTCTTTTTCTTCCAAGAAGTAACGATGCATCACAGGGTCTAAGCCTGCAGTGGTACCCGCAATAATAGTGGTACTGGTCGGTGCTACAGCCATTAAGTAAGCATTTCGCATGCCGTTTTTGTGCAACGGTTTCTTTTAGTTTGTTCCAACGCTCTGAATGATAACCACGCTTTTCAAAATAAGCGCCTGTCTGCCAATCAGAACCTTCAAATAAACCGTATCTTCCTTTTTCTTTGGCTATCTGTGTACTTGCTTCAACAGCATAGTAATTGATATTTTCAAATACGCTGTCCACAAATTCCAAATGCGCATCAGATTCCCATTGGATTTTATGTTTTGCCAGCATATGGTGATAACCACTGATACCCAAACCAATCGAACGATACGTTTGGTTGGTCAATTTTGCATAAGGAAGCGGATAGAAATTCAAATCGATTACATTGTCCAAAGCACGTACGGTAGTATGGATAATACTGCGGAGTTCCTCTTGATTTTCCACATCAATATTTCCCAAAGAAAGAGATGCCAAATTACAAACCACAAACTCTCCGGGTTTTGTAGTGTTCCTACTACAACAGTTTCGCCATCAACCGTTTTTGTCTCTTGGCTGACGGTAGAAATGGGACTCATATTTTTTTTGTGCAATTTCTGTACACAAATTGGACAATAAATCATACCCTTGTGTCCGTTTGGATTCATTTTGTTAACATGGTCACGGTTAAAGGTAAATGGAGTTCCTGTTTCACTGCCGATTTAATAATCAATCGAATGAGTTCTTTGATTGGAATGACGCGTTTAGAGATACGGTGGTCAGCCACACAATCAAAATATCGTTTTTCCCATTCTTCTCCGTAATAATCCTCCAGAGCATAACCTTTTTACCGATAAAATTTCATGAGGACACATCAAATACCAATTGTCTTCAATCTGGTCACGAGCCATTTTCCAGAACAAATCAGGATAACAAATTGCAGGAAATACATCATGTGCTTTCATGCGGTCATCACCGTTATTGGTGCGCAATTGTAAAAATTCAGGAACATCCTTGTGCCATATATCCAAGTATACAGCCACAGCTCCTTGACGCACACCCAATTGGTCTACAGCTACAGCTGTATCATTGGCCAGTTTAATCCAACGTATCACACCGCCTGCAGCCCCTTGAAATCCACGAATCGGAGAACCGGAAGCACGTACTTTTCCAAAGTACATTCCCATTCCCCACCAAATTTTGAAACCTGTGCAAAGTTTGTAATACTGCGATAGATGCCGGTTAAGGAATCCGGAACAGTATCAATAAAGCAGCTGGACAATTGATGAAACGGTTTTCTGGCATTGGACAGTGTAGGCGTTGCCATGGTTACCTGCAACTGACTGAGCATATCATAAAAAACGTTTTACCCACTGAGAACGGTTTTGTGTTTCATTCATTGCCAGATGCATCGCAATTCCCATAAACATCTCTTGCGGTGTTTCAAAAGAAAGCAACTGGTGTGTATGAATCACATAGCGTTTTAAAAGTACGTCCAAACTGCTGTACGTAAACAGGTGATTGCGTTCTTCCACAATCCATGTTTCGAATTCATCAATCTCTGCTTTTGTATATGCCTGTAATATATAGGAACCATATAGGTTTTGGTTTTGTTAAATAGCAAATTTTCTCATAAAAGCCGGTAATTTGCTGTTTGTCCAGTTCAGCTTGTAATTGCAGCTGAAAGCGCAGCATTAACAAACGCGCTGCAATATACTCCCCATTTGGGAGATTCCTGTGAAGTCAACTCCACAGCCGCTTTTATCAGCATGGATAATTTTTCTGTTTCGGACATCTGCTCTTTTTTGAAACGAAAAGAACTTATGGTACAGCAGTTCAGACGGTATTCATCACTGTCATAATCTTTTTGGATTCCTTTTAATACATCACCAACTTGTCTGTTTTCAAACAGGCAAGCAATACTATGTCTGGCAGCCCTTTTCTTTGCCTGACTGTCACGGTATAAAATAAAGCTTTTTACTTCATTATAAAAAATTACGTGCAACTAACGTTTTCTCTACAACATCTTGAATGGTTTCTACTTGCAAAGATTCATGTTGCTGCTGCATCTGAACCAATTGCTGCTGTACATCTTCCGTAATACTGTTTAGGACAGCTTCATCAATTTCTGTCTTTATACTTTGAAAAGCCGCTGCAACCGCAGCTTTTATTTTTCACTTTGGTAAGGCTCAATACGGCCATCCCTTTTTATGATTTCCATTCTGTTCTCCTTACAACTTGATAATTGGTCTATTTATTATTATAACGGCTAATTTTAAAAAAATCAATATATATTGTGTATCATTTTGTAACCACCATAAATATTGTGTATACAGTAAAACAAGAACAGGACCGAAAACGGCCCTGTTCTTGTTGAAAATATGAAAACGTCGTAATCAAAGATTATGACAAGTCGTAAATAAAATTAAAAATATCTTTTTTAGTAAGCCTGCAAAACCTGCACCATGACGCGCCTCGTCTTTTGCCATTTCATGAACAGTATCATGAATGGCATCATAGTTCAATTGTTTTGCACGTTTTGCAATTTCAAATTTACCTTCACAAGCACCCGCCTCAGCAGCTGCACGCAATTCAAGATTTTTCTTTGTGGAGTTTGTTACAACTTCACCTAATAGTTCAGCAAATTTAGCTGCATGCTCAGCTTCTTCAAACGCATATTTTTGAAAGCCTCTGCAATTTCAGGATAACCTTCACGGTCTGCCTGACGGCTCATTGCCAAATACATACCAACTTCACAGCATTCTCCGTTAAAATGAGCAACCAAACCTTCGTAAACATCTTTTTCAATTTTGTCTGCTGCACCTACGCCGATTACGTGTTCAGTTGCATAGCCTGTTTCTTCTGTTTGCTCATAAAATTTGTCTCTAGGAGCTTTTACAAATTGGGCAGAATTCCGGTGCCTCGTCTCCTACATGAACATAACCACATACACTACATACAAATTTTTTTCATTGTAAAACCTCCACATACATTCATTAAATATAGTTATGGCCTAATGCCTAACTTTACATTGATTACAAACACCATAAAAAATAATCTTTTGTTCCTCCACAGTAAAACCATATTTGTTGTTTACCTGTTTTGCAGCCTCAGAATTTTCAAATGTTTCTTCAATATCAATCACTGCACCGCAACAATTACAAATAAAGTGAGAGTGTGGGGGATATATTCGCGTCAAAAACGCTCCTGCCCGTTAATAACACCCATACTTAAGATAATACCCTCTTCTTTGAATTGGGAAAGATTACGGTAAACAGTACCAAGACTTAAATCAGGATAATCATTTTTTAATGTTTGATGAACCCACTCTGCGGTTGGATGAATTTTGGTGTTTCGAGTGCTTCTAAAATCGCTTGTCTTTTGCGACTAAAATTTTGTTTCCTAACCATCGATCTCCACCTTAATAAAATAATAATAATTACTGTTTTTCATTTCAATAATAACATATTCAAATCATTTTGTAAAGTACTATTTCATATAAAGGGAAAAAAGATCAGGCATACAACTGTATATCATAAAACATTTTTCTACTTTTTTCAATACAACAATTACAATATTTTTTAAGCCGATTCCTTTTGTCAACAGATTTGAACCATTACTTGGAATGGTTTATCCTTTTGTCTTGTACGGATATCCTTTTTTCTTTTTTGTAAGAGATATTACATTTGATAACAGGAATTAACAAACCGCCTACGGCATTTCCTGCCGTCATAATTAACAACCAAAGGAATGTTTTCCATGTCCATGCATTTGCAATGGAAAAATAAAACATGTTTGCTACACAGTGCTCAAAACCGCATAAAATAAATACGGGCACTCAATGAATACCCCCGCATACTTGCCAATGGGATTTTCTGTACTGCGGAAACAAGCAACAGCTACATACATGATAATTCCGCAAAAGATTGCCAATACAAAAATGCTCAAGGGATTATCATTCAATTTTGCCTGACTGAGGGTTTCGGCTTTTGCAGATAATGTAGAAGCGACTCTTGTGACTCGTAATAAATATCCTACTCCTACCGTGGCAGCAAAATTGCCCATCAAATAATCAGCAAATCAATCAGAAAAGCCGGTTGTTTCAGCTTAAAGTCGCCAACTCTTCCTGTAAATAATGCAAATTGTTGATTTACCACCGTAAATAATCAATGGAAAATAAAAACGCACCTACTACTTTATTTTCTACGGATAAATTAACAGTGCCGCCTATCGCTATCATAAGACCCGCAAGCAGCGAATAGCGAAACAACTTAAATTTCTCCATCCCATTCACCTCAAACTATACTTTATTTTTATTATACAACTATATCTTGAGGTTTTCCAGCAGGAACTACATTAAGACTACAAAATAGGCTTTTTTACTTATTTATCTCTTAAACTCTTTCAGAGTTGTAGAGAAAATGCTGTTTTATGATGAAATATACAACGTAAATAGAGGCAATATATGTTTAAATGAATATAAATACTGCAAAATACAATAACTGTATTTGATTCATAAGATATGAATTTCTCGCTTTAGCTTTACATTTACAAAAAATATATTTTTTACACACAACAATGCCGACAGTACTATAGCACTGTCGGCATATGATTTAAGATAAATTTTCAATTGTTTTGGCTGCTTCGTCCAACCAATTTCCTTCTACCAATTCTACAAGCCCTTTATCGCAATTTTTTGCAATGCTAGGGTCAATCGGAAGCTTTGCCAATACATTTAAACCGTGTTTCTGGGCGATTTCTTCTACATGACTTTCTCCAAAGACTTGAATTTCTTTATTACAGTCAGGACATTTCAAATAGCTCATATTTTCTACAAGTCCTAAAATAGAATATTCATCATATCTGCCATATTTACCGCTTTTTTCCACAATCATAGAAACCAATTCCTGCGGAGATGTTACAATAATGATTCCGTCCAAAGGCAGAGATTGGAATACAGTAAGCGGAACATCTCCCGTGCCGGGCGGCATGTCAACAAACATATAGTCAACATCACCCCAAATTACCTCAGACCAAAATTGTTTTTACTGTACCTGCAATGATAGGTCCTCTCCAAACAGCGGGAGCAGTTACATCTTCTAACAATAAATTTACAGACATTACTTCAATTCCCGTTTTACTTTTACATGGCATAATACCTACCTCGGTACCCATTGCTCTTTCATGGATACCAAAAACTTTCGGAATAGACGGTCCTGTTACGTCTGCGTCCAATATTGCTGTTTTATGTCCACGGCGGTTCATGGTCACGGCCATTAACGAAGTGACCAAAGATTTGCCAACTCCACCTTTTCCGCTTACAACTGCAATTACCTTTTTAATGTTACTCAATTCATGTGTAGGTTCTTTCATAGGTTCTGTTCTTGCACTGCAATCAGAACCACATGACCCACAGTCATGTGTACAATTTTGTTCACTCATGCCATTCATCCTTTCTATTATATACCCTTTTGGTATATTTAAAATCTTACCCCAAAACAGAGAGATTGTCAATGTTAAGAAAAATCAAAACTCCATTTTTATGCTTCTCAAAAACAAGTCAGATAATACTTGCTCTGGGTCTTTTTCTCATAAATAATGTCATAAACCGCTTGACAAATAGGAAGTTCCACATGATACTGCTCACCCAAACACAGCAATGCTTTTACGGTTGCAACACCTTCCGCCAATTCTCCGTAATCCATACCTTGTACAAACAATTCACCAAATTTGCGGTTATGGCTGAATTCGGAAAATACTGTCGCCTGATAATCTCCTAAATGACCAAGTCCATATGCGGTAATCTCATTTCCTCCCATGGTTTTGATTAAACGGGCAATTTCACGTGTACCTCTGGACATTAATGCCCCTTTTAACGCAGTTTTTCCTTTGCCGTCCAACATGCCGGCCGCAATACCTATGACATTTTTGGAAGCAGCGCCAATTTCATTGCCCAACAAATCATCGCCGTAATAAAAACGAATCAAACGGCTGGAAAAAGCCTGGACCAATCTTTCTTTCAGCGCTTTATCATCACTGTCAATTACCATGCAGTTTGGGATTCCTCTGGTAAAATCCTGTACATGGCCGGGTCCAACCCAAATAGCTGTAGGCGTATCCGTATATTCTTTTACGATTTCCGTTAAACGTTTTCCGGTATCAGCTTCAATGCCTTTCATACACAGCACAAAACATTTTCCGGTTAAATCATACCGTACCATTTCTTTCATAAATGTACGGAAGCTTTGTGCCGAAATAGATACCACAATGACTTCCGCACTGTTTACTGCTGATTCCAAATCATCTGTCAAATGAACTTTTCATCCAACGTTAATAATCCGTTGGAACGTGTCTGACGGAATTGCTCCAAATGTTTGGAACCCTTTCTGCCGTATAATGTAACTTGATGAGATACGCGCTCCAAATACCAGGCAATAAAACTTCCCCAGCGACCACATCCCATAACCGAAATATTCATAGTTTATTCTCCTGCCTTTGTATCCAAAACAGCACCTTGATGCTTTGCATGTTGTATTGCTGTTGTAATGATGATTTCTGCCTGATTCGGCATTTGTTCGATTCCCTCACAATAAAGCACTTGTACATCGCAAATCCCTGCAAACCAAAAACAAATTTTTTAACCACGCAATGGCTGTACATGTTTCTTTTGGCTGAGTTCCCGAGGTAACCCCTCCGCTTGAAACAACAAGCGTAACCTTTTATTGTGAAGCAATCCTTCGGAACCCTGTTCGGTATAGCGAAATGCTTTTCCTGCTCTGATAACAGCTAAAATATAAGAAACCAATACAGGAGGTGCTGTTAAATTCCAATTTGGAAACGAAATAACATAGCGGTCTGCTGCTATAAATTCATTGCATAAAGAATCATATATTTGTAATGCTTGTTGTTCTCTTTCACACTGCGCCTTACCGCTTTCAAAAGCTTCCAGCAACTCTTTTGTCATAGCGGGTATTTCCAATGTATGCAAATCAATATAGCGGAATTGTACCTGCTCATGTTTGTTTAAATAAGCATCAACAAATGCGTTTGCAACTCGTTTTCCGGAAGATTGTTCCTCCGATTTCGGGCTTGCAGCAATATGAAGCAGTTTCATAGTAAACTCCTTTCCTATTATATATCATGTTGACTTTGATTTTACCACATTTTTGAATAATTGTACATGAGAAAAAGAGGCAGGTCTTTTCACGTGCCTCTTTTCATTGATTTGTATGAAATGATTTTTGATAGACATCAAACTTATAATGTGGTACATTATAGTTAGCTATAACTAACCAAGGAGATACAATCATGATAAAAATCTTTTAAAGAATTGCAGAAAGCCTCAAGGAATTGGCGGAAAATTGATATTAAGTGCAATGAATCGCGGTCACGCTCCCTTATGTGACTGGGTATTAAATACCGTTTCATGGACAGATGGAGCAAAAGTATTAGATGTAGGTTGTGGCGGCGGCGCAAATATTGACCGCATGTTTCAAAAAATATCCCAGCTGTCACATAGACGGTATAGATTATTCTGCTGAGAGCGTAAAGTAAGTAAAAGACAAATGCCCTCGACTGAATATCTCCTGTGAAATTTTGCAGGGAAACGTGATGAAACTACCTTACCCCAACCATACCTATGATGTGGCAACAGCAATAGAAACTGTCTATTTTGGCCTGATGTAACCGAAGGATTCAGACAAATTTTTTCGTGTGCTTAAACCTGGTGGAAAAGTGATAGTTGCTTGTGAAATGTCAGACCCTGTACGAGGAGACAAATGGGCCAAACGATGTGAAGGTATGACCATATATACTGCCAAACAATTACAAGAAATGCTGGAGCAAGCAGGTTTTGAAAACATTCAAATTCACACGATAAAAGAAGCAATAAAACCTTTATAAACATCTTTTACAGGTGATTCATTGATATAGAAAATGTAAAATTTATGAATTTTATTTCAAGCATGATATATGGCATAGTCCTATGACAATTTCATTGTGTAATGTAGTCATGTACCTGATTCAGAGAACAAACAATCACAAACGGATATTCTTGCTCTAATGTTCTGCATACGTGTTTCATTGCGCTGTTCATCGTTTCTTCTATGCATAAAATACGCTGTATTGTTCGCTGTGTTCAGACTTAATTTTGATATGTGCCCCCGCAATATATATTCAGCATCCTCTTCATTTTCATCAAATTGTAAAATGGTATACTGTCTGCAAGCATTTTTTGACCGAAGCAGCCATCCGAAATTAATTGATATAAATAGATTAATCCTACAATAGATAAAATAGCTAATATAATATTGATGATAAGTTCAGGCATTATGATCACCTCACTCTATTGTATGTATCGAATAAAAAGAAGCTACTGCGGCATGAGTCATTATTTATGGTAAAACATAAAAAAAACAGGTTGTAAATTACAACCTGTTTTTTTATGCGGATTATTTTATTTTTTTAAATTATCTTTTTCGTTTGTTTTTAAAGATTCCAATCCCATTCGAATCAACTCAATGTTGCTTTTGGAACGGCTGTTGTAACGATTTTCAAATCTAAAATCATCTATTTCTTTCAGAGTTTCATCATCTGGACAGTAATACAAACCTTGGTTTTCTGTTGGCATAATTATCACCTCAGTGATCATACATCATGACACTGATGTAAATACAAAAATGCCAAAATTTTACTAAAATAATTCGTTTATCATAGATGAACTTAATAAGAGAGGAGATGAACCTATGAAAGCAGAAAATAAGCGTATCATGATCACCATTCCTCCGGGATTTAGAAGCGGAAATACAACGCTTAAAAAAGAAAAATTTTATGACAAACCCTATGCCGAAATGTACAGGCAAATTATTCGTACTGGTTTAGAATGTGTTCAAAAAGTAAAACATCATAGTCAAAAAACAGTTTTTTACTCAAAACTAGTTTATTCAGCAAAATATAACAATATAATAATGTTTGGAGTGTACAAATTGAAACGTAAACTATTGCCTTTTTACTATTGTTTGCGCTAATCGTAGCCATTGTTCCAACCTCCGCTGTACTTGCAAGTGAAAGCGGAAGTGCACAGATTGGTGATATTTTCTTATGCTTCACTGCAAGAAGCTTTCAATGCAGTACCGGAAGACGGTGTGCAAACTACCGTTACCCTAACCAACAGCATCGAAATATCCGAGATGTCCGATATTTTACTCTGGCAGCAGGAAAATATAATCCTGAATATGAATGGTCAAAGTATTACTTTTAAAGAAGATTCCTCTGCCTCTCCTTCTTTGGCAGGCCGTGCTATCATCAATCATGGTACTTTTAACCGTTACGGGAAACGGAACCATTGACACCTCAGCATCTATTTATGGTGGTTATGGTGCAATTGACAACTATGGTACTTTTAACCATTGAAAACGGTACCTATACCGGAGCCAAATTAGCAAATGGCGCAACCATTAAAAAATCGTCCGAACGCAGAACTTACCATTTATAACGGAACATTTGACGGTGCAACCTGCAGTTTATATAACGAAGGTATTACTACCATTTATAATGGTACATTCAAAAGGTGAAACTTGCAGTTCCTGCAATTCTTCCATTTGGTCTTATACCATACGAAACCAAAATGTAAATGCAAAAATGTATTTTTTATGATGGTACTGTGATTGGTACACAAGGCGCATTTTCTTCTTCCGCCGGTTTAGCTGAAATTTATGGTGGAACATTTGAAACAGTAGCTTTGCCCTATCCACGGAACAGGCCCTGCATTCTATGCACTGTATATCGCCGGTGAAGTGGGGACAAGTAGAAGCACACATCTATGGTGGTACATTTACCAGTGTTTCTAAAAGTAGCAGCTCATCGGAAATGATAATGACGGTGGTGACAAACAGCCTGCAATCGCTTATTTCCATGGCGGTACTTTCACAGGCGGAAACGGACAACCTGCGGTCAGTGAGGCAACCAATACAGGTACTCTGCAAGTAACAGGCGGTACCTATTCTTCCGATGTTTCCAAATGGGTTCCCGATACAGGCGACTATGAGCAAAATCCTGACGGTTCTATCACCCATCCACATCAATTTACAGAAGAAATTGTAAAAGAATATACCAAAAAATCAGACGCAGATTGTACACATGCAGCTACCTATTATAAATCCTGTACCTGCGGTGCAGTAAGCGATACCGCAACCTTTACATACGGAGACCCATTAGGACATACAGAGAAAATAATTCCTGCTGTATCCCCTACATGTACAGAACACGGTTATACAGAGGGAATCGAATGCGCTGTTTGTCATGAAATTTTGACAGCTCCAACCGAAGTTCCTGCCACAGGACATTCTTATGGTGACTGGACCATCATAAAAGAAGCTACATGCACCGAAGAAGGCTTGAAACAAAAGAACCTGCACTGTATGTAGTACCATGGAAGAAGAAATTATTCCAATGACTGAGCACGATTGGGAAAATGACTTTACCATTGACCAACAACCAACTGCAACTGAAAACGGAAGTAAATCCATTCATTGTAAAAAACTGTGAAGCTGTAAAAGATGTAACCGTAATTAACGCTACAGCTGATAGCAACAATATGGACCAAAAATAACACCGTTTCTCCTCAAACAGGCGATAATACCCAGCTATATATTTATATTGCTATTGGTATTTGTAAGATGCAGCTTGTGCAGCAGCAATTGCATTCAAAAAATAAAAACAGATAAATAAAAAGCACCGAAATGAATTTCAGGTGCTTTTTTTAACGCCCCCAATCAGATTTTTTCTTTTTCTTCAATACTTTGAGTGACGCAAGAACTCCTACAGACACAGCAAATACAGATGCTAATAAACCAACTGTGGTTTCATCACCTGTTTTACATTGTTTACCATATCCCTGATTACCACTATCATGGTTTGAATCATGATTAGAATTCTCCGGTGCTCCATCCGGTTGCGTTACATTAAAAGCAACAGGTTGGCTCTCTAGTGCAGTCAGAAATTCATTTCCATTTACCATTGCCTTTACATACCATACTCCTGCTGTTGTAGGTTCATCAGCTGTGTAAACACCATTTTCTTGTTGACTATAAACGTATAGAACATCTCCAAAAACAGGTTTTGCGGAAACATTTACTTTTTCTCCCAGTACCATATCAGAAGCTGAAATTTCTTGCTCCCAAACATTGGTAATCATCAAGTTTAAAGTAACTGTCAAATAAATTGGTTGTCCATTCGCGCCCGTACCAGCATTATAAGAATATGTAACTGGTTGTCCCGGTAAATAATTAGATACAATACCATCTGTTAAAGTTGCACCTGTTACATTCACAACTTTATTCATATCAAGTGTTGGGAAAAATTGTGCTAACTGAAATGAGCCGCCTGTTATCTCTAATCTTTGCTGCAATGCAGTACCAATAACATCTTGTAGTTTGGGTTAACATTTAACGCAATTAAAGGTGTGTTATCATACTGTAATACTTCTAACTTACTATTATTTTCCACATTCAAAGTTTCAAGTTTAGTA
>VOFI01002651.1_pt1 | contig 17303 bp, 24 predicted proteins | sample 5384131 | NCBI WGS metagenome assembly VOFI01 (sample SAMN12384728, study PRJNA508395) | human gut metagenome | isolation source: healthy gut H | host: Homo sapiens
AGATTGGAGTGATGAAATGGTGTTTGTTAGAAACTGTTCAATAAGATTATCGGTGCATAAAATTTTATTGTAGTGCTGATATGAGAATGTTATAATGTGGATATGAAGAAACGGACAAATTAGAATTTGGAGTGAAACAGAATGATTATAATAATCGAAACCGTAATTTTATGTATCGCGTTTTCTAATATGTTTTTAAAAAAACAACAAAACAAAATTTGTTATTCATCTTAAAGAATGCATTGAATAATATAATAAAAGATTGAGAATTGGAAATGGCTTCAAGTAAAGATTATTTACAATTTGTTTTAGAACAATTATCAGAATTACAAGAAATAACATATATCGTGCAATGATGGGAGAATTTATTATCTATTATCGTTCAAAAATCGTTGGCGGTATATATGATGATAGGTTACTGGTAAAACCAACAAAGTCTGCAATTTCTTATATGCCAACAGTTACTTATGAAATTCCATACGAAAATGCCAAAAGAAATGTTATTGGTGGAAGAAATTGATAATAAAGATTTTCTGACGGCCTTTATTTAATGTGATGTATGATGAACTACCAACGGAAAAACCTAAAAAGAAAAAATAAACAGTTTCTAGCTTGACAATTTCATATCCATACACACACAAAGCAGTTAGTCTTTTCTATACTTCAAAATATTTGAAAGTATAGTGTTTATACGGATAATCAAAAATTAGATATAACTTCATTTTAACTATCCAACCTTCTGAGTTCATGATATTAAGCAATCATTTTCTTCAAAAATTGGACATGGCTCACGCCACCACAGATCTTCCGGTTCTCTCGCCGTCTGGAGAATCACGGGGTCCGACGCTACACCTTCCCGGCACCGCCCAGGTCATATCTTTACGGGTCGTATCCACGGTGACATTCCGATAAACATCGCGCTCTTGCATCCGGATTATTATGGTGATCTTTCCCATCAGATATGGAAGATAGAATACGATTTTCGCCAAGATTTGTAATTCCGGCCTGTTCTGCAGCAAAAATCCTTTTGTCTTTAAAATCTCTTTCATTCCACCATTTATTACAGGAAGCCGCACTTAACATACATCCCATCAGATGATAATGACCATCTGCATGTGCAAATGAATGCAGTGCATTATTCTCATCTACCCCCAAACTTGTTTGCTTGATATAAAAGATAGTTCCGGATGATGTTCCGAGGGAAATGTTACACATTCCGTACTCCTACTGTCCCTGTTCCTACCGCTGCTGCTGCATTATCTCCAGCTCCTGCAATTACTTACATTCTCTGAAACTAAGTTCATCTGCAATTCTTTTTCAGAGTTCCAACTTACTTCATAACTTTCATATAATTTTTGGCAGTTTATCTTCTGTAATTCCACAGATATCCATCATCTCTTTTTGACCAACAGCGATTCTTCACATCCATAAGCAGCATTCCCTGATGCATCCGATGTATTATCAGTACAGAACGATCCGAAAGTTTATATGCCAAATAATCTCAGCAGCATAATCTTTGCGATCTTTCAAAATTCTCCGGCTATTCATGCTTTTTCATCCAGGATCTTCGGCAGTAAATCCTGCAAACGCAATATTTGCCGTAAGATTTGATAACTTATCTTTCCGATCACTTCATTCAGGTACTCTGTCTCTTTCCCTGTTCTTCCATCATTCCAGAATTAAGCGACGAATAACATTATCATCTTTATCCAGAGCAACCAGACCATGCATCTGGCTCCAAAGCTGATTCCTGCTACTCAGACTTATCACACTGGCAGTCAGTTCTTTAATCCCTTCCATTGATTTTTCAAACCAGTCTTCCGGTTTCCTGCTTCCGACCATCCCGGATGTGGGAAGAAGAGCGGATATTCTTTCGAAAACAATCTTTAATATCTCCTGTCTCATCCATCACCAGAAGTTTTAATTGCTGTGATGTTCCAAGATTCACACCTATGTATAACATCATTTACCTCCTTAATCACTTTTAGACTTAAAAATTGTGTCCCATCTCTTTCTATCATTACTTCCGTCCGTTATCCCTATTGATCTTCTCCTTCTCCCTGTGCAACGTATGCACGGAGTTTCATTGTCTGCTGTGCTCTGCAGACGATAGAACGCCAGGCACGATATCTCTCGCTTCCAGAGTTCTGTGTAACTAACTTTCCCTGGAGGTTCTTTCATAATCTTCGCAGAATGAACTTTGCTTGATGCAGTATTTCCACAGTGGAATCCCTTAATGTTCCGTAGATATCAACCTCGCAAGATACAGGAATTCCCTGTGCTGTCAGACGGCTGTTCACATAACATGGCACAAATCGAACTGTGTCTGGAATGCAGGCCGGCATTGCTTGTGAGTGCTACGTATTTGCGATATCCTTTGTGTTCTTCTACCCAGTCTTTTAATGTAATTTCATACTGTGCAAGTTTTGGAAGAATCTCCGGTTTCTTGTTTCCGGCTCCAAGTTCTTCTTCCATTTCTTTTTACGATTGCAAGAATTCTTTTTCATCTCCGGCATGCTTATTAAATGCCTCAAAAGATCCCGACTCAGAGTTTTCTTCAATCTCTACTCCGATATTGTAAAGCTGCTTGATTGGTGCATTACATGCAAGGAAGTTCATCGGTCTTGGTCGAAGCTGATGATTTTCAAATTCTGAAGTCCTACAACAGCTCTTGCAATTGGAAGGAACTCATGGATCATATCTGCACACTCTTTGGCATCTCCAACCGGATATTCCGGGATATATGCTTTGATGTTACGAAGCTGTGTCAATTCTGTATTCGTATCTTCGGAAGTAAAGCATCCAAGCAAAGAATCAGATCATCTACGGCAATATCGTTTTTCCTGAGGAGCGGTGATATTCCTACTACATTTAATTTTTTATTATTACCGTTGCAGTATCCGTCTGAATCTCAGTCACCGTAAGCACGTTCTTTTCTGTCTCATCTGTCTTCGAACCTTCAGTTCTTCAATCGATTCCGTAATTGTTGACAGCTTATTTAATTTTTATTTGCACGTATCTTTTTCCGCATCCATTCTTCTCCGCATATACATGATACATTTCTTCAAACAGACCCATCACCTCTTCATCCTGGATCCTGGAACTGTGAGAAAAATATATGAATCCGTCGTCTGTATAATATCTTTCGAATGTCGCAACCGGTATTTGTATGACCAGCGTTTTATTCTTTTGGGCGCATAGATGGAATGCAATTCATTTGAATTCACAAGCATAAATTCTCCCGTGTGAAGCGGATATCTCTTGTCATTCAGATAAAAATTCCATCTCCCCATCAAATACTGCAAATATTTCTATTGATCTGTGCCAGTGTTTCTGGCGGATATATCCTCCTTGACTTCCCTCAAATATGAACATTTTAAATGGGAGATCATCGTTGGGCACAATGATCTCATGTGAATATTCCATACCCTTTTACTCCATATTGTTCCTTCTGGAAGTTCGCAAACACCTGTTACGTCAGTTGTACGGAAGTAGAACTGAGGTCTGTAGTTGTTGAAGAAAGGAGTATGACGTCCACCTTCATCTTTTGTAAGAACGTATACCTGTGCAGTAAACTTGTGGTGGCAAGTTACTGAACCTGGTTTACAAAGAACCTGTCCTCTTTCGATTTCGTCTCTCTGAACACCACGAAGAAGAGCTCCTGTTGTCACCAGCCTGAGCTTCGTCAAGAAGTTTACGGAACATTTCAACACCTGTTACAACTACTTTACGTGTTTCTTCTTTAATACCAACGATTTCTACTTCATCAGATACGTGAAGTACACCACGTTCTACTCTACCAGTAGCAACTGTACCACGTCCTGTGATGGAGAATACGTCCTCTACAGGCATTACGAACGGTTTATCTGTGTCACGCTGTGGGTCCGGAATGTACTCATCAACAGCATCCATAAGCTCCATGATCTTGTCTCCCCATGGTCCGTTCGGATCTTCAAGAGCTTTAAGAGCTGATCCCTGGATGATCGGAGTGTCATCTCCTGGGAATTCATATTCATCAAGAAGTTCACGGATTTCCATTTCAACAAGGTCAAGAAGTTCTTCGTCGTCAACCATATCGCATTTGTTCATGTAAACAACGATGTAGGGAACGCCTACCTGACGAGCAAGAAGGATATGCTCTCTTGTCTGAGCCATAGGACCATCTGTTGCAGCAACAACGAGGATAGCACCGTCCATCTGAGCAGCACCTGTGATCATGTTTTTAACGTAGTCAGCATGGCCAGGGCAGTCAACGTGAGCGTAGTGACGTTTCTCTGTCTGGTACTCAACGTGAGCTGTAGAAATTGTGATACCACGTTCTCTTTCTTCTGGAGCTTTATCGATATCTTCAAAGTTCTCTGCTGTGTTTCCTGGTACTCTTCTTTGCCAAGTGTCTTTGTGATAGCAGCTGTAAGAGTTGTTTTACCATGGTCAACGTGTCCAATGGTACCGATATTACAATGCGGTTTTGTTCTTTCAAATTTAGCCTTTGCCATTTTGAATATCCTCCTTAAATATACCACCCAATAGGGCATTTTAGTTTACGATGTTTTAACTCGGCTAATACTGATTATATTTCATAAAGTACAGTTTTTCAAGCCTTTTTCGTATTTTTTATGCGTTTTTTGTTAGATAAAATCTTTTCCTGTACAGACTTCGGAACCTGCTCATATTTCTCAAAGAACATAGAGTAGTTACCACGTCCCTGTGTTCTGGAACGAAGGTCTGTAGAGTATCCGAACATTTCTGAAAGCGGAACATATCCTCTAACGATCTTTCCACCGCCGAGGTCATCCATACCTTCAATACGTCCACGACGGGAGTTAACGTCACCGATAACATCGCCCATATAATCCTCCGGCATAGTAATCTCGACTTTCATGATAGGCTCAAGAAGAACCGGAGCTGCTTTCTGCATAGCATCTTTGAATGCAAGACAACCTGCAATGTGGAATGCCATCTCAGAGGAGTCGACTTCATGGTAGGATCCGTCGTATACGGTAGCATGGATACCTACAACAGGGGAATCCACCAAGAATACCAGCTTTCATGGCTTCTTCAATACCTTCGCCTACAGCCGGAATGTATTCCTTCGGAATTGCACCACCGACAACAGTAGAATCGAATTTGTATGTTTCTTCACCATTGACATCCATTGGTTCAAATTTAACTTTACAGTGTCCGTACTGTCCACGTCCACCTGACTGTTTAGCATACTTGCTGTCAACATCAACTGCTTTTGTGAAGGACTCTTTATATGCAACCTGAGGAGCACCGACATTTGCCTCAACCTTAAATTCACGCAGAAGTCTGTCAACGATGATTTCCAGGTGGAGCTCGCCCATTCCGGCGATGATTGTCTGACCTGTTTCCTGATTTGTATGTGCACGGAATGTTGGGTCTTCTTCTGCAAGTTTTGCAAGAGATTCACCAAGTTTACCCTGAGAAGCTTTTGTCTTAGGCTCGATAGCGAGCTCGATAACTGGTTCTGGGAATTCCATAGATTCAAGGATGACTGGATGCTGTTCATCACAGATTGTATCACCTGTAGTTGTGAACTTGAATCCGATTGCTGCTGCGATATCTCCTGAATATACTTTATCCAATTCCATACGTTTGTTAGCATGCATCTGAAGGATACGTCCAACACGTTCTTTTTATTCTTCGTAGCGTTCAATACATAAGAACCGGAATTCAGAGTACCGGAATATACACGGAAGTAAGCAAGCTTACCTACGAACGGGTCTGTCATGATCTTGAATGCAAGTGCTGAGAAAGGTTCTTCATCTGAAGAATGTCTTACTACTTCATTACCATCTTCGTCAACACCCTGGATTGGCGGGATGTCTGTCGGACCGGCATATATTCAACGATTGCATCCAGAAGCTTCTGAACACCCTTGTTTCTGTAAGCAGATCCACAGCAAACCGGTACTGCTGTACATTCACAAGTAGCTTTTTCTAAGAACTGCTTTGAGCTGATCTACTGTCGGGATTTCGTCCTCAAGATACATCATCATAAGTTCGTCATCCAATTCACAGATCTTTTCAACCAGTTCTGTATGGTAAAGCTCAGCATCTTCTTTCATGTCATCCGGGATTTCACATACTGTGATGTCATCACCCTTGTCATCATTGTAGATGTAAGCTTCCATTTCCATAAGGTCGATGATTCCCTTGAAATCATCTTCTTTACCGATTGGTAACTGAAGAACGATAGCGTTCTTACCCAATCTTGTCTTAATCTGTTCTACAGCGTTGTAGAAGTTTGCACCGAGGATGTCCATCTTATTGATGAAGGCCATTCTGGGTACGTTGTAGGTATCTGCCTGACGCCATACGTTTTCTGACTGAGGCTCAACACCACCCTTAGCACAGAATACACCTACAGCACCATCCAGTACACGAAGTGAACGTTCAACCTCTACAGTGAAGTCAACGTGTCCCGGAGTATCAATGATATTGATACGATGCTCAAGAGCACCTTTTTTCGGTTTTGTATGATCTTCAAGTGTCCAATGACATGTTGTAGCTGCTGAAGTGATCGTGATACCTCTTTCCTGCTCCTGTTCCATCCAGTCCATGGTAGCAGTTCCTTCATGAGTATCACCAATCTTATAGTTAACACCGGTATAGTATAAGATACGCTCTGTAAGAGTGGTCTTACCAGCATCAATATGCGCCATAATACCGATATTTCTGGTTCTCTCTAATGGATATTCTCTTCCAGCCAAGATTTTTTCCTCCTATAATTAGAAACGATAGTGAGCAAATGCTTTGTTTGCTTCTGCCATTTTGTGCATATCTTCTTTCTTCTTAACAGATGCACCTGTGTTGTTAGTCTGCATCAAGAATCTCATTTGCCAGTCTGTCTTCCATGGTCTTCTCTCCTCTTTTACGAGAGTACAGTGTAAGCCAGCGAAGTGCAAGAGCCTGTCTTCTGTCTGCTCTTACCTCGATCGGTACCTGATAAGTAGCTCCACCGATACGTCTTGCCTTTACTTCAAGTACAGGCATAACGTTGTTCATAGCCTCTTCAAATACTTCGATAGCCGGTCTTCCGGTTTTCTCTGCAACACTATCAAAAGCTCCGTATACAATTTTCTGAGCTACACCCTTCTTACCATCAAGCATGATGTTGTTGATAAGCTTTGTAACTACCTTGTTATTGTATAAAGGATCTGCTAAAACGTCTCTTTTCTGATTATGTCCTTTACGTGCCACGGTTCTTCCCTCCTTATACATATTGGCAAAGCTTTGCTTTGCGTGAATAATTCATCGGTACTCACATGTGTCTTTCTATGTGTATCGTTGGCGGGACAATCTCCGATGCCTGCCACGTGGCAGGCGATATCTGAATTAAACCCGCAACCAACTATTCTCATAGTTCTGTTTGTGATACGATTTAGTTTCGTTTTACACACTAAAATCAAGTGCTTATTTCTTTGCGTCTTTTGGTCTCTTTGCTCCGTATTTGGAACGAGCCTGGCGTCTGTTTGCTACGCCTGCTGTATCAAGAGTACCACGTACGATATGATATCTTGTACCTGGTAAATCCTTTACTCTTCCTCCACGGATAAGAACAACACTATGTTCCTGAAGGTTATGTCCTTCACCGGGGATGTAAGCTGTAACTTCGATACCGTTTGTAAGACGAACTCTGGCGATCTTTCTAAGAGCTGAGTTCGGTTTCTTCGGTGTAGCTGTCTTAACTGCTGTACACACACCTCTCTTCTGTGGTGCAGATGTGTCTGTAGCTCTTTTTCTTCAAAGAATTGTATCCTTTCTGGAGAGCCGGTGCAGTAGATTTCTTTTACAGCTGTCTGACGACCTTTTCTTACTAACTGGTTAAATGTTGGCATCTCTTTCACCTCCTATGAAGTAATAATTGGTTACGATTTTAAACAAGTTCTGTTTAAAATGCGCAGAAAAACAGTGCATCGTTTTTCGCACGCTTGTTTATTGTAGTATATCGCAAAAAAAAAGTCAAGGTATTCTGAAAAATATTTTCCAAATCATACCTTGACTTTTTTCTTCATTTTTATTCTGTACTTACGGATCCTTCGATTATTTCTCCGTCTTTTTACTTTTTGATCAATCCAATGATCTCAGCCACTGAATTTTCATCCGGATACGTTACATAAAACTCTTCATCTCCTGAAGAATAGCAGATATCTGTTCCCCGGTTCCATCCGCTGCCACGGAATAAATATTCCATTTTGCATTGGTTCTGAGCTGAGTCTTGATCAGCGACTGGATCTGGCTGGAAGTAAAGTTCGTATCCACACCATCGCTGACGCTTTCAATAATATCGCTTGCCCCACGGAGCATTGCCGGTGACATCATCATTTTTAATGATTGCAGTGATAACTGCCTGCTGATGGACTCCTCTTCCGTTGTCCCCCGTCTGGCAGTGCCTGACGTTCACGGCAAAAAAAGCAAGTGCACTAATACCATCAAAATGATTCATTCCTTCATTTACATGAATCTCTGCACCCGACTCCCATCCTGTATCAAATTCGAGATCTGATTCAACATCCAGTCCGCCAAGTGCATCAACCACACTGGTCATAGATGTAAAATTAACTCTTCCGAAAAAATTCGATATCTGTATCATAAAGTTCTTCCAGCGTCTGCATAGACACATCCACACCATAGATTCCTGCATGTGTCAGTTTGTCGTCCTGTCCTCCGGATACTCCCGGGATTGGTACATAATAATCTCTAGGGGTCGTAATCAGTAATACCTGATGGCTCGTCGGATTGACAACCGCTACGATATTGACATCGCTTCGTCCCTGTTCTCTGATATCACCATTTGTATCAATACCACTCAAATAAACCGCAAATGGCTTTGTAACGCTTTCATCAGATGTATCGCTTTCAATTTCAACAACAATATTGTGCTTATAAATAACCTTTGTATCCTTTGTAAAGGTTGAATACTGTTCCTTTGTAATATTACTGTAAGCTGAGTTGTAGATAATCGCATCTACTTCTCCGTCATATAATGCCTGTGCTTCTTCTCCCAGATTACTGTATTCCTGAAGAGTAATGTTCTGTCCCAGTTCCTTTTCAATCTGTTTGACTGCCGACTTCGTCTGGTCTCCACCAGTCGCATACTGAACACCAAATGTATATCCGGCTGCTTTGCTGATAAAGTATCTGCATTATCATCCGCCTTTACCGCAACTACCATGGAACTTGTTTTCTTATTGCTTCCGGTAATCTTCTGGAATGCATTATTTACTTTTTCCTATATAGAAAGAACCCACTCCCAGAATGATGCAGATCAGTATACAGAATATCTTTCCGCCAATTCCTTTTCCTTTTGCCGCTATCTGTGTCAGCAAGGTAATTCCAAGCAGGATCAGCAAGCACTCCGATCAGTACCAGGAAATAAGTAGAAGTAAGTACATTGAACAGCATCACATTCACTGCAAGTACTACAGACAGGATAAACTGGATAATTGCAAGTATAATTCCAATCGTTCTGCTTACCCGATTTTTCTTTCTTCCTCTGCGCCGTTTATTTTTTACGATTCTTATTATTCTCCGGGTCAGACATCTTTCTTATATTCTGATAGTCTTCTTCCGGTCTTCTTTTCTTCTTATCATTCGAAGATGATTTCTTTTTTCGGTCGTTCTCTGTAGTAATCTTCCTCATCATCATAATATCGGGCAGATCTTCGGTCTTCTTCATAAGCATACCGGTTCTTCCCCTTAGCCCGTCTGCTTACTTCTCTGCTGTTATTGATACTTCGCATATTTCTATTAGAAGTTCCATCAGACGATCTTCTCCTTGCTGATTTTCTCTGTTCCATATACACTCACTTTCATTTGTTACATAACTATTACACGATATGACGCTTTAATTACAATTACATCTCTATATAATATCGTTTTTACCTTATATTGTCAATGTTTTCGTGTCAATCCGTATTTTGTGATTCTGCACAATTTTTCTGGAAATTTTTTTAATCCGCCAAGGCATATAGTGTTTTTTTCACAGAAAGTTCCATCGGAATTTCTCATAAAACAAAAAAGAAAACGAAGAACTCTTCTTAAGTCCTTCGCCTTCTTTATTATATTACTACTTTTTATTTATCTTCTACAAGATGGCATGCCACCTTATGTCCAGGGAGCAATCTCTTTCATCTGCGGCATTTCCTTAAAAGCAGCGTTCTGTCGCATGCTGACATCTCTCAGCGAAACGACAGCAGTTCTTCGGATTGATCGGGCTTGGGATCTCACCCTTGATCGGAATACGCTGGTTCGCTTTTGCTTTATTCGGATCTGCTTCCGGGATTGCAGAAAGCAGTGCCTGTGTATATGGATGCATCGGATGAGCATAAAGTTCATCTGTCTCAGCAGTCTCGACCATTGTTCCGAGGTACATAACAACTACACGGTCAGAAATATATTTTACGACACTAAGGTCATGCGCGATAAACAGGTAAGTCAGTCCTCTTTCTTCCTGCAGTTCTTTTCAGCATATTGATAACCTGTGCCTGGATAGACACATCAAGAGCTGAAATCGGCTCATCACAGATGATGAATTCCGGATCAACAGAAAGAGCACGTGCGATACCGATACGCTGTCTCTGTCCACCTGAGAATTCGTGTGGGAAACGTGACATATGATCTTTATTAAGGCCAACTGTAGCAAGCGGCTGCTCTACTTTTGCATCTGCATCCTTTGTTGACATTCCATGCTGTTTCAGACCTTCTCCAACGATATCCTTAACAGTCATACGTGGATTCAGTGATGAATACGGGTTCTGGAAAATCATCTGTACCTTCTTACAGAATTCTTTCTGCGCTGCATGATTGTATTTGAAAATATCTTTTTCCATCATAATATACATTTCCCGAAGTCGGATTGTATAACTTGATCATGGTACGTCCTGTTGTAGATTTACCACAGCCGGACTCACCTACCAGGCTGACTGTCTCACCTTTATAAATATCAACTGTAGGATCATCAACCGCTTTTAAGGTTTCTTTACGGCTGATTTCAAAATATTTACATAAGTTTTTCACCTGTACGAGAGGCTGTTTTTTTTCTGTATTTTCCATTTTACACCTCTCCTTTCTCAGTTACTTTTCTTCTCATGTCTGTATCCGGTGCATATTCATGCTTTGCAGCCCAGCAACAGGTTTCATGTTCTTTTGAAAGCTCATAAGTCTGTGGCGGCATATCTTTACAGATTTCCATGCAGTATTCACATCTTGCCGCGAACGGACATCCTTTCGGAGGTGCAAACAGATCCGGAGGTGTTCCTTCGATTGGGCCGCAATTTGTGGCCTCTTGCTGTATCCAGTTTGGCAATTGAATGCATAAGTCCTTTTGTGTAAGGATGTGCTGTATCATAGAAAATCTCATCTACAGATCCACGTTCTACGATCTTTCCTCCATACATAACCAGTACACGGTCGCAAAGCTTTGCGATAACACCAAGGTCATGTGTGATCAGGATAATAGATGTCCCAAGTGTTTTCTGAAGATTTTTCAGTACATCAAGAATCTGTGCTTCAATTGTAACATCCAAAGAAGTAGTCGGCTCATCGGCAATAACGATGCTCGGGCTTCCTACCAGAGCGATCGCAATCATAACACGCTGTTTCATACCACCTGAAAGTTCATGTGGATACTGTTTGTAACGGCGTTCTCCATCAGAGATACCTACCATTTTAAAGGATTTCAAGTGCTTTTTGCTTTTTTCTCAGTCTGCACTCATACCTTTTCTTCCGACGAATACTTCTTCAATCTGTTTTCCGATACGCATTGTCGGGTTCAATGAGGTCATAGGATCCTGAAAAATATAACTGATCTCTTTTCCACGGAACTGACGAAGTTCTTTTTTGTTCATTTTCAGAACATCTTTTCCTTTATAAAGAATCTCTCCGCCTTCAAAGAATCCAGGCGGTTCCGGATTCAGTCTCATCAGGCACTGAGAGGTAACACTCTTTCCACATCCGGATTCTCCAACTATACCAAGAATTTCTCCCGGACGGACTTCAAAGCTGACATCACGAACAGCTTTTACAACTCCACCGTATGTACGGAAAGAGAATTGCAGATTTTTTACTTCCAATAAATTTTCCATCTTCTATACTCCTTCCTACTCGGTTCCTCTAAGTTTCGGGTCAAATGCATCACGAAGTCCATCACCAAGAAGATTCAGCGCAAGCATTGTTGTACAAATCAGGAATGCCGGTACAAATACCTGGTACGGATGAATTCTCAGCTGTGCGATTCCGTCTTTTGCAAGTACACCCCAGCTGCAGTTCGGTGGTTTGATACCCAGACCGATATAGCTCAGGAATGCCTCCTGGAAAATAGCTCCCGGAATAGCCATTGTCAGGTTTGTAATGATAAGTCCCATGATATTCGGTAAAATATGTTTTACAATGATTACGATATCCGGCACACCAAGGATCTTGGCTGCAGATACGAAATCAGATTCTCTCAGTTTTAATACTTCACCACGAACGAAACGACATCCACCGATCCATCCGACGCAACACATAGCAAGAATCAAACAGTGTACACCGTTACCAACAACTACCATAAGAAGAATGGTAACGATCAGACTTGGGATTCCGTATAATACGTCAACGACACGCTGGATAACCATATCGATCTTGCCACCGTAGAATCCTGAGATACCACCCATGATAGATCCAACGATTGCATTGATGATGCTGGTACGCAAAACCAATTGTCAGAGATACTCTCTCGCACCAGACCATGCACGAACCCAGAGATCACGTCCAAGAGAGTCTGTTCCAAACCAATGTGCTTTTGAAAAGCTCTGGTTCATCTCTGCCACACTCTGTGTTGCAATGTCATATTTGCTGAACATTGGAACAAAGATCGCCATAAGTACATAAAGTCCAATCAGGCACAATGAGAAGAATGCAATCTTATTCTTGCGGATTCGTCTCCATGCATCCTGCCAGTAACCAATATTCGGACGGGAAATAGACTCCATTGTCTTTGTATTTTTTCCTACAACTTTAAACTGTTCTTTTTGTAATTTCTGCCATTTCTCGTCACCTACTTCTTTTTTTACCACTCAGACGGATTCTCGGATCTACAATACCGTATAAGATATCTACAATCAGGATTGACACGATCAGGAATGCTCCGTAGAAGATCGTCATACCAAGAACCAGTGTATAATCTGCCATGTTAATACTGTCTACATAATGTTTTTCCCATTCCAGGGATTGCGAAAAGGGCTTCGATTACGAATGTTCCTGTTAATACAGATGCAACTGTCATCCCATAATGGTAATGATCGGTGTGATCGCATTACGGATCTGATGTTTAACTGTAATTCGGAAATCCGATAAACCTTTCGCACGTGCTGTCTTTGTATAATCTGAAGATACAACTTCCAGCATACTGGAACGCATCAGACGGGAAATGGATGCCAGTGTATAGAATCCAACCGCGATTGACGGTAAAATTGTGTGCTTAAAGCTTGTGTACTGCGCAACCGGAAGAATCTGCCATTTGATTCCAAAGAAATACTGAAGTACAGATCCCATGATGAAGTCAGGAATCGATGTACCAATGATCGCAATCAAAATACAGACGAAGTCCAGTTTCTTTCCTCGATTCAGTGCTGCTACAATTCCAAGGATCAGTCCGAAGACAAAGCACAGTGAACGGATTCCCAGGTCTGCTGAGTATGGGAATGAGTCAGCAATAATACGGTTAACTGTCTGACTCTCATACTTCATAGAATACCCCAGATCACCATGAAGCACATTCTTCATATAAGTTATATACTGCTCTGCAAGCGGTTTATCCAAACCATAGTAAGCTTCCAGATTCGCTTTGATCTCCGGTGTCATCTTGTCACTTGAGAACGGATCTCCCGGCATCAGACGAACCAGGACGAATACAACACTTGTAAGTACCAAAAGTGTTACGATGGCTAATGCAACTCGTTTAGCTATATATTTTGCCATTCTTTTGTCTCCCTTCATTTTTCTTTATTTGATAGCTTTGATTATTTCACATACTTCCTATTGGCTGATACATACCAAATCTACCCCTCGAAATAATCAAAACCCTCAAATAAGCAGCCGGTGCGGACCAGTAAGTCCGCGCCGACCGCAAGGTATGTTACCATCCAACTGTATTATCGCTGATGTCTGCATATACCAGATCGAAGTCATATCCGACAAAGTATACATTGAAGTTAGAAATCTTCGGATTGATCAGATACTGGTCTCTACGTAACTGAAGCGGTACAAGAGCGGAATCTTCTCCAAGGAAGATCTGTTCTGCCTGGAACAGCATACCCTGTCTTGTCTTAGCATCTGTCTCTGTCTGAGAATCTTTAAGAAGCTTGTCGTATTCAGCGTTCGCATATCCAGAGTGGTTATACTGACCATCGCTGATCCACAGTTCCAGATAAGAGTATGCGTCAGAGTAGTCCGGAACCCATCCTGTTACTACCATATCGTAGTCTTTTTCAGTTTCCATCTGAAGTCTCTGTTTGTAAGTTACCTGGTTGATTTCTACTGTAATACCAAGGTTCTTCTGATACTGTTCCTGAAGAACTTCAGCCTGCTTCTTAGCACCATCTGTATCAGTTGTAAGAAGAGTAATCTTGATGTCTGCCGGATTAGAAACGCCCATTTTTCATTGCATCCAGATATTCTTTTGCTTTATCATTATCATTTTCTGCCGGGAATGGTGTATATGGATAAGCTTCTCCGTATGTCTGGTCATCTGCCGCCTGCACGTTTGGAAGTACAAGTCTCTGTGCAACGTCATATACGTCATTGTTAACCAGCTTGTTGTATTCTGTTCTGTTGATTGCATAGTTCAAAGCAAATCTCAGGTTCTTGTTAGCAAGCGGTCTGTCTTCTGACATGTTGAGCATGATGTAATCATCTGCACCTGTATAGTAGAATTCAGTATTTTCTGTATACTGATCTGTCATTTCAGTAGGTACAACTGTGATATCAACTTCGCCCTGTTCCCACATAGCAACCGCTGTCTTAGCATCTGCAACTGTCTTTTACGCAGATTTCATCAAGCTTGATGCTGTCTGCATCCCAGTAATTTTCATTCTTAGAAAGGATCATTTCATCGCCGTGTTTCCACTCTGTCATCTTGAACTCATCCGTTATAAACAGATTTTTCCGGATCAGTCGCATATTCTTTTCCGTATTTTTCTACATAATCTTTTCTTTGCATAACCGAATGTTGCCATAGCGTGACCATACTAAGGAAGTATGTAGCCGGATGTGCAAGTTCGATAACAACTGTCTTGTCATCTGGTGCAGATACGCCAAGTTCATCGACAGGCACAGAACCGCTATTTACTTCTGCACCGTTTTTTGAGGATATATCCGATGAATGCGTAATCGCTTGCCATTTCTGGATCCATAAGTCTCTGGATACCATAAACATAATCGCCTGCTTTTACATCTTCTCCGTCAGACCATTTCAGTCCATCACGAAGGTGGAATGTGGTAAGTCCGTCATCTGAAATATCCCAGCTTTCAGTCGCATCTGGTTTGATTTCGCCTTCCACGTTACGTGTCAGCATCGCATAGGTGCAGATTTCTGCTGTTGCACATGAGATAGAGTTACTGTTCTGTGGATCCATAGAAGGAAGGTCTTCACGAAGTGTTAAGTAATTCTCTTCTTTCCTGATGAAGCACTGCTGTCATCTTTCTTGGAATCTTTGGATCCCGGTGTACCACAGCCAGCAAACATTGTTACTGTCATTGCTGTAGCAAGTAAAGCTGCTAATAATTTCTTTTTCATAAATGTTGTCCTCCTTTTTCATTTATAATTCTATTAGCTCATGTGTAGCACTGATCAGGTTTTTTCATATCCGTCTTTTGTGATGATGCCCTGATCCTCAAGTCTGACACCACCCCAACCCGGAATATAAAGTCCTGGTTCTACTGTCATTATGCTGTTCTCCTGTAAGATATTCTCACAGTTCAGTCCGATATTCGGAAGTTCATGGACGAACAGCCCAACTCCATGACCGATTCCTGTATAATTATACGGAAGGTATTCTGTATCTTTGATTGCTTCAAGTGAAGCTTCATAGCAGGAAGTTCCTGTCACACCGGCTCTTACAGATGCTTCTGTATCTTCTGTCATACGACGGCAGAGATCATACACTTCTCTCTGTTTGGCGTCTGCCTTGCCGACAACTACTGTTCTTGTCATATCTGAAAGATAGCCTTTGTACTGGCATCCATAATCCATCAATACGAAATCTCCGTATTCGATTGGCTTACTGTCCGGAATCCCGTGAAGCAGAGAGCTCTTTGCTCCTGAAATAACGATTCCACCGTACGGTTTGGTATCTGCACCTTCCATTACCATGTAATGTGCAAGTCTGGATGCGATTTCTTTTTCTGTCACACCCGGACGGATGTCTTTTATAATTTTTCAAATGCTCTGGATGCGATATCGCAGGCAACGGTAAGGTTCTTGATCTCTTCCGGCGTCTTGATCGCGCGGAAGCCTTCGATTACGTTCAGCGTCGGAACCATCTCAGCACTGAGTTCAGCCTGCATAGAGTTCCATTTTTCAAATGTCAGATGATCCTGTTCAAATCCAATTGTTTTAACTCCATCTTTGTCTGCGCAATATGCAACAGCTTTCCCCATGCTGTAGCCAAAATTGATTCGCCAGTTTACAAGTTCGTAATCCGGACATTCATAAGATGCCTGCTCTGTGTATCTTGCATCAGTGATAAAATACTGATTCGCCTTTGTGATAAAAAGGAATGAGTCTTCCCCCGTAAATCCGCTGATACAACGTACATTCGCCGGCTTTGCAATATAAAACGCATCCAGTCTTTCTTTTTCCATGTACTCTCGCAATTGAGTTAATCTGTCCATTTTGTTCTCCTCTCATGTACTTTTGTTCTTCTGATACGGTATATTTACCAGATATGTCCGTCCCTCTGCGACAATGTAATACTTTACTAGACCACAGTCTAGTAGTGTAAACAAAAAAAAGAACGCCATGATTTGCATCATGACGTCCTTGTCTTCTTTCAAAGGTCATATTTTCACGCTATGACGTCTATGTTTAATTATTAGATTGTCCGTATTGTATGTATAAAATCAGTCTTTATACACTTTCGTAAATAACACTGTCTTCAGAGTTGCGTGAATTTCTGAAGAAACTCCGTTTTAACAGTTCAATTTTGTAAATTCACTTAGATGAATATATATTCATATGTGTAATTTTCCTTATTATAGAACCATACTCTAAGATTGTCAAGAGGAATGCTATTTATT
>VOFI01003242.1_pt1 | contig 17274 bp, 22 predicted proteins | sample 5384131 | NCBI WGS metagenome assembly VOFI01 (sample SAMN12384728, study PRJNA508395) | human gut metagenome | isolation source: healthy gut H | host: Homo sapiens
CGAGGCGGAGGCCAAGTATAAAGACGAGATCCGGGCGGAGGCGGACAAGGTCCGCACTGTAGGCGGCCTGTTCATCCTGGGCACCGAGCGCCACGAGTCCCGCCGCATCGACAACCAGCTGCGGGGCCGCGCCGGCCGTCAGGGGCGACCCTGGTGAGACCCGCTTCTTCCTCTCACTGGAGGATGACATCATGCGCCTGTTCGGCTCTGAGCGAGTCATGGGCATGATGGAGAAGCTGGGGGTGGACGAGGACACCCCCCCATCGACGCCAAAAAATGCTGTCCAACGCCATTGAAAACGCACAGAAGCAGGTGGAGTCCCGCAATTTCCAGACCCGGAAAAACGTGCTCCAGTACGATGACGTGATGAACACCCAGCGGGAGGTCATCTACAAGCAGCGCCGCCAAGTGCTGGACGGCGAGGACCTCCAGCAGTCCATCCAGTCCATGCTGCGCAGCACCATTGAGAACGCCATCCGCGGCCACATGGGAGAGCAGAAGCATATGACTGCGGAGGAGTTCCGGGAGGCCACCGCTCTCTTCCACACCATGTTCCTTTTGCCGGACGAACTGCGGCTCACAGACGAGGAGCTGCAAGGCTACACTGCGGACGGGCTGGTAGATCTGGTCATGGAGAAGGCCCAGGCTGTCTATCAACGCAAGGAGCAGGAATTCACACCGCCCCTGATGCGGGAGCTGGAGCGGGTCATCATGCTGCGGGTGGTGGACGAGTACTGGATGGACCAGATCGACGCCATGACCGACCTCAAGCAGGGCATCGGACTGCGGGCCTACGCCCAGACTGACCCCGTTGTAGCCTACAAAAAGGAAGGCTACGAGATGTTCGAGCAGATGATCGCTGCCATCCAGGAGGAGACCCTGCGCCGCCTGTTCCTGGTGCGCATCCAGCGCAAGGCGCCTGATGCCCCCGCCCCGGAGATCAAACGGGAACGGGTGGCCAAGATCACCAGAGTCAGGCGCCAGCGACGGCACGGTCAAAAAGCAGCCGGTAAAAAAGGCGGTCAAGATCGGCCGCAACGACCCCTGCCCCTGCGGCAGCGGGCTGAAGTGGAAGAAGTGTACCTGCAAGGAGTATCACAGCGAGCAGCAGTAAGAACCCACACAAAAGCAGTGGACCCGTATCTGGAGCAAGGCGGCATAGGCGCACAGCTTATGCCGCCTTGCTGTGTACCAGCCTTTGACGATCAGGAGGAAAAGGAGAGCACAGATGGAACAGACAGATCTGATCCGCAGGGCCCGCTATGGCCCCAATACAATTTTGGCAGCCGGGATGTCCAGGGCGCTGAACACGGCGCTGAATTCGGCGGAAAGTGAGCTGCTCCTCCTGGTCCTGATCCTGGACCGGGACAGCGGACGCATCCTGGACGCAGAGTGCAACATCATCCTGGGCATCAACAGTGACTACATCGCATCCCTCCTGGTGGGGCGGAACTTTTACCAGGAGCTGGACGAGATCATCCTGTCCATCCAGCAGCAGTATTTCGGCCCGGATCAGCGGGCGCTGATCGTCTGTCTGAAGGATGCGTACTCCAAGATGAGGGCTCGCAGCCCCCGTTCCCTGCCGCTCCGAAAGTAGGGCCGGCGCTCTCTTGCTCTGTCTGATTGGTAAAAAACGACAGTAGAACGGGAACGGGATTTTGCTTTTGCACAATTTCTGTTGACAAGAGCGATCTTTTTATTATAATTCAGGCATATGATCCGTTCCGCTTCCCAGCGGGCCAAGGGGGCTGGAGGGTATATGTCCGATTTCCCTTCGGGGGCCATCTGTGTCGTTGGTCTGGCCAAGGTGGCGAACCAGAACCCGATCCACAGCGTGCACCGCGCCCTGGCCGGCTCTTTTATCGTGGACCCCTCCAGCGGCCTGGTGTATGATGTCCAGTTTGACACAGTCTGCCAGATCACCAGCGATTTTCTGGCGTCCCTGCTCATTGGTCTCAGCCTCCACACGGACCTGGAGGAGATGATCTCCCGGGTCCAGAGCCGCTACTTCGGCGACTCCCGCCGGGCTATCACCGTCATCCTACGGGATGTGGCTGCCCGCCTGAGGGAGTGCCAGGGGGCGGGTACAACTGAATCTTTCTTTATTTATGGTGTTGGAGGTCTCCCCTTCAACAGCCGAATAAATAGGGACCTGTTTGATTGCCTGCTGGCAGCCAAGGGGGTCCCTTTGTTTTTTTAGAAATAGGCCTGGGAAACGCTCCAGGCAGAGGCAGGCCCCGGGAGGTGTATGTTGAAATGTTGCCATGAAAATGTGAGCGATGACCCCATCCCTGTCCCCGCATATCTTGTCTGCCTGTGCCGGTAAAAACAACTGTGTGAATCAAGAAAGGAGAAGCTGCCATGATCTTCAACCTTCCCCCTATCTGCGGTCTGTTTCCGCTGCTGCTGTACATCGTCCTGGCATTTAAAAATTGTGGGCGCAATCATGGTGAAACAGCCCCTGAACGGCCTGGGCGCGGTGATCTACGAGTCCATGGGCTCCTTCCTGGCCCTGGTGGGATTCATCATCATGCTGGGCTCAGGACTGGGCATGGTGCTGAGAAAGACAGGCGTAGCCGCCGCCATCGTCAATGTGCTGATGCGGAAGATCGGCGTCCGTACCCAGAAGCGGGCTATGATCGCCACCATGGTCTGTTCCGTGGTGCTGGTCACCCTGCTGGGCACTTTGGCAGGTGCCAACGCCGTGATCCCCCCATCGTGATCCCGCTGGTAGCTGCGGTGGGCATCACTCCCTCCGCGCTGGCCGTCATCTTCCAGGGCGCCGGTCAGAACCGGACTGTTCCTCAGCCCCTTCTCCCGCCTATGGTGACCCTGATGAGCATCACCGGGCTCTCCTATCCCCGCCTTTTGCTGTGTGCGGGACTGCCCGTATCCATCGTCATGTGGGTGGGCACCTTCCTCATCGCCAACAAAGTCCAGAAGGAGACCCAGGGGACGGAGAACTTCGGCCCTGACGGGGAGGCCGCTGCGGAGAACTTCCAGATGGACCCGGCCACCCGCCGCGCCACCATCGCCTTTGCGGTCACTATGGCTCTGATGGTGATCTATGGGATCGCCACCAATGGCGGCGCATCCTTCGTGATCCTGGTGATGATCGTGGCTGCGATCATCACAGGTCTGTTTGCCAGAATGCCCGTTGGCACCATCTTTGACAGCATGATGGAGGGCTGCGGAAAAATGATGTGGCTGTTCTTCATGTTCCTCATTTTAACCCCTTCCTGAACTTTGTCACCCAGTCCGGTGCCTTTGATGCCCTTTTCTCCAGCTGCTGGAGCCTCTGATCGGCCCCACCGGGAAGGTGGGCTTCACCCTGCTGACTGTGCTGGTGGGCATCTTCGGCATCAACGGTGCCGCCGTGGCCCAGGCCATGATGATCGACAGCCTGTTCAGCTCCTTCCTCCCGACCCTGGGCATTTCCATGGAGCTGTGGGGCATGATCGTCCTCATCGGTCATCAGATCACCTCATTTGCCTATCCCGGCGTGGACATGATCGGACAGATGGGACTGGCCCATGCCAGCAACATCAAGCCGATGATGAAGCTCTCGTACTTTGCCATTATACCCGGCACAGTGATCCTCGCAGTGCTGGCGTCGTTCATTCTGTAACTAGCTTTCGGAAATAGGACAGGAGGCATATTCTCATGAAACGTATCCCTCAAAATGAAATCTATCGCATCCTCTCCGGACTGGCCGGGACGGTGGGCCTCTATGTGGAGGACTGCCAGTCCGGCGAGATCTTCACCATCAACCCGGAGCATGTGTTTCCCTCGGCCAGCGTCATCAAGGTCCCTATGCTGGCCCTTCTCATGCGGGACGCACAGCAGGGGCTGGTGGACCTGGACGCCCCCCGCACCATCGACCCCCGCAACCGGGTGGGCGGGACCGGCATCCTGTGCGAGCTGGGCACCGATTACACCCCTTCCCCTGCGGGATCTGGCCAAGCTGATGATCGTACTCAGCGACAACATCGCCACCAATGAGATCATGGATGTGATCGGAATGGAGCGGTTCAACAGCTTCTGCCGGGAGATGGGCTATCAGAATATTACCCTGATGCGGAAAATGATGGATTTTGAAGCCATCCAGCAGGGAAAGAACAACTACATGTGCGCCGGGGAGACTGGGCGTCTGCTTTCTGCTATCTCCCGGGGCGAATTCGTCAATCCGGAGATCTCCCAGACCATCTTCGATATCATGGCATCTCAGCAGTGCCGCAACAAGCTGCCCGCCCTTCTGCCGGCAGTTGCCTCCTACTCCGGCTCCAAGTCCGCCATCCCGGAAGGGCAGGTCCTGGTGGCCAACAAGACAGGCGACCTGGTGGGCATCCAGCACGACGTGGGCATCTTTGAGCTGCCTGACGGCCGCCGCTACCTGATTGCCATGTTCACCGGGGATCTGGAGAACGACAGCGCGGGCATCGCCGCCATCTCCCAGGTCTCCCTGGCGGTGTATCAGGCCCTTCGGGACTGACCGCCGCCCTCTGCGCCCTATGCGGGCGCCGCCCGAAAGGGCGGCGCTCCTGTTTCTCTGCCGTCCTGAGGCAAAATGGGCTTTACGGCTCCATCCGGCCATGATATGATAAGAAAAACGGTTTTGAAGCCCTGGGCGGGTGGGCGGCGTTACATCTGGAACTGCCTCCGGTGCTGGGGGCGGAGTCCCCCCTGCGCTACCGCGGCAAGGTGCAGTTCCCTGTCTCCCGAGGAAAGTGCGGGCTGTCCATCGGCTTTACCGCCCCAGGAGCCATGACGTGGTGGACACGGAGGGACTGCCTGCTCCAGCCGGAGGCGGATACGGCCCCGTCTGGCCTTCAAGGGGCTGGATGGAGGACTTTCAGATCCCCCGCCTATGATGAGTGCACCGGCCGGGGCTGATCCGGCACCTGTATATCCGTACCAACCGGGCGGGGAAGCCCTGTGCTGCGTAGTGGCCAACGGGAAGGAGCTGCCCACACCGGAGAGCTGTCCGGTGCCCTGCTGCCGCTGTCCCCAAGCTGGCCGGGCTGGTCCTCAATGTGAATCTCCGGGACACCAATGTGATCCCTGGGCGTGCGTACCGCACCCTCTGGGGCCAGGACTGGCTGGAGGAGGCTGTGCGGGCTCACTTTCCGCCTGTCCGTTCCCTCCTTCTTCCAGATCAACCGGGATCACGGGCGGCTGTACCAGCTGGCGCTGGAATTCGCCGGGCTCACCGGGGGGAGACGGTGCTGGACCTGTACTGCGGCATCGGCACCATCTCCCTGTGCCTGGCCCGCAACCGGGCGGGTCATCGGGCGGAGGTGGTCCCCCAGGCCGTCGAGGACGCCAGGGCCAACGCCCTGCGCAACGGTGTCACCAACGCCGGAATTCTTCTGCGGGGACGCGGGGAGGTGAGCCCGCCTGGCCGGCAGGGCGTGCGTCCCCAAGGTCATCTGCGTGGACCCGCCCCGCAAAGGAGGCTCGCCCGGAGGTGCCGGCAGTGCTGTCCTCCATGGCGCCGGACCGCATCGTCGTCTCCTGCGACCCGGCCACCCTGGCCCGGGATGTGAAACGGCTGGAGGAGCTGGGCTCATCGGTGCATAGGTTTCAAACTGATATAGATTCCAACCTTGCTGATAACAAAGACAACATTATCATATTCTTCGCCTTTAACGCCATGTTCAGTGGAAAACATAGCATCAGGAAACAAAAAATCGATTGCTGCGATAAATTGCAGGTAGTCCAATTCTAAAAAATGATTGAATGGAAGTGTTGGAAACATACACTGTTTCCGGCGCTTTCTGATATAGATGATACCACCCATCCAATTTAGGAGGAATAGGAATCAATTTGGTTCGCTTGATTAACTCAAATACATCAATTGCCCTTTTTGGTACGAGCATCTTCCAACTGCTGCTGTAGCTCTTTCCACTTGACTTTTTCGGATTTTTTTTCTTAATGGGAAAGCGTTTAATTCCAAGTGTATCAAAAAGCAACTGCATATTTGAATCTTTAAGTGCTTGATAGATTGGTTCAACGGTATCCATAAAGAACAACAGGAACGGATCTTCTTTATCTCTCAGCCCGTCATCTAAAATCTCTAAAGTTGTTCGTACCCTTGCTGCGTAAAGGACTTTATGCGTTATCATTAGAACCTTTAGATCATCCTCTTTAGATGATTCACGCTTGATCTTCTCTGTGACATTGTTTAGACTATTCTTTTAATTCTTCCGCAGGTAATTCGCCTTTTAGATTGCGTTCTGTCCGGCGAGGTCCAGTGTAATCGTCGCAGGTGATTACAATCACTTCTCCGTCAAAGCCTTCTATTGCAGATGTTTGAGGCAAGTCAGGCCGTAAATCATTTAGAAGCCGAACAATCCGTGGTGCAGATCTGAAGTTTGAGCCTTTCTTTATAATCTCGAGGTTCTCGTTTTCAATTAGGCCACAAGCTTTGTTGGATTGGTAAATAGTTTGCCAAGCATCACCAAAAAAACCGAATTGAGGGCCTTTTTTTTTCTGCGATGAAGAAACTAATAAAACGATCAATGATCGGCTTATAGGAATCTTGATACTCGTCAATTAAAATCAAAGGATACTTGTCTGTGAATACACGCCGGAATTTTGCATTATCTAAAAGCCGGCAAAAAGAGTTTTAGAACGTCATCGTGGTATAAATATTGAATTCCATTTTCCTTGTAACGATGTCCCAAGGTATATGTAACTTCTGTGACCTTGAGAAAATCTCCTTCATCTGGCAAGAAGTCAGGATCATTTGTGACAATGTCAATGAGAAAACTCTGATACTGCTTGATAGCGTTCCATGCAAAGGAGTGGATTGTGGATGGAAGAATAAACGAATCTTTTGATAGTCGTTCAGCAATCACATCTACCGCAGCATTAGTATATGTGATACAGACTACAGTCTGTTTCTTTCGACGATACTCCGCCCACTTGTTTGTCTGAAGCCATTCAATGGCTTTGTTCAGCGAATATGTCTTACCTGAGCCTGCACCAGCCTCCACACGAAAGCTGTTCCCATTCTGGAGTGCTGCAATGATTTCTTCATCTACTTTATCAGCTTCAGCTTTTGCGAGGTCGTAGTTTATTCCTTTGTGTGTTTCATTTATAGGCTGGAATAGTATAATCCTCACATTTATAAATGAAATCAAGAGCAAAATCTGTTTTACTCTTCCCTGGAAACTCAAGCTCGTCTTCAGTGGGACTATCCCCCAGTTCATAGTGTGCACGGTTGACATTTCGGATTGCTTCTTCCAAAGAATGTCCGCATAATCCGTCCTCTATTGTTTGGAATTCAATGTGACATTTGCGCCTGGTTTTATCAGCAGGAGACATCGATGTAATCTCAGTTAGAGTGATTTTAGTATCATCATCCTCTGGAAGCCCTTTATTCTTCCGTATCCACCATTTTAGAGTTTCATTAGATGTAGTTTCACCGCATGAAACCGGAACGGATTTGTAGTATATTCTCCCGTTCTCACCTTTTTGACCGGACACAGAATCCAAATCAGTAAGAATGAGGCACGGAATACCCAAAAACTCAGCAAACGGAATAAATTTATAGGCATACGCACCGCCGATTTCAACCAAGGCATAATACTGAGCAGGTAGTTTATATTTCTGAGAATCAAAGTCCCCCGCCTTAGCGCATTTATCGATCATATCGGGTAACAACAGACGTTCTGATGCCCCCTCAACAAAAATTGCTTTATCTGCAAAAATAAATCGCACTTGGTTAGAGTAAGATACTTTCGGATGAAATCAGTGTTAGAAGCATTTTCCTGAGCAAATGTATTTAGGTTCTTATAGATAACACCTGCCTTTGTTTTTTGCGCATATCGAATTTTAGAGAAAACCATTGTGTTCGCAATATGAGCAGAATGCGAAGTTAAAAAGGTTTGAATTCCTACAGAAGTAATCCTCGCAAGGAACGCTTCTAAGTACTCCGCAAAGGCGTGCTGCATCTGCGGATGCATATGGGACTCTGGTTCTTCGATAAAAAGCAACGGTATACAGGCATCCCCACATTTTTTCTACCTTTTGGCAAATGCTGCAAGAAGAAATTCCATTTTGATCAGGTTTTTATACCCCAAGCCATTATAGGTACTGGGGAGTCGTTCTTTGCCTGTTCCAGCAGTATAAGACAGTTGCGTTTGATTCTTTATCTGGTCATCAATGCTTAGTTGGGTTGTAACCCCTAACTGTAGTTCTTCTCCATTGGGATAACCGAACCCCACTGCGTTGCTAACAAGATCGCTTAGGATGTTATCGCTTTGTTGTTGGACATTTTTTATTAGCGTTTTCAACAATAGCTCGAAGTTCCTTAACTTTTTCAGCAACATTTGGATCTAATTCATCTTCGCTCATGTCAAAAAAATCAGAGATGAGAGAAGATAAAGAATTGTCTTGGGTTCCATCTTCACCAAGGCGGCGCTCTGCCTGAATAATGTGAAACGGAAATAATTCGGCCAGTTCTTTTTTGCTTTTTAATCTGCGTTTCTTCTGGATTTTTGGGATTTATTGCATAAATCGCTATTTCAAAAAGTTTGTTAAAATTGCTTATAATAATGTTGTGAACATCATCAGCAGGAGTAAAGTTCCCGTTTTCATAATAGCTTGGTTCTAAAATTTTCCAGACACTTTTCTCGTCTGCTTTCAACTTGTATTCTGTACGAATCAACGCTGTAGTTGTATCCACATCAACATCGATAATAAAAAGGTGACAATGCGCCTAAGTTGTCCTCCGGATCATCCAGGGCATAGTCTACAAGGAACTCTATAGATATTGGTTCCAACCGTTCGTAGAGTTCTCCAAAAGTTATTTCCTTTGCCATGAATGAAGTAATATTAGCATATAGATTTTCTCTTTTTGGCAACGGGTAATCATTGAAAGAAAACGGGGTTCCAGCCAATACTTTACCGATGCACTCGAAGCACGAGGTTTTAGCAGTGTTGTTGCGTCCTACAATTAAAGTTATTTTTGAATCGACTTCCAGTTCGGCATCAATAAGCAATCTGTAGTTTTTTATTTTTATCTTTGATAATCGCATGTCAATTTCCTTTCTGATAGCACAGGTATACAATGTAAGTGCCATCGGGATTGCCCTTTGTACACAAAAGATTTTTACAAGCAAAAACGTCCAGGATAATATATTTCCAAAGACTGCAGTAGGTCGTAACCATTCATGATTGTCACATTCGTAATACGAGCTTCATCACGTCCTTCAGGAGTAAAATCGGAAGTTGTAATTACCCAAGCTCTACTTGCATTTCGTGTGCGCATATAGCTATGGACACGCTGGATAGGTGTGGAGCCAATATTATTACCCTGACGGTACCTCTTGCATTGGATCAATTCATATTCTCCGTGAATATTGGTAGCAAGGACATCAACGCCTCTATCGCCAGAACGACCAATGACTTCTGCATGTATAAAACCTCTCCGAACAAAAATAGTCCGCAATCAATCTTTCAAAGTCATAAGGGTCCATCGTGCACAAATGCTCTCGACCATTAGTGTCATAATTGGTAGTGACTGTATTACGAGCAAAAAATTTCCCCTGCTCGGGATCTTCTACAGCATAAACATTCAGTAGTTCTGGAATTAGTCTATTGGCGGTGTGCAATTGATTGATGATTTCTCGACTACCATTTTCCATGAAGGAAGAAAGGTGAATCACATATTCCTCAAAAGTAAAACCTTGTCCATTAGCTGTTAATTCCTCAATGACGACTGGAGCAAACTCACGAAGTCTAATCTCAGCGTTCATCTCACGGTTCATCAGAGTATACGGAGATAGGCCAGTTAGTCGATACTGCGCACCATTTCTTGTTGTAAACCGTTCTAAGGTTCTTCTAATTTTGGTTTCATACATCGGATGAGCCAATCGCATCAATCCACATCTACGCAATTGAGACAAGAACTCCTGATTAAACTGAGTAATCACAAACGGATTGCCTTGATCTGTGGCAGCACTTGTAGCAGCTAAGAAAACGAGTTCGTCAATATCAGTTTCACCCTCGTACCATCGGCGCTCGCTTTCTTGTAACTTCAGGAAAATAAAGCATACATCATTTTTGAATGTCCAAGCAGCAGAAGCCAATGCCCGCATTGAAGGATCTGAAATTCCCGCAGAAATAGTTAGAAGTGGCTCAAAACCATGACGTCGCCCAAAATCCTTCAGCTTGTTAAGATCGCTAACCCAATCTCGTTGTTGCGGTCTAAAAAATACAACACCATAAATCCATGGTCATCAACAATCCGACTCGCTTCAATAAATAGTCTTTCTATATCGTTAAGAAATTGATCTTTACTATGCTTATCTACTCTGGAGGGGGCATTGCTAATCACGACTTCGTTGCGAAGTCTGTCATCATCGTCTTTTAATGAGTACCCCATAAGCGGATGGATTCTTTGGGCGTGCTCAAAGTATTGAGCGTTATCACCATATGGAGGATCTGTCAGCAGAAGATTGACTGTGTTGGGCAGAATAGTATGCAGAAAGCGTCTATAGTCCATAGAACTTACTTCTAACAAATTTGGGTCAAAGTCTTGCGCAGCGATATACTTTCTGCGTTCTTCCAGTTTCTCTAAAAATCTATGATATAAATTGGTTTCCTTTAGGCGATTTTCAGGGCAATGATTATCTTGACTCTTACTACGATAGTCAGTGTATTTTCCGCAGTGTGCAATCGAAATAAAAGTATCTTCAAAGAAGGCACGTGTAGCATCCGGAAGTTCAGCAACCGCATCCTTTAGTGTCATCAATGCAATTTGCTGACGCTTGGAGAATAGATTCTGATATGCCGTATACTGCGGGGCTGTAAAATTCAATCGAGAATTCTCGATCAACTCTACATTGGGAAAGTTACAAGGCATAGCCTCCACTTGGCGGCGTACGGCTTCATCAAAATCATCATAATGCTTTTCTGTGCAGCCACAATGACATCTATATCGTCTATTTCTAAAAATTACATTTTCGCCATTTGCTCCAAGGCGTTCGTGCTGTGTTGGATGGTAGTACTCAAGCGGTTCACAAGAATAAACCATCAAAAGGCAACTCAGCTCCACAGTTTGGGCATCTTGTTTTATAGATGGCATTCATAGTAGGTTCTACCCGCTGCGCAATAAAACGCAAAGCTGCACAATATTCCTCGGAAGATGGAACACCACGAAACGGAGCAGTAGACATTTTATAGGCGTACGGCTCCCACTCATTAAATCGCACATGACGACCAGCATCAAGAGCAGCGTATGCAAATGTACCAGACCCGCCAAAAGGATCTACGACGAGCCCATTCTCATCCGTGAGATTCTCAATCAATGTTCTTGCAATAGTGCGGCTCTTTCTACCAATGAAAGGAAAAATCTGCTCTGATTGATCTCGAGGCTGCCTATTGAGAATTGTGCTTTGTAAGTGAATCATTCGCTGGCGCAGGTTTTCCTGTTCTGCGTAATCTAATAACCAATACATTACTTACACCTCCATACCCCATCCTGGAACACGAAGAAATCATTGATAACATCGACAAAAGATTTATATTTTGTCGACAGAATTTGCAGGTATCCGCGTTCAAAAGATTCTTTGAGCATACCACAATCGTACAGATCTTGAGATGTTACCTCTTTGCGTTCTGCAATGATTCTCTTTGCGCATTCAACCGCAAGCTTCTTTGCCTCGTCTATAGTTCCATTAAATTGTGGTGTTTCACTGATTGCTCTTTTCTGGAATACAACGATATAGTTACCATCAAGCGTGCCTTTAGGAGTCATAATTGTTTTAAAGGATTTTCTTGGTGTAGCACTTGGAATCTGACCACAATATGCCAAACCATGTTTCTGCATCGTCCTGAGGATATCGCTCCATGATTTCAAATCAAACGAGTGATAAAACATTATGAAATATCCGTTTGTTTTCAGGGCAGGAGAAATGCGGCCAAGAATCGCCTCGAAAACGCGATTGAAATCGTCACCATCTTTATTTCGACTTGGAGCATCAGAAACAACCAGTTCAGCTTCTAATGACTCATGGGTAAATCCTTGCCATCCCATCACTTTATACCAAAGCTGGTTATACTCGAGATACGGAACCTGATCCGTATAAGGTGGATCGGTCAAAATTAAATCAACAGATTCGTTTGGAAGTAGCTCCATTGAAATGTTCTGCGCAGGCATATTCTTGAGAACTATATTTTTCTCATCAACAAAGCTTTTGCATTTTTCGCTAAGATATATTAGACCTTCCTTAAAAGCAATCGCTTTTTTTGTTCTATTATCATGACAGCATTTCTTGAAGTAACATCCTTTTGGGAAGCCAATATGGCATCTGACTGGATGCTTTTTTATCAGATAATTTAATCAAATTAATTGCCGACGAAACAAGCAATTCTAAAATATCGTAGCAATAACTGTCTTGATGCGAATGAAGAATACCAATTATTCGGTCGATTGCGACCAAATTTCTATTGCAGAAATAACTATACACTGTCGCATTAGGTTTAATAGCAATTCGGGAGTTAGGAATCAATGCCTGATCGTCAATATGTTGTTTATCGTTGTGTTTAAGCATCTTATACTGCACGATAAATTTACTTGATGCAACTGCTTTTTTTCGGCCAGTTAACTTCCCCTTTTTTTGTAATTTATACCAATACATCGTCGGAACAAGTTCCGCACCATGTCTATCAAAATGGCATCTCTCTAATATGCGATTTTCCTCCTCTTCAACAAACATATATAGAGGATTACATGCAGAACGAACTTCCTCGCAGAAAGAATCAATCTCAATTTCAACTTGGTTCAGGTCCCATCTTGACAGAGATGTTTTACACAACTTATATGCGAGAAGATTGATATCTGTACCGATAGCTTTCCGTCCGAGCTTGCTTGCCTCAATGATGGTAGTACCAGAACCAAACATAGGATCATATACACATCCGTTATCAGGACAAAAACGTTTGATTATTTCAGAGACAACATTATAAGGTTTACGTGCCATATAATTGTGCATGAAGCCTGCGGGGTTATCAACAATTGGTTTGAGTTCTTTAATTACCGACAATTTCTCATTCACATCATGGACAAACTCCTTAGGACGACAAATGAAAATGTACTCATCAACCTTTGATATAGAACTGCGCCCTTGTTTTGAATGGCTAAGTTCTACTTTTTCAATCAGAACATCATATTGCTTTTCCGCCAATGTTTGTAGATCGGTAATGTCTACGATGGAATTATCGGAATAGCTAATCATTAACCACGCCCCGGCTGTGGCACATTTTGTGATAAGCGTCTCAAATGCGCCTAAAGCTTTAGCTTTTTACCAAAGTCTGATACCCGTCTGTCTTCTCTATATCTACCAATCGAAAGTTCGTGTGTCTGAGGATTAATAGCCATTGCTGGGTAATCATATAAGCACAGTGTATTTAGTACATGGTAGTATCTGGAATAATGCTCTTTGAAATAAGGGGGATCAGCGTATACCAGAGTGCTTTTGTTTAAAACAATAGAATCTAAGCATTCAGAAAAATCAAGGTTATAACAATCAAATGTTTTGCATTCTTTTTGGGAGCACAATCCGGATTTCCGGTACTCTTTCATTAATGCCTTACACTCTTCAATGATATTGATTTTTCTTTTGGTAAGCAAATTGTTGCATGTTGATTTGCTTTTCACTTTTTAAGAACTGGGCAAAGTGTGTTGTTGTAGAAGCCGTTGCGCTCATCACAGACATTAGGACGGTTAACAGGACATTTTTAGTATGTTCATCCATTACTTGTTCAATGACGCCACGCAATGCATCAATTTGATCAACATTGTGCAATGCCAAAATAGGCATTAGCAAAGTAAGTTAAAAAATAAGCAGGGAAAGTCGAGAGCAGGTTCATTCCCTGGAATTACATGAGATACTAACTCTGCAAGTTCTTTCATTCGGGGATCGTCGCTGTAAGGTTCAAATACAGATGGTGTTTTTTCGCAAAAAAGTCTGATATAGCTTATAGTCTACATTATCAACAAAAAAGATTTTTTCTGCGAATAGAGCTGTCGATACTTTTTCTTGCAGAAGCGTATATTTTTTGTTCTACAACTGCCCAAAAGGAAGTTTCTTCTAACTCGGAAAAATTACATCCGTTCAATATAGCCTGGTTAATGATATATGCGTAGTACTCAATGTCGTTGCTAATGACATTTTTATATGACTTAAGAGCATAGCCAACAGAACCTGTTCCTGCAAATAGATCAACAACGGTTTGAATTGACTTATTCTTCATTATTGGGTCACATATATGAGAAATGATACGTGCTTTACTTCCCATATATTGAAGTGTAGAAATTTCGTTATATTGATTCATGCTATTCGCCTCAATGATTTTTAAAATTGTGGAGAGAAATTGGTCAATGTGAGTTATCTTAGTTGTTTCTCCATTACTAAGCCAATCAGCCGATCAGTCTGATCTGCCATAAACAGCGGGATATTCAGCACATCATCATCCAGTTTCAAATTATCCAGTGAGAACCGGACACGAAGTTTAACTTGATCCGGGAACAACTCTTTGAATTTCTTAAGGCTCCTACTGGTGGTATTGGCTTCGGACTTGACCTCCACAGGGAAAATATCGTTTTCACGCTGAATCAGGAAATCCACCTCATAAGGAGGATTTGTCTGCGCCCAGTACCGGGGCGTCACTTCAAACTGTGTAAGCAACGTCTGAAGCACAAAATTTTCGGTTAATGCACCCTTGAATTCGGTAAATAACCGATTGCCCTCGCCAAAGGCAGTCGGCGCGAGCTGCGCCAGTCGGCGGAGCAGCCCCACATCTACCAGATAAATCTTAAAGGCAGAGAGGTCATCATAAGCAGCCACAGGCAGGCCAGGAGCGGTACTACGGTAAATTTTATGAACCAGTCGGGCATCCACCAACCACTGCTAAGGCATCCTCGTATTCACGGGCGCGCGCCCCTTCTTTGACAGCCTTGTAGATAAACTTTTTGTTTTCTCTTGCCAATTGGGAAGGTATAGACTTCCAGATCATCGAAATCTTGGGGAATTCGCTGATATTAGGGTGCTTGGCAAAGTCACGCTCATAAGCACCAATAATCCCGGACAGGGCTTCCTGCATGGCATCCACATCTCTTGCCTCCGTCCACATCTTGACGGATTCAGGCATACCTCCGGTTACATAGTACATCTTCAGCTTTTCATATGGCGGATTAAAGAAGGCATCAGGAATCGGCTCAATGGTGTTTACTGTCTCCAGATATTTTGCCAGGTTCTCATCCCCATTGGCCAATAGAAATTCGGTAAAGGTCATGGGATCAATCTGCATGAAGTTGACTTTACCTACCGGGAAAGAAGAAGGTTTTGCTAAGGCAATGCCCAGCAGAGAACCGGCGCAGGCAATGTGATACTGTGGTGCGTTCTCGCAGAAATATTTCATGGAGTTGATGACCTTAGGGCAATCTTGTACCTCGTCAAAAATAATGAGGGTCTTCTCTGGCATAATCTTCTGACCACTTGCCAACATCAGATTCTGTAAAATCCGGTCCACATCTTTTGTAGTTTCAAAAAACTGCTTATACTCTTCGTTTTCGTCAAAGTTGAAATAGGCAGTACTTTCGTAATAGCGTTTGCCGAATTCTTTCAGAATCCAGGTCTTACCGACCTGACGCACACCTTTCAAAATTAAAGGCTTGCGATAGGGAGAATTCTTCCAGTTCAGCAGTTTTTTCAAAATCAATCGTTCCATATATACACCCCATCACACTTTTATGATAGATTTAGTGCTCTTTTATCACGATTTTATTATATACAAAAAACATGAAAATGCAACACCAATCACAAAATTATATCGACTTCGATTGCTTTTGATCACATAATTATTAAAATGAAGTTATACCGCTTGCCTGGAGAATTTTACAATTAAGATTGCGGTTCGACTTTTGCCGTGCTATGATATGTAAATATTGGGTGTAGCAGTAGTCCAGTTGGATAGAGAGTACGCCTCCTAAATAGTTCAATGCTGTGTATTATAGGGCAGTTTATGGGCCAGTACGCATTCTGGAGCGAGGTGACCAGATGGCAGAAAGAAAAATCCGCGCCGGCTACTACCGGCGGTACGACGGAAAAGTGGTCTATGTAGTTTCTCTGGCCACCGACGCCGATACCGGCGAGGAAACGGTCATCTGGACCACCTACCCCTTCGCGGATGTCCCCAGGTACTACACCTCCAGCAAAAAGTCCTTCTGCGCTTTTATCGAGGTGAACGGCGAGCGGAAAGCTAAGTATAAGCGATTGCTCAATATGAAGATCTCAGGGGAAGCCATAGAGCGGCTGGAGGAAGAAGGCTTCCGGGGACCGGTTCGTAAACGGCAGCGACCACAGCCGGATGAAACATACGACTCCCGCAAGTATCAGCAGTCTCTCTCCTACCTCGCATACGCAAAAGATCTCTGCGAGCACTACAACTTCGACCGGAGCAAATACCGTTTCTGCGTAAAAAAAACGGTTCGCCGCCATCACTAAAAGTGACTTCGCCAAGCTGAAAGAGGACTTGCAGTTCTTGGACAATGCCCTGAAAACGGTGCTGACTGCATACCAGGATTATTTCCGGGAGCGGTTCGTGGATGGCCTGTCCATCCGCAGGTACGCCGAGGCCCATCAGCTCAACCGGGGCAGCGTGGACTATCAGCAAAAGAAATTTTTCTCTGCTCTGGCCTCTCTGCTGAAAGAGCGGGACGAGGCGGAGGGAACATGCCGGCTGCTGAAACCAGCACAAAAAAGTAAATAATCAACCTCAAACGGAGCGCCTGCACAAAGCAGGCGCTCCGCTTTTCTGTCAAATGTATGTCAGGGGGATGTAGTTTTCCCCAATACAAGTAGAGAGACAACTCGGACACCATCCAAACATTATGTCAAATCTATGTCACACGCAAATGTTTGCGGCTAAAGAAGTAGAGGGAGTTTTGAGAAGGAGATGGTCAACATGAAAAATCTGTCTACAAAAACCACAACGAGGCAAGGGTGCTGGGTACATCACCGTCCAGCGGGTATGAACTCGTGCACCCACCGGATTTCCCGGTGCTGCGTGTGGGCAACTGCATGGTGATGCCGAAGGACAAAATTCATGCAGTGGGTGGAGGAGCATACGGGAGGTGCTATATGAAGTTTCAACAGTGGCCCATACGAGATCCCGACAAAAACTATTTCAAGGTTCCAAACGAAGTTTTTCACATCGGTCTCAGCTACCCGGAGATCTCCATCTACTGCTATCTGCTGAGCA
>VOFI01002539.1_pt1 | contig 17266 bp, 29 predicted proteins | sample 5384131 | NCBI WGS metagenome assembly VOFI01 (sample SAMN12384728, study PRJNA508395) | human gut metagenome | isolation source: healthy gut H | host: Homo sapiens
GGTGTGCCGATCGCGTTGCAGGAGACGACCGTACAGATTTCCTTCCTTGTGATCAACTCGATCATCAACGGCATGGGCCTTATGCCGTCCGCCGGATACGGTGTGGCGCAGAAGCTGACCTCGTTCATCATGCTGATCCCGTCCTCTGTGATGCAGTCTGTGTCAGCATTCGTGGCACAGAACACCGGAGCCGGAAAGAAAGACCGCGCGTGGAAGGGCTTCCTCACCGCAATCGCAACGGGCTGCTCTCTTGGAGTTGTGATTTTTCTGCATCGGTTTCTTCGGTGGGAAGTGTCTCCAGAATCTTCACGAGCGATCCGGCCGTTATTGAGCAGAGCGCCGCTTACCTGCGCGGTTTCGCACCGAATGTATTATGACCTGTGTGCTGTTCAGCAGCATCGGATACTTCAACGGCCGCGGCATCAGCATCCGGTTATGATCCGCAAATCACCTCCGCCTGGCGCGATCCGTTCCCGCTTCTCACACCTGCCGAATACGAACCTGACCCTGGTCGGCATGTCCACCCCCCGATCACAACCGTATACGGCATCTGCTTTTTCATGATCTGCTTTGCATGGTTAAAGAAAAAAAGGGCAGATGTAATTGAATCAAACATAACAGAACTGCCTGGAAACGGCACGGAGCGATCCGCCGTCTCCCCGTGCAGTTTTTTGGTATTGTTTGTCCGGAACTTTTTGATACAATACAGACAGAAAGAGCGGAACCCTGTTCAGAAGGGACAGAACAGACGGAAAGGGGAAGAGGAGGATAACAGAGAAATCATCAAGACACTGGTCCATTTGTTTCACGAGATACAAAAACTGGAAGAAGAGGCGATCATCACCGAGGATTTGGCGATCTGACGAACAACGATATGCACATCATAGAAGCCGTCGGCCGAGGTGTGGCGGGCGGCAATATGTCATCGATCGCGGCAAAGCTCGACATCACGGTCGGATCGCTGACAACGTCGATGAACAGTCTGGTGAAAAAAGGTGCCATCTGTCCGGTATGCAAAAGCCTTTTCGCATGAAAACGCATGGAAAAATGCTATTTTTTCTACGCCGTTCTTCTCACAGATATCCGCGAGCACACACCGTTCACAGTGCGGTGTCGTCCGCGCAGTACAGACCTCGCGTCCGTGCTCCACAAACCGGTGGCAGAGCGAGCTTCCTTCTTCCGGCGGCACAATTTTCCAGAGTGCCATCTCCACCTTCTTCGGATCCTTGCAGTCATGCACGAGCCCGATGCGGTTGCACAGCCGGATGCAGTGCGTATCCGTCACAATCGCAGGCTTTTTGAATACATCGCCCATAATCAGGTTCGCACTTTTTCCGTCCCACGCCCGGGAGCTTCAAAAGTGCGTTAAAGTCATCCGGCACCTGGCTGTGGTACTCGTCGCGCAGCATGCGCATGCAGGCGTTGATGTCGCGTGCCTTGCTCTTTCCAAGACCGCACGGCCGCACAATTTCCTCGATTTCCTCCGGTGTCGCGTCTGCCAGCGCATCGATATCAGGATACTTTGCGTAGAGATCCTCCACCACAATATTGACCCGCGCATCGGTGCACTGTGCGGCCAGGCGGACACTGACGAGCAGCTTCCACGCCTGGTCATAGTCAAGCGTACAGTCGGCGTCAGGATATTCTTGTTTCAAACGTTCAATGACGGCAAGCGCCAGTTTTTCTTTTGTCATCGTGTTAAACTCCCATTCTCAAAGATATAAAAACAGCGAAAGCTATCAGGATCCCTTTCTCGCGTGCTGCCTTCCGAAGCTGCAGCGGCGTCGTGTGAAACCGCTCGCGGAAGAGGCGGTGAAACAGCTTATCGTTTGTAAAACCATGCTTTTCCGCGAGCGTGCCGACCGGCAGATCCGTGGCGATCAGGTCGCGGTAGATGCGGAAAGACGGTAGGGAATTCAAGTATTCCAGATACGTCGTTTCCATGTTCTGGCGGAAGAACCGGCAGAAATATTCCGGCTGCAGCGAGACAACATCGGCAGCCTCCTTCAGCGTAATCGGCCGCTGGTAATTTTCCTGCGTGTACGTCAGAATCGTATCGAGCCGTGTCTGCGTCCGGGAGCTCATCGGGTGGTGCGCAAGCGGGCTCTTCTCAGAAAATTTCGTGTAGAGCAGATCGAGAAACGTAAAAAGCTCCCGCTGGAACGTCAGCAGATAGCCGTCGGGCATTTCCTCATGAAGCTGCATCATCGAGAGCAGAAGACGCCGGAACTGGCTGATATTTTTCTGCACTTCCGGATTCGTACTGTCGTAGTCAATCGAGAACCAGAGCTGTGACGGATCAGGCAGATAGTTCGCAAGGAACGCATCCGGAATCTGCATCAGAATCGAGCGGTTTCCCCGTGGACGGACAGCGCGCCGTGTGGATACGCCCGGAATTGATCAGCAGAAATTGACCCGGAAGGACGGTCTTGGTGCGGTCCGAGAGCGTGACAATGGAGGAACCCTCCAGAATATAAATAATTTCCAGCGCGTCGTGCCAGGGCGGCGGCGAAAAAACTGCCGAAATCGTCGGTTACACGAAATTCGATGCTGCGGTTCGGCTGCAGCGTGATGTGTTCCTGGCGTGTCTGGCGCGGCAGATGATCTTTTGCGTGGCATAAAAAACTCTTTTTTGTTCAACTTAGTGTATCACTATCTTATCACGAAACCCCCGAATTGGGTATAGCAATTTTTGCATGAAGTTGTTATAATAAATGAACACAAAGCCACGTCACATACGGCTTCGTGCAAACTCAATCTAAAGAAAAGTGAAGGAAGAAAACGTATGTATCAAGTATGGAGTAACTTTTAAATCCCGGCCAGATCGCCATGCTGGGAATCGTGGTCACCTTTCTGCTGACCTTTCTGGCGTTAAAGCATCCATTTTCCTTTCTGCCGAGCGATCACGGCAGAGAATTTGCCGTAAACGGCGGTCTCTCCCGCGGAAAACTGCGCGGCGTCGGCCTCGTGATCGTTATCTGTTTCCTGATCGGAAGCGTATTGTTCCTGCCCTTGGCGCCGAGTATGTGATCTACGCGATCCTGCTCGTCTGCATCATGCTGAGCGGCTACCTCGACGATGCATCCGAAACCCCGTGGAGCGATTACAAAAAGGCGCGATTGACCTCGTCATCTCCATTGTGACCGTCATCACCTTTGTGAATTACAATTCCACCACGATCTACTTCGGAAGCATGTCCCTTACCATTCCGAAAGTGGTCTACATAATCCTCGGCATCATCCTGATCTGGATTTCGATCAACGTTACAAACTGTTCCGGACGGTGTCGACGGACTCTGCGCGAGCCTTTCCTGTGTGGTTATCTTCGCGTTCAGTATGATTTTCCACGATGTCCTCGGAAGCTTCACCGTAGCCAATTACCTGTTCGTGGCAGCGCTTCTCGCGTACCTGTATTTCAACACCTCGCCGAGCAGCATGCTGATGGGAGACGCCGGTTCGAGAGCACTTTGGCTTCTACATCGCCATCCTTGCCATGCAGTCCCGCCATCCGTTCTTATATTCTGCTGATGGCAGGCGTGATGATCGTCGACGGAGAATCGGCCTTGTCAAAGTATTTTTACCCGTTTCCTGAAAATCGCGATCCTCAAAAAAAAAATACAAGAACACCGCTGCATGACCATGTCCGCCTGAAATACAAATGGTCCGACAGTCAGGTTGTGATCCGCTTTGTGATCCTGCAGATCCTGCTGGCCGTCATTGCGTATCTGATTGTAGCATAAGAAAAAACAGAAGAGAAACGGGAGTGTGTTTTGCAGACGTCTGCGGGCACACCCTCCCGTTTTGCACCCCAGCCTCCGAATACACCAAAAAAGATAGAAAAGATAATATCGCCGTACTTTTTCACAGAATCCGCCCTGTTTTCGAAAGCAAGAGTGTGGTAGTATAAAATTACCAAAAAAATGTCAGCCTGAAACAATAATTCTGTAAAGATTGATGAAAAAGAAAGTGCTTTCAGCTATCTGTTTCAGGTTCATCCAATCAGGGAGGTAATGAAAAGATGAAATTCACAGAAGGTTACTGGCTTCCGAGTGAAAAAAGCAAATGCATCCCATGCAATGCAGGCTTATGAAGTAGAGCAGATCCCAGGCGGTATGTGTATCCTGGCTACCACCCGCCCGATCGAGCACAGAGGTATGACCCTGAATCTGCCGACCATCACCGTTGAGTTCGTGGCACACACACCGGATACCATCTCCATGGAAGCATGGCACTATGAAGCATACGACAACAAAGTTCCGTCCTTCGATAAAACAGAGAGCGTATACGAGGACGTAACCGTTACTATCAACGACGATGAGGCAGTTCTCGACACCGGAAGCGTACTGGTACGCGTACAGAGAAAAAAAGGAATCTTCGCTTACACCTTCGAGGCAGACGGAAAAGTCCTGACCGGAAGCGGATTCCGCAACCTTTCCTATATCAGATGGGATCGCAAGCAGAGCACCATGCTGCTGCCGGCACCGAACTACATGACCGAAAAATATCAGCCATACATGGTAAGTGAGCTGTCCCTTGGCGTAGGTGAGTGCGTATACGGCCTTGGCGAGAGATTCACCTCTTTCGTGAAAAACGGACACAGGTTGTGGATACCTGGAATGAAGACGGCGGTACTGCATCCGAGATCGGATACAAATGCGTACCATTCTATATGACAAACAACGGCTACGGTATTCTCGTTGACAGCACCGACAACGTTTCCTTCGAAGTAGCAAGCGAAAAAAGTTGAGTATGTCGGCTTCTCCGTACCGGGCGAGAGAATCAAATATTATCTGTTCCACGGCCCGTCACCGAAGAAGATCATGAACGAGTACACCGCACTGACCGGACGTCCGGCCCTTCCTCCCGCATGGTCCTTTGGTCTGTGGCTGTCCACATCCTTCACCACCAACTACGACGAAGAGACTACCACATCCTTCATCGAGGGAATGGAGAAGAGAAATATTCCGCTGAGCGTATTTCATTTTGACTGCTTCTGGATGAAGGAATTCCAGTGGTGTGATTTCGAGTGGGATAAGAAATGCTTCCCCGGACATCCGTGCAACCTTAAAGAAATATCATGATAAAGGCCTGCACATCTGCGCATGGATCAACCCGTACATCGCACAGGGAACCGCGTTCTTTAAAGAGGGTGCAGCAAACGGCTATCTCCTTCAGAGAGCCGACGGCAGAGGCGTATGGCAGACCGATAACTGGCAGGCCGGAATGGGCCTGGTGGATTTCACCAACCCGGATGCCGTAAATGGTACACTGGCAAACTGAAAACCGTTCTGGACTGCGGCGTAGACTGCTTCAAGACCGACTTCGGCGAGAGAATCCCGGTTGACGTTGTTTACCACGATGGAAGCGATCCGCAGGCAATGCACAACTACTATACATACCTGGGTACAACCAGGCAGTATTCAACCTGTTAAAAGAAGTAAAAAGGCGAGAACGAGGCAGTTCTGTTTGCAAGAAGTGCAACAGCAGGAAGCCAGAAATTCCCGGTTCACTGGGGCGGCGACTGCTCCGCAAATTATCCTTCCATGGCGGAAACCATCCGCGGCGGCCTTTCCTTCGCCATGTCAGGCTTCTCCTTCTGGAGCCATGACATATCCGGCTTCGAGAGCACCGCAACACCGGATCTGTACAAGAGATGGTGCGCATTTGGACTCATGTCCACCCACAGCCGTCTGCACGGATCAGGAAGCTACCGTGTGCCGTGGCTGTTCGATGACGAAGCATGCGACGTTGTAAAATTCTTCACCAACCTGAAATGCTCTCTGATGCCGTACATCTTCCAGAAATCTGTAGAGGCACACGAGAAAGGAACCCCAGTTATGCGCCCGATGGTATTCGAGTTCATGAACGATCCGGCCGTTCCGTATCTGGATCAGCAGTACATGCTGGGTGATGCCCTTCTGGTAGCACCTGTCTTCCGTGAGGACAAGGTAGCACAAGTACTATCTGCCGGAAGGCACCTGGACAGAGCTTCTGACCGGCGAGACAAAAGAGGGCGGCAGATGGTTCCAGGGAACCTATGACTACTTCTCCATGCCGCTGTATGTAAGAGAAAACAGCATCGTAGTAAGAGGAAACTGCGACACCAAACCGGATTATGACTACGCTGACCACGCAACTGTTTGCGTATATCAGTTAAAAGACGCAGCCGAGACAAAGTTCCGGATATCCACGGAAACAATGTATTCACCGTAAAAGCAGTGAAAGACGGCGACGCAGTGAAAGTATCCGTAGAAGGTGCACATACCGAACTGAAAGTAGAAGTATTCGTCGGAAACGAAGAAAGAGGCTGTACTCGCGGCAGATGCGAACGAAGTTGTAGTTGCATAAGAGCGGAAAAGCTGCACAACAGAATTACATAACAGAGCTACACAACAGAACAAATCAGGAGATCCCGGGGCGAAAAAGTGCTCGGGATTTTCCGAATTGCTTGACAGAAAAAACAAATCTGCGGACCCGAACCGATCCAAACCCGATCCGCGCCTTCTGTACCATCTGCCGCGACCGGGGCTATGCAATCTACGAAATGGATCTTGCCATGGCAGGGAAAGAATTTTTATGCCGAAATCAAGCGCAGCACCAACGGCGGAGGAGAAAACTCCCCGCACTGGAAGGCGAGGACGATTTCTACGAACTGTTTCTGGCGGCATTGGAGATCTGAAAAATCAAATCCCTGACAATTCCGCAATCTCCGCAAAGTTAATAAATAAATCATCGTAAATATTAACCTTGATCACAGAATCAAACGAATACTGTACACTGACCAGATTCCCTTCGAAATAGTTCACGGTAACAAGCTTCCTTTTCGGGTCTACGATCCAGTATTCTCGGACGCCATACGTTTTGTAATAATAAAGCTTTCGAATATAATCATCCGAAGAAGTGCTTGGCGAAACGATTTCGATGATGAAATCCGGCGCGCCGTTGCAGCGTTTTTCCGTCCAGCTTGTCCTTATCGCAGATGATCATAATATCAGGCTGAACTATAGTCAACGGCTGATCCGCCAGTTTCACATCAAAAGGAGCAGTAAAAACACTGCAAAGGCCCCTTTTTGCGAAGAATATAGTTATTGATTACAGTGGAAAGCTGCATGGACAATGCCTGATGCGTCTGCGACGGACTGGCTATGTCATAGACAATACCGTCGAAAACTTCAACACGCTGTTCCGCAGGAAGTAATTCGTATTGTTCCAGAGTGATTTTTTCAACCTGGGGCTGTAAAGCAGGAGTCATAAAACACACTTCCTTTCTAAATCGGTTCTGATCGTTCCAATGTTACCGTGTTTCTTAAAATTTTTTCTTCAAATGCTCCGCAAGCACACTGTCATAATCCCCTTCGATCTCTTCATCCCGTCCCGCATACCGCAGATTTGTCTCCACGCCGACCGGGTCCGCCTCGTCAGCGTATTCCCAGATATGGTAGCGGAGACCGCGGTGTTCGAAGTCGATGCTTCCGCAGTTGTCCTCTTCGACATAAGAAAAAGAAATGTTCTTCTCGTTTAAAACAGATTGAATTTCTGGCATATGCATAAAACTATAACCTCCGAATCATTGTTGACATATCTGTTATCAGTATAGGGCAATGGCGGAAAAAATTCAATCGAAAACTCCGGAAGAGCCGTATTGCTGCCTTGGTCAGAATCTACCCGGAAAAGATCAAAAAAAAGAAATCTATCAAAAGTGGAAAACAAAGCTATAATGGAGGATAAATGAGGCAAATATGTTTGTTTCTGTGGAAAAAATCAGACAACAGATCTGCCGGTGGGGAAAAAGGAGGATTTTTACGAGATGAAACTGCGAACAAGAGGGATTTCGGAACAAGAAATCAGGCGGAGTCAGAGCGGGAGCGTGCGCACCGCGTCATTGCAAGAAAAGCAGCTGCAGAGGGCATCGTGCTGCTGGAAAACAACGGAGTTCTGCCGTTGAAAAAGGAAGTAAAGTGGCACTGTACGGGGGCGGCGCCCGCCACACCATCAAAGGCGGCACAGGTTCCGGTTCCGTGAATAACCGAAGCAATGTCAGCATCGACGAAGGCCTGCGAAATGCCGGCTTTACCGTCACAACCGATACATGGCTTGACGCATACGATGCCGCGTACGGGCAAAGCTATAAGGAATGGAAAGATTATATCTATGAAATTTCCGAGCCGGGTAATTTCGATTCCCCTCTACCGTGCACATGCCAGCCATCCGATGCAGATGCCAAAGGGGGCAGCGCCATTACAAAAACGGAGGCGGCAGACGCCATCTACGTAATCAGCCGCATTTTCCGGCGAGGGCGCAGACCGAAAGGCAGAGCCGGGAGACTATTACCTGTCGGAGCAGGAGGAGGAAGAACTGAAAGCCATCACAGAGTGCTATGACAACACGATTGTTATTTTAAACGTCGGCGGTGTAATGGATGTCTCCTTCCTGGAAAAATACAACATTGCCGCGCTGGTCATGCTCTCTCAGGCAGGCATGGAGGGCGGCAATGCGCTGGCCGATGTTTTTTTATCCGGTGCCGTCACCCCAAGCGGAAAGCTGACCGACACCTTGGGGCTGCCACTACGAGGATTATCCGTCCAGCGCGACGTTCAGCCATAATAACGGAAACATCATCGAAGAAAAATATTACGAGGGCATTTACGTCGGCTATCGTTATTTCGACAGCTTTGAGGTGGAACCGCGTTATCCGTTCGGATATGGAATGTCCTATACGACCTTTGACGTAGCAACAGAAAATGCAGCGTGGAAGCCGGATGCAGAGTCAAAAACAATTACAGCAACCGTAAAAGTAACAAACACCGGCTCCTGTGCCGGAAAAGAAGTTGTACAGATTTACGCTGCCTGCCCGTTTGGAAAACTGAAAAAAGAGAGAAAACGTCTGGTCGCTTTTTTGAAAAACAGCACTGCTGCAGCCGGGAGAATCCGAGACACTGCACCTTAAGGTACCAACTGTCCCTGCTGGAATCCTACCGGACCGGAAAAGCCGTATACTGTATGGAGGCCGGAGACTATGATTTTCTGGTCGGAACCTCAAGCCGGGATGTAACCCTGGCTGCGAGACTGACACTTGATAAAACCGTGGAAACCGAGCATCTGACCAACATCTGCCCGCTGCTCGACGCATTAAAGGAAATTCAGCCGGAAGAGGAAAAAAGAGGAGCGCTGGAGAGCAGAACAGGGGAGCAGATGTGGGAAGAAAGAAAGCAGAAATCCCGCTGCTGTTCCTGGACGAAAAAGGTCTGATCCGCGATGGAAAGAGTGCCGAAGAAATGTATAAAATTCTGAAATTCGGAAAAACAAATGCAGCAGAAGCAAAGGAATGCGATGCCAACGGCTGTGAATTTGAAGCAGAAACAACAGAAGCGAAAGAGGACGCCGGAAACTGCAAATGTGGAGCAGAACAGCCGAAATGGGAAGAAAGACGACGCAAGGCAATGGAAAAAGCCGCCGAACTCGCTCAGAAGCTGACACCGGAAGAAAAAAACGGCTCTTGTCTGCGGCCGCAGCAGCGGAAGCAAAGAAATCATCGGAGCCGCTGCCGTTACCGTACCGGGTGCAGCCGGGAGACAACAGCCTCCTTGCTGGAAAAAATACGGTGTTGCCAATGTCATTCTGGCTGACGGGCCGGCAGGCATCCGCATCACCTCCCATTATCAGAAAAAAATCCGTCGGACGGCAGTGTTTACAAAATGAACATGTATCAGCGTCTCGAGAACCGTATTTTTTGGAACCGAATTTCCTCCACACCGACGGAGAAGATTATTATCAGTACTGCAGTGCGATCCCGGTCGGAACGCTTCTGGCGCAGACATTCGACACAGAGCTTCTCGAGGAAGTAGGCCGCATGATCGGCGCAGAGCTGGAGGAGTTCGGCGTGACCCTATGGCTTGCACCGGGCATGAACATCCACCGCAATCCCGCTCTGCGGACGCAACTTCGAATACTATTCTGAGGATCCGCTTGTCAGCGGAAAAATGGCGGCAGCCCTCACAAGAGGCGTCCAGAGCCGGTACGGGGTCGGAACGACCATCAAACATTACGCCTGCAACAATCAGGAAGAAAACCGCCGCGGCGTATCGGCATCGTCTCCGAGCGCGCTCTGCGTGAATCTATCTGAAGGGCTTCGAAATTGCAATCAAAGAATCCCAGCCAAAGGCGATCATGACCTCCTACAACAAGGTAAACGGTGTCCACACCGCCAACAGCTACGATCTGTGCACAACCGCTGCAAAGAAAGGAATGGGCTTTGCCGGCATCATCATGACAGACTGGACCACAACAAACGCCGACGGAGGCTCCTCTGCCGCAAAATGCATCGCTGCCGGAAACGATCTTGTGATGCCGGGAACCGCCACCGACCGCCGCGAAATCCTGGATGCGCTGAGTGCCGAAAAATGACCAGTATCTCGAGGAAAAAGACCTGACCGCCTGTGCCCAGAGAATCTCTGGAAATGATTTTTTACTTCAATTCATATGAATAATGCGGCGTTTTCAGGGATAAAATAACATCAGAAATAGCTGCCGCCCCCTTCGCAAAGCAAAATTTTCCATGCGGGCTTTTGAATGTTACAGTTCGCTGAGATGCAGTGAACTGTAACATTCAAATAGTTGGGCAATTTCACGATTGAAATTTCCCATAACATGTATTAGAATATAAATGATATCAATAAATACGAGGACGTGAAAAGAATGTCAGGATTAAGTAACACACAATATTTTAAAGTAAAAACAGAGCCGGAGATTCAGGTAAAAGAGGTACTCGAAACCGTTTACAACGCCATGGTAGAAAAAGGGTATAATCCAGTCAACCAGATCGTAGGCTATATCATGTCAACAAGCTTTAAGGGGAGCCAGAAGTCTGATCATGAAAGTAGAGCGTGACGAGCTGGTGGGAACTGTTAAAAAGTACATCAAAAATGAATCACAGGTGAGCGTAATTACTATGAGAATAATGGGATTAGATTACGGCTCAAAAACAGTAGGGGTGGCAGTCAGCGACTGGGTCTTACTGCGCAGGGAATCAATTGTCCGCAGAAAATCGGAAAGCTAAGCTGCGTCAGACGCTGGCCCGGATTGAAGAGATAACAAAAAGAGTACGGCGTGGAAAAATCGTACTCAGCTTCCCAAAACATATGAACAACGACATCGGAGGCGGGCCGAAAAATCTCTCGAGTTCAAAAAGAAATGCTGGAGAGACGGACAGGCCTGCCCGTTGATATGTGGGACGAGCGGCTGACAACGGTCAAGCAGACCGCACCATGATGAAACCGGAATCCGCAGGGAAAACCGCAAAGAGTACGTGGAGAAATATGATCGCAGCTGTTTTTATCCTGCAGGAACAGATCGGTATGAACATTACTGCTTTTGAGTATGAAGACAGTATTGTTGTTGTAGACTGTGGTCTTGCGTTCCCGGAAGATGATATGCTTGGAATCGACCTTGTAATTCCGGATGTAACTTATTTAAAAGAGAATATTTCCAAAGTGAAAGGCTTTGTGATTACTCATGGACATGAGGACCATATCGGTGCGCTGCCATATGTACTCAAAGAGATCAACATTCCGATTTATACAACCAAGCTTACAATGGGAATCATTGAGAACAAGCTGAAGGAGCATAATCTGCTTCGTGGAACGAAGAAAGGTTGTACGTCACGGTCAGTCAATCAATCTTGGAAAGTTCGGATTGAATTTATCAAGACGAACCACAGTATCCAGGATGCGGCAGCGCTTGCAATCTATTCACCGGCAGGTGTTGTTGTCCATACAGGAGACTTCAAGGTTGATTATACTCCGGTCTATGGAGATGCCATTGATTTACAGCGTTTTGCCGAGATCGGTAAGAAAGGCGTGCTGGCACTGATGTCTGACAGTACGAATGCAGAGCGAAAAGGATTTACGCAGTCAGAACGTACAGTAGGTATCACATTTGATCACTTTTTGCAGAGCATCAGAATACAAGAATGATCATCGACAACCTTCGCATCGAACGTCGACCGTGTGCAGCAGATCATCAACTCTGCTTCATGGCAGCACTGTCCCCGTATGGCGGCACATCTGCACAAAAGATCTCGATCCTGCCGGGCGACACCGTGATCTTCAGTTCCCACCCAATCCCGGGAAATGAAAAAGCAGTTTCGAACGTCATCAACGAACTGTCTGCACAGGGGTGCCAACGTCGTATTCCAGGACGTTCACGTATCCGGACATGCCTGCCAGGAGGAAATCAAGCTGATCTACTCCCTGGTAAAACCGAAATACGCGATCCCGGTACACGGCGAATACCGCCACTTAAAAAGCACACGCAGAAGTAGCACAGAGCCTCGGCATCCCGAAAGAGAACATCTTCCTCGTATTCCGGTGATGTCATGGAACTCGATGAGGGACGGCGCAGCAGTAACTGGCAAAGTCCACACCGGAGCCATCATGGTTGACGGACTCGGCGTTGGTGATGTAGGAAATATCGTCCTGCGTGACCGCCAGCATCTGTCCGAGGACGGAATCATGGTCGTTGTACTGACTCTCGAAAAGAGAACAAACCAGCTTCTGGCCGGCCCGGACATCGTATCCCGCGGCTTCGTCTATGTACGCGAATCCGAGGATTTGATGGGCGAGGCAAGAGAAGTTGTAGAAGAGGCACTGGATGGCTGCCTTTCCAAAAATATCTCCGACTGGGGCAAGATCAAATCCACGATCAAAGATGCCCTCGGCGATTATGTATGGAAGAAAACAAAGAGAAGACCGATGATCCTTCCGATCATCATGGAGGCATAAATACCATGGACAAAGTAACAGAATGTCTGGATGCGCTCATCGAAGAAATGAGGGAGAGCAGGGCATATCAGAATTACTTGTGGATGGAAGAGGAACTTGAAAAGACCCGGACTTAAAAGCCGGGTCGACGACTATCGAATCCGCAACTACCGACTGCAGCAGTCCGAAAAACGTAGACCTTACGATGCGGTAGATTCCCTGGGCGGGATTCCTACGCACTCCACAAAAGCGAGAAGGCAAACGCTTATCTTGAGGCGGAGCTTGAGGTCTGTAAGATGGTACAGAAGGTGCAGGACCGTATTTCAGAAGAAATCCGCATCGGCGTACCGGAAATCTAAAACCGAAAATCAAAAGGAGAGCGCCCATGTCCGAAAAAGAAAAGGGATGCCGGATACCGCGCAGCTGACAGGTGCGAAAGGAACCGTGCGCCTGCTCATTTACGTCTGCGTAATTCTTGTGATCATTCTAGTAGCGAAAACTTCATATCAGTTTGGACATGAGGCGTGTTTGCTGAGGAGCCAGTCGCATCAGAGGAAAAGGAAAGGAAGTCACCGTACAGGTGCGTTCCGGCATGGAGGCGAAAGAACTTGGCGAACTCCTGAAAGACAACGGACTGATCGACGAAAAGCCTTCTGGTTTTCGAAGTCCAGTACCGCCTGTCCGGCTACTACGGCGGCATCAAGGACGGTTCCCTACGTGCTGAACACCGCGCAGACCGTCGATGAAATGCTGGAAATTCTGGCGGGCGTCAACACCGAAGGACAGCCGTCCGCGGAATAACGCACGCGTTTGCAAAACAAGAGGAATCTTACATGATAATAGACGAACGAATGGTAACCTACATCAATTCCCTGGACACCGGCCACACCCGTTTCTGGAAAATCTGGAGCGGACGGCCAAACAGACAAAGTGCCGATCATTCGCCGTGAAATGCAGAGCTTTTAAAAGTATTCTTAAAGATGAAACAGCCAAAGAGAATCCTGGAGGTAGGAACTGCCGTAGGAACTCTGCTGTTTTCATGGCACAGTACGGCGAACCGGACGCAGAGATTACCACAATAGAAAATTACGAAAAACGCATCCCGATCGCGCGGGAAAACTTCGAAAAATCCGGCTTTGCCGACCGCATCACGGTGATCCCGGGGAGACGCTGCAGAGTCTTAAAACCCTGGACGGGCCGTATGATTTTATCTTCATGGACGCCGCCAAGGGACAATCCACTTCCTGCCGGAAGTTTTTACGCCTGCTCGACGAACACGGCGTGCTGATCACCGACAATGTACTGCAGGACGGCGATGTAATCGAGTCACATTTCGTCGTTGAGCGACGGAACCACGCACGATCCACAAACGGATGCGGGAATACTTATTTGAACTGACACACAACCTGAAGGGCTGCTGACATCGGTCGTGCCGCTGGGAGATGGAATCGCGATCACCATGAAACAGCAGAAGACAGAATAAGACTGCCGAGGGCATACCGGAGAACAAAAGGAACCCGGAAGCAGGATGATAGAGAGAGTAGAAAGGAAACAACATGAGAAAACCGGAATTACTGGTTCCAGCCAGCAGTCTGGAAGTATTAAAAGTAGCCGTTATCTTTGGCGCAGATGCCGTATACATCGGCGGCGAGGTCTTCGGACTTCGGGCGAAAGCAAAAACTTTTCCATGGAGGACATGAAAGAAGGAATCGCATTTGCGCATGCGCATGGCGTGAAGGTCTATGTAACTGCAAACATTCTGGCACATAACCAGGATCTTGCGGGTGTGCGCGCTTACTTTGCAGAATTAAAAGAGATCGGGCCGGACGCGCTCATTATCTCCGATCCGGGCGTACCGCATCGCCATGGAGGTCTGCCCGGAAATCGAGCGGCATATCAGTACTCAGGCAAACAATACAAACTATGGAACGTATCAGTTCTGGTACGAGCAGGGCGCAAAGCGCGTTGTGACGGCAAGAGAGCTGTCCTGGAAGAAATCCGGGAAATCCGGGGGCATATTCCGGATGAGATGGAAATCGAGACCTTTATTCACGGAGCGATGTGCATCTCGTATTCGGGGAAGATGCCTGCTGTCCAACTATTTTACAGGAAGAGATGCCAACCAGGGGTGCCTGCACCCATCCGTGCCGGTGGAAATATGCGGTCGTGGAAGAGTCCCGTCCGGGAGAGTACCTGCCGGTATATGAAAACGAGAGAGGAACTTACATCTTTAACTCAAGGATCTTTGCATGATTGAACATATTCCGGATCTGCTGAACGCGGGAATCGACAGCTATAAGATTGAGGGAAGAATGAAGACGGCACTGTATGTGGCAACCGTGGCCAGAACGTATCGGAAAGCCATCGACGATTATCTGGAAAATCCTGAAAAAATATGAGGAAAAACATGGACTGGTACCGGGATCAGATTTCGAACTGTACGTATCGGCAGTTTACCACAGGATTTTTTCTACGGAAAGCCGGACCATGAGAGCCAGATTTATGACAGTAATACGTATGTGAAGGAATATACGTATCTGGGAATCGTTGGGGAGAAGAATGAAAAAAGCAGATATGCGATTGAGCAGAGGAATAAGTTTTCGGTTGGGGAAGAGATTGAAGTGATGAAACCGGATGGGGAGAATGTCTGCGTTACGGTGAAGGGATCTGGGATGATGAAGGGAACCAGATGGAGAGTGCGCCGCATCCGAAGCAGAAATTGTGGATTGATCTTGGCGTGGAATTGGATAGGTTTGATATTTGAGAAGGAAAGAAATGGAATAGGATAGGAAAATAAAGGGGAATAATGAAAGTGACCAAACCAGCATTTACAGCATTCGAAAGAAGGTGTCTCCTGCAAATACTATACATCATTCAGCATTCATATACAACCAGTTTAAAAAATTAGACAATATGTAATGACCTCCACTTTGTAACTTCGTGGATTTACCTGTATAATGTAATTGTCAAACAACAAAAACAGGGATTACCGCATACAAAGGGAGGTCATCAAATGAATTATAACACAGTTTACGTAGGAATGGATGTTCACAAGGAAAGTTTTTCACTTTGCGCTTACACAATTGAAGCTGAAAAGGCTTCCTCACTACCAGAGGACAGAGGCTGATTACAAAAAAGTTCTGAACTATCTGGAGTTTCTTAGAACCATCTACGGAGACGATGCTAACTTCATATGCGGTTATGAAGCTGGTTGCCTCGGTTATACTTTGTATCACCAATTAACGGCAACAATGTAAAATGCATTATTCTCGCTCCTACTACAATGCTTGAGCAGCGGTGGTGGTAGTATATAAATAGTACAAAGTAAAGATGACTTCTCCCAATAGATGATATAAAATTAATATATGGAGGAAGAACATTATGGCAAAAAGGTACACAATATTCAAAACAATTCAAAGAGGATGCTGTCCGTTACAGAAAAGATCATCCTGAACTGACCGTTCAAAAAAGCTGCTGAGAACCTTGGGATCAGCGAGTCTGCATTAAAAACTGGATGAAGGCAGCCAGAGAAAATGAAGGTTCTGTCCCCCACGCGGAACAGGTAATTATTCCAGTGATGAAGCCAAAGAAATTGCCCGTCTTAAAAGAGAACTGCGAGATACTAAGGATGCCCTTGAAATATTAAAAAAAGCAATCGGTATCCTGGGAAAATAACGGGTACTGAAAAATATTAGGTGTTTCACGCTCTGGATACCGTGCATGGAAGCAACGTGTCCCATCGGTTTCTGAAAAGCATCGTGATCATATCAAGGATGCTATCAACAGATCTATGATGGATCGCATCAGAACTATGGTGCACCACAAGATCACAGAAATGCTGCACAGGCAGGGGAATCTATTGCTGAAAAAACGGTAGGTAATTATATGCGCCAAATGGGGATCAAAGCGCAATGGGTAAAAACCATATACAGTAACAACAATCGATTCTGATTTCAACAGTGAACTGCAAAATATCCTTGATGAGCAGTTTAATCCTTCAAGGCCGGACGCTGTATGGGTATCTGATATCACGTATATATGGAAGCATAATGGATCTTTACCAAGGAAAATCATAGCATGGGTACTCAGTCAGAGTCTTGAAGCAATCCATGTAGTAGAATGTGTAAACAAAGCGAAGCAGATGCGAAATGTCACCTCGCCGCTTGTGTTTCATAGTGACAGGGTATAAAAATAAGTACCAAGGGGTTATACAGGATCTAAAGTTCTCACGGATCATTCTAAATATAAATCAGGGAACCCGCAAGGCGGTGAAGAGGAAAACCAGTAAGAAGAAATTTGCAAAGAAATGCAGAGAAATAAATCAACTGATGGGACACATGAAAAATGCAGTCTGAAGGAGATTGCAGTCTGCTAAAGCTCAATCAGATACTGACTGGTTATTACCATTACTATGGAATCACTGACAATTCAAAGAGTATAACGGCATTCCGATATAATATTATGAAAAGCCTGTTTTATTGTTTGAATCGGAGAAGCCAGAAGAAAAAT
>VOFI01004032.1_pt1 | contig 17244 bp, 28 predicted proteins | sample 5384131 | NCBI WGS metagenome assembly VOFI01 (sample SAMN12384728, study PRJNA508395) | human gut metagenome | isolation source: healthy gut H | host: Homo sapiens
TTGCAATGCCAGTTTAATATTTTCCATATCCAGAGGATTTTTTACTCCTGCACGTTCCAGACAGCTTTTTATCTCCTGCACTCCGCAAGAAATCGAATACTCTGGATCAGTGATTCCATTCGGCTGTTTGGGGTATTTTGTATTAAAGCTGCCCTTCTGAACACTGCATCGGGTCAAGTCCTCTCCCACCTGATTCCTGCATCATAATCGCTTTAATCAATTCCACATATTCTCCAATTCCATATTGGTTTGCATACTGACGGATTAGTGGCTCATATGCTTCTACTTCTGCACTAACCGAAGAAACCGTACTGGAATTATACCTGTCATGCAAAGAAATCCACCAAATAAAATGACGATAATCAATATCACCACTGCAATCCAACCGCCTGCAGTCAATCCACTAACAATGCTTTTATAGCTTCCATCAACGCTTTTATTGCATGTGTTACTGCCTTTGCTGTCGTTTTCACTGCAATCTTTGTATTCTGTGCTGTCTGTCTTGCTGCCTGCACTGCTTTTTTGCTTTTTTCATGGAATAATGCATTGCCTGGACATAAGCATTTGCTGTCTGCTCCGATGTTTTGATACTGGTCTTTGCCGTTTGTTCTACAGTCTTGACCGCATTTTCCAGAAGTCTTGATGATACCCTTTCCGGTATTCTTTACAACCTGCTCCGATACTTTCCGGTCTTAATGGTTCTTTTATCCCGCTCAACAGTCTTATTTTTTTTACAGCAAGTTTTTTTCCCTGCTCCTGTGCCTTTTCCCCGCCTGAAGGCGGTACTGGTCGGATTTGTTCTTTCGGCTGGTAAACTGTTTCTTCGCCTGTCCGAAGAAACAGAAGCTTTCTCTTTCTTCCGTTCAATAATCTTTCCTGCCTGTCTACGTACCTGATGCCCTGTTTCGTGAAAGATGCGGTCAGCATACTCGCTGGCCGCATCTTCTGCATAACCTACCGGATTATTCTCTCTATCACTAGATTTCTCCGTCGATTGCATGATATTTTCTTTTGTTCTGACATAGGACTGCTTAACATGGTCTGTCACTGTAACCGTCTTATCTAATACTTTAATATCCTTATGGACTTGGCGTGTTTTTATCTTACGATCCATCGCTTTTCTCCATTTGAATCTTTATCTAGCGTTCATGATTAGTTTCTTTTTTGCTCACCTGTGGCAAGTCCCGACAGTATTCCGGATACTTTATGCGGATTGCTTCATAAAAATATGATGCATAGCCACAATCGAACATCTCATATGGGGTAGACAGACTTTCTTCTCCCTTCTCCACATATCCATTCCACAAGTTGAAAGCCAGTCTGGTCAATCGTGCCGAACCGCCTGTCTGCCACCCTTCATGCAATGCTTCCGGTTTAATCAAACGCTCTTTAAAATCAAACATGCGGTCAACATGATTTCTGGTATCTTCAGAAATTCCCACACAATAAAAAAATGAACTGTAATAACTGTCGTGCTTTCCGCATTTTGCTAACATCTGATAAAAAAACTTTTCGTGTTCCTTTGATGAAAATCTGATTTCTGACATAGTTGCCTCCTTTTCCGGCACTAAAAAACGCCACAAATTGTGACGATTTTCAGTGCCTTGCTTTTCATTATTCAAAATATTTTTTAATTTTACATTCTTCCCCGGTTGATACTGTCCTCTCCCGGCTTTGTGGTCATCAGTTTATACAACCTTGTATTGGTTGGGAATCTATTGACGAACGGTACAAGTGAACTTCCGTATTTCACCAAACCGCAACCGGCATCTGCATTTGTGATATATCCCATTTGCTCAGTAGAGATATTCAGAAGTGTTGCCAACTTTGCTCTGTCCGGCTCTGCCTGATTAAGCATCACGATATACTCACTGTTGGAAATCATCGTACTTGCAAGAACAGAATCTAACAGATATTCCACGTTCTGGGTGATTGCTGTCGGGAATGCATTACGCTTACGAAATCTTCGCCATGCAGAGTTAAAAATGCTCCGGAATACTCATTTTCAAATACTACATGAAACTCGTCTAAGAAAATATGAGTTCGCTTTCCCTGTTTCCAGTTCTCCGTTACCCGGTTCAACATTGCATCAGTGATTACCAGAAGTCCCATGGTCTTTAACTGTTTTCCTAAATCCAGAATGTCGTATACCATGATACGGTTATTCACATCAACATTACTTTCATGTGCAAATGCGTCCAGACTTCCATTGGTAAATAATTCTGATACCAGTGCCAAATCCTGTGCTTCCGGTTCTTCCTGTTCTAAAAATTTTTCACGCAACACCCGCAAAGTCGGCACTGCTCCGCCATGCTGATATTCCTCATAAACTTCTCCCACACATCGGTCAATAATGGAACGTTCCTTTGCATTGATTCCTTTTTTATCCAACTGTTCAAACAGAGATAAAATAAACTGTGACTTCTCAATCACTGGATCACCGCCATCTCCATATCCGTCTACCATATCCATTGCATTGATATGGTCCCGGCTTCCTGCAGCAATGCGAACCACTTCTCCGCCCATTGCTTCAACTAATGATGCATACTCTCGCTCTGGATCACAAATCAGGATATCGTCCTGCGTTGCCAGTGCCAGGAATACAATCTGCATTTTTGCATTAAAGGATTTTCCACTTCCCGGTACTCCTAAAAGGAATGAGTTCGGATTTAAGAGTTTTTCTTTATTACACATGATTAAGTTATGAGAGATTGCATTTTCACCGCAATAGATTCCGCCTGCGTCCATAATCTCCTGCACCCGGAATGGCATCAACACTGCTACACTCTCCGAAGTCAGTGTGCGGACTGCCGGAATCTTTCGGTGTCCGATGGGTAGTGCTGTATTTAGTCCGTCCATCTGCTGAAATTTCAGAACAGAAAACTGGCATAACTTTTTCCGTCCGATGGTCAGAAGTGTTTCCGTATCTGCATCAAGCTGCTTTTTCGATTCTGCAGTATGCACCATAGTCAGTACACCGAACATCATACGCTGGTCACGTGTAGTCAGATCGTCCATGAACTCTTTACTTTCTTTTCTCTGCTGTTCCAAATCATAAGGAATCACTGCGGAAAAGTTATTGTTGGCATTCTGGCGTCTCTGCCAGTTTGTGATATTCGTCTCCACACCAAGCAGACGTTTTTCCACTTCCTGTACTGCTTCATCAGTAGGAACAGGAATCACATCAATGCTCAACATCAGATTTCGATTCATGTCGGTCAGTTCTGCTATCATATCGTCTTTAATGTAAGAAGCATATTCCCGAAGAAAAAGTACCCTTCCGTAACGTTCTCCCATACGGAAATAATCTTTTTCAAATTCAAAAGTATCCGGGCAGATATAATCTTTGAAGCTGTGCCCTTTTCTCATACTCTCCTGAATATCAAAATGGAAACCAGATTCTTCTCCTGTACGGTAAAAATCGTGCAGAATCCGTAACTTATCTTCTCCATTTATCTCTACACATTTGGAACCCAATCTTGCAAAATGACTGTTCAGCTCTGTTGTCACTCGTGCAAAATAGGTTCTAGCTTCTTCAATCGTTTTCTTATAGCAGGATACTGTCATATATTTTTCCTGCACTATGCTGTTGGAACTGGTTGCCTTATCTAAAAGCATATTGTTGTACTCTTTCCGATATAAATCCAGTCCGTCCTCCTGCATCGGAATCAGAATTGCTTTTTCAAAATCCACTTTATTCAAGCGGCGATTATTGATCGTTATTTTTGTTGTTCCACCGCAATCGAAAGAATTTAATAAGTCCATATATTCCAGAAACATGGTTTCCTTATCTACTTTGCTTGCCACCGCGTAGTTGATATCTGTAAATTTATAAGTACGTGCAAATTTATTTCTCCCGATTTTAAATATCCCGTCAGACCAGATGGTCTCGATGGGAATTACCTGCTGTACGCTTCTTGGAATTACAAATTTTTCTTTATCCTGCTTGAAGATATTACTCAGCGTTTTTATCATTCTTCTTGCGTCCCTCCTTCTTCAGACTTTCTTTCTCATATTTTTTAATGACTGGTTCTACCGCATCAAAATAAAGATTTTCTGACCGGAACACCAGTTTTTTCGGCATCAGGATTTCCGATTTTAATCCATGCCCAGATAAACTGCTCCGCTGTCATTCCATGATATTTTACAAACCCGAACACTACACATGGGGCAGCTCCCAGTACACAAATCCAGCTCACTGTTTCCATACTCATGTATGGGTGAAGCAAAAAAATAAAGCCCAACGGCAATCCCGCAGGCTAATCCTGAAAAGATAAACTGTCTCAGGGACAATCCGAAAAAAGATTGCTTCCGTGTAATCCCTGATTTCCTTGTTAATTTTTACTTCCAAAACGATACACCTCCAAATCGCACATTTGTTATATTTTTTCTGTTCTGTTACACTTTGGGTAAATGAAAGGGGGACTGACCTATGCCAATCACTGTTATGATTTCACTTGTTGTTACCGTTGCTCTATTCCTGATTTCTCTGCTGTTTCGGATTGCTGCCAGATTAAATCTGACCTTACCGCTGTTATACTTCCTTGCTGTTTCCACGATTCTGAATCCATGGGCAGCAAGCCATGAGAAACTAGCATTTGCAATCCTCTATCTGCTGACTGCCTTTTCTGTTCTTAGTTGGATTTCTGCTCTGCGACGCAAGTGGCAGGAACATCAATACTACAAAGCTATGAAAGACGATATGTCCTTCCAGATTTCTCGTGCCAGACAGAGAGGGATTCCTTTAGATTCTGTTCATTTTGATTCTCAGGGGAATATGCGGTATAACAATAGCAACAACATTGTAGAATAAATTTTAAGAATGCTTTCGGGCGTCCTTTTTACAATCCCATCATTTCCCTCACTACCCTGTCTGACATCTTCACCGCACCGACCAGTACCAACATATTAAAAATCAATTCTCCAATATAACTCCACACCATAGTCACTGCTGCTGCAGTCCGGATCGACTACTGGCGGTGATGATGCAAATAGTGAAAAAATAATGCAGGCAAGCACCACGATTGCTCCTTCCAGACACACTGCTGCATAAGATTTAAAAAACTTCTTCCAATATTCTGGCTTGGCTCTCCCGCAAAGGAAGATAACGGAATCGGTGCAATGGCTGTATAAAGATATAATCGAAAAAATCTTCCATATACACTCATAATCATAATGAAGCTCAATACCGTAATAAAAAGTCCACCGATCAACGTCACCGCCCATAGAGGAATACTTTCAAAAAATCCACAATCTTCTACCGCTTCTATGATTTCGTCCGGTAAAACGGTATCTTCTGTACTTCCAAATCCTGCGGTCTGCATAATTGTACTGGTCACTCCTTGTATGATATTGAATAATGCCATCATCAGCTCCAGTCCATACGTGACTACGCCTTTTGCAATCGCAAAACGGATAAATATTTTTAATGCGTGTTCCGGTCTTTTTACCTCTGTAAAACTTCCACAAGTCTTGACCACTCCGACTACAAAGAAAAGCACTAACAAAGCATAGCCGATTGCCTGCAATGCTCCATGGATCTGCACAATCACCTGCCAGATACCGCCACCTTTAAAAGTTTCCAGTGACTGTGTGAGTATCTGCCATATTTCCGCAAGTTTACTGTTCCAGGTATCCAAAGCATTTTGCAAGTTCTGTACTACCCAGTTATCTGACACTTTCTAAACACCTCCTGTCTTAGCCGGGTCGGTGCGGCTCCATATGGGCCTGCACCGTCCCATTTTTTTTTTTTTCTATTCTTCTTAACCTGTAATCAGATTCAGGATTTCTTTTGCAAATGTAATGATTACACCGCCTGCTAACGTTAAAATCCGTTTGCTCTCTGGCTTGGATCATGAGATTTCAGTGATAAACCAACCTGCACAATTCCAAATCCTAACAAAATCATTCCGATGGCACGAATCAATCCAAAGATAAACGTGGACAGATTATTGATAACGGTCAGTGGATCGTCTGCCGCAAATACGGTACTTGCTCCTGCTGTCATAATCAGTACCATTGCAATATACACTGCCATGGCACGTTTCATTTTTGCTGTCATTGGCGCTTCTTCGTTACTTTTGTGGTTTCTTTCTTCTCCTGCTTCTTTCGCATATCTAACTTCATTTTTTGATAGCCTCCTATATATTTTTCTTAGATTTACTGATATTTCTGTATGATTTCTTCCAGATCTTCATCGGATAATAATTCGTAATCTTCCGATTCCAGTGAATCGTCTGTAAGTTCACCTTCTAAACTGTCTCCCAATGAGATACTTGCCACCGCCCGGCCAACCGTACCATGCAGATATGGTTTCCCGTTTCCGTCAGTCGTAAGTCCCACATTGGGATGCTTTAAAATATCGAATTTCTCGTCTAAAATTGGTCTTTCTCCACGAATAAAAAGAATCGCATATCGGTTATCCAACATGCGAACTTCATCGGGTGTCATCAGCTCCCGCCCTGTATTCTGATAATTGGTGGAATAGTTCCCGAATGTCCTGTTGACTTTCCATAGGTGTTCGTGTCAATCGTTGCCTTCCAAGAAGTTCGCTGACATATTTATGCGTCCCCTGCTCGTTGCCACCTAAATATAAAAATTCGTCACAGTTTCCCATAATGCTTTCCCACTGCTTTTCGAACAATGCCTTTAACTGTGCCAGATTCTGCAAAATAATACTGACTGACACTTCTCTGGAACGCATAACGGACAGAATCTTATCGAAGTCATCTGGCAGTGAAACATTTGCAAATTCGTCCATGAGGAAATGCACATGAACCGGAAGTCTCCCGCCGTATTTATGGTCTGCCAGATAGAACAACTGCTGAAATAACTGGGTATACAAAATTGACACCAGAAAGTTATAACTGGTGTCGTTGTCCGGGATTAACGCAAATAAAGCCACTTTTCGCTCTCCCAGTGATGGCAGGTCTAAATCGTCCGTTGCGGTCAGTGCTGCCAGACTGGATAAGTTAAATTTTCAAGTCTTGCTGCTAATGTGATTTGAATGGATTTTAATGTCTTGGCACTACCAGAGTGATAATCTTTGTAATACTTCACTGCGATGTGTTCCGGGTTCTTCATTTCCAACCGTTCAAACAATTCGTCAAGCGGGGATTGTTACTGGTCATCGTCCTCCCTGACTTCTCCGGCACGTAACATTTCCATTACCATCGGGAAATTCTGTTCTTCCTCTGGTGCTTCATACCGTAAATAGAAAATCAGTGCCAGCAACAGCATGGAAGCTGCAGTATCCCAAAACGGATCGTTCGACTGACTTCCCTTGGGTGTAGTCGCTTTGAATAGGTTCGTTACCAATCTCTGCACATCGTTATCGTCCTTCAAATATACAAACGGGTTATAGCAATGGCTCTTTTCCATGTTGATCAGGTCAAGCACTCTTACCTCATATCCTTTTTCTTCCAGAAGATACCCAGTATCTCTTAGATTTTCTCCTTTTGGATCTAAAACCACAAAAAGAAGTATTCGCCTGCATCAGATTCGGCTTTGCAAAAATCTGGTCTTTCCGGAACCAGAACCGCCAATTACAACCGTCAATACATTTCGCAAATGTTTCCTCATGTTATAACTGATCTGCACATGCATGGTCAGCAACTTATTTTTGTAAACCGCTTCTCCTTGTATCTGCGATTTATTTTCTTCACATTTCCCCATTTAGCAGAACCATGTTCTTCACCTCGTCGGTAATGTTTCTTGGTAGAAATATAAATCCCGATTCCCATGCCGTAAGACAGCAAAAAAATAAAGACAGTTTTTACACTGTCCCCACATAACCGAATGGAAAACGGATGGTTCATTGCTTCCGGGACTCCATCCAGAATCCCCATAAGACCAGACGAAAGATAAGGTGCGACAAGTAACGCAAACCAGATAACCGGGATAATTCCAATTACCGCCAACATCAGACTGCTCTGCTCATCATCGTTCTTCATGGCTTCTGCGTCCTAATCATGTTCTTCATATTCTGACTTTTGAATTGTAGTATCGAACATTGTAGTCTGAGAAATATCATATAGCTTTTTCGCATTATAATAATTTCCAACTGTACCATCTTCACGCTTATATGTTTTTCCTGGCTCTAAAATCAGAACTGGATTCTGTCGTTCCATACATTTTAAATAAAATCCATGATCTCTCCAGTATCCATAGTCACCTAATTTCTGTGCATCTGGTCTTTGTGCCAGAATCAGAAGTGCATTATTGGTAGTATATCGATCAAAGGTACTCTGTACATCCAGATACTTCTGCAGCATTTTCCCATCCGTTGCCACTTGTGCGGTTACCTGCTCTGACAACTCATAGCAGCGATTCCTGTTATTTTTGCTTTCTGCAATAAATGCCTGTACCTTTTCATCCTGTGGTACAGCCGATGCATTTAATAAAGAATCAAAACTATTATCCATAAAATTTACCTCTCTTTCCCTTTCCTTGGTTTTCGTTTCTGTTGTGGCTGCTGGTGGCGAATCTGATTCCGGTCTTTATTTCCCTGATTTCTCACCGGATCATTTCTATTCCCACTCCGCTCCGCTTCTTTCTTCCTTGCATTCTGTATTTCCCGAAGTTCCTTTCTGACCGATGGTTTCTCTGGTTTTTCCGGGGTAAATAACTTAGAAGTACCCTCTGCGGTTTTCTCTTGCTTCTTTGAGGTAGGCTCGGACAGACGGGATTTGGTCGTCTTTGCCAAAGAGGGGTTTTGCTCCTTCCCTCTTTCTTTTCACCGACTCTCCAAACAACTCGTCCATAAGCTGATCCTCCTTGGATTTCTGCGGATAATCTTTTTCCGGCTCTGCCTGTCCCTGTTTTTCCTGCTGAGCCTGTACCTTTCCCGGTTTCTTTTCCTGCTTCTCTGATTTTCCGGCTTTTGCTTTTTCTGCACGTGTCCGTTCAATTTGCGTCTTAATCTTCGCTGCTTCCGTTACAGATGCAAACTGGAATCTATCTACAATACGGTTGATTCTTGGTGCATCTTCTTCCTTTACAATCACATCTACCAGTCCGTCACTGCTTCCTTTGGGATTTCGGACTGCACAGTACAACACACCATATCGCTTTGCTTCCTGCACGAATTGTTTCAGATCACTTTCTTTCACCGAAAATACCGTCAATGGTCTACCCGATTTGATCAGTGTTTCAAGTCTTGCTCTGCCTTTTGTCTTTTTCTTCTCTTTTAAGACTGCATACAGCATCACTGCCAGATGCTTCGCTCCTGTGCCACTGATCTTCAATGCTGCTTCACCGACTTCCAACGACATTCGCACCACCTGGTCAGCGGCTTCGCCTGATGTGTTCATGGCTTTGTTCCTCCTTCTTCTCTCTTTTTCTTTCCGCACCATCTTAAATTTTTCTTCGATTACTTGGAACGTGCGGCGATTCCATCACAAAGTGCTGCCTCCTTTCTGAGCGTTCCAATTTTCTCTGTCAGAACTTTTATCTGCTCCTTCATTTCCTGTATTTCTTCTTCCGGTCTGTCTGCCCGGATCTTATAACGCAAGGTGCTTCCGCTCCTCCACACACTGCTCCATTTTCTTCTGCAAACTTTCTTTCAACAAAAAAAGCTGCTCCGCAGTATCAATGTGATAATGGCAGAGCAGCTTCGTCTCTTTTGAAATGGTATTCAGTTTTAACAAATCCTCCCGGAACAATACATGCACCTGTTTGGCAGATATTGACAGGCGGTTCTTCGGCAGGATTCCTAAAAGATAACAGTAGTGCAGATACAATCCCCGAAGCCCTCTGATTTTTTCTTGTCTGCTTAAAGTTGCCGGATACCTGAATCCAGTAATACTTCCCAACTGAAATTTTCTTCTCGGCAGGTAATTCATTTTCTTCCAGAATCCGAACCCGGATTGCTTCCAGCGAATAATTCTCTCCAAAGTTCCGCTTTAGCTTCAGACCTCGCTCTCGCCCTTCCGGGCGAATAGTGATGTCTTTCCCGAACTTAAAAGAATATCCTTTTTCCCGCAAATAAAAAAGAACTGTTTTTCAGTCCTCGCTTTTCGGATTGCTTCATCAACATCTGCTTTTACCATGCTGTGATAACTCGGCTTTCCTTCCTGTTCTGCCTGCCACTCGGCATAATGTTTTTCCTTTCCCCTGTTCCGGCTGCCCGACAACCGATAACTGATATTCTTTACATAACCGGTCCGACATCATTCGCATATCCCGATAATCCTGATTTGTCCTGTGGTATCTTTTTCCGTCAAGGAATGAAACTGAGTTCACCACAAAATGATTGTGTAAATGATTCGCCTTATCCAAATGAGTTGCGATCAATACTTGATACTGACCACCCCACAATTCTTCTGCCAGCTTCTTTCCAATCTCATGTGCCATTGCCGGATTACACTCTCCCGGTGCAAAAGACTGGTAGCCATGAAACGCTACAATTCCGTCCTCCTTTCCAAAACGCTTTTTGACCGCAATCATTTCTTCTCTGGCGGTTGTCGGTGAACAATTCACTCCAGATACATACTGTTCCATCAGTTCTTCCGCTTCTCCGACAAGTTCCATTTCCATAGATTCAGATTGCCTCCGTCTGATCTTTTCTGCATTCACCGCATAGGTAATTACATCATTAAGTCCTTGTGTGGATCGTGATTGATTCTCAAATATTCGCCCTTCATTGTTCTCTTTCGTCTTATCCGGATTCTCCGCATAATTGATTACTTTTCCAATCCACCCCTTGATGCTCCAGATTGATGTCACTGCCATGATTCATTTTTTCTCTGGAAGTATTACTGCTTCTGTAATCTTACGGACTGCTTCATTGAACTTCCGCACTTCCTTATCGTAACGCTGTACATCTACCACATTTAACACATGTGCTTTCTGTGCGATCTGATTTAAGTTATTTCCAATCTTATGCAGCTCCCGCATCATAGAATAATAATCTGGCGGCGGTGCGTCTCTTGGAACAACACCAGAAATCAACTGTCTCAGGTAAGCTTCCCGGTTCAGTCCGCTTCTCTTTACTTTCTTATCCAATGCCTCTGCTTCTTTTTTGTTCAATCGAAAAAGGATTGCTACATTACGTTTTCTCAACGCTCCATCTCCTTTACTTTCTGTATAGAATCTGGTTCCTGGCGAATCTGGTGTTTTTCTTTATCGTAGCTGTAAACTCTGTCTGAGAGGACCTCCTGCCGTTCCACTTCATTTTTATTTACTTCCCGTACCATTTCACCAAGCATTTTCGGTTCCATCTCTCCATTATCCGGAACGATCAGAACTTCATGCACAGATGACGGTAACACATAAAATCCTTCTGGAAAAAGCTGTTCCAATTTATTTAAAACTTCTGGCTGTGCGTGATCATAGATGCTCCATATTGCTTTTCTACATTCGTAAGTGCATACAGCATATCATGTGAACGAAGTCCAAAATCAATATTTTCATCTAACAGGTTTGTTGCATGTCCTTCTTCATTAAAAATACTCAACAACATTTCGTCCATTGACTGAAGAATCGGTGTATTTACAGGCTGGGTATTTGCTCTGGCCTGCTGGAACATTTCCTTTGCATCCACATTCCACATCTTAAGATGTTCATTTTTCACCTTCATAGTCGCTTTTCCATCGTTAGACTCTACCGGAAAATCCACATAACAGATAGCCGACAGATCTTCCATATTTTCATGAGGCATTTCCTGTAACATTCGTTTGTTTGCCTGGGTGTTCACAAGCATCACTGCCAGATGTGCCTTCACTGAATCATAATCCATTGGGTTGATACCACTGTGCACAAACGGAACATTGCCTGCTTCTTCCATGCATCTTGCAATTTCATTCATCACTTTCTCAACGGGTTCACCCAAACGTATTTCATTGAAAGAACGGCTCTACATAGACAACTGGGCACACATTTTCTTCCTGCAGTCTTACCTGGACTCCTACCATCTGGACTCCATTATTTTTATTCATCTGCATTACCTGAAATTCTGCATTCTCATATTTAGCCGGAAGAAAATTCCGAATGTCTTTTGCTACACCTTCCGCAAATACCTTTTCTGCTATCATCTCTTTTGCAATCATTTCTTCTGTTCTCCCTTCTTCTTGTTCATTTTCTTTAAATATTCCTGATATCGTCTTTCTGCTTTCTTCTTGTCTTTCATTGATACTTCAACCAGCATCTTGTATCTCCTTTCTTTTTTGTCTACTGAATCTTGTTAATCTGTAACAGGCACATCAACACTACTCCTATAATGCCACCTACTAATACTCCACAAATAAACTTCAACATTGTTACTTTCTCCTTTTTCATTTTCTGAGGGTTTCAGGGATTCTCCCTGACAAGCTGCCGCCGGACTGCCAGACAGGAAAACTGTGTGGTAATCCAAAGGCGTTGCTTGCTGGTATTGTGTATTCTTCTGCACCCGTCTCACTGTTCCGGGTATCAGAAGATTTACTTGCCGAAAAAGCACTTGCTTTTTTATTTTTTCAGTTCACAAATCCCGCAAGCTTCACACAAGTATTCACACTCTGTGCATCGTACATTTTCATCAGTTGCCATACATTCTTCACTTGCCGGACAATACTTTTGACAACTTTCACACTGCTCTGTACAGCTTTCTTCTGACACTTTCTCAGCAATAATTCCAAGTAATTCACTCTGTTCTTTTTCTTCTTTCGACTGTGTTTTCAGAAAAATCTTCAACAGTTCTTCACTGTCCACATCGTCTTCCATCGTCAAAATCAGCTTTTTCTTATGCACGACCTTCAGCTCATATTTTGCAATTTTCATGTTCTTTTTTTCACCTTCTATCTCTCATATTTTCATGACCAGACATACTCTTTTTTCGTGCTTTTTTCTCGCTTTGTAATTGCCAGATTTAACTTGATGCAGAGCAGATCGTTGTAATCTTTTTTTTCCTTGTTTTGGCGGTACATCTTTTACCTGATATTGCTTTGGAAGCACTGCAGAAATTGCTTTTGTGGCAAGTCTCCCAATACGGTCATTGTCCAAATGCAGAACGATTGTCTTCACCTCTGGATGCATTTTTAATGTCCTGGCCAACGCTGCAGGGACTTTACTTTTTTCAATTTCTTTTGCTGGCTGATAGACACCTGCCAATGACAATAAATGTTCTCTTCTCCACTCCTTCCCCTCCAATTTCTGCAATGTTGCATAAGATAGCAGATCAATGGCTGACTCAAACAGATGCACCGTATCTTGGGGTTTCTCTGTAAAAATAGAAAAAGAGTAATTCTTATCGCTTCCATTTGCTTCTCCGATAAAACTGGTTCCGATTCCCCTAACAGCTGCATATTTCGGATTATCTTTCTCATCCATCCCTACAAACACCGCGTTGTGATGAAATGCGCTTTCATAAACTCTTCCAGACTCTAAACAAAACTGAATGATTTCCTTATCAATCCCACGGCCTGAAAGATACGCAAGCACTTTTTGATCATCTTGATTTTTCTTTGGCAACAGTAGCTGTTTCTCCATCAGAACACTCTTAGATACAGAAAGAGGCGGTTGAATATTTGCCTGTTCTGCAAGCAATTCAACCGCCTCTAAAAAACTGTATCCTCTTACTTTGACCAGATAATCCAGTGCTGATCTGCCACCGGTTCTCTGACTCCACCACATCCATTTCCCATTTGATATTTTCAAACTATCGTGTGTTCTGGTAGTGTAGGTGTTGCCAGAAAAGTGAACTAATTCGTATGGTTCATAATTTTTCAAGTACGTAAGCAAATCCATCCGCTTAACCTCCCGCACTACCGATGGTGGTATATATGGCATAATTTTCATCTCCTTTTATTCTATGTCTTGACATATTATCACAATCTTCTTTTTATTTTTTCACAATACTGCAAGAATTTTTCAGCATCTGAATGATACAAAACATACATAATATTATAACACGTATGATATCTATCTTCATCCACATTGTCTACTGGAAAAGAAATTCTATTATACAACTTGTCTATCTCTGATATGATAATATCTTGATAATAACTACTATCAAAATTATTTCTAAGTTTGTATGAATACTCATAAGCCCTTTTCCCATGAGTTGTTTTTTTCAAATATCCCACATATGTCTCTATTAAAAATTTCATCATCTCTTTATTTTCTTCTTGATATATTCTTTTTTTATCTTTTCCGCTGACATATGAAACAAATCATATGAATACGATAGCATTTCCTCTTTTCCATCTAAAACAGTTTTTTCCAGCATTTCTTCTAAAATATTTCTATATTCTGATAAAACACTTTCATTATTTTCCTCTAAAACATCACTCCAAACAACATACGCATCTGCAAATTCATTTAATTCTGCTAAACTCTTTGCTTCAAGCATTTTCTCTCTTAAAATAGGTAATACACTCCTTATTTCCTCATCTGACTTATAATAGTTAGGCTTATCTCCTGAATTAAGAAATAACTTGTATTCAGCCTCCAATTGTTCTTCATTTAGTACCCCTTCCTCATAATATTTCAGTATCATTTCTACCAAATTTGTACTACACTTTATTCCATAAAGATATCTGCCAATTCTATGCTGAAGCATATTTCCAATCGTATTTTCATTTTTTCTACAGAATCAGTATTATCAGAATCAATTTCTTTATAGTACAAGTTTTCTATACTCTCCACAACAACAGCAAAAAAAGCATATTAACCTTAATTCTTCTTTAAATTGCTCACTCATGTCACTATTACAAAACAATTTTACATCTTCAAAAAAACGTTGCGCCTTTTCGAGCGTCCGTAAATTTTTGACTTTATGGATTTCCAAGAATTTTTCAACAAAGTCTGCATGGATATTCATTTTACTCCATGTCACTTTCTCTGCACGTTCTGTAATATGATATATTCTTTCAATGACACTTTTCATTATACTTTTCAAATACAACTTTTTTGTCCGATTGTATTTCATCTGTATTCGCAATCACAATAACTTTTACATAATTGCATTGCTTGAGTTCTTCTATAATTCCAAATATATCTTCCAAATTTATGTCATCACTCATTCTTTCCAAGTCATCTATTACAATAATATGAACAGAAGTAAACTCTTTTTTTGACAATACTGCTTCCTTTGCCTACCAACTTTAAATTTTTGATTTCTAAAATATTATTAGCTATTTCACCTATTTTTTTTCATTGACTGAAATACTTTGATATATTTGCCTAGTGTCTTTCAAACCAAACATTGATATTTTACAAACATTGGGATTTGCTTCTAATGCCTCATTTCATAAGATTTTCCAATTCCCCATTTCCATCAAATAAAATTGCTCTATTGATCTATGTCACTGATTATATTTTTATATTATCTGCTTTACTGTATCTTTCCACCCCTATTTTTCATCTAACAACTTATTTTCCATCATCCTTCGAATCTCATCAATAATGTCCTATATTATGTAACTGTGACTGATGAATATCTTCATTGATTTTCTTTTCCTGCTCAATAGCAATCTCTACTTTCTCTGCCAACTCTCCAATCGCAGCATTTTTCTTCGGATTGATTCCTGTTCTGGCAAGTAACAACTTATAGATAAATGTCTGATGTCCATCTTTTTCATTCTGGATAATCTGTTCAGCATTTGGCTCAATATCATCTTCATATGAATTTTCATAATGTAACAGCAAGAACAATTCAAATGCCGGATTGCTAACCGCTAATATATTGTTCTTTTCACCTTCTGCTACTAATTCATCATAATCAAGCACCTTCTCTTCAAAAATATCTCCATCAAAAACAATGATCATCTTATCTCGTTCTTTATCAAATGATATTTCGGATTTTCTTTCTGGTCTTCCGCAAATTCAATCAAACGTCTTGGAAATGAAATATCTCTGTCTCCCTCTGTTTTTCAAGCAAACGGATATCAATCAACGGATGAATATTTAATTCTTTTCGTATATCAATTAACTTTTGAAATACCATGTTTCTGTATTAGCACCTTCACATATGAAAAAGTACTTACGATAAGGCTCAATCTGTTCTTCTTCATCTGTAGTTCTGCTATTCCAATTCGTATAACTTCTTATAAGGCTTCTTACTTTCTGAGCCAGTCGTCAGGTGTCTGTGCAAGCACATCCGTCTGACTCGTTGCTCGCGCAAAATCGAATGTTGAAAATACCGGTATCGCACCATATCTTCCTTCCAAATATGCCTTGCTCAAAACTTTATCGTACCTCTCCTTGAAACGATCTAAGGAATAAATAGAGCTTGCATTTTCTGCGTTACGTTCTATAAACCAGATTTCATCCCTTCTAAAAATAGCCTGATCCATAATGGATGATTCATGTGTAGTGAACAATAGTTGCATACGCTGCTCATCATGTAGCTGCATAAACAATTGCAAAAATCGTTCTGTCAGCTTCGGATGTAAGCTTCTCTCCAATTCATCCACAACATAAAGAACATCTTCTCGTTTATTCAACAGCATATCCATCAAATCGAATAATCTTCTTGTTCCATCTGATTCTTCATCAAAGCCAAACTCATAAAACGATTTATTATGATGCAACCGGATTGTTGTGACCTTCGGTTCAGAATGTCCTTCAACTTCGATATTAAAGAAAGTTTCCTTCGACCTCATCGTCATTCTGAATGATGGTTCTTCCTGCTCTTCCATTCTATTTTTTACATGCTGCATCATCTTATCAAATACTGATTTCGGCAATGCATTTGATAACTCATCCAATGTAATTTCTTCAATTTTTACCTGGCTGATACCCGTATCAAATGTTTTGATCAATTTGTTAATCAGCTTCAGCGAATTATCATCATAATAATATTCCAAATCAATCAATGGCGTATCCGGTGTGATGATCGAAATATGATTCTGAATCCAATCATATACATCCCGGAAGAACAATAATTTAGATCGTGTGCTATATTTTTTTCCACGATTCATTTCTGTCAGGAACAAAGATGTTTCATTTCCTTCAAAATCATCTGCATAGGTTTCAAATTTATTTTTTTTTCTGTGTTTGTCAGCGTAATACCATCATTTAACACCGGACGTTTACTTCCTTCTCGTTCAAAGAGACATTTTGCTGAACCATTCTGATATAATTCATATAACCATTCTCCGGTTACTTTTCGTCTGCTTAAAACTGCAGAAAAACCATAGGCATAAAATTTGTCACCTACAGTAATCTGAATTTCAAAACTACTTTCTCGTTCCTTATTCTCCTGCCGATTCTTACAAAACATCTTTTTCTATTTTTTAACAATTTTATTTTGAGTTATGCATATAA
>VOFI01003569.1_pt1 | contig 17234 bp, 33 predicted proteins | sample 5384131 | NCBI WGS metagenome assembly VOFI01 (sample SAMN12384728, study PRJNA508395) | human gut metagenome | isolation source: healthy gut H | host: Homo sapiens
GGCGGAGAGATAGTGTCACCGGACTTAAATGCGTACTGCATAGTGCATGATATCTGCGTCAGGTGTGCGTCCGCGAAGCGACGGCGTAGTGGACCCTACGACTAGCTTCGCGGGCGTGCGCCTGGCGTAGATAGCGGGCGCTATGCAGTATGTATTTAGGTCCGGCGGCACTAGTACTGCATTGCGCAATGCAGTACTAGTTACCGGGTTTATATATGTGATAGTACTGTTCCCTTGTCCTGTCCAGTACGTCATCATGACAATATTCTGTCCGCAGCGCTCTGCTCCCCCAGTTGTTCCATCTGTTTACAGAGAAAACTGGTTTGTGATTGAAGAAAGCAAAAACTACGCTCCGGCTGCACTACAGGGGCCTGGCCGGAGGTGACGTCCTCCGTGCTGGAGGGCGCCTCGCCGGGTCTCGCCTCATGGGTGATCCCCGGCCCAATCTCCTGGGACGGCGGTATGCTCTGTTCCTCATACGGAAGCGCTTCTGCCCGGTCTGCCGCCTCATCGAACTGCTGCTTCAAAGCATCATACTGCTCCGTGCCGGCCAGCAGATCCAGCATCGACTGTCCCTGGCTGATCATCTCCTGCGTCGCCCTCATATCCCGGTAAGTCAGGCCATTTAATTCACCGATCAGAGCGGTAAGCCCTGCAGCCGCCTGCTCCTGCCCCTGTGCCGCGGCGTCTCTCGAAGCCTGCTCAGCAGCAGCTCTGGCGTTTTCTTCCTTCATCTTCTGTTCCTCATCCCTTCTTGGAGTTGGACCTCGCATTCTGCTCTGCCACGGAAGAAAACAAATCCTGTTTCCCGGTCTCCAGGCTGGTTTTCTCGCCTCTGGAGTCCCATTGTAGCCACCGTTGACGGCATGACCCAGTCCTCAGCCGGAAGGCCCTATTGCACTGCTTCATAAAATCATACCAGATCTTTACCGGCATACGTCTTGCCGTACACGCCCGGCATGGCTTTCGGGGTATCAGTAGCCAACCCAGACAGCTGTGGTGTAATACTTGGTATAGCCGCAGAACCAGGTATCCTTACTGCTGTTGGTCGTTCCCGTCTTCCCTGCTGCCGGTATCGAGAGTCCCAGACCGTAACCGGTACCGTATGGCTGGTTTAAAGTACCTTTTAGGACATCGGTTACCATATATGCCGTGTCTTCCGTAAAAATACGTTCCTCCGGCTGGTTTTCCTGATAGAGGGTCGCCCTTCGTACTGACTGTCAATGCCGGTGATACGTATTGTTGCTGTACATGCCGCCATTGGCCAGAACGGAGTACCCCCTTGCCATGTCCACGACGGGCGCCTTCGGTAAAGCCGCCGATACTCATGCTGGTATTCCAGTTATCCAGATAGCTGAGTCCCACAAAATGCATCTTATCGAGATAGCTTGTTCCGTAATCCACACCGATATCCGCCAGCACCTGCCAGGCGACCGTGTTTAAAGCTCCGGTTAGAGCCTCCCTCACGGAGACTTCTCCGTAATATTTATTACCGCTGTTCTTCGGCCCCTTGTCAAATAAGTGGTCGTTTACGATTCTCGACGGGTAGTAATAACCGGTTTCCAAAAGCAGGCGCATAGTCAATCAGCGGCTTAATCGTCGAGCCGGGCTGACGTCTGCTTAAAAATCCTCTGTTGTACTCATCATCGGTTCCCCGTCCGCCGGAAATCGCCACCACGTAGCCAGTCGGTTGTCGATGCAGACAGCGGCTCCCTGAAGCGCGTATTTCCCCATTGTCCGAGACGTCGGTGAACTTCGCCAGCGTCTCATCGATACCCTGCCTGAAGCTGCGTCTGAAGCGTACTGTCAAGAGCTTGTATGAATCTCAAACCCGCCGTTGCGGATCAAATCGCCTTCTCCTGGTATGCTTCCTGATAGCGCCTTATATCAAGCTGTAAGCGGTCTCATCGGCAGGCCTGAAACCTGAAGCCGTCGTTCTTCATCAGCCTCCTGAGCTGCACAGTGGACTGCATAGCTGGACTGGTAAGTCTCCTCTCTGTCCCTTCCTCGTTACCTTGCTACTGTAAGCGGCTGTGCCTTCTGCCTCTCCTCTAGCACTCTGCCTCCTGTGTGAGTAATGCCTCCTGTTTTTTTTTGCATGTTGTCAATGATTTTATTTCTTTTCCAGGGCTGCCTGGGTGGGCCATTACACTGGATTATAGCGTGACGGATTGTTGCGATTCCTGGCAGGCTGCTTCCCCAGACGGTTAAACTTTGCCTCTTTGTTAAAATAGTAGAGGCTGGCCTTGCCACTCCGTAACAGCGGTTTGCATATAGAAATTAGTATTGCAGTAAAACCCAGGATATCGGCTGGCTTAGAATACTTTTCCTCCATCTGAGGTGCCGCAAATATCTCCGTAATCTTTCTTATAAATGATTTTTCCTGCGTTAAATACGGCTCTTAATGACCTGCTGCGTACCGGTGCTGCCGCCCCTGGGTAATCTCTCCCTATTCTGCAACCAGAGCCACACCCGCCTCGCAAGGCCGATAAAATCCACACCGTGATGCTTATAAAAACGCTTGTCCTCCTGGGCAATATACGCATTCTGCAGATTCTCGCTGATTTCTGTAATCGGCATACTCATAATGTCCTGTGTTGATAATTCCGATCACCTGTCCCGATGAATCGTAGATCCTGGTATCCGATGGTTGCGAAATCTCTTCTTCTGACAGCCACCTGATCCGCCCGTTCCTACAGGCCGAAATCTCTTATCCCCGAACTTCAGATATACGATACCGCCGGCTCCTCAGCCCCAGAATCACTCAGAATTAAAAAATTGAGAATATCACTTTCATAGGCCTAAAAAACGGCCCATGCACTTTTTCTCTTTTTCTGCGTTTCTTCATGAAATACCTCCTGTCGCCACGTGGGAACAGTATACCACGGAAAAGCTTCCGTCAAAGATTCTCGATTTGGATAAAAAATTTTATAATTTTCCTGTTGACAAATATAATTTCTCATGCTACTATATATGAGGTTCGCTTGACGAGCTAAACACAAAACGCTGATGTGGCACAGGTGGTAGCGCACCCTCATTGGTAGTGAGGGAGGTCACGGTCCGAGTCCCGTCATCAGCGTTTGGTTAAAACCCTTTGAATATTCAAGGGTTTTTTTTCTATTTATCTTTTCTTTCTTCCATCTGCCGGAAATGGCACTGCACTCCCTTTTAAGTAAAGTAAATAAGCGGCTTTTTTGGCAGGCAGCGAATTGAGACTGCCTTTTTTCTCCAACAGCTCCGCCCTATTATATAGTTAGCTTAGGGTGGGGCGTACTTTTAAAGGATTTTATATGCATAAGATTAACGATGATGATGATGAAGAGAGAACAAAAGGTATTAAACCTTATAGAAATGCTGTGCCGCCTGGCCAGCCTTGAGGGATATACTATTACAAGCTTTCACTTAAAGAGAATGTGACCGGCCGCACAATAAAATAAAACAGCTAAGTAATGATGGATAAAATAATATAATACAAGATAAGGTATAATAAAAGCAGGAGATCCGTAAAGACCATCGCCTGTAATACCACAGTAACCCGATACAATATCATGCGCTCCATCTCGCCATTCATCGCTCTCCCCATTACTCACTAAAATTTCCGAGAGATTCATTCTGCATTGCAGCATACCATTCGCGAAATGCATACCGGCTCTTGCATACGCGCTATCCACTGCTGAATTATCTATTCGCTGTAAGAGAAATAATATCAGATCTTTCAGGTTTAAAACAGACAGATCATACTTTTTCATAATTATAAGGTGGCCTGCCGCAGACCGCCTCTCATTTTTATCCATATGTTTCTATTATTCTCTTCTTTACGCATTTCTTAAAATATCCCTTAAAGCATTCCTTAAATCCATCACAAGAAAATGACTAAATCTTTTAAAACAGTCCCTGAATATCAAAAACCTGTCTTTTCAAAACCTATTTTTTATACTCTTCGTACCCTTCATAGCCACATTCATTTTCTTTACGTCCCATTTCTTACAGCCATCATGGAAGCCGCTCCAGTAAAATTCTCTTAATACTTTTTCGAACCATTCACAGCTTTTTGCCCTGATCCTGCTCGTGTTCATGTTCGCATTCACATTTCATATTCACGCCTGGGCTCATATTCACACTCCGGTTTGCACTCATATCTGGGCTTGCACTCGCACTCACGTTTTGGTTCGCATTCCGTCTGCATTCGCACTCGCGTTTGGTTGCATTCCGTCTGCATTCACATTCCCGTTTTGCCTCACATTCATGTCTGCAGCCGCATTTCACGCTTAGGCTCACATTTTTCATAACATCTGCACCTGCAGCTGCATCTGCATTTAAAAGAATCACAGCTCATAATCATTTTATCTCCTTATATATTGCACTACACAATATTATATGGGACAAGTAAGAATAGTGTGAATCGATGGATTTATGCACAGCGCAGCCACCGCAGCTGATCATGGGCCATCATGTACCTGCATCACTGTCCTCCCCTTTTCCCAGTATATTCCAGCCGTATCATCACTAAAAACGTTGTATAGTTATTATAAATAAATATTCTGTACATTCCGTACACAAGAATTAAAACAGCCACTGGCGTTTTAATAAAAAACAAAAGGGGGGATTTTTATGATTTGTCCACATTGTAATGCCGCTATCTCCGACGACAGCGCCTTCTGTTCTGCCTGTGGAAAACGTCTCGAACCAGCGGAGGAGCAGGTGCTGCCTGCGGATTCCGCTGTTTGTCCGGGCTGCGGCTCCGTCAATTCCAGCGGCGCCAACTTCTGTACCAACTGCCGCGCACCGCTGTCCGAAACCGCTCTGGAACAGGTAAAGACCCAGAATGACTTACAGCTGCAGCAGGCTCAGGTAAAAAGATGCAGGCCAGCTGGCCCTGCAGGCGCAGCAGGAACAGTTAAAAATCCAGCAGCAGCAATACGATTCCATGGCGAAATGCCCCAGATGCGGCTCCACTTCGCTGTCAGGCAATAAGAAGGGCTTCGGTATCGGAAAAGGGTTGGGCGCTGCGCTTGTAGGTCCGCTGGGTTTGGTAGCCGGTAATCTGGGCGCCAAAAAGTTCAGGTCACCTGCTTAAACTGCGGCAAAAAAATTTAAAATGTAGGGAGGAAATGAAATGTTTTGTCGAAAATGTGGGACAGAATTTGATGGGAAATTCTGTCCAAACTGTGGGGGAACCGACGGAAACAATACCGGAAACGCCGGCTCACCAAACAAGTATTAACGGAGTACCGGTGGACAATTCCCCCGTCTCCGTGCCGGTAAAAGAACCATTTTATTCCAAGATCTGGTTTATTGTGCTGATGCTGCTGTTCTGCTGTTTTCCAATCGGCCTCTTTCTGATGTGGAAATACAAAAAATTCAATAAACCGGCCAGAGTCATTATTACTCTTTTCTATGTAATCGTTTTTATTTTCGGACTCTCTAATGCCGGTTCGCAGACTTCAACCCCCGTACCGCCGGCCGCGGAAATATCCATGAGTGAACCAGCCGGTACAGAAGAAAAGAACACAGGCCCTGCAGAGAACGGAGAAACCTCCGAACCGGCGAAACCAGGTATAAAGCCAGCACCTACAAAGTAGGAAGCGACATTCCCGCAGGGGAATACGTCGTGTACTGCGACTCCTTCATGGGATACATAGAGACCGCAAAGGACAGCAGCGGAACCCTTTGACTCCATCATTGCCAACGATAATATTTCCACCAATTCCATCGTCACCATCTCCGATGGACAGTATTTTAAGATGACCGGGTGCTATGCCGTTCCGATCGAAGAGGCAGGCAGTCCGGATACCAGCAGTGACGGTATGTTTAAGGTCGGCGTACATATTCCGGCAGGAGAGTATAAAATTGAGGTAGATGAGGATTCCGTTATGGGATTTGGCTATGTCGAGATATCCAAGCGACAGTTACCACGTGCTCGACTCGATTATCTCAAATGATAATTTTGAAGGTTCGAAATATATCACCGTGAGCGACGGGCAGTACTTAAAGCTCACCGGATGCAGAATTGTTCCATAACGTCTCCATTTTAACGCAGAGTGCCGGAAACAGACCATTTCCGGCACTCTTCCTTTTTCTTCATCTGCGATCATTTTATCAACACAATACCGGCATCTTTCTTCCCTGCTGCCGTCCTCACCCTCATAAATCATGATTACCCTGCATTTCCCCTTCTCCACATCACTTTTCTTTCCATAAAGCATCAGAATCACCCGGTTGGAAGGAACATCGTAATTCAGTTTCCTGTGCAGTCTTAAGATATTTTCTCCAGATATGTAAAGTGCTGGTCCGACGGTGTGGCTGACTGCCAGAATCGTCGTCTCCCCTGCTGCCGGGAGAGCTGAAACTGTACTGTGCTAATATCTCATAATGTGGTATCATTCTGTATAGTGTCACCATCAGAATAACCGCGACTGCAAAACAGGAACATCTCTTCATTCGGTTCTTCCTTTCTTTTGTATATCTTCTTATACCTGTATTTTAATACATCTGTATAAATATATCTACTAAAATATATCTATTTAAATACATCTTATCTTCTTAGATATATTTACATATAATATCACTATACGGAAGGAGGCATTTTTATGGGGCATATTAATATCAAGCTGGCTGATTTAATCTTCGAAAAGGCAAAAGCAAAAACAAAGTCTGTTATCACTGTGAAGTCCAGCGGACTCAGCTGAACAATTGCAACAACAAGGTCTCCCTGCGTCGACCTGGCCCTGATGGCAAGAGTCTGCGAATATCTGGACTGTGATATCAGTGCAATTTGGAGTATGTGAGCGATGAGGAAGATTTAAACGCCGAAGAGACCAAAGCATCCGAGGCCGCGGAAGAAAAGAAAAAGGACTAGCCGCTCAAACGGACGGCTGGTCCTTCTATTTTTTTCCGTTTTACCTTTGTCTATTATTTTTCCAGTTCATCGAAGCTGGCCCGAGCGTGTCACAGGACTCGCCCAGACGCTTCTTTTCCTCTTCGTTCAAATCCAGCGGAAGCACGCGGAAAAATGCCGTTCTTGTTGATAATACAGGGAACGCCGGCATATACGTCGTTCTGCCCATACTCCCGCGCAGCATGGCGGATACGGTCAGCACACTGTTTTCATCTCCCAGAATCGCTCTCGTGATCCTGGACAGTGCCATACCGATTCCATAGTATGTGGCGCTCTTCGCCTCAATAATCTGGTATGCAGCCCCGCGCACGTCCTCCTCAATCCGTTTTAATTCTTCCCCGCAGATGACCTCCATCCCGCCTTCCCCTGTTCACCACAAAGGGAAAGGATGGGCTTCGTGGCGATCATCGCCTGACTCCACGGAACAAATTCGCTGTCTCCGTGCTCTCCCATCACATAGGCATGGACATTACGCGGATCCACGGAAAGGGATTCTCCCAAAAGGTAACGCAGTCTGGCGGTATCCAGGGCGGTTCCGCTGCCCAGCACTCTCCGCGGATTGAAGCCGGAAAGCGAGTACGTGATCCGGGTCATGATATCCACCGGATTTGTCGCCACCAAGAATATTCCGTTGAATCCCGACTCCGTAATCGGGTCTACAATCGATTTAAATACCGCTGCGTTCCGTTTTAACAGGTTTAGCCTGCTCTCCCCCGGCTTCTGTGCCACACCGGCGCAGATGACGGCGATATCCGCGTCTGACGTATCCGCCTTATATTCCCCGGCGTAAATCTTCATATTGGACGCAGAAAAGGCAAGCCCATGGTTTAAATCCATCGCCTCGCCTTCTGCCCTTTTTTGTTAATATCAATCAGAACCAGCTCATCACAGATATTCTGATTCAACATGGAATATGCATAGCTCATACCCACCATACCGGTGCCGATGAGCGCCACTTTTCTCTTATCCGTTCTCATAATCAGTTCACCCTCCAGTCTTGTCTTTTACGGATAGTATAACTGATTATGGGAAAAATATGCTTAATCCCTAACCCTGGCGCTCAATTTTTTTCGCCATCAGTTCGCTGTTGCTGCTGTAGATGACGGCGCTTTCTTTTGTAATCATCCCCTTCTTATAGAGGTTTAAAAGGCTGGTGTCCATGGATACCATTCCTTCCGACTGTCCTGTGGCGATCACGCTGTCGATCTGGTGCGTCTTGGACCTCGCGGATCATGTTCCGGATTGCATTTTTAAAAACATAATCTCAAAGGCCGGATAAACGCCGCCATCCACCGTGGGAATCAGCTGCTGGGATATCACTGCCTGCATAACCATGGAGATCTGGATCCGGATCTGCTGCTGCTGATCCGGCGGGAAATTATCGATGATTCGATCTATGGTATTGGCAGCCCCGACCGTATGAAGCGTAGAGATGACGAGATGGCCCGTCTCCGCCGCCGTCATGGCGATCTGGATCGTCTCATAATCACGCATCTCACCTACCAGAATGACATCCGGCGCCTGACGAAGGGCTGCCCGGAGTCCGGAGACATAGCTGTCCGTGTCCGTCACGATCTCTCTCTGGGTTACCACGCTCTTCTTATGACGGTGCAGATACTCGATCGGGTCCTCCAGCGTAATGACGTGGGCGTTTCTCGTATGATTGATCTTGTCAATGATACACGCCAGCGTCGTGCTCTTACCGCTGCCGGCCGGTCCCGTGACCAGGACGAAGCCCTTGGTCAGCTGGGCGATATCGATGATATTCTGTGGTATGTGAAGCGTCTCATAATCGGGCAGATCGAACGTAAACCACCCGGATAACGGCGGCTAACGATCCCCTCTGCCGGAACACACTGGAGCGGAATCTCGACACACCGGGAAGGGCGAAGGAGAAATCGTCGTCTCCATGCTCTCTCACCTTCTCCATACTGCGGTTCCCCGCCAGTTCATAAAGTTCTGTGATCAGCGTCTCCATCTGAGCCGGAAACAGCTTCTCCTCATTCTGGCAGACAATTCTGCTGCCCAGCTTATAAGAGAACGGCATGCCGGGTACCAGAAAAATATCCGACGCATTCTGTTCCACAGCCGAACTCAACAAATCAATTACCTTCATACCTGCAAATCTCCCTGTCTTTCTTTCCCGCCGGAATCCGCAAACGGACTATTTCTGTTCTGTATCAACCGTTCCGCCCCATACCGGCATGGAGTCATCTATTTCGTAATCTTCCGTCTGAATCACGTTCCATTTCGTCACACGCACCGAGCCTTCCCCTCAATCCGGTTCCAGCTCAATATGAAGTGCCTGCGCGTTCCATGGCCACTTCCGTCACCGCCGCGCCGTCTCTGTAATATTCTCCCAGCGCTTTCTCAAGCAGCGCAAGGCGCTCCTCATGCCCTGAGGCATTGGCACAGGCCGTCTTCACTTCCCCCCGCCACCATGCGGTAGAATGCCTCGCCTTCCGTATCAGCCCTGTAATACTCCGTAACTGCGTCCCGCGTTTCTGTTTGCAAGGCTTAAATCACTCTTTGCGGAGGTCAGGGACAGCATACCGAACGTGACGAGACACATAACGATAAAAAAATCAGTATCAGAGAAGAACTTCCAATATTCGCCTTAAATCCGCCTCCTGCTTAGCCATCTGTTTCCTCCTGTCACCCCTGCTCTCTCTCGTGGCGGCTTACAGAGAGCGTGTAGACGCTGTTTTTCTCACGGCTGACGGTTATCTCCGCCGAGCCTCCGCTTCGTCCGCCGAAAGCACTGCTGTGTAGATCTTTCCACTCGCGCTTCCGTCTCCGCCGCCCTCCGGAGTATCTTCCGCAAGGTTTCCATTTTTATCAAATTCCATCACGTACCGGTTCCCGGCGGCTTCATCACCATCTGTTTAAAGGCATCATCGCCGTCTGCTCCAGAGGCGTCGTCCTGTGTAGAGACACTGGCGCCGAAACGCTGTTTCAGCCCCTCCGGTCCCTCCAGCCCATACCTCGGCCACGCTCTGGGCAATCAGTACCGACTGGTTCAAATCTGCGGCGTCCCGGCTCATCCGGTCCCCTTTCACGAAGACCAGGATGCAGACGCTGGAGCAGAGAATGAAGAAGAAGACCACTATGATCATCTCCATCATAAATATACCCGAATGCTGTTTCCTGCTCATCCTTTCATCCTCCGCTTCTTAAAGACAGCCAGATCCGGCTGCCTCCATCGCCACTGGTTGAGACGGAAAGCAGTTCCCCGTCCATGGACATGGCCACTTCGTCGCACCCCAGAATCTCATAGCCGTCATTTACGCCCAGACCGCTCTCCGTATCGGTGAACAGCTCCCAAAGCTTTCCATCCCTATAGTAGATATAAGTCACGTATTCAGAACCGTTTATCTCCTGCTTCAACTGAAGGACTGTGATTCCATCCATCTCGGTCAGTCCCACCATTCCGTCCTCGTCGCCCTGCCTTACCTTGTTGGCAATATAGCTCAGAGCCACATCGCCGCGGTAGGTCGACTCCGTCCTGGCATTGATATTCTCGTAGACCTTTCCTCCGATCAAAACCGCAAACAGCGCACAGAGCACAAATACGAGGAACAGAAGCATGGTAAACAACGTATTCACCAGCTGTCCCTTATGATCATTTCTGCGGCCCATCCGCGCACCTCCCAGCTATTATTCGTGAAGATTGACCGTAATATCCGGCATGAAGTTGACGCGAATCCGCTGTAAAACACATCATACTTATCCCGGTCAATCAAAATTCCGTAATTTTTTCCTCCAGATAATCCACACTGGGCGGATATCTGCCTTCAATGGCGTAGCACTGCACGGAAGCTCTCCGTATGGCATCCCGCAGCGTATCCGCACCTCTCGCATCGGCCTTTTTGAAAAGGACATGATTCCTGTTACAAAAGCGCCAGCACGCACAGAAATACCAGTACGGACAGGGACGTAGCCATAGATTTCCTTCCCTGTCTGTTTCATCTTTTTCATCGGCTCACCTCTTATCCAATGGCTGAAAGCACACCGACTAACGGCAGCATGACAGAGAGGAGAATCAGACCGACAGCCACTGCGAGAACGGCTACCATCGTCGGTTCAAGCCGGTTCACCATGTTGTCCAGTGCCGTATCCGCTTCCTCTTCGCAGCTTCTGGATATCTCCTCCATCACCTCATCGAGTCGGCCGCTTCTGACGCCCACCTTGATCATCTGAATATGGAATCCGCCGAACAGACCGGTGTTCTTCATGGCGCTGTAATAATCGGTTCCTGTCTCCAGTTCCTCTCCGCAGGCCTTGGATCTTTTCCTCTACCGCAGGATTTTCCACCAGTTCGGCTGCCAGCTCCATGCCCTTTTTCCAGCTCCAGACCGCTGTGAAGCGTCAGCGCCAGTACAGAAGTAAATCTGCGGTTCGCCACCGCCAGCGCGATCCGGCTCTTTCGCTTAAACCGGTCCATCATGCGCTGAGCCGCCTGTATCTTTTGCCGCCTCTTCCCATGAGCCAGATAACGAAAGCCGCCGCGGCCAGAAGAACCCCTGCAATAAGAGCCACCCGCTGAATATGCCCCCAGTCTCGTCGCCGCTATGGATACAGGGCTGAGACGCGCTCCCAGCTGCTCATAAACACTTTCAAAATAGGCATACCTTCGTAAACAGGACGAACAGGACAACAAAAGCATAAAAATCATGATGACCGGATACGTCACCGCGTTTTTGATGCTTTCATCAGAATGTATTCTTTTCATAGTACTCTGAAAGAGACGCCATCATCTGATCCAGGGTTCCTGTTTCCTCGCCCAGCTTCGCCATCCGGATCACGTAAGACGGATAACTCCCACCTGCTCCAGAACGACAGAAAACGGGCTTCCCAGCTCCACTTCCTCAGACATATGTAACAGAATCTTTTTCTCCTCTTCATCTGCCGCATCCTCCGCCATAACAGACAATCCCTCATCAAGAGGGATTGCCGCGCGAAGCAGAAGAGATATTGAAGACAGAAAGCCGAAAGCTCCCGGGCGGAATAATGTTTTTCAATTCCTTCGCCATGTATCGCTTCTCCTTTATAATATGAAATTTTAATAAGAGTATTTTTGCTTTTATAATTCGAGCTGTTCTTGATATACTCTTCAATCGCCGGATCTCCCTTTGCCGGAGGAGGCGAATGTCGGGTCCATCAGTTTCCAGTCTTGGCCGTCAAAGTAGATGATATTGTCCACCCAGCCCTGGCCCTCGATATAAACATTAATCCATGCGTGATACAGACTGCCCGTATATCCCACCACCAGCCTGGTTTCGGAATATTCTGGGAACGCAGCATCGCCGTCATAACCGCGGCGTAATCAAAACAGATTCCCCTTTTTCTGAGACAGATAGAATCGCAGTTCGGAAGATATCCGGACTGAACGGAGTTGGCTTTTGCCGTATCATATGTAATGTTGGTGACCACATAATTGTAAACGGACGAGACAACATCCAGCGCATCCGCAGAAGACGCGGCCACCTCTGCGCCCTTCTTTTACTACGCTGCTGTCCGCAGTGAAATTCACATACTGATTTGATATAAGAACGGTGCAAACTGGTCCGCAAAGAGATACGGACAGATCCTGGCTGAACTTCACCGCATACTGGTTGCCCTGTACCTGTTCCAGCACTCTCACCGTATAGCTGCCGTTGCCTTCCGACATCGGGAACACCTCATAGGCAGATCTGGCATTTAAATCATACGTATACGTCTTCTCCGCCGCTTTTGATCACCTGAACCTTGATCTTGGAGGAGCCTCCTTTATACTGCACCATCACATAGCCCTGGGACAGATTGACGCATCCAGTGTCAGCGCAGAGTTATTGCTGTAAGTCGTCGTACCGGAAAGCCTGCGGCGTTCTCACGTTGCTCCCCCCGCCGGCTTTGAATACAGCGGAACCGCTTCCTCTTCGACAGTCACGACAGCCAGGCTCTCCGGTTCTTCAGCCATCGCAGCTGTACTCTCTGCGGCAATCGTCTGCGATTCAGCCACAGATGCCTTCTGGCTCTGGCAGCCGCTCACCGACACCATAAGCGCCGTGCAGGCGGTCAGAACCACAATTCTATTCTTTCTTCATCTTTTCCTCATCTCCATCTCACATCGAAACAGGCCCTGGTGCCGGGCGGCACTAGCCCAGACGCTGTCTGACGATCTCGTAAGCGAGCACACCCGCGGCCACGGAAGCGTTCAGTGAGTCGATATTGCCCTTCATGGGGATCGATGCAACCATGTCACATTTTTCCCTGACGAGTCTTCCCCACGCCGTCTCCTTCGCCGCCGATCACCAGACCGACAGGCCCTTTTAAATTCAGCCGGTACATCAGTTCGCCGTTCATATCCGCACAGACGAACCAAAGTCCCTTTTTTCAGTTCCTTCAATCGTGGCCGCCAGGTTTGTCACCCTTCGCCACCGGTGTATAGTTGAGGGCTCCTGCCGAGGTCTTTGCCACTACCGCCGCCAAGGCCGGACGCGCGCCGTTTTGGAATAATCACGCCGTGGGCCCTGCTAAAGTTGGCTGTACGGATGATCGCGCCCAGATTATGGGGATCCTCAATTCCATCCAGCAGGAAAATAAACGGTGGTTCCCCCTTTTTCCTCAGCCGCCTTCAAAATATCCTCTACTTCAGCATATTCATAAGCCGCAGCATGTGCGATCACATCCCTGGTGATGGCCTTCCTCCGACATCTGATTCAAACGTTCCCTGGAAACGAAATTCACAATCGTATCCTGCTTCTTCGCCTCTCTGATAATGGACTGGATAGGACCGTCCTTTACGCCATCCTGCACATACAGCTTATCGATGGTCTTTCCCCGCACGGAACGCCTCCAGCACGGCGTTTCATTTCCTTCTATTGTAAATTCTTCCGTCATTCCAGTTCTCCTATTTTTTTCAAATCCGTGGCTGATCAGTGTGACCAGCCGCTCCAGACGGCCCGTCAGGTAGAGGTAGCCGCAAAGAGCGCCTCAAATCCGGTCGCCGTTCTGTAGTCCACCGACGGTCGCATGCTTCGCCGTCGTCACCGACTTGGCGTTTCGTCCGCGTTTGTAGACCGCCGTCTCTTCTTCTGTAAGCTCTTCCAAAATGAGCCGTATCATCTCTGCCTGAAGTGCCTGCATTGACCAGCGAGGCACTCTTTTGGCATCTTGTTCACCTGAATGTATTCCATGATTGATCACCATGGTGCGGACCGATCAGTTCATAGACGGCATCTCCGATATAGGCCAGCGCCAGCGGGGAATACGTCCCGGATCCATCTCCTTCAGCCTGAGCGCCTTCATTTGCAAAAGGTCTGGAATCCGAACCTCTTCTTTACGCCCTCTTCCATTTTACACCTTCCCTGGGTGTCTTCCAGAACGATTCCCTTTAAAAGAAGCTTTTCCGCGAATCTCATCGGCCAGCGCGAAATTCTTATCCTTTCGCCTGCTGTCTCGCCCGCGATCATCTCTTCGATCTCAGAATCCAGTATCTCTTCCTTTTTCTCGGTGACGATGCCCAAGCACGCCGCACAGCTTTTCGATGGTCTCTTTCATCCAGCCCACGATATGCGCCGGTGCTTTCCGCCAGGTTTGGAGTTGCTGAGTTTACCAGCTCGAAGACTGCGGATACGGCGTCGGCCGTATTGAAATCGTCCTCCATGGCCGCCTCATTTTTCCAAACCAGCGTCAACGGCTTTCCTGGTTTTCCGCCTCTCTGTAAACATGGTTCCTGGCTGCCGCCTTTGCCTCCAGATCCTTAAGCTTTTCAACGCGCTGTCAGGATTCGCTCTAGGCCGTTTCAGCGAAGCCTCCATCAGATCCGCGCTGAAATTCAGCGGGCTTCTGTAGTGGCGCTCAGCATAAAAGAAACGGAGCACGCTGGAGATCATATTTTCTCCGATCTCCCGACTGTAAAGAAATTGCCCAGGGATTTGACATCTTCTATTATCAATGTTCAGAAAGCCGTTGTGCATCCAGTATCTGGCAAAGGTCACACCGTTGGCCGCCTCACTCTGAGCGATCTCATCTTCATGGTGGGGAAGATCAGATCCTCGCCGCCGGCATGGATGTCGATCTCGTCACCCAGGTATCTTCTTAGCCATGACCGAGCACTCAATATGCCAGCCGGGACGGCCCTGGCACCAGGGGGACTCCCAGAAGGGCTCCCTTTTTTGGGCTTCCAGAGTACGAAATCCGTTGGGATCCTCTTTGCCTCCTCTCCCGTCACCTTGATCTCACGGAAGCCGGACTGCAGATCCTCCGATATTCTTATGGGACAGCTTTCCATAGCCTCAAATGATTTTTGTACGGAAATAAAACGGTTCCGTCGGCCGCCACGTAAGCATGGCCTGCTCTCGATCAGACTGCCGATCATATCCAGCATCCGCAGATTTCCTCTGTAAGCGGATTCTTCGTGGCCGGACGGCTTCACGTTCAACCCTTCCATGTCCTTCTTGCATTCTTCTATATAACGCTTGGAAATGGTATCGGCATCCACGCCCTCTTCAATGGCTTCTTAATGATCTTATCGTCCACATCAGTGAAGTTGGAAACAAAATTTACATCGAAGCCCTTGTATTCAAAATACCGTCTCACCGTGTCAAACACGATCATCGGCCTTGCATTTCCGATATGAATGAAGTTGTAGACCGTAGGCCCGCACACGTACATCTTGACCTTTCCCGGTTCCAGCGGCACAAATTCTTCCTTCTGCCTCGTCAATGTATTAAAAATTTTCATAGTTCCCTCCTGTTTAATTATTTCCCGCAGCAGCCATTCCTCCGACAGCCTCTGAACCGGAACAGCCCCTGACAGCCGGCTGTCCATGATTTTATCATCATAACAGTAATCCCCCCACTGTCGTCACCAAGGTAGATTGCCTGTGATGAAATCCCTTCCCTGCTGCCCGTAAAGCCCAGGACCTTCCTCCGGTCGTTGCCTTGACATTGACACGGGTCTGCCGGTATTCCAAGGGCGGCGGCGATATTCTCTGCCATCTGCGGTCTGTAATCCTTAAGTTTGGGCCTCTGAGCGATGATTGTCGCATCGATGTTCTCGATCACGTACCCCTTTCTTCCAGAAGCGTTCCGACGCGCTTTAAGAGTTCCACGCTGGATATTCCCTTATAAGCCGGATCCGTATCCGGAAAATGTTCCCCGATATCCCCCAGCGCCGCCGCGCCGAGCAGGGCGTCCATCACCGCGTGAACTAACACGTCCGCGTCAGAATGGCCTAAAAGTCCTTTTTTCATAGGGAACCTTTTAACTCCTCCGAGAATCAAATCCCTTCCGTCCGTCAATTTGTGTACATCGTATCCCCTGTCCGATTCTCATATGATATCTTATATCCTTTCTGAAATCTGTATATTATATCTATCCACATTCTGAGTCCATAATACCAAAAACCCAGAATGATATAGCAGCTATGTTGCCATGTTATCCGGCTGCCCGGATTATAATTTAAAATATTAAACAATCATGCGGACCGCCTTTTTGATACATCGCAGCTGTATGTCATTCTGACAGAAACAGCTCTCTCCATCCACATGAACCGCCATCGGCTTATCCACGTGGACCATAGCCTCCCCTGCATGTATAAAACCGGGTTCCCTTTATTATGGGACTGCCTTCCAAACATGGAGTTTAAAAGCACCGGTATTAGTTTTTTCTTTTTTTCTGTTATTCATTACACAAAAATGGAAAGTTTTCCATCGTCATAGGTGGCATCCGGCGCAAATTTAAAACCGCCGCCTTCATACGGATAATATGTGCGGAAATAAAATAGGCATGATTAAACTCCACCTTCTGAACTCCATCCAACAGCAAATAACCCTTAGCGGGCTTTACAAAGCAGGGGAGTTGTTTGACACCAATCAGAAGATAGGTCAGCTTTCCTATATGAAGCTTATTTAAATTCCCTTTGTCCTGGAATAAAGAATGTATGACAAAACTGCCGCATTCATGCCAATGCCTGGCGCTGACATATAAATCTTCTGCAGGAAATCTCATCTCCTCCATATGTAAGCACTCCGTAATCCAGCTGCTTATGGTACTTTGGAGACAGAATCTTTCTTCAGACAGCGTCCGGTTTTCTCGGCAATTTCAAGCTTCTTGCTAAATCATTAGCCTGAACCGGCAGGGAATATAACCTAAGGTAACGGGGCTGCAGAAAGAAAAGACCATCCAGAATCTCGTTGACAGTGCCATCGCCGACTGCACGATCACGTGCGGTTCCTGCACCCTTCTGTCAGCTTTCTGGCAAACCTTCGCATCTCCCGGCTTCTCAGTTATAGTACGCCTGATACTGGGCGTTCTCACGCTCCAGAATCGCTTTCAGTTTCCATACGTTC
>VOFI01003595.1_pt1 | contig 17228 bp, 19 predicted proteins | sample 5384131 | NCBI WGS metagenome assembly VOFI01 (sample SAMN12384728, study PRJNA508395) | human gut metagenome | isolation source: healthy gut H | host: Homo sapiens
TTTGCATTTAGTTTTCAAGTTTGCACGGATAGCTCGATAAGTATCGTCGACAAACGCTCCTTCATTGCGCAGATAACCTAAAGACATGTAATAATCCACTTTATCGCCGGCACCGCTAATGCTTACATTATAGTCTTGATTGAAACCTAATCGAAACGCTTCATCTTGCCAATCGACGGTCTTTCCCGACAAAAGATTGTCAAGTAAAGCCGTATCATATCTAAATCCCAAACGTCTTGCCCATATACTAAGATCAGATTCTCCTTCCCGATTGGTCGAATAATTACGCCACTGTTCCAAAGACACCCCCGACAAATTATTAGGATTCCGGAAATACTCCGGCTTTGAAGTATATTCATTACCTGGTCTTGAATAAGCTGCATATTCTCCTGTTTCAGCATTCACACCATAAGTGTTTTTTTCTTTCCAGTCTACATAGTGTTGCAGATATTCGTCCGTAGTTTGCCATCTATCACGATAGGCAGCCTTTTGAGTTAAACCTACGCTAGCTGTGAAATTAACAACAGGCTTGCCTTTTTCACCTTTTTTCGTTGTGATGATGATTACACCGTTAGCAGCCTGTGCTCCATAAACAGCAGCTGCCGACGCGTCTTTCAAAACATCTATTTGCCCAATATCATCCGGATTAATTTCCGAGAGTTCTCCTTGGAAGAACATGCCGTCGAGAATAATCAACGGATTGTTATGACCACCATCTGTATAAACGGAACGCTGTCCACGGATTTTCATCTCACCGCCACCTTTTGCGCCTGCATCGCCTTCACCATAACCTACCACTAATCCAGGTGTTCCGCGTAAAATGTCTTGAACAGTTTTAGGATTTTCATTGGCAATCTTATCAGGACGAACTTGGATGACCGAACCAGTCAAGTCTTTTTTACGCATCGTACCATAACCTACTACAACTACTTCATCCAGCGTCTCTGAATCATCTTTCATTGTGACGTTAATCAGTTTTTTACCTGCTACCGGAATTTCCTGATTTCTATAACCAATATAACTGAAGTTTAACACTGCATTGGAAGCCTTTACGGCAATACTGTAGAATCCGTTCAGATCGGTTACTGTTCCATTAGTAGTCCCTTTTTCCGTCACATTTACTCCAATCAGCGGTTCACCCGATTGGTCTTTCACATATCCCGTAATTTTAGAACTTTGAGCCTGTATTGTACCAAGACAAAAAGTCACCAATAGTAAGAACAATCCTACCCGAAACGTGAAACTTTCTTTTTTGTTTTTCATACTAAATAAATTTGAGTTAATATTAATATTCAAGCTTATATTGAATTTATCTACTTTTATCCACGTTATATTTCAATAGCTTACATTAATATTATATACAAAGTTAAAAATGCAAATTTATCTCAAATAGTATTTTTGTCTCAAAAACAAAAAAACAGGTCATATTCAATTATGGGGATATTTGCCCGTATTTAATAATTAATTTTACTCGTCTACAGGCTATCTAAGTTAGTCGGATAAGCGATCGTTGGATATAGATGCTCCAGCACGGTGGATATATATACACGACAGTGTGCATATATGCCCATCAAGGCTTTACGTTGCTCGCCGTCAGCAGCAAACAAAGCGGTAGACAATATTTCTCCTATTGCCCCATTAGTTGTAACTACAGATATCTGTCGAGCACCTTCCACCAATTTTCCGTTTCGAGGAGAAACAATATGCCGACGTTCAGGAGAGTCATTACCAGAGGTTGTAAGACACTCATTATGAAGAAGTATATTATTGACTTTCCATCCCGTTCCTACCGGATGATTACCTAAAGCAAGAACGGAACTGTTTCCTATATTTATCAATGCATTCTCTATCAAAAACTCATTCAGTATGCTTTTAATTGTTTCCAAAGCATACCCTTTAAGGAAACCAGATAAGTTGACAGCAACTCCCGGTCGTGAAAAATAGATGCTATGATCTTCAGCTGATAAATGTACCGATTGTATCGTGTTCTGATTGTAATTTTCTGAATGGACTGTAATATCAAAACACCCCAGAGTCTTCCCATTATATTTCAGACATAAATCAATCATTGAATAGAGTTCTTCGCTAAGAACAACTGGTGAAACAAAAAGCAGTTCGGTTGAGATTAGCCAATTCGCTGGCCGGATTATAAAAGTTCGCCATCTTTTCCAGCCGACACAATGCATCATAAATACGATTAACCACAAGCAGCAACTCCCTTTCCGTTTTCTGGCTATACAGGATAATATCCACCCGTGTATGCATGGAAAGAAACCAGGCATAAAGCAGTCCATTACCTTCATGGGACAGTCTTATACATATGTTGAATAGGGACTTGCATCGTATAGCAGGACAAATTAGGCACGGATTACCCAAATTACACGATTGCTATTTCATTAAAGAACAACCGTGAAATTCGCGAATTTTGACGTATCTCCCACAATAATACGGAATACCCTTACTTCAGTTCCTTGATCTTCACGTTCTTGAACCACACTTCATCTCCGTGGTCCTGAAGAAGTATATTTCCTTCTTTGGGATTTCCGAAATTAGGCCAGTTTTTTATATTTGCTATATGCTACCAATGCATTCCACATATCGCTGTTACGATCATATTCAATCAATTTAACTCCGTTCAACCAATGTTCCACATGGTTACCTTTTACGATAATGGTAGCTGTATTAAATTCTTTCTTATTGAAAGGTTTATTCTTAGGAGCCGGAATCAAATCATACAACGAACCTAGCTTTCTATTACCTTTCACGCCCAATTTAGCATCAGGATGCTTATCATCGTCAAGAATCTGAAACTCGCAACCAATAGCAGAGCCTTCTCCTTTATTCAGCTCGGGGTTCACAAAATATTTAACTCCGCTATTGGCACCTTCAGTAATCTTAAAAATCTACTTTCAGAATAAAGTTCTTGTATTTGCGGGTAGTCACGATATCACCGCCATTAGCTGATTCTGCACCTCCGCTCTTCATCACTTTCAGAATACCATCTTCCATCTTCCATCCTTTTTGCGAGGGAAAGTAGAAAGTTTAGCTCCTCTCCATCCGTCAGTAGTCTTGCCATCCCATAATAGCGTCCATCCTTCTTTTGCTTCACGTTGGGCGAAATCGTATTGGCGATCAGGTTCACTTCCGGTGCAGCTTGTGCTTCCGGCGTCTGATAGCGTTCTACGTCCGTCGTACAAATGCGGATATCTTTCCAACTAACTGTTTTACCTTCATCTGCCGCATTTCCAATGGCATGCACCTGCAAAGCAATGAAGCCCACAGGAGTCATATCATCCCAGATATTAGCACAAGGCACTCCGTTTATCCAAGTACGAATTGAGTTACCGACAGCCTCAATACGAGCTTTATTCCATGCGTTATTCTTAAAAGCGGTTTTTGCCGACGGATTCAAAGCGTCAAAGGATAAAGCCAGTTTCTACGTGCCTCATCATAGATACCTCCTGACCAAGCTCGCTTAGAAGGATCGATCTCAAACTGATAACCGTGTACGCGACCTTTCTTATAATCTTTCTTGCTTTCACTACGAAGCTGTACTCCGGAATTTAAACCGTCATCTACCTTGAAGTCAAACTCAAGGATAAATCACCATAATTCTTTGTCGTTGCCAAAAAAGTATTGGGTGTTCCCATTTTAGATACACCGACAATGGCACCATCTACAATTTTATACTCGGCTTTGCCGTTTAGTTTTTTCCATCCTTTCAGGTTCTTTCCATTGAAAAAGAGGTTCCCAATTCTGTGCACCTAAAGAAGCGGCACAGAATAAAAGTAAAGTTAATACGATATTCTTCTTCATAATCATTGATTAGTCTTTCCCACTCCCTTATATTCGAAGAAGGAATGGAAAAGGCTATTTTCTATTTATAATTTATAAAATTCATCCCAACCTTTACGCGGTGGAAGTCCCGCCAGCATTGCATTAGCAAATTCATTATTTGTAATCTGCTTCGTACGAGGGTCAAAGAACAACTGTGTATTAAGTCGTTGAGCCATCACCCCCAGTGAGAATACCTGACTCAACACTCCATTGATTTCGAACGGTGAGCGTGTCTTTTCAATACCGTTACATGCCAACAAGAAGTTCTCGAAGTGATTGGAAGGACTTTTAGGAACCTTTGGCAACTTGTCTGCCATCTCTTTTGCTTTCTCCTCCGGAATTATAGACAAAGTGCTTCCATGACTACCACCCTTGAAGATCAAATCCTTAGTATAAATGATCTTTCCAGGATTCAACTTAGATTTCGGAGTATCTCCCTGATTAGTTACCGGGATGTTCGGATCCAATCCCGAAACTCCATAACCAGCAGGGATCGGAGGGAGATTGTCCAAACCGTCATACCAGGTAATATCTACCGGTGGCATTCCTTTACGCTGCGGGAAGCGGAAGAGAATCGTGGAAGAATAAGGGAAGAAGTAATCATTATGTCCTTTTGCGTATTGCATAGTGACTTCGTATGGCAATCCCAGTTCCAGGAATTCGTGAGCCGTGTCGAGGATATGTGCTCCCCAGTCTCCCAATGCACCCATACCAAAATCATACCAACAACGCCATTGTCCCAAATGATAATCCTTATTATACTCGTGATAAGGAGTAACTCCGAGCCAAGTGTCCCAATCCAGATCTTTCGGCAGTTGCTGACCGAAGGAAGCTTATAAATATTAGTGTCCCACTTATGCCAACGGCGCGGGTTATTCATGTGGGCAGTGATAGCAGTAACGTCCTTGATAATTCCGGCATCCATCCAGGCTTTAAACTGGAAATAGTTTGCTTCAGAATGTCCCTGATTTCCTACTTGAGTAACCAAGTTCGGACGTTTGAGCGCGGCCTGCATCAACAGCTCCGCTTCATAGAACGTACGTGCAAATGGCTTCTCTACATATACGTGTTTCCCGGAGGCCAGAGCCAGCATACTGATCGGGAAATGCGAATGGTCAGGAGTGGCAATTGCCACGGCACCAAATTCGTTACCGGCCTTATCAAACATTTGGCGGAAAATCCCTAAACTGCTTTGCTTTCGGATATTTAGCCATTATCTTTTGTGTATGTTTGGCACCCATATCTACATCACATAAAGCCACCACTTCCACCATACCTGTCCGTGCAAAGTCTTCAATAATCTGCTCTCCACGGTTACCAATGCCGATATAAGCAATTTTCACTTTGTCACCTCTTCCTTTTTTAGGTGAAGCGGTTTGCGCATGTAATAAATCACCGGTTCCAATGCCAATCCGGCTGAAGCCATCGACATCGTTTTCAAAAAATCCCTTCGTGTTACCATAAATTATTTATTTTCATTGATATTGATTAAGTTCTTCTTTTAAAATTATATAGGAAAACTATCAACTCCTGCCCTTCTTTTTAAATAGTGCTTGTATTCCATAAAATAAGAGACGCAAAATCCCCCAGAAAGCATAAAGCACAAAAGTAAATATAATGATATAAAAAATAGACGTTATCATCTCCGTAAATGATGCATGATAAGCAATAATTGCATAAAGATGTAGCAAATTAGATACTACGAAACAAACGAGTAAAGTAATTAACTCTGTTTTCTTACGTCGTGCGGTTACAATCGTGTCTTTCATATTGCTTCGGGTGTTTTTGCAGATTGATGGTTCAGATAATCTATTTTATACTCATCAGGGAAATAAAGCGTCCGTTCTTCTTCCAATGCCTGATGCCCCAGCAAACAGAGCATACTTGCATAATATCCTTCTTCCGCTATGTTTTTAGGTTGTTTTTGTGTTATGACGGCTTCAACGAAAGCTTCCAACAACAATGATGTACCATCGCTCTTGGGACGTTCTCCGATAATGAATTCTCCTTTGTTTTCGTTTGCAGTTTCCGGCGCCCAGCTTGTTCCGGCAAAAGGCAGAGAATCAAACACCTTGTTTTCCCAGTCATTCACCATTTGCAGAAAGGCCGGTGCAGGAGCTACACTCTCAAAATAATATTTTCCCTTTTCCGGTTCTACCGTTCCGAGATTACCCATGATCTGTTCTTCCAGTCCATAGAATTTATTGGAAATAACAGAGTCAAATGTCATCTTTACCCCATCATCAAACACATATACACAACTCACATTGTCATACACATCCCTGCCATCTTTTTTCCAATAAGTGATGGCACCGTGTCCCATCACCTTTTCGGGTATCTTACGCAAAGCCCAGCTTCCGATCTGAAGCTGATGGCAAGCGAGTTCCGTCATCAATCCTTTTGAGAACTCCTTGTAAAGACGCCAGTTTATCAGACGTTCCAGATTGGGTGAAGGTACCGAACGTCTCCAATCCCCATTCCGGTTCCAAAAGGTACGGATTGCATTTATTTCGCCAAAGGTACCTGCATGAATCATCTCCATTGCTTTGATGTAACGAGGATCGAACAGACGCTGTTGCCCTGTGAAGAATATTTTTCCCGTGCTACGGTGTTTCTGATACATACGGTAACACTCCTCCATCGTGAAACCTATCGACTTTTCACAAAACACATGCTTTCCTGCGTCAAAAGCATCCAATACGATCTTACAATGCGAACTAAGAGGGGTAGCCACGAGTATAGCATCTATCGACTTATCTTCCAACACTTCTCGATAGTCACCGTACACCTTGGCATTAGGAACGAGCTTCAGTGCTTTTTCAATAGACGGTTTATAAATGTCGCACAATGCTACAATATCGACTTTAGGGTTCTTAGCCAAAAATCCCATTAAAAACCGTCCCCGGGAACCAGGCCCGATAATTGCCAGACGACACTTTTCGTTTGAGGTGTTCATCACCTCCGAAAAAGCAGAAAGCCAAGGGCTTGCTGCAAGAAGAGTGCCAGCCCCGGCTATGCCTAAATTCTTTAGAAAATCCCGCCTGCTAATAGGGGTATGTTTCATGCTTGTGGTATTTAAGATTATAATTGGTTTATTTGAAAATCAGTTATTAAATACAGGTGCTTTTTGTGTTTCGTAAGAAGGAGATCCTCCCTCTACGTAAGGCCAACCTTCTTGGTCCCACTTGATCTGGTCCAACAACAGAATACGTCCGTTCTCTGGAGTTGATCTTAAAAATCCATGATACAGAAGCCAGTCTTGTCCGGCATCATCCCGGATAATCTGCGAACCGTGCCCATTGCCTACAAAATGATCATTCGCACCTATCACCAAAGAATAACCATTTTTTCAACATCGGTTTACCAGTCTTGTCTTTGTACGGACCCCATACTTTCTTAGAACGTCCCACTACGACTTTATATGTACTTTTCACTCCTTGACAACAACTTCCTATGGAGGCAAACATATAATAATAATCACCGTGCTTATGGATATAAACAGCTTCAAAAGCAGTTCCCGCTATTCTCTTTTTTTTCGCTCCCGACATGATCGACAGCCCATCCGCAGTCAGTTCAATAACATATATTCCCCGGAAGCTGCCCCATACCAAATAGTTTCTCCCCTCATACTGCAGGAGACTGGGATCGATCGAGTTCTGTACACCAATCTCATTACTACGAACATCTTACCATGATCCGTAAAAGGTCCCTGCGGAGAGTTGGCCGTAGCTACCCCAATTCCGCACGTTTGTTCTCCTCCCCACACCGACATTGCATAATAAAGCACATATTTACCGTTAATATAATTAATGTCAGGTGCCCAAATTCCAGCTTTAGGTTCAAACCTGGGACGAGTTTTATTCGTGAATGCAGTGTTGCAATACGTCCATTCCACCAAATCTTTCGACTTCATGATCGGAACGTTTCTGGTAGATTCGGTAGCATACACATAAAAGTAACCATCTGCAGCTTTAATCACCGTAGGGTCGGGCATGGCAATATCTACAACCGGATTCTTATAACTCACCGCAGACTTTGTCTGTGCTCTCCCCTGCGAAAGACAAGCACCTATCATGAATACGAAAACGAACAAATTTACATACTTTTTCATCAAATCATTCCTTTTAAAAGCTCCTTTTTTTACCTTATCTTTATAGCTATAAATTAATATTAACTTACAAAATCTTTGGGTAACACTCCAAATTGCTTCTGGAAACACTTGGCAAAATAAGACGGAGAATTAAACCCTACCATATAACAAATCTCATTTACCCGGTTTTCTCCTTCTTTCAATAATTGAGCAGCCTTCTTCAAACGCTCCAGTCGAAGATATTCATTCGGACTCAAATCCAAGACGCCCTTTATCTTCCGATAGAAATTGGAACGGCTCATATTCAGGCTATCCGCCATATCATCCATGCTAAATTCCGGATTACTATAATTCACCTGGATAACCTCATTCAACTTCTTTATAAAATCTTCGTCAGCTTTTGTCAACGCCATCGTATTGGCTGCCACAAAAGGAGACTGTGCAAAAGCCTTGCCCAGTTTCTCTCTATTCTGAATAAGGCTGGAAGCACAAGCCTGCAAATATTCCACAGAGAAAGGTTTCTCCAGATATGCGTCTGCTCCCAATTCCATTCCCTCTATCTTAGACTGGATATTCGTCTTCGCAGTCAACAGTATAACGGGAATATGACTATAATTCAAATCTGACTTTATTCTCTTACATAGTTCAAAACCATCCATCACAGGCATCACAACGTCACTAACCACTAGATTCACATAATTACCATCCAACACTTGTAACGCTTCCTCCCCGTTAGTAGCAGTCAATACAGCATATTCTTTCGATAACTGACGCACTACAAAGGCAAGCATATCCGGATTATCTTCTACAACCAGCACTGTAGGACGGTTATCTTTCTTTTCCGTCTCTCCAACAGGAATTTCATTCATCCTGTCTATTTCAGCTTCCGGTTCCGGTGTTAAGGTTATTGTCATGTCCTGAACAATCGGCAAAATCAAACAGAAGGTATTATTTTCTTCCCCTTCTCCCATAGCTAAAGTCCCTTGATGCAGTTCAGCCAATGAACGGGAAAGAGCTAAGCCGATTCCTGTTCCGGTGGTCACCTTGCCGTCTTCTTTTTCATTGAAACGAACGAAAGGCTTAAATATCTCCTCCTTCATCTCATTGGGAATAATCACTCCATCATTCTCCGTACGAATACAGAATGAATTGTTGTCATCCGTTTCCGGCACTTCCAAAATATGTGTACGTAGCTTTCAGCATACTTCACCCCATTATTCAACAGATTACTGATAATCTTCGTAAACGCCTCCCGGTTCACATGCGCATAGAAATCCTCCTCGGGTACTTGCAAAGTGAACTCCAAGCCTTTTTGTTTGGCAAGGGAAGTGAAACGCACATGAGTCTCTTTCAGTACCTCCGTTACATTGCATTTCGCAAAATTCAAGCGGAATCCCTGACTTTCCGTTTTACGGAAGTCAAGTAACTGGTTAGTCAGATTCAACAACCGTTCCGTATTCTGCTTCATTACATTCAAGTCTTCCCTCGTTTCCGCATCGACCTGTTTCTTCAATATAATGTTTTCCAAAGGACCTTTAATCAATGTTAGCGGTGTACGTATCTCATGGGCCACATTCGTAAAGAAATCAATCTTTGCATGGTAAACTTCACGTTCCTTCTCCTGCTCGAATTTCTCCATCTGTCGTCGATGTTTGCTATTACTGCGTCTCTTGAAATACACAACAATTTGTAAAGAACAACCGATAATCAGCAAAGCATACGCACAATACGCCCATATAGAAAGATAGAAAGGAGGAAGAATATGTACCCCTAATGACACTTCGTCGTCACTCCATACACCGTCGCTATTAGCAACCTTTACCCGGAAGGTATAATCACCGTAACGAAGATTGGAATAAGTAACGATAGGGCTTTCGCCAACCGTCAGCCAATCCGTATCAAAGCCCTCCAAGTTTATACATAATCCGACTCGTTTTCGGAGCCTGAGAAATCCAACGCTGCTACACGGAAAGAAAAAGAATTCTGATTAGACTGGAGCACAAGCTGGTCGGAGAAAGTTATACTCCTTCCCTAACGGAGATCCCGGTTCGCCGGCATACACCTCCTTACCAAACAGAAAGAAATCAGTAATGGCAACAGACGGAATGAACTTATTCTCCGAGAAATTCTTGGGATTAAAAGCGATAAAACCATCGATGCTACCCAGATAGATCGTACCATCTTCAGTTTCAAAGCTTGAACGATAATTAAACTGGTCGCCCAACAAGCCATTAGAGGTGGTATATACTTTCATCACTCCGGTAGTAGGTTGGAAGCAAACCAGACCGTTGTTGGTTGTCAACCACAAAAATCCTTCTTTTGTCCTCCACAATCTGATATACAACATCGTTCGGCAATCCGGCCGACAAATTATAATTGGCAAAGTCTCCGTATCCGGCTGAAAACGACAGAATCCCCCTCCTTGGGTAGTCAGCCAGATTTGCCGGTGAGAGTCTTCAAAGATGCTCAATACCTTGTCATACGGAAGGCTCTTCGGATTATTTTCATCGTGCAAATAGTTCTTCCATTTCTTTTCGCTCACATTGTAGCAATAAGCTCCATTTGCATAAGTTGCCAGCCATAGATTTACCACCGAATCCTCCTTTATGTCATATACAAACCTGCCGTTCAGTTCCGGTATCCGGTCAAAATCATCAGATTGTCTATTGTATCGCAGCAAACCGAATAAAGTACCCAGATAAATATCACCCGTCGTTGTGCGGCAAATAGAGAACACGCTATTGTCTATCAATGAACGGGGAGAGTCTGTTTTCTGATAGGTTTTCACGATAGCTCCCGTACGCGTATCTACTACTTTCACTCCTTTTTGAGAAGGTTCCCACCCAAAGATGGTTATCAATCAAACACAGACCATGCACATTGGTAAAAAAGCACTGCTAGGGGTAAAAAAGGAAAAGTCTTGGTCTTCGGGTTGAAACGGTTCAAACCGCCGTCTTCCGTACCAATCCACAGAATACCCTGATTATCCTGGCAAAACTCACGTACCCGTTTTCCATGCAAACCATTATCTGTTCCTTTGGGATAATATTTTTCAAAATACGTATAAAAACGCGGATAGTAGTTCACACCTCCAAAATAAGATCCAATCCAGATACCACCCTCTCGATCCTTACACAAGGAATAAATAGCATTATCGGACAAAGAATAAGGGTCGTTGATCGAACTGCGCAAATGAACATACTTACCCATTCGAAGATTATAAATATAGAGTCCCGATTCTGCACCAATCCACAATTCATTATCAGAAGCAACCAGCAGTTCACGACAAAAAACAGACTCTCCATTTTCATCTTTAGAAAGTAAATCATGCAGTTTGTTAGAGGTCAGGTTCAGTTCTTTCACTCCTCCCTTTAAAGAGCCTACATATAGACAATTATATGCTCCTTTCACCAGGCCTATCACGACATCATTCTCATAAGTTTTTTGATTGTCTACAGGCGAGACATAAGGATGAAGGGTTTGCAAACGGTCTTTCGAAAAGAAAAGTCCATCACCATAGCAACCAATCCAAAGAGTTCCGCTATTATCGAAAACAAAAGACTGGACATTGGTGGAGATAAAAGGAAAGTTCTTCAATGTGTAATTCCGGAGTGTTCCTTCCTCCAAATCATAACAAAATAATCCCTGTGACTCTACCGCTACCCAGACACATCCCTTATTGTCTCCGGAAATTGCAGTTACGGTATGCTCTATTTTCGTGTTTTCTGCGCTCAATTCAGCAAAATGACGGAAAAAGAATCTTTTTCCGGATTATAGATATAAAGTCCTACATCCGTACCTACCCAGATATCTCCTTTTGAGTCCTCATAAAGAGCTGTGATAAAATTATTACCAATGCTCCGCCGTGTGCGGTCATCATGTTTGAATTTGCGGAATGACAAACCGTCATATCTATTCAAACCATCTTTTGTGCCGAACCACATAAAGCCCTGCTTATCCTGCAAAATCGCATTGACCGTATTTTGAGATAACCCGTTCTGTACACTAAGATTTTTGAAATAATAATGCTCGTCCGCCATTTGCGCATGGCAGCCGATCTGATAGCCGATTAAACAGATTAAAAATATGAGAACTTTCTTCATAAATATACGTATTTTCTATCCTTCCGTTTGAGTTACCAAATGTAGGCAAAATCACAGCGGAAAGATAGTAAATATGTCTCAATGAATGAAAGAATAGTCCTATTTTTCTATCCTGATACGCGCGTCAACTGCTACAACGGCCTTTTCTGTTGCTAAAAGCGGATTTATATCCATTTCTTTGATTTCTGTAGCGAAACGTAGTAAGGTGGACAAACGAACAATAATTTCAGCAAATTTATCTTCGTTGACTCCCTTTTGTCCACGTGTTCCCTGAATGATTTTATAGGCACGCAGCGAATGAATCATTGAGTAAGCTTCTTCGTAGGAAAGCGGAGCCAGACCGGAAGACATATCCTTCAGCACCTCCACAAAAATACCGCCCAGACCGCAGAGTACCACATGTCCGAACTTCTCTTCATATTTGGCACCGATAAACAATTCCGTCCCTTTCAACATCGGCTGCACCATAATTGCTCTTGCATCAGGTATCTGCATCATACGATCGAATTCCAGTGCCAGATGTTGCTCACTTTTAATGTTCAAGAACGACACCACCGACATCTGATTTGTGCACAGGACCAACAACCTTGGCAACTACCGGAAATCCGCACCGACGGGCAAAAGCTACTATCTCCTCTTTATTGTCGGAAACAAATTCATCTACCAACGGAATACCGGCAGCGTGCAACAATGCCTGTACATAATTGGGAGCGATATAACCATCCTCCGGAATAGAATCAATAATACGACGAATCCTCGGAACGTCCACTCCGAACAGTTCTATTTCAGGAACTGCCGGTTTAGGAGCATTGACGATACGTGAAAGGGCAGTACCCAAGGTCACTTCGTCTGCAAAATTCACATGCCCTTTTGCCAGGAAGGCGGAAACCTCTGCTCCGGCTGTATTAATGGAAGGAAGAATGGGAAAAATCGGTTTCTTGCAAGTCTGCATCTTTTCGTGAAGCACATCATACATTTCAAACATAGTAACCAATCCCGGAGTTCCGAAGATAGCCATCATGGCGTCTATATTGTCAAGCTTTTCCTCGCAGTAGTCAATGCAAAGGCGCAGATGTTCCGGTGTTCCGGTAGCCAGAATATCAATAGGATTTCCGACGGCAGCACCGGGAAATAGTTGAGCTTTTAGTTCCTCGGCTACTTCTCCCTCCAGCTTAGGTACATTCAGTCCGCCTTTACTCAACGCATCTGTCAACATCACTCCCGGTCCTCCGGCATGAGTGATAATGGCAAAATTCTTTCCTTTCAATTCGGGTAAAGTAAACACGCAACCCACAGTAGTCAATTCTTCACGAGAGAAGCAACGCACAATGCCTGCTTTACGGAACAACGCCTCTACTGCCGAATCGGAACTGGCGATTGCTCCTGTATGGGAAGATGCCGCCCGGCTTCCGCTCTCCGAACTTCCGGCTTTGATTGCTGCAATCTTACATCCTTTTCTAATCAAAGACGAAGCATGAAATAACAACCTGTCCGGATTCTGAATACTTTCAATATAGAGTAGTTTCAGATGAGAATCTTTTTCGGGATCGAAGTTCTCATCCATAAATTGCAATACATCTTCTACACCGATCTGCTTGGCGTTTCCCACCGACCAGACTGAATTGAACTGCAAACCTTTTGTAACGGCACTTTCGAGAATAAATACCGCCGTAGCACCGGAGCTGGAAATCAAGTCCACCCCCTTTGGGGTTTAAATTAGGAATGGGCTGGCTGAATACACTATGATGCCATGTATTCATCAATCCAATGCAATTAGGACCAATCAGTGAAGCGCCGTATTTATTAACTGTTTCCAAAATACGTTCTTCCAACAGCGCCCCTTCGTGGGTTTCTTCACCAAAACCAGCCGAGAGTATAATAAATGCCCTGGTTTGTTTCTTGCTAGCCAATGTTTCCACCATATCAGGACACATCGAGGCAGGCACAGCCAACACCGCCAGATCTGTGTCCGGCAGATCATTCACGTCCGCAAAGGCGGGAACTCCCTGTACTTCCTTTTCCTTCGGATTCACCGCCCGAAGTTCTCCCTGATAACCTCCGTTTATCAAATTCTTTAATATTGCGCCACCCGGCTTATGCACATTATTCGATGCCCCTACTACGACAATACTTTCAGGACGAAGCAACTGGGTTGTTATCATATCATGCTTTGGTTTTCGTTTAACTTAGGTACAAATATATTCTTTCTTACGAGAAAAAGAGAAAGAAAAAGAGGAGAAATATAGATGTAAATAGATGATAAAAAGAGGAAATGAGCAAGAAATTATATAGATTATACTGACTTATTGAAATGCAAAGCTATAATCTTACAGCACAAAACAAGTATTCTAAATACCCTTTTGTCCTTTCGTTTAAAAGCAAGGAAGCACTTCTCACTGACCAATAAACCGTTTCTTTAAAAGGAACGAAGTCTTCCTTTAAAAGAAATGATTCATGATTCTATCAACAATCATCAATCATTCGAAGAATTCGGCATCTCATTCGACGTGTATAGCCGCACCACTTCGCCGACGCACCACCAATTGGCTTCGGATTTCTTACGACGAGGAAGCAAAAACAGTTCCTTGCCGACCGTTATATCACCGGCGAATGTCCTCACTGCCACTCGGAAGGCGCTTACGGCGACCAATGCGAAAAGTGCGGTACCTCACTCTCCTACAGATCTTATCAACCCGAAAAGCGCCATTAGCGGTAGCAAACCGGTCATGAAAGAGACCAAACACTGGTATCTCCCTCTCGACAAGCACGAAGGCTGGCTGCGCAAATGGATTCTGGAAGATCACAAAGAATGGCGCCCGAACGTGTACGGACAATGCAAAAGCTGGCTCGACATGGGGTTGCAACCACGCGCCGTAAGCCGTGACCTCGACTGGGGTATCCCTGTTCCCGTAGAAGGCGCAGAAGGAAAAGTGCTCTACGTTTGGTTCGACGCACCTATCGGCTACATCTCCAACACGAAAGAACTTCTTCCGGACAGCTGGGAGACATGGTGGAAAGATCCCGAAACCCGTTTGATCCATTTTATCGGAAAAGACAATATCGTGTTCCACTGCATCGTATTCCCTGCTATGCTGAAAGCAGAAGGCAGCTATATCCTGCCGGACAACGTGCCCAGCAACGAATTCCTGAACCTGGAAGGAGACAAAATCTCCACTTCCCGCAACTGGGCTGTATGGTTGCACGAATATCTGGCCGACTTCCCCGGTAAACAGGACGTACTGCGCTACGTGCTGACTGCCAATGCACCGGAAACGAAAGACAACGACTTTACCTGGAAAGACTTCCAGGCCCGTAATAACAACGAACTGGTAGCCGTATACGGCAATTTTGTGAACCGTGCAATGGTGCTGACTCAGAAATACTTCGACGGATGCGTACCCGCACAAGGCGAGCTGACCGACTACGACAAAGAAACGCTGAAAGAATTTGCCGACGTAAAAGCCGAAGTAGAAAAGCTGCTCAATGTATTCAAGTTCCGTGATGCCCAGAAAGAAGCGATGAATTTGGCTCGTATCGGAAACAAATACCTGGCTGATACAGAACCCTGGAAACTGGCGAAGACTGACATGGAACGTGTAGGTACAATCCTGAACATCTCCCTGCAACTGGTTGCCAATCTTGCGATCGCTTTTGACCCGTTCCTGCCGTTCAGCTCGGAAAAACTCCGCAAAATGTTGAACATGGACACTTTCGAATGGTCTGAATTGGGAAAAGACGACCTTCTCCTGTAGGACACCAGCTGAACAAACCGGAATTATTGTTCGAAAAGATAGAAGACGCTACTATTGAAGCACAAGTACAAAAGTTGCTCGATACAAAGAAAGCAAACGAAGAGGCTAGCTATAAGGCTAATCCTATTCGGGCAAACATCGAATTTGACGATTTCACGAAGTTGGATATCCGCGTAGGTACCATTCTTGAATGTCAGAAAGTACCTGGTAGGCAAGCAAGTTTGTTTCATCGCCAATCTGGCCCCACGAAAGCTGAAAGGTATCGTCAGCGAAGGTATGATCCTGAGTGCCGAGAATAATGACGGCAGCCTGGCAGTCATTATGCCGGGACGGGAGGTGAAGCCGGGCAGCGAAGTAAAATAATAAAACTTAAATAGGGAATACATGAAAAGCTATCATTGCGCATAGCCTTTTCATGTATTCTTTGCAAAATAACATGAGCGAGAATCAGTCACTAAAAGAAAAGACAGCCAAAGGACTATTTTGGGGAGGATTCAGCAACGGCATACAGCAGTTGTTAAACCTACTTTTCGGAATATTCCTCGCGCGATTACTCACTCCGTCAGACTATGGAATGGTGGGAATGTTGGCCATCTTCTCCCTCATTGCCAGCTCGATACAAGAAAGTGGTTTCACAGCTGCCCTTGTTAATAAGAAAGAAGTGACGCACAATGATTACAATGCCGTCTTCTGGTTCAACGCGGCCATCAGCTTATGCCCTTGTATCTGCTGTTATTCCTCTGTGCACCGCTTATCGCTGATTTTACGATACTCCCCGAACTGACACCACTGGCACGTTATTCCTTTTTATCGGCTTCTTCATTGCCAGTCTGGGAATATCCCACAGTGCCTATCTCCTGCGTAATCTGATGGTGAAACAGCGGGCACTGTCTTCCGTTATCGGACTCACCGTGTCCGGAATCACCGGAGTCATTCTTGCCTACTTTGGTTTCTCTTATTGGGGAATTGCTACGCAAAGCATCGTTTACGTAACCATCAACACAGCCTGTTACTGGCATTTCACCCGTTGGCAACCGAGCTTGCAATTCAATTTCACCCCGATTAAGGAAATGTTCGGATTCAGCGGGAAGCTATTGGTAACCAATGTATTCAATCACATCAACAACAACCTGTTTTCCGTGATACTGGGTAAGTTCTACACCGAAAAGGAAGTAGGATATTACAACCAGGCCAATAAATGGTGCGGTATGGGACAGCTCTTTATATCCGGCATGATAAACGGAGTGGCGCAACCGGTACTCACCAAAGTGTCCGACGACCTTGAACGGCAAAAACGGGTATTTCGCAAAATGCTGCGTTTCACCGCCTTTGTCTCGTTTCCCGCCATGTTGGGATTGGGAATCGTATCGGAAGAGCTGATTATCATCACCATCACTGACAAGTGGTATTCCAGCATACCCATCATGCAGATTCTGCTCATTCTTA
>VOFI01001837.1_pt1 | contig 17184 bp, 21 predicted proteins | sample 5384131 | NCBI WGS metagenome assembly VOFI01 (sample SAMN12384728, study PRJNA508395) | human gut metagenome | isolation source: healthy gut H | host: Homo sapiens
CACGGAAATGAGATAAAAAGAGTTAATAAATGAGTTAAATCTAGGCGGCTCCTGTTTCTTGCATGAAGAATCCCGGTGTAATCGTGTATCGCGATTGCACCGGGATTCTTTTGACGCAAGGAGGAGCCCTATGGCTATCTGGACAAAAAGAAAAACAGAATTTTCGTAATGCACACCCCTGTGCTATGCCCGAGAAGCAGACGAACCACAACTATCCTCACGCCGATGTGAAAGGATACTTCGATGCCATCTTTGCGTCCGACCATCCCGAATACAAGGGCATGGTTCCTATTGCCACGAAATGCGGCGGCTCTGTCCGCATCATTACCTCTGTTCCAGCCGAGCGTATCGGTGAATGGGTGGAGATGATGCATATATCAGTCCGCCAAGACTATTATTACGGAAAGGCTCAAACTTCCAATGCAGGGACTTGGGACAACGAAAATTCTTTTGCTTACAACGCTATCTATGTAGATATCGATGCCCACGCTTCCGCTCTGACTATTCCCGATTCTACCCTAATCAACGCTCTTTGCTACGCTTTGCCGGATAAGGGGATTCCATCACCGAACATGGTAGAGAGTAGCGGTCGGGGCTATCATTTGATTTGGACGATTGAGCAAGTCTCCGCCGCACTCGGGTGGATGGTAAAATCCGTCTCGGTACGCTTTGCTGCACTCGTTCAAGAATTACTTGATGAACTCCATGCTCAGGGATACTCTGTGGATATGGGGTATTCTAGCAATATTTGTGGATTAACGCGGATTCCCGGCACATATAATGTGGCGGCTAAGGCTTACTCTTCTTTTTCAGAAAATCCACGGAATTCGTATGGATTTGCCCAAGATATACGATACCATCTCTGCCTGCACGCAGAATCGGAAGTTTGCTCATGCTGCTTTCAGCGGCACTGAGATTATCGGGCAACAGCGTGTGGATGCCTTGCTGCGCCTTTCTACCATACGCTCTATTCAAGAGGGATATCGGGATATTTTCAGTTTACACCTTTTCTCTGCTGCACAGATGGCGGGGATGAACACACAAAATGCAATGGATTTATGCAAAGATATTAACTCATCTTTCAATGCGCCCCTGCCTAACTGCAAAATCGAGCAGTACCTATCCACGGCGGCGAAAAAGCAATACAAATTTCGCACGCAGCGTATCATAGATGATTTGGACATCACAGCTGAAGAACTGAGTTCCATTGGCCTCAAACAAAATCCAAATCGGGACAGCAATCGTGCACGCAATGCTCGTAATGCAGAAAAGAAGCGAAACCGCGACCGCACAATTATGCGGTTGCACTTGAGTGGCTTTTCTCCTTCTTCCATTGCAGAAAAGGTTGGACATGCCTACAATACAATCCGAAAGGTCGTTGAAACGTATAAAGACAGTTTCTCCCAATTATTTACTTTTAAAGAACTTCGCTACATCTTTCGGCAACGGATTCGCAAGGTGTTTTCTGCTCTGAAAGCCGATTTTCAAAATATGAAGCACAATATATTATGCTCATATTTGACTTCCTTGGGGATGCAATGTACCTCCATGTCTATCTATGCGTCCACAGACTCATTCTCTAGAAATGCAGATGTTCGCGCTGGTCCCCCAGAGCAGAATTTCATTTCACCATCCACAAAAAGTACACTTTTGCGGATAGATTTGTTGCGGATGTTTTCGTATTCATAAAACTCTAAAAACATTTTGTGAACATATTCACTACATAAAACAACATTTGCGAACAGAAAGGAACGCATCATGGACAGCCGAACCTACTACTATGCCCGTGTGTCCACCAAGGGGCAAAACTTGGACAGGCAGCTTTCTGCATTTCGGTCTCTGGGGGCACAGGAGCGAGAAATCATCACCGATAAGGAAAGCGGCAAGGACTTTCCGTCTGAAGGTCATCGACCTGCCTACGACCATGATGGACTTGCCGGAAGGTCAGGAATGGGTCTTTGAGATGGTCAATAATATTTTGATTGAAGTGCTTGGCACGATTGCGGAACAGGAGCGCATCACCATCAAACAACGGCAGGCGGAAGGGATTGCTGCTGCCCGAGAAAATGGGAGGAAATTCGGCCGCCCCATTTTAGTTCGGCCTGAAAACTGGAACTCAGTTTATAACGCTTGGCAGCGTGGTGACATTACAGCGAAGAAAGCAATGGAATTGACCAACCTGAAGCGGACCAGTTTCTATAAATTGGCCGCAAAGGAGCGCCAAACATTCTGAACTTCAGGCAGTCACAGAATATAACTCAAAAATTTGACTTATAACATAGTTGATGTTATAATTCTAAAAATCAAGTTACATTCTAAACTGGAGGGGATGCTATGCAAGACAATCTATTGGAACCTTTGCTGCATATCCCATGTACTGTTGTTCCCTATGAGAATATTGCACACTTGCCGCTTTACCTGCGTGGCAGCTATGATTTCTACAAAATAAAGACCGAACAGACCACTTTTCTGGCTGCACAGCCTATCGAGAATATCCCCCTGCCCACCCTGCGAAAGCACTGGGCCGCGCTGACGAAACAGAGCGGTCTGACCTGTGCGTTTTACTTTGACACCTTGCAGTCTTATAAAAAAGAAAAGCTGGTGGAGGGCGGTATCCCATTCATATTAGGCACAACAGAGGTATTTCTTCCATTTTTGGGCGTAGCTCTATCCGCACAGGCACGGGAGCTGCCGGAAAAAAAGTCAGAATGCTCCATGCTGACACAGAAGTTTTTATTGACCGCTATCTATCAGCAAGTCCGCAGTGCCAGTGCCGCTCAGATAGCCGACCTGCTGGGCGTCAGCCGGATGTCCGGAACGCGATGTATGGATGAAATCGAGGTCTTATTCCCAGCCCTCATCCAAAAGAACGGGCGGCGGCGCGTATTTGCTTGGGATGGTGGATGGAAGGCGTATTGGACGCTGATAAGACCTAGCCTGCGGAATCCCGTTGTTCGGGAATACCGCTTGGATGAGCCTCTGAACTTGTCTTTGCCTCTCAGCGGCATCAGCGCAGTCTGCTGTTATTCCATGCTGGACGAAGGGCATACCCGTGTCTATGGAACGACAAAAGAGATGGCGGCAGACAGGAAGCTATCCACGCAGCCACAGGTCCCCTCCGATGAGATTCCCGCAGCCATCGTCCAAGTCCTGGGCTATGAATTGCCCTTCCAGAATTACCATGCGGTCGACCCTTTGACTGCCATCCTATCCCTCACACCGGAGGAACAAAAAAGACCCCCGGGTAGGGGAGCCATTCAAGAGATAGAGGAGAACTACTTGCCATGAAAGGGATTTCTGTATTTCGCGATTACTTTCAGGACTTCCAAGACCAATATGTCCTGATCGGCGGTGCCGCCTGCGACCTGATTTTTGAAGCGCAGGACACTGCCTTCCGTGCCACTAAAGACTTGGACATCGTCCTTCTGGTGGAAGCTCTGACCCCGGACTTTGGCCGCAAATTCTGGGATTTCATCAAAGCCGGCGGATATGAACACCGAGCAAAAAGCAGCGGCACCCCGCAGTTTTACCGCTTTGACCGTCCGACCCAGCCGGAATTTCCCTATATGCTGGAGTTGTTTTCCCGAAAGGGCGATATTTTTGAGAATGAATCGGTAGGCCCGTGCGTCCCGATTCCCTTGGGTGATGAGGTCTCCAGTCTGTCCGCTATCCTGCTGAACGAAGATTATTACGCTCTGCTGCTCCAAGGTCGAACGGAAATCGACGGTGTTTCTATCCTCTCGCCCCAGTATTTGATTCCCTTCAAGGCAAAGGCGTGGCTCGACCTGAGCACCCGGAAACAGCGGGGCGAGCAGGTGGATGAAAAAGACATCCGCAAGCACAAAAACGACATCGCCCGTCTGACCACGCTGCTGACCGGAGAGGAACGCTGTCCGCTCCCGCCTGCCATTCAGCGGGAGATGCAGGCATTTCTCGCACACTTGGAGGAATCCCCCGTTGATGTCAAAAACCTGCATTTGCGGGGCGTACATAATGAAGATATCCTTCAGGTGTTACGCAGTGTGTACCTGTCTGAAATCTAATCATTGGAAAATTCAAACCGCAGCTGCTGGCAAATGTCAGTAGCTGCGGTTAGGATTATCAAAAGCAACGATTATTTTTGAGTGACATCCTCAAGCGGTACTAACAGAAAGGCCACACAGCTGACTACAATGTCGGCTGTGTGGCCTTTTTCAAAGAACTTGAAGAAACCATACGCATCAATAAAGGAAACGGTTTTATGCGTCAGGTTCAAAAGGAATCGAATATGCTCCGAAGTATAGCTAAAAGCAAACTGCTTCCAGAGCTTTCCGAACTCAGAAGCACTGTGAACAAGAAGTCCGCAGAAGCGGTTATTATGGAATACCCTGATTTATCTGACATTATTGAGCATTTCGAAGATATTGAAAAGGAGGCTGCGGCGTGGATAAAGTGATAAAAACATTATTCGGTGAAGACATTCTCACGCCTGTCCAAGTAGAAACACCCCGCAGATGGCTTTATAAGCCTCTCTGCGGGGTGTTGTTTGTTAGTGCGTATTATTCTTATCAGATTCGTCCAAGAAAGCACTCAGCGCTCGTTCTATGGCAACGGTAAGGGTCTGCCCCTTTTCGTCTGCGTAGGCACGAATGCGTTCCATCGTCTTTTTGTCGAGATACAGGCTGACCTTCTCGCCATCTTTCTTCGGTCTTGGCATCACAAGTCCTCCGGCTGGAAAGTGGGATGTTCCAGCATCTTGCCCGTATTCAAGTCAACGAACTGGTCGAGCTTGATGTGAGAATCAAACTCTTCGCCGTATTCTCCGGCTCTGGTCTGTGTGTCGAACTTGAACGAAATGTTGTAAAGACCGCCGTCTTTCTTCTTGCGAATAAGGTCATTATCCAAGAAGAATTGGAGTTCGATGAACGCAATTTCATCTTCCGATAAACCGTATTTTTCGTACAACTTTTTTTGTCATCCCATGATTCTTCAAAATTCTGCATGGGGACAAAAACAAATGTACTTCTTGAAATATGAATTGACGAGAGCGCCAGTAGTATCAGAAAGCGGGCAAATTTTGTTCTAAGATATCCAAAGACATTCTTTGCTTCTTTGAATGTTTTGATTGGCCCTAAAAGAATATAGGAATGGGTGCACACTTCGCCCGCTTTCAAAATGGTCATGGATGATGTGAGCACACGATAGCTCCCGTCTTTTGATGGTTCTCCTGCATGTTCTGCACTTGTTTGACTCACAAGCACCTTGAATGCATCGAAGTAAGGATTATCTTCCTTGATAAGGGACTTTTCGATATAACTGACACCCTTGCTGGATATGAGTTTTACGTTTTCTCCCGGAGTTGGAGAATCGCTGCCTCTAACCGATGTAGGCAAGCCAAATGGGCTGATTGGACTTACCATAGAGGACACGGATGCTTCTTTCTGTTCGGCAATCTTGTGAAGAATACTAACCGCTTTATTATAACGCACTAAGACCGGAAATTCATTAAGTGGCCTATTCAGAGTGTCTCTCTCACCGTTAAACACATTTGAGAACTCACAAACACCGCTATGGTGATGGTCATAAAGAAAATAGCAGACTCCACCACTGATACTGATTTGTGGAAAGCAGTCTTTTGCATTTACGAAGTCAACCATTTTGGAAATTTCTTTGGTCTGCATCATCTCTTCACGGAAACCGTCCAACCCCATGCCGCCAGCAAACCATCTGGATGGTGTAATCATCGAAAGATATGTGGGTTGCATTTTCATTGCCTGTTGTATAAAGAGGTTGTATATTGGCTTTGCTTGACGGCTTGAATCGCTGGTCGATTGTTGATAGGGCGGATTTCCAACTATTGCATCTATTCTCATTTTCCCGTCCCCCATCTTCCAGTAGTTCTCCCGAAGGACCTTGTCCACAAACTGCTGCGGCTTATTTTGCATGGTGTTGATAAGGTCTTCAAAGTAATGAGCATTGATTTTCCCGCCAGAGTAACCCAGCAGCGTACGCTGCGTGATGGCCTTTGCCATTGGCGTCTTGCAGATAACAAAAATGTTATCACTCACGACCTGACGCCAGATTTCACGCTGCTTTTCCAGTGTCAGCTTTTCCGGCGCTACCGTTTTACATTTCTCACGGAACACGCTGTAAGTGACATACAGCGGGTACAGACCAGTCTTGGAGTTGATTTCGAGGATATGGGTATCCTGCTTATCAAAAATATCGGCAGTGACCTTTCCACGGTCTACGAACCGAGGTTCGTCCAGCATCTCCTTGTGTTCCTCGTCCCAGAAGTCCCAACCGCCTATGCAGTCAGACAGGTGCATATTGACTACGCGCCACGGCGTCAGCACAGTTTCCTTATCTGGGTTTTTGAAGGTACTGAACAGGCTGGCGATTTTCTTTACACGCTCTGTGGGGGCGAGAGTATCCGCTTCTCTGGCTACATTACGGATATGTCTGCCTGCTGCAATGAAAACCTCTTCGTCGTAGTATTTCTGGAACTCACGGAACTTCTCCTTGGTCACACCGTTTGGCATAAACTCGTCCCAAGAAGACTGGTCCACCATGTCCACAAACTTGTCCAGCGTGATTTCTTCATCATACGGTATATCCGCGCCGTAGATGAGCAGCGGCATACGGATGGAAATGCCACGCAGGATGGAAATTGCGTCATTCCGCAATTTCTTCATCTTTTTCAACTCTTCCAGCCGCGCCGTTTCTTCGGCAGAAAGTTCCGCCTTCTTCTTTTTCTTGAGCCGTTCGGTTTCTTCGTACTCTTCGTTTGTCAGACCTTGGTTATTGACTGTGATATCTTTCGCCTTCGGCGCGGCTTTGGATGCCCCTATGATACCCTTCAGGTCATCAAACTTTTTGATATCCACATCTTGCAGCTTGAACAGTTCGTCATTATACAGGTTTGTATCATCAAAGCCGTTACGAACGACTTTTTTCTGCATATGCCTTTTTCAACTGTTGGAGCAGCTTTGTCGCGCTGTATTCCTGCATTTGAGAGCCGGAAACAGCAATGACGGGGCAGTAATTCAGGAATTTACCCATGATTTGCTTATCGCCAATTTTCGTCTTGCCCGCTTTAGAGGACACGGAAACCGCCCGAGAAACCATCTTCAACGTGCGGTCCGGGGCAAAATCAAACACATAAGCAGTGTTTTTAATTTTTCCGTCCTCATTACAGGGAGACTGTACACGGAAAATAGTCTGGAGATAGTTGGCCGCAGAGGTAGAGAACGAACCAGCCAGCATGAACACAGCAGTCCATTCCTTGACCGTTACACCCGTTGTGAGTTTGCCGCAAGACAGAGTGATGGTGTAGTTATCTCCCGCACTCTTAATTGCTTTGCGAACCTTAGAGAGGGCTTCTTCGGCCTTCTCCTCTTCGTCACCAGAGCCCGCCACATTTACGATGTCAAACATCCCGTTGCCAAAGACAGGGTGCTTCAACATTAGTTTTTTTAGCGCACGAGCTTCTTTTACGCCGGGAACCATCCACAGCGAGTGCTTGAACAGAGCTCGATATTCTTCGGTCGAATAGGGATAGCAACTATCATCGGATTTGGTTACCATCAGGTTCAGGAAAGACCAGACATCCGCCTCGTGGACAAAATCGCCAGTTTCTGTACCCACAGGCATATCAGCGTAGTCCACCTTGAAGTCACCTGTCCATGTGCGGAAAAACTCGTGGAAGTTGAACGCTTTATCTTCAAAAGTAATATAGTTGCTGTTGTGCAGAATATCTCCAAGGGAATATGTATAGATACGCAATTCCGGGAGTTCCTCATAGGGATTAGAGTCACCAAAGTGCAGCTTATCCCATTCAGACTTGTTTTCCTGCTCCATGATATAGTCCCATGTATAAATGGAGCTTTCATCATAGTCGTCCAGAATATTGAACGGCGTACCGGAAAGAGCAAGGAATTTTGTCTTTCCATTGCCCTCCTTGACAACGGCTTTCACAGTATCCTCGCCCAATGCAGTTGTGGTGCCTTCGTGTGCCTCGTCTACGATTACGCAGTCCCATATGGTATCAAAGATAATGTCATTCTTCTCAAATTTACCACCGACCTGAGAGGAGCCTCGAAGGTCCTGAACGGATGCAAAATAGACAAACTTCTTGCCTGAGGAAAGGAGAGTTTCTAAGGTCTCTCCATTTGCCTTAGAGCCGTAAATGTAATCATCACAACCGTAGAAAATCTTGGTGAAGTCCTCGTACCAGCCAGCATTTACGACAGGGCGATGCGTCAGAATAATCGTCTTTTCAAACTTGCACTGCTTTACAATCTCCAACGACACGAAGGTTTTGCCGTAGCGCATCTTAGCGTTAATGAGGAAACGGTCAGCCTTTTTGAAATGATTGACCACTTTGGTAATGCAATCTGCCTGCTCAGGGCGAAAGATGATTGGGGCCTGCTTAACGATGTCTGTGTTGCTCAGGTTTGAAAAATTCTGCTTGACGGCTGCGATGGCTTTCTTTGCGGTCTCAACATCGATTTCAAACCACTCTTTTCCGGTGGATTCACCAATTTGGACTTTCTCAATTCCTGAGTTACGCAGAACTGTATGGACATCGTGGTCACGGAATGCTTTGAGTAGCAGGCCGCCGCTATCCTTGTCAGGTACAGCCCGTACTGCGACTTCTGTATGAAGCAATTTTGGAGTCAAGCCAGCCGTATTCGTATAAGAACGAATTCGAGTCAAAGCCGCTTGATTCAGTTCTTTACAATTCGGCGGCAATGCGTCAATCGGGGTATCAGTATGCAGCGTTGCATCACCAATCTTGACCAGCCCACGATGAGCTTCATCATCAACAGTAAACACATAAATGACTTTGTGTTCAAACGCTTTTTTGAACGCTGTGTTCATCAGGACTTCCCTCCATTCAAAAGTGACCGAAATTCAAGGCTCTCATTGGAGCGCCAATCAAAAATCCGACACGGTTTTGCGGTAGTCTTTTTATCATTTTCCGAATCAAATAATGTGAATTGCATAAACGATGTTTCTTCCTCGGCGTAAGGCGGAAGTGATGTGAACGCATCCATCTGCCATACATTCCATGCAATCACATTTGCTATCTTCTTCGCTTGTGGCACAGTGGCCTTTTCTTTGAACCTACGATGATAATTCTCTAAAAATGTGTATAGCAGGTTCTCCCTTGCCAACAGGAGGCTATCACCTTGAAATTCGTAGGCATACACACTCTGAAAGGCTCGGAGAGCCCATTTCATCCATTCATCTGCTGTGTCTGTATTCTCGTCTACAATGCGTAGCTTTCGGTCCAACAGGCCAATACGGCGCTCAATGGGGATTGGCTTTCCTGTAACCGTATCATATCGACTGACAAGGTATGGTGCCTCGCCGCAGCTTACTTCCATACGCCGAGCGTCAACATAAGTGCGCCATGTTTTCCCATCTGGAAATCGGACCGGTGTGTGGTTTATCGTCCACGCCTTGTCCCTACTTCGATTGAACGCCCCTTTGTAGCCGAACCATGCTTCATCCACGAGGTTATTTTGCTCGTTGCAAACCCAAGATGGGGTAAAGACCTCTGCCTTATCTCTTGTACGCTTGGTTTGCTCTATCAACGCCTTTGAGACTCTGGGCTGGATAATGAATGTGTTTTGCCCCGTTATCAAGTCCGGTGTGATTTCATCGGCCTGCCCATACTCTTCACCGTACTTGCGGTAGTTATCCGTTGCCCACTTGATACGCTTACCCGTAGTCTTGTCTTGAAGCAAAATATCAAGCAACTCCGGGGAGATATCATAGATATTCTGTTCGATGATGTCAATTGCCATAGGCTCCGGTCCTTTCGGTATGTCTCTCTTTTCCTATATTATACGACCACGCTCATGAATCATCAAGATAATTCTTGATAATATTTGCGCTGCCCCTCAAATGGGTATAAAAAAGAACCTTCAAAAGGTTCAAACAAGGATTTAGTCTCAAGATAAAGTGTTCAACAAATTTCTGCATCTCGATAGACTATATATGAACAACTGTCATTTCTGTGCTATTGGCAGAACGCAACCAGATGTGTCGCTCAATAAATAGCTTTTGAGAGAATGATTCTCTGCCGACGCTCACCATGATAAGGAAAAATAGGGTACAGCGCAGCAAAATCGCTGTACCCTATTTTCTTCCAGTTGACTCTCGAAGAAAGGGGCATCTCCAACAAATTTACTGTACCCTACTTTAACAAGTTAAACGGTAAAATTTGCGGTGGAAATAGAGGCACCCGCAGCAATTTTACTGTACCCTATTCTGAGAAAAACTCCTTCATCACAGCATCCAGCCGCTTCTTCAGATTCTCCAGCGGAAGCTCCAGACGGTCCGCTGCCCGCTGCAGATAATCCTCATCCAAGAGCGGGCCGCAGCGGTTGACCGTCTCGGCCAACGCATAGACAGCACCTTTGAGATAGCTCTCCTCAAGCTGCTCACAGCACGCTCCGTTATATTGTGTCCGGTAAATCGCCATCGTTATGCGGTGCTTGATTTTATCATCAATTCGTTCTGTGGCAGCGGTACCGTCAATATCATCCCGCCAGTAATACCGAATCAGCCGCTCCGCATCTGCCTGCGGAAGCTCCGGGAGCAGCGCACGCAAATACCTTACAGGTGCCTGCTTGGTCAAGCCCCTTAACTTTACAGACCCTGACCGCGCCCCTTGCCTGCCCCTCCTGCCAGAACGACTCCTGTGACCACCGAAGCTGAAGCTCCTGAACTTGCTTTGCCATCCGAGACCGCATAGTGTCCCCCCTCCTTTACGCAAACTCTTCCTTTCATATTGCTTATGCACAGGGTTGATGCATCACTTTTCTTCGGGATGCTCCATCTCTTTCAGCTTGGCATCCAGTCTCTCCCTCAGTTCTCCCAGAGAGAGGTTTAGCGAATCCGCCTCATTCTGGAGACAGCTATCGTTAAGGGAGATCCCATAGTTCTTGATGACCTCTGCCAGCGCTTTTACGGCGCCATTGATATAGCCTTCATCAAAGGACTTGCAGTATTCTTCCCCGTACCACACGCGGTTGATCTCCCTGTCCGTGCGGCGGTCGATTTCATAGTCGATTTTCGCCACAGCATTTGCACTGCTTTCTTCCTTCCAGTAATACCGGGCGAGCCGTTCCGCGTTCACCTGCGGAAGCTCCGGGAGCAGAGCCCGCAAATGCTGCAAAGCATCCGCAAAGTCCAGCCCCATAGCCTTACAGGTCCTGATCGCACCTCTGGCTTGTCCCTCCTGCCAGTATAGTTCTCGGGCCCACTGAAGCTGAAGCTCCCTCATTTGGTCCATTGTCCAAAGCAACATGATGTACTCTCCCTTCATCATTCGTCCAGCAGCGGGTGTTCTTTGAATTCCAGCATTCCGGCCTTGTAGCCTGTGACCTTCTTTTCCAAGTAAGCTTGATTGGCCTCAGAAAAGAATGGGTGCTTATCCGGTATGTCCTGTTCTTCTGCAAAGAGTTCCTTATAGACCTTCGCAGAGCCATCTTCCATCACTTGTGAATCCACGATTTCCATACCATCATCAAGATTGAGAAATGGGGACATCATCTTCTCTGTCCCTTTCCTGAATATATTCCACCCGTCCATCCCAGAATTCTTTTACGATGCGGTCGCTTTTGACAGGCCGCCTCAAATTCGGAAGTAGTCATATCAAATACCGTCTTCTGGTGCTCTTGTTCTGCCAAATTGTCTGCCGGCTTTGCGGGTGCTGTCATGCGGTATCCCTTCTTTTCTCTTTTGCTTCTTCTTTTGCTTTATACCACAATACCGCATCCGTGTCAAAACACGAATGCAAAACACAAAATTTGACGGCAGTTTTGATTTGGGGTATAATATCTTTGTAAAATGAAGTTATATCTCACATTCTATGATAGGCAGAGTACTTTGACAAAGTCCCCTGCCAAACCGACAAAGGCCATTGACGCAGTTCTCACTGTGCCAATGGCCTTTTTGCACCTTGAACTACGACAAAGCCGTGGTTCGACGACCCCGTTGCGGGTTATTTTTCAAGCAAGGCTTGGAAAATAACCCGGCAACTACGAAGAAGGTACGACAATCATCATTACACGGAGGAGTTTAACGACAACAACTGAGACGAGCACATGCTGACACCCATTCCTTTATTCCGCCGGATGACAACGGCAGCGTAGACGCTGAAATTGTTAATCATACTGAACAAGTCACATTTTGACTGGGATACTACTTTCAAAAAGCGGGGTGATTCACTTATGGCAAATCTGAAGAATCGTCTGATGGGGCATTTATACGAGATGTATCGCCAAGGGAAAGGCATGAAACGCAAGGATGACCCGGAAAATCGATATATCCATAGTCACAGCACCATGCAGGTGTATTGCCGGGAGGTCGAGCGGTTTACCCGCTGGCTGCGGACACAGGGCGTGAAAAGCCGCTGCTCCGATCAGGAAGCAGCGGCTCATGTACAAGAATATTTAGATACGCTCGTCGAGGATGGCAAGAGCGAAAACAGTGTCCATGTTGCGGCAGCGGCGCTCGCTAAAGTACTTCACCATGTCGGTGTCCGAATGAGCGATTTGGAGAAGCCGCGCCGCACTGCGGCACCTCACAAGGGTCGACAAGAAGCCCCATCCTTGGCTGGACGCAAAGATGCTCAAATGGACAGTGAGGAGCATGAGCGCTTGGTCCGCTTTGCCTTGGCGGTAGGTATCCGCCGCAGTGAATACCGGAACCTGCGGGTAAGAAACCTTTGCGTGCTGGACGGATATACCTATGTCGAAGTCGAGCGCGGAAAAGGCGGCAAGCGTCAGCTCCAACGAATCGACCCGGCAGATGCGGAATTTGTTTCGGAATTTTTCCATGGCTCCGACCCATCCGCATTTATTTTTTCAAGAAGCGAGCTGAACAACAAAATCAACCTGCATGCACTGCGCCGGGAGCACGCTCAAGCTATGTACCGGAGCTATGTCCAGCGGATGGAAACTGACCCGAATTATCGGGCACAGCTTCTGTACGAAGTCCGCGAAGCTTTTCTGCGGGCGGGAGAGGACTGGCGTACCAATCGGGATATGCGGAGAATCCATACTCCGTATTTCTGCCGCTCCGGGGTGCGAAGCAGCATGGAAGCGAACGGGCGTGCAATACGGTATGACCGCTTGGCACTGATGGCTGTGAGCGTGTTCCACCTCGCACACTGGAGGGCGGATGTGACGGTCAAAAACTATATGCAGTGAGAGGGGTGACAAAAGCCGTCTCTTGATAAAACATGCCCCGGTTATTATAATGTCGGTAACGAATTTCATCTGGACTTATATGGCGAGCATATACGGGTGGCACATTGACTGCGCCGGCATTGAACCAGCCCCTCTCGTTGAATCATCCTGTGTCGCTTTTTGGAAGCGAAAATATAGTGGAGGTAAGAGCAATATGGTATTCCGAGTTACCGTATATACGGAGGGCGATGGCAGCATCACACTCTCCATGGATGATATGGACCTTGCCGTCAATGCCCCCTCGAAAGAAGCGGCCATCAAAGCGCTGTGCCGGGATATGATGGAGTATGCGGAGGAATACCGCAAAGAGTTTGCCGCGTATTCCGCAGCGCCTAACAGGGCCGCACACGCCCCTCTTGTGGAAGAAATCCTGGCCGCAACGCCGCAGGAACTGCGCGATGCCCTCGTGTTCCACCCGGAGCAGATGCGTCCAAAATACCCGCACAAGACCGTCACGGAGCGTCTGGAGGAATACTACCATACGCCCGTAGATCAAATAAACCCCACAAAAAAGAAGATGAGATCGACTGGGGCAAACCGCAGGGAAATGAGATTTGGTAACGCATTCGAGTCAGGGCTTCACTTTGCCAGCGTCTCATACGCGATACGGTTTTTTCTCCATGAGCTGCTCGGAAATCTTCCTCGCATCATCGTCGTCTGCCTGACAGGGTTCCATCTGGAGAACCAAGCGAATAAATTCTTCCCGGTCTTTGACAATGGTATAGGGCGCATATTCGCCGTATGCGGCAGGGCGGCTGATGGTAACGAGCTGTAAGTGTTCTAAGGAAGTTGCCGCCTGCAAATCGTGCTTCAGCTCGACAAGTTCGGGACCATGCTCTACGGGCATGGCATAGCACCCGTGTCGATAGAAGTCTTTCGCAACCAGATAAGGCATATCAATGTTCCTCTTTCGGATGTGCTTTATACTTTATAGGCTTCCAGAATATTGGATGGGCCTTCCCGCCACATTCCTGTCTCCAAGTCATAGATGGCATCGTAGACTGGTGATTTTATCAGCTTTACTAATGCATTGATTCCTGAAATTTCCTGCTCCGCGGCAAGCATTTGTGCCGCCATGGTAAGGACTCTGCCAGCCGTAAATTTTTTTGAGGATGCTCTCATGGGAGCATCCTTTTTTTGAAATTTTAAGGCATGGATGGCTTGCTCTGTCCTGAAGCAATATTGTTCTGACAGCTGTTCCGGGAAAATATGAGAAAGGGCGGGATTTATGGCATCTTCACTTTCTGGCGTCCCATAGGATTCTGCCAGATAGGCTGTCAGAATCATGCTTGTATGGTCATCAGGACGCTTTCCGATTATCACATCATAATTGGAATATCTGCCGAGAATATCCTGCGTCATTTGTTTGCTATAGACATTGCCTTTGAAATTTACCGCAGCAAATTGAAGCCGCTCTGCCGTTGTAGACTCGAACCGGAATACCCTCAGGGGAACGTTCTCGTCCAATTCGAATGTCGAAACAACACCACGGTCATAAACAGCCTCTCTTCATTTGCAGTAAAAACGCACAATAATTTTATCCCACAGGTACAACTAAAATTGCAAGGTTTTTGTCAAATAAGTTTTCTTGTCACTCTGTGCTGCAATATACTTTTCCCGCACGATTTTCTTATTGGGGATATCAATCTGCATAACCGAGAGATTGCCGATGTCCAAAGGGAGCCTGTCAATCATACTCTCAAAGATTTCACGGTTTGGAACCACAAGCGTATACTTTGTTTCATTCCGAATAAGAGGATTGCTCAGCACCATATTTTTCAGAAAATTTGCGTATGCGTAGGCAGGTGCCACTGTTCCATCTTTCCCCAACACAGGCCGCTTATAGATGCAGAGATTAAAATCAAACGCCCAATATTCGATTGGGGCGTCTTTGACCTCAAACCAATAGTCAGGCAGCCAGTTTGTTTTTTGAAAATTCGCAAGGTTCACAGGTTCTTCAATAACCCAGTCCTTTTCCGCACAGCCTTCTCTAATAAGTTCGACCAGATATCCCAAGCTGGCGGTGTTGTCATTTATCTGCTCAAGACTACCGTCCGGCTCCGGGTATGCGGTCTGATGCTCACTGGTTCCCATAAGCCATTCGTAGGTCGTGTGCGTAGCAGTTGCTATACGCTGCAGCAAGTCCTCAGAAGCATGTTTACTTCCGCGTTCTACCATAGCCAAATGGTTTGCACTAACGCCAACCGCCTGTGCAAGCTGTTTTTGCGTCAATGTGAGCCCTACTCGCGCAAGACGAATGCGGCTTCCTACTGTAGTTTCGCCTTTCTGCATATTGTTTCCCTCCTTGCATAAAAAATAGCTTGACATTCTGTCCTCGCATGACTATAATTAGCTATAGTAGATATAGTTAATAGATATTTTTGCTATATCCCTAAGATGAAAGCTATCATATCTATTTTACATTTTTTGCGGAAGAAATCAAGTTGAAGATTGGAGAGTGATTCGTATGCAACTGATGAGCCGAGCAGAAGCAGCCCAGTATTTGGGGATTTCGACCCGAACTTTGGATAGACGTGCCGCTCAAGGAAAAATCCGATACATTTCATCCTGCAGAGGAGGAAGAATTCACTATCGAGATTCAGATCTAGAGCGATACATCAAAGAAAATACTCACAAAGGGAGAAGATTATAGTATGAAATATAGTCGCTGCACTATTCGCGGGCATAATTACTATAAAGTGCAGATTACGAAACCGGATGGCAAGCGTAAAATTTTGTACGGGAAATCCATAGCCGAGCTGCGCGAAAAAGAGGTAGCATTCCGGGAAGAAATGAAGAAACTGCCTGGAAAAAACACATACACTGTTGCACAGTACGCAGCGCTGCAATTGGAGCTATTTCAGCCCCACATCCAACGAGGTACATATATTGGATATGAGGAAAAAATCCGTTTGTACATCGCCGCACCGCCTCTAGGGGACAAACTAATCGATGCCGTTGTGCCGGACGATATTAGCAAGGCTTTGGCGAGAGTTGCTCCGTTATCTGAATCCACTTACCGCGGAGTTGTTATGCTTCTTCGCCGCATTTTTGGTACGGCCAGGCGTAATCACTTAATCAGCGACGACCCTACCGATGGCATCTCCAGTAAAGGCGGTAGGCCGGCAACCGAAAAAACGGCTCTAACCAACGAGGAGGTCGGTATACTCCTTGATTCCGTAAAAGGCCTTCGAATTGAGACATTTATCCTGCTCGGCCTCTATGCGGGACTGAGGAGAGAAGAAATCCTTGGGCTGCAGTGGGACTGTGTGTTTTTAGATGGTGAGCATCCATATATTCAAATCCGGCGGGCGTGGCGGATTGCGAATAATCGTCCGATTGTGTCCGAGGAACTCAAAACCCCCGCTGCTAGGCGCGACATTCCAATTCCGCCGATACTAGCAGACCATCTGCGTGCTAAAAAAGTCACTACAACTAGTGATCATGTCATCGCAAACCGCGAGGGAGCTCCTCTTTCGGGCTCACAGTGGCGAAATTTGTGGAAGCAGGTTTCCGTACGCTGTACAGCGGAGCGCACATATTCCCGATATATCGATGGTAAAAAAATTACCCATGTCGTGTCCCCCAAGTTGGGGGAACATGCCCTACATAATCCTGATGTGATGTATACTATGGATTTCAAGGTAACTCCCCATCAGCTTCGCCGTACTTACATTTCCAATCTAATTTATGCCGGGCTCGACCCCAAGACTGTACAATTTCTCGCTGGACACGAGAATTCTAAAATTACTATGGATATCTACGCAAAGATTAAATATAACCGTCCCGAGGATATTGCTCCTCAAATCAACGGTGCCTTTGGAGTCATTCAGGATTGAAAATGTATGAGTTAATCGCTGAGTTAATTTTTTTGAGAAATCAGCAACCTGCTGATACACAAGGGATTCCTCCCATTTGGCAAAAACTAGTACGGTCT
>VOFI01003213.1_pt1 | contig 17184 bp, 21 predicted proteins | sample 5384131 | NCBI WGS metagenome assembly VOFI01 (sample SAMN12384728, study PRJNA508395) | human gut metagenome | isolation source: healthy gut H | host: Homo sapiens
TGAAAATGAAATGCTGCTTGCTGCACTCATAGACAGGGTCACCTTCCGATCCTTTGTTCTGAACATGAACTGCAGCTCGTCTTACCGCATCGACTCAACCTTGAATCACGATTAGTGGCTCAAAATTTTTTTATCACAACTGGCTCACTTTTTTATTAGCGAGGTGGCTCAGTTTTTTATTGACAAAGGCAGAATAAATCATCAGAATCGGAGAAAAAGCAGGCGTTTTCTTGCTTTGAACAGTCCGAAAACTTGTCAGGAGGGATTTCAAATGCCGAGAAGAGGCAGCAACATTTACAAGAGAAAAAGACGGTCGGTTTGAGGGACGTGTCCCGATTGGTCATAAGGAAGATGGATCGCTGAAATACAAATTTGTATATGCCAGAACGCTTTCTGAGGTAAAGGAAAAAATGGCACAATTTCAAGCTGTTTTGCAGAGCCAGCCAGTTTCTGCTTTGAAATTGACCGTGGCAGAGGCATCTCGTCAATGGCTTTCCGCAGCAAAATTGCGTGTGAAACCGTCCAGTTATGCGCACTATGAAAACATCATTCGCAATCATATTCTTCCAGATCTCGGAACAAAGTATCTCACAGATATGACAACACATCAGCTGAATGATTTTGTCTATGAGAAACTGCAAAGCGGTCGATTATGCGGAACTGGCGGACTTTCCGCTCGGTTTGTACAGGATATTATACGGGTTTATCACAGCATAGAACAGTATGCAGTGCAGGAGTATCACATTCATGGAACACATTTCACTATGCCGAAAGCAGAGAAAAATCAACTGGACGTGTTGTCTTCTGAGGAGCGAAAGAAGTTGGAACAGTATCTTCTTCAGACAGGGCTGACCATTGATCTGGCGATTCTGCTGTGCTTGTTCACTGGTTTGCGTGTAGGTGAATTATGCGGCTTACAATGGAGTGATATTGACTTTGAAAACGGAACACTATCCGTGAAGCGAACGGTGCAGAGAGTCTATCGAAACGGCAGTTCCGAGGTACTGATTGGCTCTCCCAAAAGCAGAACTTCTGTGCGGACAATTCCGGTTCCGTCCTTCTTATTGACATTGCTGGGAAAGAAAAAGCGGCAGGATTTTTTTGTACTTGATTACTGGGAAAAAGCAAACCGGCAGAACCGAGAACCATGCAGTATCGGTTTCAGAAAATCCTGAAACTCTGTGGTATCCGGAAGGTTCCATTTCATCTGCTTCGACACACTTATGCTACAGATTGTATTGCCCATGGGTTTGATGCAAAGACGCTGAGTGAATTGCTAGGACACGCTGATGCCAGTATTACTTTGAATCGATATGTGCATTCTTCTATGCAGATGAAGCAGGAATATGTAAAGCGATTGCAATTGACGGGCTAATGTTTCGCCGTCAAAAAATCGTATGAGAAATGCAAAAAACATTGGAAACAGCGTGGCTTTTTAGGCTTGAATGGTCAATGGGCGGATTTTACGAAACAAAAATGCTTCTTTCCTTTTTAGTATCTCCAACGGTAAACCATCTATTCTTCTTGCTTTTTGGGATTTTTTATGGTATGATGGAAATAGAGAGAAAAAGATAAGAAAGGGGCACATTACGTGATTTGCATAGCAGTAGTGGATGATGAAAAAGCAGTATGTGATGAACTACTATTTTTTCTGAAAGAATACGAAATGAAATTCAAAATGATTTTTGATATTTCAATCTATTACAATGGAGAAAATCTTTTGGCTGATCTGGAAGATGATATACATTTTGATTTAATTCTATTGGATATTGAGTTAGCTAAGATTAATGGTGTAGAGGTCGGTAGACATATACGTGAGATAAACCAAGATTACTTGTGTCAAATTATTTATATCTCTTCTAAAATGGGATATGCTATGGAATTGTTTCAAGTGCATCCATTTCACTTTTTTGATGAAACCCATACAAAGAGAAACATTATTTTCTTGCCTGGGTGAATATCTTCGATTATATTCCAAGAAAGATTTTTTTTTGAATTAACAAACAAAAATGTAAAAAAGCGAATACCAATAGAGCAGATACAATATTTTGAAAGCAATGGAAGAAAGATTACTGTCTATTGTTCAAATGAATCACATGAATTTTATGGAAAATTGAGTGATTTGTCAGAAATGAAAATTCTAAAAAATTTTTTCATGATTCACAAATCTTTTTATGTTAACATTTCTCATATTTCAGAATACAATTATAAGTCATTGACAATTGATGATGATAAAACATTGCCCATTAGTCAACCAAATAGGACGGAAGTGCGTAGGGCACTTTTGAAAAATAGTGCAAATCGTTTTAGAAAGAGGTGATTATATGCAAGAACAAATCGTATACTTAATCGGGAATGCTTTTCGTGTTTATATTTATTGGAAACTTTTAAATACTATATTTTGTGCAGCAAAAGTAAAACAGTTCTGGATTATAATTGGATTTATGCTTTATTTTCTACTCAATAGTTCAGTTGCTATCATGTTTGAAAATTTTACATTGAATATTTTGACAAATATTATTCCTTTGATTGCTCTTTCATTTTTGTATGAGTCGAAGGTGACAAGTAAATTATTTGTGGGATTATCTTTTTATGTAGTTAATATGCTAGCAGATGGTATTGTATACACTGTTATCCTTATAACAAAAAGTGGATTCTATTGTAATGAGCAGTGGAATTGCCACTGTACTTGTTACTTTTTTAATTGAGTTGATTTTTGAGTATGTTTGGAAAAAACGATCCTATCATGAAATTGATAAATTGTATTTGATGACAATTTTAGCTGTTCCAATTGGAAGTATTTTGATTGGCGTTTTGACGATGTATCAGTATAGCATAAAAACGATTATTGTTGCCTTTGTTCTGATGAGCTTTAATCTGCTGATTTTTTTATATGTATGATAATCTACAGAAGAATTATGAGGTTATCTATGAAAAAAGCTTTTGGAACAAGCGGTGGAAGCACAACATAGCGAATTAGAATTATTACAGGAATCTCAGAATAAAATTCGATACTTACAGCATGATTTCAAAAACCATTTGATTTCTATTGTAAATTATGCAAAAAAAGCGGATAACCAAGGACTGATTCATTATATCGAAGAGGGTTTGGGTTTTCTCTCGCTTCATCAGCAATTTGTTGACACCGGAAATTCCGAGATTGATAGCATTCTTAATTATAAGTTGCAGGAGATGAAAAACAAAAATGTAGATTTAAAGTATTTTATAACGATACCAAAGGACTTAGAGATTAATGTATTTGATCTTAATATTGTATTGGGGAATATACTAAACAACGCAATAGAAGCCATCGAAAAAGCAGAAAATAAATACTTTTTTATTAGCATTTATTTTGAAAAGAATATTCTCTTTATTCATACTGAAAATACTTATGATGGAAAAATCATAAAGAAGAAAGAAACGCTATTGACAACAAAAGAGAATAGAGAATTACATGGATTAGGGCTAAAAAGCATTTCCAGTATATTGGAAAAAATATGATGGTGACATTCTGTGCGATTACAATGATAAATATTTTATTACAGACGTTATGCTATGTAATATCAACTTTGAGCATAAAAAGAAGTGAAAAAAATAGTCGAATTTTGACATTAACATAGGTCGTTTTTTTACAAGAGTCGCTTTTGCGGCTCTTTTTTTGTTATAATTTGTTTTGCAGGCAAAATAAAAAGATTGGAGTGATCAATATGAAAAAGATTATTTTGAAATATGGCGGTATGCTTGCTGCTTTAGCAATGGTTTTCACAACGCTGACAGTGAACTCAACTTGCACTTGGATGACCTATCAGGAAGAATTGCCTGAAACAGCCAAGAAGCTTCAAATTCTAATGTTTCCTAAATTATCTTGTAAGATTGCAGATCGATTGGAATACTATGGCATTGTCCAAAAATCCAATAAAGCATTATATGAATATGGCCTGCGTCAGATGTTTGCAACAATTCTGAACATTCTAACAATGCTCCTGATTGGATTTATAATGGGACTTGCTGTACCGGCAATGGTTTACACAATCGCATATATCCCATTAAGAGTATATGCCGGAGGCTATCATGCTTCTACACCGCAGCGATGCTGGGCATTTTCTGCGATAATGTTATGGATTGCACTGTGTATCGTAAAATACACGCCCCAAATGTATTTTTGGGTGATTACAACATTGTCGTTGATCGCCTGCATCGTTGTTTTTTGCTGTCGCCGGTAGAAGATCGAAATAAGAGATTGGATGAAAAAAGAACATCATGTTTATCATATTCGAGCAATTGTTGTGATGACAATAGAAGCCGTTGCAGCAATCCTGCTGTTTGTCTTTCACTTCAAACAATTTGTTCTGGTATTGAGATTGCATGGTGTTCTCTGGCAGTTATGTTGCTGTTGGGAAAGGAAAGAATGTTTTTGAAAACAAAAAAGGAGGATGTGCATGAACAAAAAATTGACAAGAACACTTGCCGGAGCCATGTCCCTAATGTTCATGGGACAGGTCATGATTTTGGCGACGGCAGTGCCCAAGGCCTTTTACACGCTGATACAATTGCATCTGCTGCAGAAGTGATTGAAGGAGCAAAGAACAAAGACCAGCTTGCCAAGGAATTTGAAGAAGCAACAAAAGATCTGGGAAAAGTAGATTTTTTTGATGTTGCGGATGAAAAAGAAAAATGGAACTGTTGTCAATGAAGATACTGCAAAAACGATATAGCTGTGCAATCTGATGAAGCGGGTGCAGCAGTTCAAGATCGTTCAGCAGCAGTTATGGCTGCTTCGGAGGGCGATGCTCCAGTAGGTGAATTAACTGTAACTGGTATCGTTAAACAAGGGGTTATCAATGGAATTCAAGATAAAACTCCAATTTATGTGCGTATTTTTGATGAAAACTGGAATGAACTTGAATATCAGGAACTTCAAAGCGGTGACAGTTATACTGTAACAGCAAGCAGTGGTAGTGGCATTTATCATGTCAAGTATGAAAGTGATGGTTATTTGCCGTTTTACCTGAAGGATTTTGGTACTGGTACCTATACTGTTGGATCTGGCGATTCTCCCAATGCAGTGACATTAGTTCCAGGTGATACCACTTGGAATGAAGAACACGACAACGAGTGGAGCGATGATGTCATCAATGGAAAAGACTTGGCATATGTACAGAGTTGTTTAGGAGCATATCGTGGTGATTCCGATTTTAATCCCAGTATGGATGCAGATGGTGATAATATTATTAGTCCAGCAGATTTGAAAGCATTTTGCGATTTTTATGATCATCTTGCTGATGATGAATATTATGAACTTCCACAAAATGTCCAGAATCTTGATATAAACCTAGATGGAGTAATTAATGATACGGATTATTTGCTTTTGATGGATGCTGGTGCAGGAGAAGAAGAATTAGCTGCATTTAAGGCAGAAGTTGATTCTGCAAGAGATGTAAATTCATGGGTTTATATCTATAATCATGAATTTACAGGAGATATAATCGTTAATAAGGACGATTATAATGATGGTATTGATTTGATCAATGCAGCGGCTCAGAAACGTGGACGTTCTGATAATTACTACGCATACATGGACAAAGACGACAGTGGCACAATTGATAATGCAGATGTTGCATGGTTTTCTGCCGCATACAAGGCTTCTGGCGATTTGGATTGGGATCATGCCTTTAAAAGAACACTGATCATGCAGGAAAGCGGTGCTTTTCAGGGCAGCTTAAATTTGCATGATACAGATTTGAACCTGAATGGCTGCTCTCTGTATGTAGGCGACTGCATGTCCTTTACAACTGATATTCCGAAATTTTGGTCTGGCAATCAAGGAGCAACATTGAACATCAATGGTGGCGAACTTTTGATTGAAAACAATCTGGTATTTCGCACTGCTTCTCCAGATGGTTGGGGTGGAAATGCAGGTCAATTAATGAATATTAATGGAGGATTAGTCATTATTGGCGGCGATTTCAATTTTGGTCAGGCTAATTGCTATGATACAATGTTAATGACTGTCCCTGGCGGAGAAGTTGATATTTATGGTAATTGGAATTATAACACATTGACTGACATGGAAGGTAAATGGACAGCAGGAACCATTTATTTTGAAGGGCCAACGTGGGAAGTAAATGAAAAATCTGGTGAAAAGTCTGTTTATTCTACTGGAGATCATGTGATTAGTCTTTATTATCCAGAAGGTGTACAGACAATTTTATGGGATAATCGTTACACTTATATTTATGATGAAAATGGAAATCCTACGACAAAACGGCATTTAAATTTTGATTATTATGATGAAGAATATAACATGTCTGGATTATATTTTCCATTAGGATACTCTCCTGATCGTTATCACATTCGTCCATGGTTTCCAGAAGATGATACTTCTTATGAGCCAGACTATACCCTTTATCGTAAAGGCTGGGAAATTGGTGAAGGGTACACATTGCAACTGGAAATTATACAAAATCCTTTACCGACTTAAGTATTGAATCTCCTGGTGTAACTTCTGACTTTGTTCGCACATATAATTCCATTAGTACTGAGGAAGGCTCTTTTGGTATTGGCTGGGATTTTAATATTGATGTCAGCAAGATTGTAAAGCCGACTGCTGGGTATTATCAGGTTGTTTTGCCCGATGGCTCGAACACTACATTTAAGGATAATGGAAAAGGTGGATTTGAGTGCCTGAACACTCATAGCACTATGACAAAGTCCGGAAACGAATACACTATTACAAATGCAGCACAGTCAAAATATCACTTTAATACAAACGGCGAATTGGATTGGGTCAAAGATGCAGAAGGTAATGTTTTAACCATCTCTTCTATGACAAATAACCAGCGTATAGTGACAGATTCCACTGGCAGAACTTATACAATCATCTATAATGGCAATAAAGAACATTCTCGGATTACCAGTATTGAAGATACTACCGCAGGTCGTGTGGTTACTTATGCATATAACGGAGATTTTCAGTTGGTAACTGCAACAAGCGTATCCGGCGGAACAGAAACATATGAGTATGATAAAAAGGTAAACTTTGCAAAATCACAAACTGTTATGATGAAGTCACAGATCAAATTTCTTATTTGGAACACGGGCAAGTAGACTGGCTTACAAATGCATCTGGATTGAAGCAGGTCTACACATATAACAAATTACAAAAGCAAACCGGCTTAAAAAGAGTATGATAAAGAAGTACTTGTCAAAACATATACCTATAACTATGATGAAAAGTATGCAGTAAAGACAAATACTGTGAAAACCGATGGCCAAACCTATGAAGTGGATAAAATCACTTATAATATGGTCAATGGCAAGAATAAGTATGATGAAATATCCGAAAGCATTGATATCATGGGAAATACAACAAAGTATGAGCGTGATACTAACGGAAATGTTATCAAAACAACAAATGCTGATGGTACATGCACACTTGCCAATTACAATGATAAGAACAGTGTTATTGCAGAAGTTGACGAATCTGGGAATGCAACCATCAAAGCATATGATTCGAATGGAACTCGGCTTTTGAAGGAAGCAACCAGTCTGCATCCATTATCTCAAACTGATATCAATACAGTTACAGCAGATAATTTTGATCCGGTGAAGTATCTTGCAGCGAACGAGGCAAGTTATGCAATCACGAGTCATGAATATTATGCTGATAGTTATGTGAGTGGAATTGCAGGGTTGATTCGTGCTACAACCGACCCCGAAGGTAATGTAACTGAGTATGATTACTACAAGGATGGCGTTGGAAAAGGGCTGGTAAAATCCAAGACACTGAAGGATGGAAATACTGTTGTAAATACAGTTTCTTATGAGTATAATGCACAACTTCAAGTGTCAAAGGAAACCACCAGTTTTGACATTTCTAAAAAAAATCTTTATTCTGTAAAGGAATATGAGTACGATAAGTTCAACAATGTTACAGTTACTAGAGATTACGGAACGGGAAGCACACCGGCGACTACCATTGCAGAATATGATTTGCTGAGCCGCAAAACTGTGGAGTATGCACCGAATTATTCTGCTGATAAGAGCCACGGCAGTTTGACAACTTATTATCCGGACGGAAACAAAAATCAGAAACGGATGCAGAAGGTAATGTTACCTCTTATGTGTATGATGCGTATGGTAACATTACAAAGCAAACAGATCCAGACGGCACAATTAGTCTAACAGAATATGATGGATTGCAGCGAGAAAAAGCTAAATATTTTAAAGCTGATTCTGAATCTTCAAAACAGATTCAATCGACCACATCATATGAATTCATTAAAAATTATAGTGTTGAAGTATATACTGGATTAGATAATAGTTCTTCTAAATCTAGTAGTGCGTTGAAAACAATAAATACTACCTATATTACTGCTGATAAGCAAGTTGTATCTGAAGTTTTGACAAGCTTCAAGCAAAAAACCATCTATGAAAGACAAATGGTAAGATAAAGAAAACAAATGCTTATTATGCAAATGGTGAGATTGCACGTGAAATTGATGCACTTGGCAATATTACTTTAATGCACTGCAGCAGGAAAAAATTATCGCGATCAAAGTACAAGTGCTGGCTTTGGACAGTACCTCTTGTAAACTGCACCCTGACGCACATGGTGCTTTAAAAACACGGACAACAATGTATCGGGAAATCAAAGGGCGGATGGAATACCAAGCTTCACGTGGTATCCGCAAATGACAAGGTCATTATTGAAATGCACTTATCCGGTGGAAACTGTCACGACGCCCCACAAGGAAGAATCTCAATTGAAAACATAGGAGATAGCTATTTGGGAATTCCGTATTTAATGGATAGAGCTTATGAGGGTGATAAAACAAAGAGAACTCTGCCAATCTTTCGGACATAAACCGGTTGTCCCACCAAAGAAAAACCGCATAAATCCATGGGAATATGACCATGAACTATATAAGCAAAGGAATATTATCGAAAGACTGTTTCGATGGCTAAAAGCGTTTCGCAGAGTGTGTACAAGATATGATAAACTTGATGTTATCTTTCTGTCATTGTTCATTCACGTGGCTAAAATAGTTCAACAGGCTCTAAATGGCAATGCTTTAACAGTAACAGACTAAAATGGAAATGTTACCACAAATACATATGATTCTTTAAATCGTATATTAATAGCTAATACAGTTCATTCTAATGATTCATCTAAAAATGTAAATAAGTCATATGAATATGACGAAATGGGAAGAGTACAGTGTATCAACATCAATAATGAGCAAACGCTGTATCTTTATGATGATCTTGGAAGAAAAATCACAGAGGAAAGCAGTACAGGTTTCAAGGGCTATTATTATGAGGGTATTTCTCAAAATGTCAGTTCTTATTTTATCGGACGCAATCATCAAATTGTATATGAAAATATTTTTTTATACCTATGATGATGAAATGCGTGTGGTTCAGGTTAAGGAAGGTGGAAATCTGACAGCTTCCTATGCCTATGATGAGAATGGTAATAAGATTTCTGAAACACTTGCAAATGGTGTGGTATCGACTTATTCCTACAATGCATGCAACAAGGTAACAAAACTCGTTACCAAATCAGGAAAATTCGACATATCCAGTTACGAATATTCGTACTATTTAGACGCTTCAGATGCTTGCAAAGTACGCAATGAAAATGGTATAATAGAAACAACATCATATGACTATGATGGCTTGAAACGGTTAACCAAGGAATCTATTTCTAATGGTAAGACAGCCGATACGTATTCATACGAATATGATGATTATGGCAATCGTTCTAAGATGGTTGCTAATGGTTCGGAAGAATATGAAACTGTCTATGATTATACTGTCAATGGCAAATATACTGCCCTGCTTCAGAAAGAAATCAAGACAGTTAAAGAAACTCCTAGTGCTGTAACCTCAAATAATGGATTAGCAATTAGTCCAACAGATCTGATTACAGGCACCACAACAAATGCCAAAAGAGAAGAAACTGCTTATTCTTATGATGCCAATGGAAATCAGATCACAAAGATCACAGCAGATAAGACAGAGACAAATACTTATGATAGTCTGAATCAGCTGATTGAATTTACTGATGGCAAAACAACAGCAAGTTATAAATATGATGTAGATGGTCTGCGTATTAGCAAAACTGTAGATGGTCATAGTATCGATCAAATCTGGAATGATGATAAACAGATTGCAGTTGATGCGGATGGAAGCAATCCATATAAAGCACAAATCTATATTCGTGGAACGAATTTGCTGGCAGGGTGTGAGTTTGTACAGGCAGTTAAGTCAGATTATACTTACTACACACAAAACGCTCATGGTGATGTTGTCAATTTAACAGACAACAATGGTGCTGTTACTAAAAACATATCAGTATGATGCTTTTTGGTGTAGAAAAGAATATTGATGACACTGACACCAATGCATTTCGGTATTGTGGCGAATATTATGATAAGGAAACTGCTACCATTTATTTGCGTGCGAGATACTATAGTCCTTCAACTGGACGATTTATCTCAAGAGATTCTTTTTGCAGGTAGCAATAATGATCCACTAAAGCCTGAATCTGTATACCTATTGCCACAACAATCCTGTTTCTGGAACAGATAGTACTGGTCATTTTCTGGATACATTTTTTGATGCGGCAAGTTTAGCATTTGACATTGTTTCATTTTGCATCGAACCCACTCCGATGGGTGCTGTTGATATTTTGACAGATGTAGTCGGACTTGTAACACCAGGTGTTCCAAGTGCAGGACTAAAAAGTGGGTGTGCATGCAGCAGAAACTGCTTATGATGCATACAAAGCTGTTGATACAGTACATGATTTGTCCAAAGCAGCGGATGTTGCTATTACAGTATCCAAGAAGGGCGACGCAGTTCTGGATGCTGCAGATGCAGCGAAGGATATTAGAAATGCAGATTATTTACAAGATTCTCTTAACAGAATTGTAAAAGCTCAGCATCCTAACCCCAAAAAGGGATTTTCTAATACTTATGCACTTACAACCTCAAAAGATGGCAGATTGGTACTTTCTAAAAATAGAGGTGTTCCTGGTCCTAAAAGCACGTCAAGAAGCTGAAAATATATTTGGAAAAGGAAAAGTAGAGTTTGCTGGTGGAAAAAATGCCAATTTGGATTTGGATTTACTAAAAAGCAAGGGCATTAGCACAAAAGGTATTGATTTTGGTCGACTTCATCATGCAGAACCTCGTGCAGTACAATATATGTTGAAAAATAATATACCTACTGATAATGCAGTACAAGTTGTTTCACGAAAATCATGTGATTCTTGTTCCAATTTACAATATAATCTTGGTTGGAAACGAAGACGTTAAATTTAATCATATAAATTGTTTTGTATTATTTTAATCATAGACTAATTTGATATGATTAATTTTAAGGAGATACAAATGAAAATAAAGTATGAATCGACAAAAAGAAAAAAAAAAAAGATATTGCAAGATCTAAAATCGCATATCAAAAATACGCGAAAAGTATTGATGAACCCATTGAACTGCAAATATATGAGGAATTGCATCGTTTCTTTCACAAAGAAAATTATCCAGTTGCTGGAGCAATTCAAGATGCTACAAGTTTATATTATGCTTTTCAGAGTATTTATAACCTTGCAGCGAAATATAAATACTATATTGATAATGATATCAACACTACTTTTCAATACTATCGAATGGGTGCTATTTATTATGCAATGGCATATCAAGAAATGCAGCAGGCTTGCCAAGTGGATGAAATTGTGATGGACTATATGAATGACATCGAAACACATGAAAATTTCTTTTATCAAGCAATTTCAGTTGGAGAATGGGACTTGCAAGGGAAAATTCCACCTCATGCCCAGTGATACAAGCCATGTTATATGAAAATTATGCAAAGGCAAAAAGAATTGTTGTTGATGGACACAGAAGAACCAAATGAAAGTCAGGAAGCCTATTTTATTCATTTGCCATATTTAAAAAAAAATTTATCTTGCAATGCTAAATGGTGATGAACACGCATGGAATGAACAACTTGCTAAACGAATCAATCAATACAGAAAACGTCCATCTGATTACCAGCCTGTTGTAGATTTTGTATCCATTTCACTCATAAAAATGGCTCAAAAATTAAATTTGCAGTATCAATTCAAAGTAGAAGAAATACCAGAATATTTTTTTTCGAAAGCATTCACATCATTGAGAGAATGGATTGCAAAATCATCGATCTGAAAAAAATGTGAAGTTGCTTTTTCAAAAGTGGGGAAAACAAACGCCAACATTGGAAGAAATTCGTAGGGAATTGTTTTGATGTATATTCTCAACCACAAATATCTTTGTGTGATACAGCAATAATTAGAAAAATAATATTAGAAATATATATGGTATAATTTTTTTATTCTATAAATGATAAATTTGTGTTAAAATATTTTCAAACAACATCAATTGGTAACACAACTTACTTTTCGACATCATATCACTAAAAAAAGGGCAGTTCTGTCCGGCAAACAGCTGGGCAGGACTGCCCTTTCTATTTTTCCTCAAGCAGCATACAATCCGGCGAAATGACCGGTTTTGTATGCTGCTTTTTTGTTGCTGTGCATAAGAAATAAAAAGTACACAGAATATTTACAAATAAATTTTCCGATTTCGTTCTGCCTGATTCGTCTTAGTAGTTTAAAAGGGGGTGATATACACACTACCTGCAAAACTGCATAAGAAGGGAGGAACCAACATATTGACTCCCTTTATCGATAAAAGCTGCAGAATAAAAATCTTTGACTGCTTTTGTGAAAACTGTAATGCGAAATGAATATCGAGATGCAGCGGCAGAAAAGAGAATCCAAAACCGTGAGGCGAAACCAGACCTGATGAATGTTCTGGAAATAGAAGATGTGTATCCGTCAGAGCATTTCATTTTGGATAACGAGAAGTATCCGTGTTTGATTGCTAGCGACTGGCTTTATGATGCTATGTTGGAACTTCCAAAAACACAGAGAGAAACGTTGATTTTGGAGTTCTGGTATGGATATGGCGATCAGGAAATCGCAGCGTACTTTCACGTCACGCCTCGCACCATTTACAATTGGAGACAAAAAGCATTTACAGCAATCCGCAAGTATTATGAAAGGAATGGCGATGAAAGAAAATGACCTTACATATGAATTGATCTGTGCCGCAGTAGATGGGGAGAAAACTGCTTTGGAAGAAATTCTCCGCTTTTATGACGATTACATCAATGCATTGGCAACGGTAAAAGGGGAGGATGCACAAGGGAAAACATATCGATATATTGACGAAGATCTAAAATCCCGAATACAATTGAAGCTGATAAAAGCAATTCCTAAATGGAGAGGAACAGAAAAATGATAGAAACAGATTTATTTGAATTTGCCTATGTGCCGGATTGGTACGGGCAGTTAGAACAATTGGCAGAAATGGCGTTGCCGGAAGCATGGCGATTCCGAAAGCCGCAGACCGAATGTAAAAATACAGATACGCCGATTTTGGAACGGTATCTCCATATGATATTCCGGAAGCTGAGCATCGATTACAACACCGGAGAAACGGAATATTTCCATGTGGAAAACAACTGTGCCTGCTTTCATACAGGACTGTACACAAGACAATATCAGGCAATTTACGCCTGCTTTGAACGAAATAAAAAGAAAGACACCACATTGAAATGGTATTTCACCGGTTTCTGTGATGCTGTTTCTTCCAAGCTGCGGTATGTAGAACCACTGCCCAAAAAGCCATATTTCCCGATAATGCAAAATGGTGTAAACTTCAATCCGGAATGGCCAATTCGGGTAAATGCAGAACACATTCTCAGCGACCCGGAAAATCGGGAACGGCTGCCAAAGAAGCTGCTTCGGTTTAAGAATCTGCCATTGCTGCTGGAAACAGCAGTGGAACTGGGAAGACGAAAACAGTAATTGAGCCGGGACTGGTAGTACCGCAGGGATACCAGAATCAATTGCAGTTTCTGCTGCCGATCTGTTTAACAGATATGGAAAAACCGAACCTTGCCATGACCTTGGCAGAACGAAACGGATATTATCTGGGCAGCACTTGTCTGACACTGGAAATGGCATATCTGAATGCGAGAATGATTGCAAAGACCCATTGCTCCGTGGCTGACCAGTTTGGTAAAAAAAGTGAGAACATCCGATGAGGTGCAGAATTTTTTTCTGTACCTTGTCGGTGTTTTGTAATTCTTGAAAGAATTCATTTTGTGAAACTTCTGTGAATTTTTTTCAAACTGGTCACGACCTGACCAGTTTGGGTTGTAGAAAAAAAATACATCGGAAAGGGGGTGAAAGGCATGGGTCTCGTAGAACGGCGAGAAGAGATTTTGAAATTACTGATTTCCCGTCGGAAAAGCACAGTTCCAATTTTAATGCATGAATTTCATGTTTCAGAAAAACGATTCGCCGGGACATACGAGCACTCATGCTGAAATATCCCCTTGAAACTTTTAGCGGAAACGGTGGCGGAGTACAGATACCGGAATGGTATGCTCCAAATAAAAATCTGCTGTCAAAAGAAGAAGTTACAGTTCTGGAAGAACTGCTGCAAAAGGCGGATGTATACCAAAGCCGAATACTAAAGCAAATTCTTGCCAGATTTGGTTCAGATACATATCGTCCATACAAAGCATAGGAGAAAAAGTGAAAGAAGTTCTAAAAATCCTCCTTAAAGCAACGCTCTATCGCCATCAACAATCCGCCTGCCGCTTTGCCTGCGAACGCTTCGGCATCCTGCCTTCAGAGACACACAGCAATGGCGTGGCACTGCTCATGGAAATGGGCTGCGGAAAGACCATCACCAGCATTGCCATTGTTGGAATTCTGTATCAGTATCGTCATATCAGAAGAATCCTGATCACAGCACCACTGTCTATTCTCTCTGTCTGGGAACAGGAATTTGCACGTTTTGCCGCTTTTCCATATCAGCTGACTGTTCTGAAAGGCAGCAGTACACAGAAAAAAGAACAGCTTTCAAGCTGCGCGGGAATGATTTGCAAATCGCTGTTGTCAATTATGAATCTGCATGGCGATTGGAGAAAGACCTTCTTGCCTTTCATGCCGACCTTATCATAGCAGATGAGGCACATAAGATCAAAGAAAATCGTACATCGCAGTCCAAAGCCATGCACCATCTGGGGGATCAGGCGAGATATAAGCTGCTTCTGACTGGAACACTCATCACCAACAAAGAACTGGATGTCTTTTTCCCAGTACCGCTTTCTGAACAAAGAGATCTTCGGGACAAGCTTCTATGCTTTTTCGTAGTCGTTATTTCGATATGTGCGGATACGGCAATCACATTCCGGTTTTCCGAAAGCAGATGATGGATGAATTCCTGCAAAAACTGCATTCCGTTGCCTATCGTGTAACCAAAGCGGAATGTCTGGACTTGCCGCAAACCACAGAGGAGATCCGTACCGTAGAACTGGAATCAAAAGTCATGAAGCTGTATAAACAGCTGGAAAAGGAAAGTTTTGCAGAGCTTTCAAGTTCCGAAGTATCAGCAGTAAATGTGCTGACAAAAATGCTGCGTTTGTCGCAGATGACAGGCGGTTATCTCACAGACGATGCCGGAAGTATCACTTCTGTCAGCACCGCAAAGCTGGATGCTCTGTCCGATATTCTGGACACCATGCTTACAGAAGACAGAAAGCTTGTTATCATGGCAAGATTTGTGCCGGAACTGAACGAGATTCAGAAACTACTGGAACAAAAACAGATCGGCTATGCGGCTGTACGGGGCGGCATTTCTGACCGTGCAGAGGAAATCCGCAGATTTCAGGAAGATGCAGAATGCCGTGTATTTGTTGGGCAGATCGCAGCGGCAGGACTGGGCATTACTTTGACAGCAGCATCCACGATGGTGTTCTATTCGCTTGATTACAGCATGAGCAACTTTGAACAGGCAAAAGCAAGAATCCACAGAGTCTCTCAGACAGAGAACTGCCTGTACATTTATCTGATTGCAAAGAATACTGTGGATGCTAAAATCCTCCATTCTCTGCGGGATAAGGTGGATTTAGCGAGAACGCTGGTAGACGATTATCGGAACGGAATGAACCCATTTCAGGAAGGAGTTTGAAATGCAAACACAGAATATGTATGAACTTGCGGAGCATCTGGAAACAACTCCGTGAGGAAAAGAAGAATGCAGAACAGCGATTGAAAGAAATTAACGCTGAAATTGAACAGGCAGATTATCAGCTTTCTATGCTGATGGCAGAAACAGAAACGCAGAATTTCACCCGTGCAGGAACGATGTTTGCCCTGACCACCAAAACCCGTGCTTCTGCCATGGCAGGGCGGAAGGACGCACTGTATGCAGCTCTGAAAGAAAACGGCTATGGTGATCTGGTCTATGAGACTGTCAACGCCAACAGTCTGTCTGCTTTTGTCAAAGAGCAGATCGCAGAAAATCAGGATACTGTACCAGAGTGGCTGAGCGGTCTTGTCCATATCTATGAACAGACCTCTGTATCTGTTCGCCAATCTGCAAAATGAAAGGATGAAATCAATGAAAAATGAAATGATGGAAACCAACCAAACAGGCTTCCTTGCTCTGCAGGACTTTGATCTTGCCGATGTGATGTGTGCAGAAATGGACGGCTTATCTGCTGCATTTGAACGAGTTAAGATCCCGTCCGGCGGCGGTGTGATGTTTGAAATTCCCGGTGAGAATCCAGAGGAACCGGACATGGTAAAAAACATTTTCAGCTGTGATCCTCTATCAGCATTCTTTGAATGCCTACTACCAAAAAGCGAATATCAGGGCGGCTCCAATCCGCCTGACTGCGGCAGCTTTGACGGACATCATGGGGAAGGAACGCCCGGCGGAGATTGTGGTACCTGTCCGCTGAATCAGTACGGTTCCGGGAAAAACGGTGCAAAAGCCTGCAAGAACCGCCGTCGTCTGTATCTGCTTCGGGAGGGCGATATTTTTTTTCCGGTAATTCTGTCTCTGCCTACCGGTTCTCTGAAGTCCTTTACCCGTTATCTGATGCGTGTGATTCCCAAATACAAGAATTCCAATGCTGTGGTGACAAAGTTCACACTGAAAAAGGCCGTCAGCAGCACAGGCATGAGCTATTCCCAGGCACAGTTTGCTGTAGAACGGGTGTTGTCACCGGAAGAATATCCGCTGATCGCAGCTGTGACAGAACAGGTCAAG
>VOFI01003131.1_pt1 | contig 17173 bp, 36 predicted proteins | sample 5384131 | NCBI WGS metagenome assembly VOFI01 (sample SAMN12384728, study PRJNA508395) | human gut metagenome | isolation source: healthy gut H | host: Homo sapiens
TGGGTTACGTATTGCTCTCGCCCGCATCGGATACCACACCGCCGGTGACAAAAAAATATATTTCATCCTGATTTGATCTCTTCTGTATTTCAAACTGTGATGTTGCACCCGGTCAGGCAGCAAAGGATAGCGCGGCTAGAATTGGTGCTAAGTTGGTGTTGCTTTCAAATGGTTTCCCACATAACCATTCGGCAATATTCATAAAAGAAAACAGTCCAGTGTTCCCGGCAGCAAGAAATCCCATGTGGGAGATCAGATGCGTGTAGTAGTAGCCGATTGCAAACTGCCGGTCCGACTCCCACGACAAAAAAGAGCTGCGTCATCCTTCGGAGCCGGGGCCAGGAGGCGAGCCAGAGAGGTGGGGTAGGGGAGAATCCTGCCAAACTCCCAGTCTATAAGGGCGGGCGCCCTCCGGTGCGACCCGCACGTTGAACGGCAGCAGATCATCATGGCATAATGTCCGGGGACGGCCCGGTAGGCTTCCAGGGAATCGCTTTGGTGTGGCATCCAAGGTGGATGACCCAGATACTGCCCACGGCGGATCCGGCCTTCCAGACTTTTGTCGAAGTGGTAGCCCCACAGAGCCCGCCTCAGAATTGCCCCAGCTGGCGTCTTGCAAAGCGATGAGACTGTCCAGCGTAGCTTTCAGGTCAGGACGTAACAGTGCATAAGATTATGACCGTCTACGAAGACTTCCCAGAAGATAGTGACAAACTGTCCAGCGTGGCGGTCCCCAGCAGCTCTGGGACATGGGGACAAGGAGTTGAGAAAAAGGAGGTATAAATTTCGTATTCATACTCTTTGGCCTTTTTCAAATCCACCGTTGATCCCCTGACATCCACACGCCAGACCCTCATAGGGTTCCTTCGTCTTTCATGGAGCAGCTTGTGTGGACATGGGTCTAATAAGCTGGAATGGGGCGAATTGCAGGCGATAATTTCCAGACGTGATTCCACTGAAAGAGGCATTCTTTTCATAATTTCCCCCGGCGCGAAGGGCGCCGAGGAAAACATCGCACAAAGTCATTATATACGATTACACGTAGAAAAAGTAGGTGGAAAGTGCAAGGCCAGTAAGATTGGCCCTGTCAGGGCTTCCAGCCGGTCGGCGTCAGCACGGGCGGCCTTGCTGGCGGGCTTGACGGTTTTGCAGTAATATGACTGGCCACCTGATCCGGGCAGGTGAGAAAGCGGTCTCTTCCAATGCGCCGCAGTGATCGAAGAGGCTGTCCGTTGCTCTGAGATCTGGCGGCTAGGGCTGGCCCCGGCAGAGACAGCCACAGCCTCCTTGGTGGCAATGGCGCGGCACAGAGCGGCGGCATGGAGAGGAGACCGCCGGGAGGATCTGGCGGCGAATCATATCCGTCATGGTCATCGCCTTCGATGTGCGCAGTTGCAGTAGCTCTCCAGGTGGGATTTCATACCGGGCCCGGAATTCTGTCTTGCGAAAATCCGTGCCGGGTTACCAGGTCTATGTTTTTCTGAGCGTGATGTACGCAGGCAGGCATTCTGCCGTGGTGCGAGGTTGAGCCTCCTGCCCCGCTTCCTGGATCCAGCCTCGCCCGGCAGCTTTCGTTGCCGTTGAAGATGATCCGCCGGTGTTCTGTGAGGGCTTCAGCAACCCAGCTTCCGTATATTCATGCAAAATCTGTGACTGCCCAGCTGATCGAAGTAAAACCACTTCAGCTCCTCTGCCATGATGTTGAGAGCACCAGTCGCCTACCTGATCAAGGTTCTAAACATCCCGGAACGAATCTGTTGCTCAGAAGGCCAGGGGAGAGGTCCGGTTTCGGTCGGTGGTACCTTTAAAAAATGGAGGGCGCACCCGTTCGCACAATTTATTCTCCGCAGGTCGGTGTAGTTGGTGCCGTTGATGATGGACTCCACCACAGCCTCCAGCGCCCGTCACCCAGGAAGACGGAGAGACGCGAGGCGCTTTCTGCGCCAGCCCCTGCGGCGGTGGTCGCGCTGCCAGGCAGAGGCCACGGTGCGACGAAGCCAATCCTGGTATTCGTCCACACCCCTTGATAAAGGCGGAGAGAAACACCAAAAACTGGGGCGTTTTGGCTGGGCGTGCGGGCCGGGTTTGAAGAGATTTTGCCGGTGTCGGTGTTGAGAGACCAGTTATCGTGTTTGCCGGAGCCATTGACGCCGGCAAAGGGCTTTTCGTGGAGGCAGACGAGACCGTGCTTTTCGGCGGTCTTCTTCATAAATTTCCATGACCAGCCATGGCGTCGCAAGCGGTGTTGGCATCGGTGCAATGGGCGCCATTTCATGCTGAGCCAAGGGGCCACCTCGTTGTGTTTGGTTTGGAGAGAATGCCCAACCGCCATAGGGATTCGTCAGATCCTTCATATAGGCGGCAACCCGGGGCCGGATGGCGCCAAAGTAATGGTCGTCCAGCTCCTGGCCCTTGGGGGCAGGGGCGCAAATAAAGTCCGGCCGGTGAAACGCAGGTCCTCCCGCTTGGCGAAATCCTCTTTGGCAATGAGGAAATACTCTTGCCTGGGCCCACCGAGGCAATGGCGACCCGCTGGGTTTTGGTGTTCCTCCAAAGAGCCGCAGGATTCGGACGGCCTCCCGGCTCACTTCGTCGATGGAGCGCAAAAGCGGGGTCTTTTGTCCAGTGCGGCTCCGGTATAGGAGAAGAAGCAGGTGGGGATGTATAATTTGCATGTCTTTTACAAAGGCAAAGGCCGTGGGGATCCCAGGCGGTATACCCCCGGGCTTCAAAGGTGGCCCTGAGCCCTCCGGAGGAAGCTGGGGAGGCGTCGGCTCGCCCCGGACCAGCTCTTGCCGGAAAATTCCATCAGAACTTTGCCGTCTGTTGCGGGGGTGATGAAGCTGTCGTGCTTTTTCTGCGGTAAAGCCGGTCATGGGCTGAAACCAGTGGGTGAGTGGGTTGGGCTTTTTTTTTCGATGGCCCATTGCTTCATGGCTTCGGCAATGGCGTTGGCAACCGGCGCCTCCAGAGGCTTTCCCCGGCAATGCAGGATTTCCAGGCACAAAAATACCTGGGGCTCCAACCGCCGCTTCCATGGTGGCCTCGTTAAAACGTCGCTGCCGAATATCTCGGGCACGTGGATGATTTCCTGATTCATGGAATCCCTTTTCCTTTCACTGGTTGCGTTTTGGACAGAAAAAAGACGCTTTGGTCCTCTGGGTGGAGCGGATGTGTGGATTGTGGCAGAGTTCTGCTTTTTTTGCAGAAAAATCTCCAATATGTATCAAATACTATTCCACCCGAGCTCAAAATGCAACGTGGAATTTTGTATGAAATTAACAAAAACTCGAAAAACTTTTGGGCAATCCGCATAATTTCAAGCCGCTTTTTGTGCATATTCCCCAGCAGTTCCTAGTATTTTGGGTTTTGAAAATCCCAGATTGCAATCTGACCCGATTTCTCATATAATGGAAGCGCAATGCTGATTTTGACCCCTGTGAACAGGCCAGGGAGAAAGGACTGTCATCATGCAATCTTATCAGAATCTCAATTCCACCGGTTTGGAGCAGGAGCTGCGTCAGGTGCGGCAAGAGTTGGATGCCTGGAAGGCCAGGGGCTGAAGCTGAACATGGCCCGGGGCAAGCCGGGGCGCGCGGACTGGACATGGTCAGCGACATACTGACTGTCCTGACACCTAGCCGGGCAGTGCATCTCCGACGGAATCGACGCCCGCAACTATGGGGAGCTGGCCGGTTTGCCTGCTGCCCGGCGGTATTGGGCCGATGTCCTGGGCTGCCGGATGGAAGAGACCATTGCCGGCGGAAGCGCCAGCCTGACCCTGATGTATGATCTCATTTCCAAAGCCTATACCCATGGCCTCCTACATGGCGAAACACCTTGGTGCCGTCTGGACCGGGTGAAGTTTCTCTGCCCCGCGCCGGGCTATGACCGGCATTTCGAATCACAGAGTCCTTTGGCGCAGAACTCATTCCCATTGCCATGACCGAAACCGGCCCGGATATGGATCGGGTGGAGGAGCTGGTCCGGGATCCGGCGGTGAAAGGCATCTGGTGTGTACCCAAGTATTCCAATCCCGACGGTATCGTCTATTCTCAGGGAAACCATTCGCCGCCTGGCCGGTTTGCGGCCCGCGCGCCGGATTTTGTCTGATGTGGGACAACGCCTATTGTATGCATGAGTTTGACGGTCCCTACGTCCCATTTCCGGATATCCTGACCCTGTGCCGGGAGGCGGGGAACCCGGATATGGTCTTTGAATTTGCTTCCACCTCCAAAATTACCCTGCCTGGCGCCGGAATGTCCGATGATGCTGCATCGGAGGCCAATATCCAGTATATGCAGAAACGGATGGGGGTGCAAATGATCTCCTACGACAAGGTGAACCAGCTTCGCCATGTGTTGTATTTACAGGATCGGGCCCATACCCTGGAGCTCATGGCCAGGCATGGGCGCATTCTTGAAGCCCAAGTTCCAAATGGTGTTGGATACCCTGGAACGGGAGTTGGCTCCCGGGGATTGGGCCATTGAGCGGCCCAAGGGCGGCTATTTTTGTCTCGTACTATGCGCAGAAGTGTTTGGGCCAAACAGGGCCCTGGAGCTGTGCAAAGAGGCTGGCGTGGTCATGACGGCAGCCGGCTACCTATCCCTACGGCGTGGACCCCAGGACAGCAACATTCGCATCGCCCCCAGTCTGCCTCCCGTGGAAGAGCTGGAGCAGGCCATGACCATTTTCTGCCTGTGCATTCGCCAGGCTGCACTGGAAAAACGTATCCGGGAGGCGTAACGCTTTCCGGGATGGAGAAATTGGGCAAATTTTCCATCCCCGGTTCCCGTGCTTGTCAGATTTGCAGGAATGTGGTAGAATGATTTCGTTCTCTCCAGGCTTTGCCGGGATAGGGAGGAAAAATGTCGAACAATACTCCTGCACGGTCCATGGCCGGCAGAGTCTTTGTAATGAGATAACAGTATGAAATCACTTCCCTTTGGTGTTCTGATGCTGCTTTCGCTGCTGGTTTCTGCTGCAGTTTCTTTTGGCATTACACCCATTGTCAAGCGGGTGGCCTACAAGGTGGGAGCAGTGGACGTACCCAAGGATGAACGCCGGATGCACTCGGTGCCCATTCCCCGGCTGGGCGGCCTGGCCATCGCCATTGCGTTTTCTGCTGACTGTGGTATTATTTGCCCAGGTGGGGAACAAATGCAGGGCATTCTTCTGGGCGCCGTGGTCATTTTGGTGTTGGGTGTTTTGGATGATTGTCTGACGCTGCGGGCCTGGTTCAAGTTTTTGGTGCAGATTTTTGCCGCCTATTTGGTCACCAGTCACGGCTGTACCATCCGCTACTTTACCCAATCCCATTGTAACCAGCTCGGTGCAGTACCTGGACCTGGGTCGTTGGTCTGTGCCCATTACCATTGTTTGGATTGTGGCCATCACCAACGCAGTAAATTTCATTGACGGCCTGGACGGTCTGGCCGTGGGCGTCTCTGCCATTTCTGCGGCAACGCTTCTGGTCATTGCTCTGCTGGTGGCGGAAAACAACATTGCCATTGTGGTTGCGGCCCTTTTGGGAGCCTGTCTGGGCTTCCTGCCGTATAATTTCAACCCGGCTAAAATATTTATGGGAGATACAGGCTCCACATTCCTGGGATTTATTTTTTGGCGACGTTGTCCATCCAGGGGATGTTTAAGCTGTACGCGATTATCTCCTTTGCGGTTCCCTTCCTGATTTTGGGGATTCCGATTTTCGACATCTGTTTTGCCATCATCCGCCGTCTGGCCAAAGCATCAGAACCCCCATGAAGGCGGACCGGGGGGCATATTCACCATCGTTTGATTGATATGGGCTTTTCCCAAAAAGCAGGCCGTGGCCATCACCTACATGCTGACGGCCATGCTGGGTCTGGCGGCCGTGGTGCTCACTTCCTCTGGGGAGGGACGTGCCCTCATTCTCATTGGCGCCGTATTTGTGGTGGGCGCCATTGGATTCGGGATGATTTTCAACCGGAACCAGCAGCGCGTGCGGGAATTGCCCGAAGAGAAGGACGAAGAGACAAAAGAGAGGGTAGAGAGCAAATGAGCAGTCGCAAGATCAAAGTCATGTCCGTATTCGGCACCCGGCCAGAGGCCATCAAAATGGCGCCCCTGGTTCAGGAGCTGGCCAGCCGGCCGGAATTTGAAAGCCTGTGCTGTCTCACCGGTCAGCACAGGCAGATGCTGGACTCTGTCATGGAGATCTTCCATTTGAAGGCCCAGTATGATTTGGACATTATGGAGCAGCGGCAGACCCTCTCCAGCATCACCACCAAAACCCTGCTGGGCATGGGCGGGTTTTGACGGAGGCGGAGCCGGACCTGGTCTTGGTCCACGGGGACACGTCCACCACCTTCGCCGGAGCCTTGGCGGCCTTCTACCACAAGATTCCCGTGGGCCATGTGGAGGCGGGACTGCGGACCTATGACCCCTATTCTCCCCTTCCCGGAAGAAATGAACCGGACCCTGGTGGGGACATCGCCAGGGAGGCCGTCCAAGGAGAAGATTTTCATCACCGGCAACACGGTCATTGACGCCATGAAGACCACGGTGCAGCCGGATTTTGTCTTTGCAGATGACACTCTGAACCGCCTGGATTTCCCGGGAAAACAGGTGATCACCCTGACCTGCCACCGGCGGGAGAACTATGGCGCCCCCATGGAGGCCATTCTCACCGCCGTCCGGACCATTGTGGAGCAGAATTCCAACGTGGAGGTGGTGTACCCCCGTCCACCTGAGCCCCGTGGTCCAGGACTGCGCCCACCGCCTCCTGGGGACCACCCCGGATCCACCTGATCGCCCCCTGGACGTGGCCCAAATGCACAACCTCATGGCCCGGTCCTACCTGGTCCTCACCGACTCCGGCGGCCTCCAGGAGGAAGCCCCCGCCCTGGGCAAACCCGTCCTGGTCCTCCGCCGGGAGACGGAACGCCCAAGGCCATTGCCGCAGGCACGGCAAAACTGGCCGGGGTGGAAACAGATCGCATCGTGTCCCTCACCCAGGAGCTGCTCCAGGGGGGAGAGGCTTATGCCAGAATGGCACATGCGGTGAATCCGTATGGGGATGGAAAAGCCTGCGAAAGGATTGCGAATGCGATTGAGGGGTATTTTGGGGTGCAGACAAAAAGTTGTGGGGACTTTGTAGGGGAAGACATTGAGATGGCGGATTTATTTCGGCATACTACACATGTTGAGACGGTAGTATTGATGTCAAGGGCAGAGAAATAAAGTGTGAAAAACCGCTTATTTTCGGCATTTTAGGCCATATTCGCTGACATCCAAATGACCAACTTACCTGTTCAGAAGTGTACAAGAGAACATATCTGCGGAAACGGAAAACGGGCAGAGAAATTGAGTAAGTGAATCAGAAATTAGTCATACGAAATAATAAGAAGGTAGCATTATGTTAAGAAAAATAAGTGAACTGAATCTTGGATTTTCCGATGCTCAGAATTATCTCCAGCGTGGGAATAAAAGATGCTTTCAAGTGTTTTTGTAAAAACTCTTATTTGGAAGATTTACTACAGCCACATATTTATTTTTCTGCTTGGAGAAAAAGGAACCGGAAAGACAGCATATGCCACGTTTTTAAGCAACTCTGAATATAAAAATAACAAATCCATCCTAAAATACATAAACGGTACAGATTATGAAAAGTTCTATGAACTAAAAAGAAAAGCAATCGAATTGATATAAGTGGATACGTTGATATCTGGAAGACAATTATTCTGTTGTTAATTTCAAAAAGCATAGCAGAAGAAGATAGAGTTATCTCTCTATTTAATAAAAAGTAATCTTGGAAGCCTGCTTGATGCCATCGATGAGTATTATAACAAAGCTTTTTCGCCAGAAATCATTAATGCCCTGAAAATTGTTGACAAAAGTGAGGTCGCAGCGAAGTTAGTGTGTCAGCACGCCGAAATTGGAGGAAATGCAGGAACCGCATTAGAGTTTAATGAGCAGCGGTTACAAATGAACCTTTACTATATTTGTCAAAAGTTTTATGAATGCTTAGGTACTCTTAAGTTGAACAAAAATATAATATTGTTTATTGATGGAATTGATGTGCGGCCAAGTCAAATACCATACGAGGAATATCTGGACTGCATAAAGGGTCTTGCAAATGCTTGCTGGACATTAAACGCCGAATTATTCTCCAATGTTCGGGATTCAAAGGGCCAAATCAGAATTGTTCTCTTGCTTCGACCTGATATTTTTAACTCATTAAATATGCAAAACTTAACAAATAAGCTTGCCGACAATTCAGTTTTCTTTGGAATGGAGAACTACATACGCAGATTATCCATCTTCCAATCTTTACAAGGTGGCAAACAAGCTTCTGCAATACGACCAGGATGAGCAGTTGGATACCGATATATGGGACAGCTACTTCAATTGGAAGCTTACATCTTCAAATCCGTCTCTCCGAGAATATGATACAGCTTTTATGGAATTCTTAAAGATATCCTTAAGTCGGCCACGCGATATTCAGAGAATACTAAAGTTGCAACAAGATATCATGAAGCGTCACAATAAAGGAAACAAGTTGCAGTTTAGCTATGAAATTTACAATAGCGACGAATTTCAAAACCTATATTCTGAATATTTTCTTAGTTCATTAAAAGATCAATTATCATTTTATTATTCGGAGACTGACTTTACACATTTCAAAAAAGGTTTTTTGACTTTTTCCCAGAACCGCAGTTTTCATTCGACCAGTATATTGAAATGTATAACAAGTACATTGATTATATCTTGGATAACGCCGATGAAATACCCAAATTCATTGAAGATCCCAAGACATTTCTGCAGCTCCTATATGATAGCAATGTTATTGCGGCAATAGAAGAAGGGGGAAAATTCTTCCATTTTTCTTATAGAGAGAAAAAGTCCTACTAACATTGCGCCAGAAGTACCTTACGATAAAACGATGTCATATCGTTTCCATTATGGGTTATATAAAAAAGCACATTTGGGACGATGAACAGACCACCCCAGCCACCATTTGATGGCTGGGATGGTCTGTTCCCCATACAATTATTCTGCATCTATGTTTACGCTCAGGCCAGACTTCAACTCGACCGTATAATGGTCCTCATAAACCGTGATCTGCTCGTCTCTTGCCGCCGTGTCAACGGTAGTCTGCTGTTTTGCTCCCGAAGCCGAAGATTTCATCGGCAATCTCATCGTAGGCTTCCTTGTTGTGGGCCTTTTGAGCAGTTCCTGCTGCAGGGCCAGTAGCTTCTCATCAATGGCATCCGTGGATGTTGTGGCCGAGGCACGAATGACAGCTGCAATGTTCTGCTGGAGCTGGCACTGGTATCCTTCCCGGTCGCCCAGCGGCTCGTTCAGGGCGGCAACTACAACCCTCTGCAGCTCCAGCTCATTGACGGTCCGCGCGTGGCATTCATGCCCGGTCGGCTCCAGTCTGCTGACGCACCGCCAGACAATGGATTTGCAGCTGCGATTATTCTAATGGATGCGCCTGAACGGTTTTCCGCACTCGCCGCATGTTGAGACGGTAGTATTACGGTGTTGGCGGCGAGGAGCCTTTTTATGCTTCAATGTCGATTGTAATTCTGGACTTGAGCTTTACGGTGAAGTGGTCCTCGAACACGGGCAGTGTCAAGTATTATGAGTAGTGTCAAGAGTTATGCACAAATTATTTTATGGACTTGGTAGAAATCGATTACCGAAGGCGGCTTGACCGCCTGTTGGCATGCGACTTTCCCCCGGAAAGCCCAGTCTGTGATACCTTTTTTGATGCAGATGTCAGCCGGAAATGTAGCACACCGTTCGATTTGTGCTACACTTCCGGCGTTTTTGAGGGACAGACTGCCCCATAAGCACAAGCACTATATAACTGCCCTACAACAAGAAAAACAACGCAATCGTCAACAACGCCGACGGTGCATCCTCAGACCCGTCCTGGATGAGGAGCAGGAGGATGAGGAGCATCAGCAGATCCCCGGTGTCCATGTTTTTAGGGAGCAGGTTCTGTAGAAAGCCGAGGGCGCTGCACGGCTCTTCCCGATGTGGCGGGTGGTGCTCACAGGGTGGCTCTGGGTGTGGGCAGGGCTCAGGCGGGCAGGGGGGCTCTGGTGAGTGGCATGGTGGTTTCTCTGGTGGGGGACATGGGGGTTCTCCGGCGGGGGGGGGCAGGGGGAGGAGCCGGTCTGGGCGGCTCTGGCGGTCTGTGTGGCTCCGGTGGTCTGGGCCGGGGCGGCCGCGGGGGACAGGATTCCGGCAGGCGGGCGCGCTGATACGTGCCGTCGCCCTGGGGAATGTAACGGTTATACATGGCGTTCACCTGCCTGATAGGATTTGGGGTCCCAGCTTTTGCAGGGTGTTCCCCTGCTAGGCGGGAGATTCTGGCCACCTGGATGGCCCGGTCCAGCTTTTTCCGCCCGTTCGGGCCGGACGAAGGGCTTCAGCGCCTGAAAAAGGGCCAGCTGCCGGTCGTCTCCGCCCATCTGCTTGGACAGCTGCAGAAAGCCCCTGCAGCAGCTGCGCCGGGTCTGGCTGTGGGATTTGCTGCTGTCCTTGCTGGTGTTGCTGAGGTAGCAGGGGAAGGGCAGGGGGGGCCGCCTGCTGAGGCTGTCCGCCCTGTCCCTGCAGGCCCAGGCTCTGGGCCAGGGCCATCATTTGCTGCATGGCCTGAGGATTGCTGAGAATGCCATTCAGCATTTCGCTGAAATCTGCCAAATTTATCGCCTCCTGTTGAGTTGCTCCAGCAGGGCTGCCGCTTCCGGCGTGCCCAAAATGGGCTGTAATATGGCTTTTGCGCCTTCTGTGTCACCGGCACGCATGGCAGCGGGCCGCCTGGTTCAGGGTGTTGCCTCCATCCTGGCGAAGCAGCGCCAGAAGCTTCTGGCCTTCTGCAGAAGCCAAAAGCTTTGCGGCTTCTGTCATAGAAAACCCGGAATTTTGCTGCATTTTGATTGCCTCCTGTCCGGACTCCTGCTATAATAAGAGACGCAGGGTACTGGTTCTTTGGTACACTATATGCAGGTAAGGGAGCGAATGGTGCAGCTATGAAAATTTTGATTCTCTCCGACTCTCACGGCAGTGTGGAGTCTATGGAGGCAGTGGTGGCACGGGAAAATCCACAGGCAATGGTGCACCTGGGGGATCTGTGGGAGGACGGAAAGCAGCTGGGACGGCGCTTCCCCGGGATTCCCCTATATCAGGTGGCGGGAAACTGCGACCGTCATAGCTGGGAGCCAGGTCAGGACCAGATTTTGACCCGATCCATCGATGGGGTGGTTTTTTACATGACCCATGGACACCTGCATGGTGTGAAGCGGAGCCTGCTCCGGCTGCGCCTGGCTGCCAAAGAGGCAGGGGGGCGCAGGTGGCGCTGTTTGGCCACACCCATCGGAGCTTTTGCCGGAGCCAGGGCGATGTGTTGCTGGTCAACCCCGGCGCTTGCGGTGGGCCCACGGGTACCTATGCCGTGTTGGAGACGGGGCAGGGTGCGCCCACCTGTGAAATCCGGCCAGTGCGGCCGCAAGAATAAGGAGGAACGTACGTTGATCTTAACAGTGGATATTGGAAATTCCAACATTGTTCTGGGAGCAGTCAAAGAAAAGGAAATTCTCTTTCAGGCCAGAATTGTCACAGATCACATCAAGACTTCCGATCAGTACTGCGCGGAGCTGAAAACGATGCTGGATTTGTTCGGCATTTGCACCAAGGACATTGAGGGGAGCATTGTGGCTTCCGTGGTGCCGCCGGTCCTCAATTCGTTCCGGACGGCCATTCGGAAGCTCACGGGCAAAAATTGCCTGGTGGTAGGTCCTGGCCTCAAAACCGGGCTCAACATTCTCATCGACAACCCTGCGCAGACCGGCGCAGACCTGGTGGTGGGCGCTGTGGCGGCCCTGCGGGGGATACCGGCCGCCCCTCATTGTGGTGGATATGGGGACGGCCACTACGATTTCCGTTCTGGATCAAAACGGCAGCCTCATCGGCGGCTGTGTATGCCCGGGCGTGAAAATCTCCCTGGAGGCGCTCACCAACCGTACGGCGCTACTGCCTGGTATCAGCCTGGATCAGCCCAAAAAGGCCATTGGACGGAACACCATTGACTGCATGCGCAGCGGTATTATGCTGGGCACTGCCTGCATGCTGGACGGCATGATCGCCCGGATGGAGGCGGAGCTGGGGATGAAAACAACGGTGCTCCTCACAGGAGGCATTGGCAAGTTTGTGTTGCCCCTATGCAATACCAAGATGATTTACGATGAGGATTTGCTGATCAAGGGGCTTGCTGCCCTGTATCAGGAAAACCGAAGGCTGGCGGAGTGACATATGGCACAGCCGACGTATGTTTTGGATGCAGTGTTCGCTTCAGACGCACTGCTTTTGCGCACTCTGACGGAGCAGTATGGGACGCCCCTTTTGGTGTATGACCGGGAGACCTGGCTGGCACGTGTGGAATCCCTGCGACATGCCTTTGCCTGGGCGCCCCGCTTTCGCCAGTTTTTCCGGTCAAAGCGGCGGCAAATCCGGCGCCTGCTCCGGATGCTTCTGGAGGCCGGTTGCGGCCTGCTGTGCGGCAGCCCAGGCGGAGCTGATGTTCGCCATGCAGGCAGGGGAATGTGAGAAGCCCTCCTGTTTACAGCCTGTTTCCCTAACGCCCAGGATTGGGAGGCGGTTCAGAGGGCCGGCGCCAGTGTGATCCTGGATCACCCCGCCCAGCTGGCTGAGGCGCCTTTGCCAGAGGGGCGGCCCTGGGACTTCGCCTGAGAGATCCTGCTGGAGGCGGCGCCCATCGGGCCCGGTTTGGTATGGATCCGGAGCAGCTACTGGACACGGCGGTCCAGGCCGCCCGGCAGGGGGTGGGCGGCCTGGGGATTCATGTCCACCGAAGCGGCCTGTACCGGCCCGGCGACTGGTGCGGCAGTGGGGAAGCGGTATTCCGCTTAGTGGCAGCGGTGCAGGAGGCGTCCGGGCTTCCGTGGCCTGGTGTGACCTGGGCGGAGGCCTGCTCTGGGACCGGAAGGAAGCCTATACCCTGGATTTGCAGCAGGAGGCTGAGGCAATTCAGAGGGGCCTATCAGAAACATCTGGGCTCCTGTGGACTGGACCAAATCGGAATCCATCCCCAGCTGGGCCGCTTCCTGGCCGCTCCCAGCGGGATTGCTCCTCACCACAGTCCGGGGGGTGAAGGGAGACTGGGTGGGGGTGGATGCCTCCATGGCAGATTTGCCCCCAGGCTTCCCTGGCGGGGGGTACAATATCATGCGTCCCTTTTGGGGACGGACTGCCTCCAGGGCCGAAGCAGCTGCTTTCTGTCTGGCTGGAGCGCAGACAGCCTGGACCACTTCGGCGCCGCCGCCTCCTTCCCCCGGTCCGACCTGGCGATGTCCGCTTATCCACGGAGCCGGCGCCTACAGCCGCTCCATGTCCAGCAACTACTCCGGCTCCCTCCGCTGCCCGGAAATCCTCTTGGAGCAGGGCGTCCCCCCGCTTGATCCGTCGAAGAGAAACATTGGAGGACCTTCTGACAGGACTTCTTTAGAAATGCGGCTCTGATTTGCAAAAACTCATACCTTCCAGAGGCAGAGCACACCTGGAAGGTATGAGTTTTTTTGACATATTCGCTGATTTGAATTGGAACAGCGGATCTTCGGCTGTCTTGAAGCAGTGATCAGCCTTGATTGAACCGCTCCTTTGCAAACGGAACTTCCTGCTGCGCTCTGGCCATCTCAAGACTTTGCAGACTTTTTCACAGCCCCGCCTTTTTGGCTGCTGTTGACGCAATGGCATTGCAAATTTGATACTGCAAAATGTTCCGGAATTACGAAATAGGCGGAAAAATCATAGAAAAAAACCGCCCAGATCGTGAAATCTGGACGGATCTCCTTGTCAGGCGGGTACGAAAAAAGATGGATTTGCGTTTTTGGCAGGCGGATTCGAACGTTGAAAATCAAACCGAAGCCCAGCGAAGCGGGTTCGGTTTGGAAAGGAGGAGCAGCGGAATGAGCGCGAGATGACTTTTAATGCGAAGCATAAAAAGTCGTCGCAAGCGATATGGAGTTTGCTCCGACGTGTAATAGCGAAACACTATAGATGTCGGCACTGCCGCGCACCGAAAAGCCGAATGGAAGCCCCGCGCTTGCTCCCCATCTCCTCGCGGCGAAGCCCAGCGAAGCGGGTTCGCCGTGAAAAACGAAGAAATTCCCCGTCCGGCGCAGTTTTCGCCGCAAGGCGGAAACGGAGCGGTAAGGGGAATTTCTGAGTGGTCGGAGTGGCGGGATTCGAACCCGCGGCCTCTTGGACCCGAACCAAGCGCGATACCAAACTTCGCCACACCCCGATAGCCTATTTATTATAATGAGGGAACGGCTTCCTGTCAAGTCTGAAAGTCACACTGGGCTAATTTTTTACAAAAGTTGGGCGATGACGGTCTTACTGCCCACTGCCGCCCTCGCTTGTGGGAGAAGGTACCCATTGGGTGAGGGTGACGGTCTCTACGGTGATGCAAGGCAGCTTATCTTGGACGGTGACGTCCTCCAGATAGAATATGTGACGGAAACCGTGTCTCCCGGAGACAAGCTGGTAGTCGGAGAGGGCGCGGTATTGGACCAACAATGTGGCGCCTGCGTCGTAATGGAGATTGTCCTCCAGAACCTCTACCGTCAAAAGCCGCTCAGCTTTTTCTGTGACCCGGCAAATCAAAGTTTCAGCACCGCCGGGAGATCAATGGGCAAACTACAGGCGGTGAGCATTAGGAGCATGGCTACCAAAAGAATGCCTGAAATCCATTTGCGTTTCACAAGAATCCCTCCCATGGTGAAGATGAAACTATCATATACGAAACTGGCATAAAAATCAACGCGAAATTCTGCGCATTTTGCAAAGCCAATGGGAGATTCGACGGTTTGATTTGTGGCAGACTTCGGGATTCTGCAAAAAACCCAGGCGTTTTCCACATTTTTCGGATTGGGTATTTACTTTTTGGGCAGTTTGTGTATAATTTCGTTGTCTGTTTGCGGCGATAGACGAATTCGAATGAGTGAGAGGAAGCAGAATGATTGTAGCGGTGATTTGCGATGTGCTGGGGGAAGAAAACAACGGTACCACCATCGGCGCCATGAATCTGATCCGCACTTGCGGGCCAAGGGGCCATCAGGTGCGGGTGGTCAGCCCCGATGCCAACCGGGTAGGGGGCCGGGGCATTACGTGGTCCCCACTCGAAATTTGGGGATTTTCAACAACTATGTGGCAAAAACGGCCCGCAGAAATTGAGATTGAGGCCATCGCCTGCCTGAGGCCATCGCCTGTGGCAAGGTGCCTGTCATTTCCAATTCTCCGCGCAGTGCCACCCGGTATTTCGCCCTAAGCCAGCGGAATTTGTTCCGCTGCAACGACTCTGATGATCTGGCCGAGAATTGACGATTGGCTGGAGCATCCCCAGGAGCGCGAAGCCTGCAGCCGTGCCTACTTGGGCTATGCCCAGCAATTTGACTTCGACCACTGTATGGATGCTATGGAGGGAATGCTTCTGGATGCGGTGCAAGGAGCATACCATGGCTAAACAGACCATTTACTATTCAGATCCACTCCAGGACGATTTTGCAGGCAACCACATTCGCGGGAAAGTGGTGGATCAAATTTCCCCTTTCTCCACCGCTCCAGGCTGTGGGAATTGGGGTCCTTCCTGGTGTATTATGGAATTGCAGTGCCTCTGGTATTTCTGATTTGCAAGATTTATCTGGGGATGAAGTTTGAGAATCACCGGCAGCCGAGGGTGGGGCGGTCTGGCTATTTTCTCTATGGCAACCATACCCATGGATTGGATGCATTTCTTCCTGCCATGGCGGCCTTTCCCAAGCAGGGCTACGTGGTGGCCAACCCGGATGCGGTGTCCATTCCGGGGCTGCGTAATCTAGTGCGGCTCATTGGCTGTATCCCGGTTCCCTCTGCCCTAAAGTGGGTTTCCGCCTTTTCTGAAGGCGCTGGAACGGCGATTCCGACAGGGAGCTTGTATCGGTATTTTCCCCAGAGGCGCATATCTGGCCCTTTTACACTGGCGTGCGTCCCTTTGTGGGATCCTCTTTCCGATATCCGGCAAAGATGAACGCCCCCCGTAGTGGCCATGGCCGTTACCTACCGGAAGCGGCGCGGCCTGTTCCGCTGGGTCAAACGGCCGGGAATCACCGTCACCTTCAGCGCACCCATGTACCCGGACCCCGCTCTGCGGCCCAAGGCGGCCCAGGAAGACCTGCGGCAGCGGACCTATGAGTTTATGTGCCAAGTCACCAGTCGCCCAGGCAATGTGGAGTATATCCATTATGCGCCAAAGGAGGAAGCATGAAGACCCTGTATCTGGTCGGAGGTACCATGGGTGTGGGGAAGACCACAACCTGTAAGGCGCTGCAGCGTTTGCTTCCCAACAGCGTCTTTCTGGATGGAGACTGGTGCTGGAATATGCGTCCCTTTCCAGGTGACGGAGGAGACCAAAGCCATGGTCATGGATAACATCTGCCACCTGCTGAACAATTTTCTACGGTGTTCCCAGTTGGAGTCTGTGATTTTCTGCTGGGTGCTGGATGTTCAGAGTACTTTGGATGAAATTCTGGCCCGGTTGGATACGGCGGGGTGTACAGTGAAGGCTGTCAGTCTGATTTGTGATGAGGCAGTTCTATTGCAACGGCTTCAAAGGATGTGGACCAGGGGCTGCGGGGCCGGATATTCTCGCAAGAGCCCCTGCACGCCTGACCAGGTATGAATTTTTTGAGCACGACCAAGGTAGACACATCGGCATGCACCCCAGAAGAGGCAGCCATGCAAATCATTGCTTGTAAATCATGGTTGCAGGGGTAAAAGACGTAAAACATACAAGAGACATGCTGCAAAGAAGACCAGTCTGGGGTGCTCTTCTTTGCAGCATGCTTTTATCATCGGAAGCAAATCCAGGCCAGGAAAATCTGCAACACCAAAATGAGAGGGATCCCCACGGTAAATTTCGGATGTCTGGTCTTATGATGGAAAAGATACATGCCCAGTAGGCTTCCCAAACTGCCGCCCAGGGCGGCGATGAACAACAAGGTCCGTTCCGGGGATCCGCCAATGGCCCCGGCGGCTTTTTTTGCTTATCTGCAAACATAACCAGGAACCCTGCCGCATTCATTAGGAACAGGGAAACAAGCAGGATCGTCTCGGTTGGATG
>VOFI01003590.1_pt1 | contig 17138 bp, 32 predicted proteins | sample 5384131 | NCBI WGS metagenome assembly VOFI01 (sample SAMN12384728, study PRJNA508395) | human gut metagenome | isolation source: healthy gut H | host: Homo sapiens
TAAATGTTATCTTTTTGGTAGACGCGTCCGATACAGGTAAGCAGTCGACACAAGAAGCAGGGGCTGTCATTGCAGGATGGGCAGAAAATCAGTGACATGGTGTATGCTATGGTTCCAATCCGGTAAAAGTATTACATATGGCGGCGAACAAAAACAAACGAAACGAACTGGTTAGAGACAGCCCGCAGAATATGACGCAAATTCTTCTTTAACTCAAATTGGTGGAGAAGCAAACGAGTTAACTGCGGTAGATAAAAGCGCTGGAAGCAACACAAGAAGTAAAGATGAATAATCATCCAACCGTTATTTTTGGGCACTTGGTTCTTCTGTCAATAAAGAAGCCGAGCTTAGCGATAAATTAACAGAACTTGACGCTGCATTGGGAGATAACGGTGCTTTGGTTACATATCAATACAGTAAAACCGTAAGCAATGTGTTGAATCAGTTTGCTGATGAAGCAAAAAGCATTGGAAGAATTCTATTCAATGAATTATTGGTATCTTTTAGTAAAGCATTATTTGATCATCATGAAGGAACAATGAATTTAACCCTTTCACAAAATCAAACAATGATAGAAGAAATTACAGAAGTAAGTGCAGAACCAATTAAAGTAACGCTTGTATGGAAACACGGAAGCTACGATTAACCAGGATAAAAAAGGTGTTATCATTCAAACAGGAGATTTTAATGCAGGTGATACACTGCAGGTAAAATTAAAAAAGTAATTAAATCCGGAGACAATGGGGCCGGAATGTGTATTTGATGAGCAGACGTTTACTACTACCTATTATACAGGTCTGATTGATGAGACAAATCAAAATGGAAGTATCACGTTTCCTGAGGTAGTTTTAAATAAATCTGACCTTACCATTCGTTATGTGAGTTGGGCGATAATGTAACAGGAACGGTACCTCAAATCAATCTGCTGCTTCCGGTACTGTTATAACACTTGCTGACGCATCTGATATTTCAAAAAAGAAGGCTACACTTTTGGCGGCTGGATTGTTACGGAGGGCACATATGCAGGTACACGTTATTCTGCTGGTGAAAGCATTACTATGCCCGATGAAAATATAACTTTAAAACCTGTTTGGGGACAAACGGGGGTATTTCTGGAAGTGGGACAAGTTGAAAAAGGCGCCTGCTAAAAGTAATCAAATCATGGAAACAGCCGGTTTAAATCAAGTGCTGGATTTTAGTGATATTCTTATCAATGGAGAGCTTGTAGGCGACAAAGTACATTCTGTTACCTTTCGAGATGAATTATTAGACTATATGGACGACGCATCTGCGGAGGACTCCAGAAAAAGTGACTGTAAAAAGACAGAGCTGACATTGTCTACGCTCGTAATATTGCAGAAGAAGGAAGTTCTGTTATTGCTTATTTAGTAGAGGATGATAAACAAGGTTTTGATATGTATGTAAGTGCAGAAGGCGGGTAAAAGCTCCTTCTGACATTCGAGCGTTATTTTGCACAATATAATTCGGATACCAGTACATTAGGAACAGGCTGGAATGCAAACCTTACAAAGATAGATTTTGCGGGAATTTCGATACATCTGAAACTACCACTATGGATGCATTGTTTTACGGTTGTACCGGTTTAACTACAGTGCTTGGTATGGAACAATTCAATACGCAAAATGTAACAAATATATCCAGATTATTTACAAACTGTTCTGCGATTGACAATATTGATTTAAGCGCATGGGATACCTCTAATGTGACAACTATCAGCAGATTGTTTCAGGGATGTACCAGTTTAAGTAATGTACGCTTAAACTGGAGTGAGACCAATACAAAAAATTTTCAGATATCAGTTATGCATTTTATAATTGTAAAAATTTAATATCTCTGGCCGATACAGGCATCGAATCTTGGGTGCTGCCAAATGTGGAAGGAAGGTTCTGCTGTATTTACAATTGCACACAGCTGCAATCTGCAAATTTTAGAACGTTGGAATCCTACTAAAATTGTCAATTTACCATGCAGTTGTTTTATGGCTGTGAAAACTTGCAGGAATTTAGTTTAGACGGCTGGAGGTTCCTTCTTTATTGAGTTTACAGCAAGCGTTTTTCCAGCTGCACAAAATTAGAAGTGATAGATTTAAGCAGTTGGACAGAAATTCATTCATTGAATAGTTTATATGGTACTTTTTCAGGTTGTACCAATGTCAAAAGGAAAAATACCGAATATTAAATCCGGTTTTAAAACGATGTTCTTTTTATTTTACCTTTGATGAATGTACCTCTTTAGAATTATTAGATATTTCCGGCTGGATTTTTTAGACGGATGCAATGAAAAAGTGGCTAATAGTGGCGGGGCATTTGATCTGACTACTGTCTTTTGGGGTAATACATATCCCGCTGGTCCGTTTACATTGCTGGCAGATAACTGGGAGGTCACAGTCGATGAAGTTCTAACAAATGCAGACCAGAAATTGGAGGTTCCATGGTATGATAGCCGAACCGATTTCAAAATGTTTCCATAAACAATTGAATTTGAATAATACAGTGCAGGATTTATCCGGTCTTTCAAAGGCTGGAGCGTATTGGGAAGAAAGGACCAAATTACCGAACTAAAAGGCTGGAGCGGATTAAGCGGAGTAACAAGCATGGAAGGGATGCTGAAAGGACAAAGCAGGCTGGAGAGAGTATCCATCACAGAAGCAAATATGCCAAACCTAACAAGCACAGCCAATATGTTCAGCGGATGCACCAACTTAACAGAAGTGGATTTGAGCGGATGGACAGGAATGGAAAGCCCAGCAATCACAGGAATGTTTACCAACGCTCCGGTAAATATTAATTTGACAGCAGATAACGATGCAATCGGAACAGCAATCAAAGAAGAGTATGAGAAGAATACATCTTCCGTGAGAAAAACAATGGAGAATGCAGGCGTAAAATCCATTGGTAAACATAATATACAAAGAAATACCAATCCTACAGCGCCCAAATATACAGCAGAAGAAGATACTTCGATGTATGGTACAATAGAGCAACCATTGGTAAAAGAAGTCAATAAAGAAAACAATGAAATACGTTGGCATGAAGAGGAAACACCTGCAGGAACAGAGCTATATCTGAAAACAACAATTCAGTATGTGGGGGATATAGGAGCAAAATCAGAAGATATCAATTTAGAGGTAGTATTGCCCCAGGGAATGGTACCTGCACAAGAACCTGAAGTGGTAATAGGAGGCTTTCAATATATAGGAGAGAACACCGGATATAGAAGCGGTACGGTAGAGGCAGCCCCACATTAAGTACCAATGAAGCAGGAAGAACAGTAATGACAGCAAAAGTGGGGAAGCATGTACACGGGAACAGAAATAGAAATGAGCTTTAAAGTAAAATTGAGGATGTAGAAGAAACAGGGCAATATAAGTTATGGGATGTAACAGCCACAACCAAAGATAAAAATTCAACAGCAGAAGACACACTGCGCTTCTGGGAAGCTGTGACTACAGAAGGAACAGAATATCCAATTACGATAGAAAGCACAGGAACAGGACAAGCGTGGACAGATGTGAGCAGTGGGCAGCACCGGGAACACCAATTACGGTATATACACAGGGTGGAACAGTAGAAAGCATCACAGCCACAGACAGCAATGGAACTACAATTGATATTTCAGAGGCAGAAAAAGTGCGCATAGCGGGAACAATGCAAGAAACAAATCAATATACATTCCAAATGCCGTCAGCGGCAGTGACGGTAAAAGTGGTATTTGCCCAAAGCCAACAACCACAAGCACCGGGAGAAACTCCACAAACAGGGAATATGGAAGGAACAGGAGGAATGGATAGTCCCCGGACAGGAGATACAAACAGTATGGTTGCAGTTATTGCAGCAGTAAGTATATGTGCGGCAGGAGTGCTTTTATATACGCTTTCCAAAGGTAAAAAGCAGAGATAACCGCAAATAGAGTTCTCTTTAATAAATAGCTGTAGCTGCTCTATTATTCATAGCTTTAGTAAGCAAGGGAGAAGTGAAAAACTTCTCCCTTGCTTTTTGCGTTTTTTGACACAATGAGACCGAAATATGCAATTTATACAATATGAAAATGTGTACAAAATCTTTGGGAAATATATTGACATGGGAAATAAAATTTGCTATTATTTAGGTTAGCGAAAGCTAACTGATGAGATCAATCATTCTAAATCGTTTGGAGAGGATCTCTTTTATTTTCATCAATAGTTAGCTAAGACTAACTTTGGTAGGGGGAGCGCTTTGAAGAAAATTGCAATTTATGGAAAAGGCGGTATAGGAAAAATCTACCACAACGTCCAACTTATCTGCAGCATTTAGCAAAGAAGGTTATAAAGTGGTGCAGATAGGTTGCGACCCAAAATCAGATTCCACAAAATTTGATGGGTGGCAAAGGGATTCCCACCGTATTGGAAACAAATAAAGGCAAAGGGGGGATGATTTGAAAGTAGAGGATATTGTATTTACCGGATTCGGCGGTGTTCTATGCATTGAAGCAGGTGGTCCTACTCCCGGAGTTGGTTGTGCCGGCAGAGGCATTATTACAGCATTTGAAAAATTGGAAGAACTTCAATTTTTGAAAAGTATCAGCCTGATGTTGTACTGTATGACGTATTGGGTGACGTAGTTTGCGGCGGTTTTGCAATGCCAATTCGCGGCGGATATGCGCAGGATGTGTATGTAGTATCATCAGGTGAGATGATGTCTCTGTTTGCAGCCAATAATATTGCAACTGCAATTAAAGGGTTTGGCAAAAGAGGTTATGCTAAATTACAAGGTTTAATTTTAAATAAGAAAAATATTGTGAACGAAGATGAAATAGTAAGAAAGGCATGTGAAGAAATAGGTACATCAATTGTGGCAACCATTCCAAGATGCGGAGATATTCAAATTGCGGAAAATCAAGGCTGCACTGTTTTAGAAGCATTGCCTGAATCTGAAATGTGTGAAATTTATCGTGCTTTGGCAAGAGATATGATGAAAGTGGGGGAAATAGAAAATGAAAATGAAAAAAAGGTGTTATTGGTGTTGCGGCTGCATTAGCTGCAATTTTAATGGTAGCTTCAGGTTGTTCCAGTTCCGGTGGCTCAACAGAATCGGGGACAGATACAACTTCTACTGCTGTTTCTGCTACAAATCAGCAATCCGAAGGATTTGAAATCAAATATCCTGAATCATTACAAGAACAATTTGGTGAAAGCTTAAAAATGGAAAAACACCGGAACGTATTATTGTTATGACAGCGGGTCCTGTTATGACTTTGTAACGAAATGGGTGTGGACATGGTTGCTATTCCAAACTCCTCTATTACTGAATGGCCGGATGATTTGAAGGCAGAACGTCTTCCATTCGGCATGAATGAAATTGATATGGAAAGCATCATTGCTTTTAAAACCGGATCTTGTTATTCTTTCCAGCACAAATAAAGAAAAATACGGCAATACATTAGAAAGCCAAGGCATTGCTTGTTACTATGTAAATGCAGGTCCAACAGTGCAATATGATGATATCAAAACAGAAGTACAAATTTTAGGTGAAGCATTTAATAAAAAAGAAGAAACTGATGCTATTATGAAGAAATTTACTGACCTTTGAAACCGATATGGCAGCATTTAAAGAGAAAAGCGGCGGTAAATCTGTTGGTATCCTCTTCTCTTATCCACCATCATATATGCAAGGCAGCGGCGGTTACCTAGGCGATATGTTAGAAAAACTTGGTTATGTAAACATTTCGGATAAAGACGGTCAAGCTTTACTTCAAATGCACAATTGAGTATGGAAGACTTAATCGTTGCAAATCCTGATTTGTTGTTTGCTGTTTCTCCAACAACCAAAAACAGGTGATGATTTAAAAATCTTACGAACAAGAATTTGCAAATAACCCTCAGACTTGGAACCAATTAATGCCGTTCAAAAATGATAAAGTTGTTTACTTAGGAAGCATTTATGCAAAATCTTCCGGTATTAACATTATTGATGACATTCGTTCTTTGATGAACCAATTAGAGCAATACAATTAGAAATAGGTTGTTTTAAATGAATAAAAAAAACAGAAACATGCAATCAAAAGTCAGTGTTTTTTTTTTATCGTGGTGCCAATTTTAATTTTCGTTTTAGCTATTTTAGCTTTAAGAATTGGTAGTGTAAATTATTCAACAGCAGAAATTTTTAACGGTTTATTTGATGCCAACAGTTCAGTACATACAATTATTATAGACCTTAGATTACCAAGAGTAATACTGGCGATTATCACTGGTATGTGTTTGGCTGCTGCAGGCGCTTTATTACAGGCGGTTATGCAAAAACCCTCTTGCAGACCCCGGTATTATCGGTGTTTTCATCAGGCGCCAGTACGGCGGCAACTATCATCTTTTTGGTATTTCCCACAGCTACCGCTTCTGTGCCGATTTTTTCCTTCGTTGGTGCGGCCGGTGCTTGTGTACTGATTTATTTATTGTCTTGGAAAAGGGGTGCTGACCCTGTCCGAATTATTTTTGGCAGGTGTAGCTATTAATACCATGTTAAGCGGCGTTACCTCCTTTTTAACTCTCATGAACTCTGACAGCTTACAAGGTGTGCTCTCTTGGTTAAACGGCAGTCTTTCCGGAAAATCTTGGTATCAAGTACAGACCATGGGTATTTACGGCGCAATTGGTATTGTATTGGCATTATTGTATCAAAGGTGCAAATGTATTGCAGTTTGGCGATGATATGGCGAAAACTTAGGTACCCGTGTCAATTTGACTCGCGTATTGCTTTCCGCGGTATCCGCATTTTTAGCTGCTTCTACCGTTGCTGTCGTAGGTATGATTGGGTTTGTTGGTTTGATTGTTCCGCATGTTACCAGAATGCTTGTTGGTTCCAATCATAAGGTGATGCTTCCGGCGTCTTTGTTGCTGGGTGCGTTTGTGGTACTTGCAGCAGATACCATGGGACGAACCATAGTAGCTCCAATTGAAATTCCTGTCGGTATTGTAATGTCGGTAGTAGGCGGTCCATTCTTCCTCTTTTTGCTGCGCAGAAAAAAAGAAAAGCAAGAGCATAATGACCATATTGGAAAGGAGAACCTTTTATGCAAATAAGTGCAAACCATTTAAAAATTGGTTATGATGATAAAATTGTGGTTCCCGATTTTGATGTTGTAATTCATAAACATGATATTACAACGTTTATAGGTCCCAATGGATGCGGAAAATCTACAATTTTAAAAAGCACTCACGCGTATTTTAAAATGTGGGGGTGTGATTGAAATTGATGGAAACAGCATTCATACTATGCCAACAAAAGAGGTAGCGAAAAAAATTGCTATTTTATCTCAGCAGCAAACCATGCCGCCGGACATTACCGTAGAAGAATTGGTTGGCTTTGGAAGAATGCCATATCAAAAATTTCTTCAAAGATTATCTGATGAAGATAAAAAAAATTGTAGATTGGGCTATGGAGGCAACCAGTGTTTTCTCATATGAGAAAACGCAGCATTTTTTGCATTGTCAGGCGGTGAAAACAGCGTGTTTGGATTTCTGTAGCACTGGCGCAAAAACCTGAAATGCTGTTTTTGATGAACCGACAACTTATTTGATATCCAGCATCAAATTGAAATTATGGAATTGGTGCAAAAAAGCTGAACAAAGAGACAGGGATTGAATTGTCATGGTATTGCATGATATTTCAAGCTTTGGAAGTAAGCAGCCAAGTTGTTGTGATTAAAGATGGAAAAAAATATGCGCATGGTACTCCGCAGGAAGTAATTACGCCTGAAATGCTGCGAGATGTTTACGGTGTGGAAAGCAGAATTATTCCCATTGAAGGCAGACGTTGCCCTATTATATGTTATGACGGACTATGCCATATAAACTAATTACAGAAAGGACTTTTTGTTTTGGTAAAGTTAGAGTCACTTAAAACATTATCTCAAGTGGAGTCAATCAAAGATGTAAAACCTCTGGCAAAAAACAGTTTTTCCCGGTGCGCACTGTCCTTTATTTGGTTCAGCACTGATTTTAAAAGGTGTAACGGATGCACTTATGATTGTAATAGGTACCGATGAATGTACTTATTATACGAAAAAGTTCTCTTTAGGATATGACAGCTTTGGCGGTATGGATGGGCGTTGTGTCTCTTTGGTATTAGACCAACATGATGTTACATTTTGATGCGCAAAGAAATTGGAAGCAGGTATCCGTCAAATGTATCAGGAACGCAAACCTTCCGCTATCTTCCTAGTTACTACTTGTGTGGTTGAAATTGATGGAGACGATGTGGATTCGGTTGGTGATGTACTTTCAGATGAACTTGGTATTCCGATTGTTACAGTACATACTGAACATTTCCGCTGTGAAAGTCACATGCAAGGAATGGAACGCGTATTGACTGCTTGTGCAGAGTTAATGGAACCTTGTGATGAACAAGTAGATGGAATCAATATTCTGGGTCACCGTTTTGGAGAGTTGGAAAAAAACAGAATTTGTCCATGTATTACAAGACCATGATATTTGCGTTCATATGAAATTACCTTCTGATGAATGTACCGTGGCTGATGTGGCCAATGCTTCAGCAGCAAAGGTAAACGTTGTTACCAATGCCATTGCGTTACCGTTGGCAAAGAAAATGCAAACACGCTTTGGGATTCCTTACATTGAATTTTATAATTTTTTGTAGTCCTGATGCTGTATATCATGCTTACAAAGATTTATTCAATTACTTAGGAAAACCATTTCCCAAAGAATTGGAAGAGAAATATCAGCATGCTTTGGCAACAGTAGCAGAAGCCAAAAGACGTTAGACGGAAAAAAGTTTTATTTACGGTAATACAACTTTACCCATATTTGAATGTATTGCTTTTTTGGTCAGCTTAGGTATGAAACCTCTTTTGGTTCAAACAAAAGAGATACCTGAAGAACAACAATGTTATATTGAGCAGATTAAAAATGCAGGGTATGACCCGTACATAACAAAGTCTGCAAATATTACACCGTTGCAGCCATTGTACGATATTTTAAAACCAACCTTTTATATTGGACATGAAAATCCAATGAATTTGATAAAAAAGGGAATTACACAGCTTACTTTGGACAAAGCCGCTAAAAAATTAGGCTTTGAATTAACAGAAGAAGTGGTTTCCGTATTTGTAAATGCAGCATCAGCGCCGAACCAAATTCCGGAAAGCATGCGTGCAATGATGGAAATGATGAAACAGGGAGGCGTAAAACGTGGCTGAGACAGGAATTGTAAGATATTTGCCAACACCGTCTGACCGTATGGGATTGTTATGGACATTGCTTACGATTAAAGACGGCGTAATATTGAACTGGGTCCTTCGGTACTACCCACTATAGTATGGAGTCCATTTCTGAATTTGGAATTCCAATGCGCGGTAATTTATATTGTACGCATATTGATGAAGATAATATCATCATGGGTGATACTGCTCGTTTTGAAGAAGCGATTATTGAACTTGATGGTGAGAGACATCCTGATTGTATGTTTTTGATGGGGTCTTCTCTTACTTCTGTCATTGCAACAGATATCAACGGGCTATGCCGTGTGGTAGAGAACGATGTGTCTGCTAAATTGATTCCCTTTGACCAAGGCGGTTTTGTTGGGGATTACAGCTATGGCTTACAACTTGCTTTGACTTCCATTACAAAAGCGTTGGCAGAAAAACGCAGGAAGTAAAACCACGCACTTTTCAATATTTTGGGTGCAGGTATGGACAGTTATCGCATGAAGTCTGATGTAAAGGAAGTCTGCCGTTTAATGGAAGAAGCTTTTGGTTGGACTGCACACGAAATTATTCCGTGTGAAAGTACATTGGATAGTTTCCGTCATGCAGGTTCTGCTGCAGTGAATATTGTCATCAGGGATGAGGCGTTACCGGCAGCAAAAAAAATATTGGAGGAACGTTGTGAAACCCCATATGTCACAGGTATGCCGTATGGATATCAAGGCACATTAAAATGGCTGGAACAGGTGGCTGCCTCTATTGGAGAATCTGTTTCTCCGAAATTGATTGCGGACATACAAGAAAAAGTATGGATTTGAGACGCATTAAAATGTGGTCAAGAATGAATCCAAATCAGAAACTGAAATTTGCAGTGGTAGGCAATTATCATTTGGCAAAGGGATTATCTCAATTCTTTGAGGGCGAACTGGGTATGACTCCAACTATCAAGTTATGTTCTCACTCCCTAAAAACAGTAAATGAACCTGATGAAACCATTGTATATTGTGAAGATGAAACAATCAAAAATTCAGCAATTGGAATCGTTGGAAGATACCTTTATTGCTGCAGACGGTATTTCATTACATGTAGCAAAAAGAAAATAACTATAAACTGCGTGTATCTTATCCGTCACCCGGATTTACACCTATAGCAAAATCATCTGCCTCTGTGCGGTGAGTACGGAACTGATTTTGTCGTTGAAGAAATATACAATTATTTGAGAATGTTAAGGGGGTAGTTCGGTGTGAAAGTAAGCATTTTATATTCTTCCAAAACAGGAAATACACGGAAGTTGGCATATAGTATTGCCAACGAACTAAGCGATTTTGAGATTACAATTACAGATATCAAAACTATGGAGAGCCTGCCTCAAGCAGATGCGTATCTGATTGGTTACTGGGTAGATAAAGCGCAGCCGAATGAAGAGGCGAAACATTGTATTGAACAAATTACAGGAAAACCTGTTGGACTGTTTGGCACGTTAGGTGCGTATGCTTATTCGTCACATGGCTCCCAATCTATGCAAAAATGCCAACGCCATGTTGGGGAAGGGTGCACATTAATCGGCAGCTTTTTATGTCAAGGTCCCGTAGACCTAAGCTATTGGAACGTTTTAAAAGCTTGCCGCCGGATAATCCGCATGCGTTAACGCCTGAAAAAAATTAAGACACAAAGTTGCAGCTTTGCATCCCAATGATTTGGATGCAAAATATGCCACCACAGCTATTTAGAGAACGATTGGAACAATTATCATAAAAAAGAGCTCTGCTACCACGTGGCGAGCTCTTTTTTTATATTAATAAAGGCAGAGGTGGCTTTTAATAATAATAGAATGATGATAGTCGCCCATACGATACAAATCATTGGAGTGTAATCATAAATTTTTATGCTTTGTTTTATGTCGAATACTCAGCATTGTAAATACATCAATGGTGCACCTCAAATAGAGCAGTGAAAAGCAATGCTCGTTCGGATATACCGATTTGTAATAATGTTTTTGCATTGCTCGTCGTTTATCAATAATGGTCATACTCATTGCAGCTATATTCATAATGACCAAATAAATGATGAGAGTTGTCAAAAAATTTTTTTTTTTACTTCTCAAAGTTTCAGCTTTTTACGCATATTTTTAAATAAAGCGTTACTATCAATATAGCATAAAGGCTTTTGTCCCTAACTATGAACGTATCAAGTATTGCAGAATTGAAACATAAGGGAATTCATTTGATTAAGTTAATGAAGAACTATCAAAGATTACAGCAGCCATTGTGTTGGTTTCGTATTGGTTATCTCTATTATTGTAAAACAATTTGGTGCCTCTTTTTGTGAATAATGAGGAACAGACTGTATCTTCACAAATAAGCAGTATAGCAACAGAACAAACGAATACAAACCTATTGTCAGCAATACAGCGGAAGAAGAGGAAGAAATATCGGGCAGTATGGGTACCGTTTATGAGTTTGACTATGAGCAGTGAAAGTGATAAAAGTGAGGCTGCTTTTCAGAAGAAATTTGATGAGATTGTGAAAACATCAAGGAAAAAGGAATGAATACACTGATTGTTCAGGTAAGACCGTTTGGAGATGCTTTTATCGTTCTTCTTTATTTCCATGGTCACATCTTTTAACGGGCACACAAGGGCAAGACCCTAGTTACGATCCTTTGGAATATATGGTGAAAGCGGCACATGAAAACGGTTTTGGAAATCCATGCATGGGTGAATCGCTTAGAATCCAACTCAATACCAATCCGAGTGAACTGGCAGAGAATAACCCTTATACACAATGGAGTCAAGATGAATCTAAAAAAAAAAAGGTGGGTAGTCGAATATGAAAGTGGCAAATATTTTAATCCTGCATATACGGAAGTAAGAAAGTATATTGCAGACGGGTTAAGAGATTGTTCAGAATTATGATGTGGACGGAATTCAATTTGATGATTATTTTTATCCAACGCAAGGACAGTGTCTTTGACCAAGCGGAATACGGTACTTATAAAGAAGAAGCAAAGCCAAAACGGCGTTCCTATGGAATTATTAGATGGAGGCAGGCAAATATTAACGCTATGGTTTCCCAAAGTATATGCAGAGGTCAAACAAACAAAACCGGAAGTAGTATTTGGAATTTCTCCGCAAGGCAATTTACAGAATTGTTTGAATATGAAGGGCAGATGTTAAAACATGGTGCAGTACGCAGGGATACATTGATTACATATGTCCCCAATTATGTAGAGAATTTGAGCATCAAGTGCTGCCGTTTGGTTCGGCGGTAAAGAAGGAGAGATTTGGTTACCAATCCATCCATTAAATTATATTTCGGTTGGGATTATATAAAGCTTGGTTTCAGGCAGGGAGAAAGCTCAAGGGGGATGGTGGTTTTATGTTTTATTCCTATGATTATCTAAATCATGAGCAGACAGAACAAGAAGTACAAAATGCGGTAAAATTATTAAATTAATGCGACAGTTATATAAAGGACTTTTCAAGGTGAAAGTCAGTCCTTTTTTTTCGCGGTATTTATGATTTGATATGTGATATAGTGAAAATGGTATTCATGCAGTTGTCGGTATTCCGTAACAATCATTTTTCGTTTGCTTTTTGTAATGTGTACTGCAACAAGTTGGCCGCACAGATTTTTTGTCTGAATGGAATTGAACAGGTGTATAATTTGCAGTATAACCCTCATATAAATTGGTATTTATTTCGCGTTCCACCAAAACTTTATCTTTGCTCCGTACCACGTGTTGGTTTAAAAATGCTTTGTTTTTGTTTGATTGGTTACGTGCATCATTTGTTTGCTGCGTGTTTCTTTCACCTTTTTGTGATTTGATTCGGTGCATTGCAGGCTTTTGTTCCGGGACGCTGAGGAGTATGCGAATACATGAACTTTGGAAAAAAATTTCTTTTTGCAATCCAGAATTGCATAAATTCTTCTTCTGTTTCACCCGGGAATCTACCATAATGTCAGTTGTAGTACGGCATTGATAAAATGCGTTACGGTACGAACAATGGTTCTCAGCATTCTCTGAAAATGGGTGGCAATGACATTCATACGTTTTAAGTTTCATCACAACCGCTTTTGCAATAGGCTGAAATGATGCGGACAAAGTTTTGTTGTTTGGAAAGACGAATAATGACATCTTCACTGAGCTGTTCAGGCTCCAAGGAGCCTAAACGCACGCGCTCGATTCCGTTTATGGCGCAAACTGCTTCCACAGCATCACAAGATGTAAGTTGATATCTTGTCAAATGCGGAAAATTAATTCCCGTCAGAACAATTTCTTTTATATCCTTTCCGAATAATTGGTGACTTCAGCAATTAAATCGTCCATGGTTTTGAGCGCACTTTCTTTCCTCTTGCATAGGGGTACGGGCAGTAAGAGCAAAAGCGATTGCATCCGTCTTGAATTTTTAATAAAAGCACGGGTACGTTCATAAAAGAGCCTCTACGGACATACTTTCAAATTTTTCTTTTTTGTTTGGTGAGGACAATGTCAATAATTCGTTGACGCGTGCCGAATAGAAAATATTGCAAATATGAGGAAGTAAGAAACGGTGCTGTTGCCAAGCACAATATCTGCATGCGGTCAGGTCTTCCGGCCAGTTCAGGGAATGCCTGAGGCACAGCCGGTTAATACGATAACCGCATGCGGATGCTCGACGGCTTTATGAAGTGTCTGTTTCACTTTGTGGTCACTGGTGGGAAGTAACGGTACAGGAGTTCAGTAAATAATATCAGCATCTTCGCCTGTTTGGCATGCGGAAAAACCACCCTGAAGCAATTGATTCAGCATGGCTTGCGTTTCGTATTGATTTACTTACAGCCTAATGTAATGGTAGAAACTTTCATGGATGCCTCTCAATTTTCTTTTGATATGCGTTGTTGGTCAATAAAATTGAAACAATATGGCAACTATGCATATTGATTCTATTTCATTTTAATGATAATATGGTTAAAAGAACAGTTTTACTGAAACGAATATACATGTTTATGGAGGGTCATTATGGAAACAGCGACAATTTTATTGGATAATGGCGACAAAGTAAATAGATTTGTAACTGCGATGAGTAAATATCGCTGCCCGATTCACCTTACCACAAAAAGCGTTACAAGGTTGCAAAGTCTTAATCGGTATTTTGGTATGGATTTAACAAAACCGCTTTCTGTGAAATTGGAACGCCAACCACCAAGTGGAACGGGAGCAAATAGATGCGGTGTGTTACAAGATTTGGAAGAATTTGCAGTATCCCGCCGTATTATAATTGGCAGGAGTATCCGTTTACCTCACTGCTGACCCACATTTTGTTGTTCCAATTCTTCGCTTAGCTCACTCCAAGTGACCAGAAGCTGCTCACTTTTTCTTCTTTAAATGCATTCATTTGTTCATTAATTTCAACAGTGACAGCTTGATAATCGCTGGCAATTTCAGGATTTTTAATGTTTGCTCCAATTTTGCAATTTCTTGCTCCAGTTGGTCAATTTTTTTTTTCTTCTGTACGTTTTAAAGCAGTTCTTTTTTGCGGAGTTCAGACTCCGTTCTTTTTGCGCAGTTTGCATCGTTTACTTTTAGGTGTGATGATTTCCTGTTTTTGCTGCTGAACTTTTTGATGCTCCAAATAAGTGTCATAGTCACCAATATATTGCTCAATTCCGTTTGGCGTAAGCGCGCATAATTTTGGTCTGCTATTTTATTGATAAAAATAGCGGTCGTGAAGAGATGATGGGCAATGCCTTCATAGGACTGTAATGCAGATTCCAGCGCTTCGCTATCAAAAATGGTTTGTAGGTTCATCCAGCATTAAAAATTTGCTTTTGAAAAGCATTAAAATCCAGAGAGTAAGACGAGCGCGTTCTACTCCGCTTAATGCGGAAATCGGTTTGAATACGTCATCGCCCAAAAAAATAAAAAATGCGGCCAATCCGCAGCGTAATTCTGATACTTATTGAAGGATATCTATCCCATACTTCATCAGTACAGTTTTGATAACTCTTGTAATCCGAAGCGGGCCCAGGTGCATAATATCCGGTTTCAATATCGGCACCAAATTGAATACTGCCGCTGTCCGGAGATTGCATGCCCAACTAACGTACGGAACAGTGATGTTTTTACCGCATCCGTTGGGACCAATTAAAAAATGCGCTCTTTGCGATGAATATCCATGGTAACATGTTTAAAACAGGTTTTGAATCGTAAGACAACGAAATATCTTTTACGGTTAAACATCGTTACCGCCTCGCTTTTGAATGTCAAAGTGGCTCCATTGTCTCTAATTCATCAGCAGGTTTTTCAAAAGTGTTTTCAAGCGCTCTATCATTTTTTAGTTTGCTTTCAGCTGTTTTGATGTTGCGTTCACGATTCCAACGCCGTTGTTGCTCCACAATCCCGTAAATACGGTCAATTTCCTTTTTGGTATTGTCATAATTGCGCTGTACGGTTAAATTGTGTTCTGCTTTTTAATTTTTAAATAGGTGCTGTAATTTCCTTTGTATATGGTAAGTTTGCCGTGTTCCAGTTCAAAAAGGTACGGTTGGTAGCCACGGTCAGCTTAACGGTCATGAGAAATGACGAAGACGGCGCTTTGTAGGAACGTAAAAATCCTCAGCCATTGGACTGAAGAAATGGATTTGGTTGCAGCTCATCTAACAACAATAAATTGCTTCAGACAATATGCTGGTTTGGCTAACTGCAATTTTGCTTTTGTCCGCCGCTTAGTGACATTACGGGCAGCATTGCCATTTGTTCGTCACTAAGAAATCAAAGAGCTGTTGAAGCAACGTGAGAACGGGGTACGTCCGCGAGGTAAGCCCGCCTTTATGTGCAGAAAGAGGCATCGTTTAAAACTGCGCTTGTTCAATCAAATCACTCAGTTTGTCCGATGCACTTTAATTGTTGGTTTAAATAACACCGATTCTTGTTCCATATCCAGCAAAAAGAGAATACGTTTAATACTTCAGCATAAGCACTGATATCGGAATCACGGCAGACATGCTGCTCCATATAACCAATATTGGTTTGTTTGGATTGAGCAATACTTCCGGAAAAACAGAGTTGTTTTCCACCTCCGTTTACACCACCACCAAAACCAATTCGTTCGTTTTCTTGTATTTCAAAACACCACTGAATCTCGTGTCTGTACCATATGATTTTCTAAACCGCTTGCGCTTAATAATGCCATTGTTTTCCCTCATTACTTTGCTGTGTTAATCCTTATTATTATAATAAAGAATGTTAATGAAATCAAGGGAAGAGGGAGGATACAGAACTTATAGATAGTATCAAATTGTGGCCCTGACTGCTTTCTATAAATCTCTCTGCAATTTCTTTTCTTTTGCTTTGGGCTGTTCCAGTTCATTTAACCTTGGTCATATCGATAATCTCATACAGTTAAGAATCATCATCAGCACATGTTGTTCTGAGAACCAGCAGTGTCAGCTTGAATGGAACCCCAAAGCATTGTTTGTTCCATCATTTTTCTTTACTTGGCGTAACGTTATATTCGGACATTGCCTTAATGGCATCTATGCCCATTTTAGACGCTTTAGATACTTCGTTCAATAAATTGGTATTTTCGTGATGCATATATAAAACCTCCATAATATGATTTTCTAGGTTTGCGGAGATTTTGGGATTTATGTATTTCTGCTTTGTGAAATATAAAAAGCACATATTGGAACGATAATATGCTGCATTCAATGTTATATTTGTTTTGTTATATCATAGTTCTATTACCTCTAAATCATCAGGAATATAAAAAATTACCCTGATAATATTGTTTTCCTTCTGCTGTATAAAGCTCTTTTCGATTTTTTATTTTTATCTTCCGTATGATATAACAGCAAATTTTTACATTCATTTTATTTGCCAATTCGCAGGCGTCTTTCACGGTAGAGTGATGTTTTTGATAAGGCGAAAATATATCTGCC
>VOFI01002110.1_pt1 | contig 17114 bp, 35 predicted proteins | sample 5384131 | NCBI WGS metagenome assembly VOFI01 (sample SAMN12384728, study PRJNA508395) | human gut metagenome | isolation source: healthy gut H | host: Homo sapiens
ATGCTGCACGACTTCTGCATCAAGGAAGTCAAGCCTATCGCTGCTGAGCTGGACGAGAAGGAAGAGTTCACCCAGAACGCCCGCGAGAAGCTGGCTGAGATGGGTATGCTGGGCACCTACATCCCCGGGAGTACGGCGGCGCTGGTCTGTCCTATCTGACCTACATCGTCTGCTGCGAGGAGCTGGCTAAGTACTGCGCTTCCACCTCCATCATGTTCTCCGTGCACGGTTCCCTGTGCTCCTGGCCCATCCTGGAGTTCGGCACCGAGGAGCAGAAGCAGAAGTACCTGGTTCCCCTGGCTCAGGGCGAGAAGCTGGGCGCTATGGGTCTGACCGAGCCCGGTGCTGGTACCGACGCCAACGGCGTGCGCACCACTGCTGAGCTGAAGGGTGACAAGTACATCCTCAACGGCACCAAGATCTTCATCACCAACGGCTACTATGCTGACACCTATGTCATCTTTGCCCGTACCAACCCCGATCTGAGCGTGGGCCACAAGGGCCTGTCCGCCTTCATCGTGGAGAAGGGCTTCAAGGGCTTCTCCTTCGGCACCAAGGAGAAGAAGATGGGCATCCGTGCTTCCGCCACCTACGAGCTGGTCTTCGACAACTGCGAAGTGCCTGCTGAGAACCTGCTGGGCAAAGGAAGGCGAAGGCTTCAAGATCGCTATGATGCTGCTGGATGGCGGCCGTATCGGCGTAGCTGCTCAGGCTCTGGGTATTGCTCAGGGTGCTATCGACGAGTGCATCCCCCTACCTGAAGAACCGCAAGCAGTTCGGCAAGCCCCTGTCCTCCTTCCAGAACACCCAGTTCGAGCTGGCTGGACATGCAGACCAAGGTTGACGCTGCTCGCCTGCTGATCTATCGTGCTGCTATGGCTAAGCAGGACCACGAGCCCTACAGCCACCTGGCTGCTATGGGTAAGATGTTCGCTGCTGAGGTCGCTTCCTGACGTGACCCGTCGTGTTGTCCAGCTGGTTGGCGGCTGCGGCTACACCCGCGAGTATCCCTTCGAGAGAATGATGCGTGACGCTAAGATCACCGAGATCTATGAGGGCACCACCGAAGTTCAGAAGATGGTCGTTTCCGGCTGGATGCTGAAGAAGTAATTCGGTTTATCATTCAACGGATAGTAAAGAGAGGGCAGTGGTTCGCCACTGCCCCTCTTTTTTAAAAGAGAGGAAGCCTATGCATATTGATCCCCCTCTATACTGGACGGCCCCAGAATTTGAGGGCCGTCTGCCGCGGAAGTTGCCTGCTATGACTTGTTGGATCGTGGCCATCCCCTATACCCGGGTGGACCATGATCCGGCGGATACCATTGCAGCCTGCCATGAGATTGAGAAGGTCCTGGGCGCTCCCATCTGTAAGAATTTGGTGCTGTGCAACCGGCAGAAAACCGCCTTTTACCTGCTCCTGATGGAGGGGGGACAAGCCCTTCCGCACCAAGGACCTGTCTAAACAGATTGGCTCGGCCCGTCTGTCCTTTGCTGCACCGGAGGATATGGAGACCTATTTGGGGGTTACCCCGGGCTCCGCCACCATTTTGGCCCTGGCCAACGACCCGGACCATAAGGTGCAGTTGATCCTGGACCGCACGGTGGCAGAGACCGGCCACTTTGGCTGCCACCCCTGCATCAATACTTCGACAGTAAACCTCTATGGAAGAGGTACGGAAGACGCTGCTGCCTGCCTTGGGGATTGTCCCCTGCTGGTAGACCTTCCCGATCCTAGGGACGAGGAAGCCTGACGGGGCAGTTGGACCCATGCTGCTGACCATGCCGGCGGCGTGGGTCTGTTTGCCTCTAGGGCTGGGGAAAGGAGAACAACCATGGTTCGATTCGGAATATCGTCTTGCCTGCCACTTGGGACGAGGCCCCTCCTGCGGAAAAAAGGCGGCGCGTGCCTTGGGCGTCCCGGTAGGGAAACTCCACCGATGTGTCCCAGTGCGCCAATCCATCGATGCCCGCAAGAAAGGGGACGTCCATTATGTCATGACGGTGGATGTCTCCTTGCCCCAGGAGGCGGTGGTAGCCCGGGGAGGGGAATCGGATTTCTCTGGTGGAGCCGCCGGTGCCCTACGCATTTCCTCAGGTGACGCGGGTTTCCACCGTGCCGCCTGTGGTGGTGGGCAGCGGGCCGGCGGGGCTGTTTGCCGCCCTCGCTTTGCCGGGCGGGCCTCCGGCCGGTTTTGCTGGAACGGGGCAAGCCCATCGAGCAGCGGGTGCAGGACGTGGAGGCCTTCTGGAAGGGCGGGGACCTGGACCCGGAGTCCAACGTTCAGTTTGGGGAAGGGGGCGCAGGCACCTTTTCCGATGGAAAACTCACCACGGGAACCCATGACCCCCGCCTGTCCCAGGTGATGAAGACCTTCGTGGCGGCAGGGGCCCCTGAGGATATCCTTTGGCAGCATAAGCCCCATGTGGGAACCGACCTCCTCCGCCAAGTGGTCCGCCGGCTCCGGGAGGAGATTTTAGCCGCCGGCGGCGAGATCCGGTTTGGACATCGCCTGGAGGGCCTCTCCCTGTCGGGCCATGCGTTGCAGGAGATCGTCGTGGCAGAGGGGAATACCACCTACACCATGCCCTGCGATGCCCTGATTCTGGCCCCAGGCCACTCTGCCCGGGACACCTTCCGGATGCTCCGAGATGCTGGGGCCGCCATGGAGCAGAAGCCCTTTGCCATCGGGGTGCGTATCGAGCACCGGCAGGACCGGATCAGCCGGGACAGTTGGGGGAGCAGTGGGCGGCCTTTCCCCCTGTGGACTATAAGTTAGTGTGCCATTTGCCCACGGGCCGGTCGGCCTATACCTTTTTGCGTCTGCCCTGGGGGGCAGATTGTGGCGGCGGCCTCCCAGCCTGGCTGGCCTTGTGACCAATGGGATGAGCAACCGTGCCCGGGATGGGGCCTTCATCAACGGCGGGTTCCTGGTGGGCGTGGGCCCAGGGGACTTTGGCAGTGAGGATCCCCTGGCCGGGGCGACCTTTCAGGCCCTATGGGAGGAGAAAGCCTACGCCTTTGGCCGCCCTGGGTATGAGGCGCCGGCCCAGCGGGTGGGGGACTTCCTCCGAGGCCTCCCAGCCCGGACCATCTCCAGCATCGCAGCACCTACCGGCCTTTGGCTGTGTGCTTCGGAGACCTGCGGGATACTCTGCCTCCCCTTGGTCACCGACACCTTGGCCCAGGCTTTGCCAGTGCTGGACCGCAAGCTCCATGGCTTTGCCGCCCCAGATGCCCTGATGGTGGGGGTGGAGACCCGTTCCTCCTCGCCGGTCCGTCTGCTGCGGGACAAGGGGTTTCAGTCAAACCTGCGGGGACTCTATCCCTGTGGGGGAAGGGGCGGCTATGCCGGGGGGCATCGTCTCGGCAGCGGTGGATGGTCTCCGGGTGGCGGAGGCGGTGGCCCATCCCCCAGAAACATAAAAACAGATCCCCCGGCGATGGTTCCGAGGGATCTGTTCCGTATTCTGCGTATCAAAATGGGTTAGAGCAACCCATGGCTGGAGAGGAAGTCCGCGGCCACCTGGGCGGGCTCCTGCCCTTCCTCGTCCACCAGGTAGTTCATGTTCTGCATTTCCTCGTCGGTGAGGGCCGCAGAAAAGCTGGTTGATGGGATCGGCGAGTTCCGGATACTCCTCCAGAACTTCCTCCTGGAGCATGGGGATGGCGTTGTAGGGCGGGAAATAGCCATCGGTGTCTTCCAACGTCACCAGGCCATACTTTTTCAGCAGGCCGTCGGTGGCGAAGGCGTCCACAATGTCAATCTCTCCCTGTTCCAGGGCGATAAACCGGGGGGCCGTCAATGCCTACGGTATTCTTTAAACTGGAATCCGTACTTGGCCACCAGACCCGGCAGCCCATCATCAGGCCGGTTTTGGAACTCCAGCGTGGTCCCAATGACCAGCTGATCATCGCACTTCTGAAGGTCGGCGATGGTGACAAGCCCATATTCCTCAGCGGTTTCGGGCTGCACCGCGATGGTGTAAGTATTGTTGAGGGAGACTTATCCAGCACCACAATGTCGTAGTTGGCAGCCAGTTCGTCCTTGCATTCCTGGTACACCGCCTCCATGTCGGACTTGGCAGGGTGGTTCAAAAGGCTGACGTAAACGGTTCCCGTGTAGTCCAGGTACATGTCAATTTCCCCCGGCCTGGAGGGCCTCGTAGCACACCTGGGTACCGCCCAAGTTGTCCTCCACATCCACGTCAATGTCCGTGTGGGCCTCGATCATCTGGCCGTAGAGGTGGGCCAACACGATGTTTTCCGTGAAGTCCTTGCTGCCGATGACGATGCTCCGGTCGCTGGTGTTGGCCAGGTTGTGGTAGGCGGTGTTGCCCACCATGAGGACCAGCAGAGCAGCGGCGACGCCCAGGGGATCGCTTTGCTGCGGGTTCTGCGGCGTTTCAGCTTTTTCCTTAGAGGTGCCGAACTGTTTCTGCAGGCTGATGGGGGGTCACCAGTTTTTCGATGAGCCCCATGAGGAAATCCACCACCAGGGCCAGGATGCAGGCGGGGATGGCGCCTGCCAGGGATCTGGATGTTGTTCACCGTCCGGATGCCGGAGAACACCAGATATCCCAGGCCCCAGCGCCATGAAGGCGGCCATGGTCATCAGGCCCACGGCCATGATCCGCACCCCCCGCCATGATGACAGGCAAGGCCATGGGAAGCTTGATCTTATAGAGCACCTGCCACTTGGTCAGGCCGATGCCCGTGGCGGCTTCCACCAACAGAGGGTCGATGTTGGTGATGCCGGTGTAGGTGTTTTTTACAATGGGCAACAGGGGAGTAGATGATAACCATCACCACAGCGGGCAGGGTGCCAATGCCCAGCAGGGGAATGGTAAGGCCCAGCAGGGGCCATACTAGGGATGGCCTGCACCACGTTGGCAATGCCAATCACCGGTTTGCCCAGTTTGCGCACATAGCTGACCAGAATCCCCAGAGGGACGCCAATCAGGATGGAGCAGCCCACCGCAATGGCAGTCATTTCAATGTGCTCAATGGTGAGGGAGAGGATTTGCTGCCACTGGGTGACGAAATAGTCCATGAGGCTGGCAAACCCGTCCAGGAAGGCATTCATCCGTCTGCCACCCCCTTTCCTCGGTGAGGAACTGGCGGCTCAAGGTAGCCACCAGGCTGGAGTTGGTGAGCAGACCCATCAGCTTCTCAGAGGCATCCAGCACAGGGACGGCGTTGACCTCTGCCTCTTGGACCATACGGAGGATGTTGACAATGTTGTCATCATCCCGGGCAGTGTAGCGGACAGGCTCCATGATCTCCCTCTGCTCGAGCCAAAGGGGACTCCGCCCGGAAGAGGGCCCGGCATGGGTGACCACCCCCGTAAATGGTGCTGCTCGTCCACCACCAGGAGGAGTCGATGTGATGGTCCCGCATACGCTTGATGCAGAGGTTGCGGTTCAAATCGCCATGGCAGGTGATGGTCTCCTTGATCATGAAGTCAGACACCCGGATGAACTCCGGGGAGTCCCAGATCCGTTCGGTGCCGACAAAACTGGCGATGAAATCGTCGGCGGGGTGTTTGAGGATCTGTTCTGGCGTGTCAAACTGCAAAATGTGCCCATTGCGCATGATGCAAATGCGGTCGGCGATCTTGATGGCCTCGTCCATGTCGTGGGTGACAAAAACCATGGTTTTTCCCATCTTTTCGTGCATTGAGACCAACTCGTCCTGCAGGCTGCTCCGGGTAACCGGGTCAAGCGCAGAGAAGGGCTCGTCGAAAAGCACGACCTCAGGGTCGTTGGCCAGGGCGCGAATCACGCCGATGCGCTGCTGCTGGCCACCAGAGAGCTCCGTGGGATAACGGTCCAGGTACTCCGCAGGATCCAGATCCACCATCTCCATGAGTTGGTCGGTTTTGCGGGAGATGGCTTGGGGGTCGCCCTTGGCCAGACGGGCAATGATTTCGATGTTTTCCCGAATGGTCATGTGGGGGAATAGGCCGCCCTGTTGGATGACGTAACCGATTCGCCGGCGCAACTGCACCTTGTCCAGCGTTTCAATGTTCTTTCCATCTATCCAAATTTCGCCGCTGGATGGGGAGAGAAGCCGGTTGATCATCTTTAGGGTGGTGGTCTTCCCACAACCGGAAGGGCCGATCAATACGGTGAGGTTCCCCTGTGGGGATTTCCATGGATATATCGGATAGAACAACTTTGCCGTGGAAATCGCGGAGACGTGCCGGAATTCGATCATTCACATACCTCCTTTCTATTACTTATTTTTATTATACCATAAAATGGTGAAACATTCAAATCTTTCTAGGAAATTTAATAAAATCTTAGTAATTTTACCAGAAAAAGAGACAATTTGCAAAGGATGTAAAAAGAATGTAAACCTTCTTGTAAGCAATTTCTTGACGAAAAGAAGGAAATGATATATAATATTATGAATTTTCTAGCCCTGTTATGATCCAAGAAAAAGGGAAGGCTGCCTTCCCTTCTGGTTTTTCATACAGAGTATGCCAAAGAGAGGGAACGGCGCCTACCAGAACAGGTGCCCCGCTTTTCTGAGAAAACAGCCAGAAAGAAACCTATTTTGATTTTGATTGGAATGCACCAAAATCCAGGGAGAGGGAGCGTGAGGACCATGGCGGAAGAGACCATGAGCACCAATTTCATTCACAGCATCATTGAGGAGGAACTGCAGCCCGGTGGCCGCTGCGAGGGGAAACAGGTTCACACCCGGTTCCACCGGAGCCCAACGGGTATCTCCATCGGCCACTGCAAGGCGCTGACCATTGACTTTGGCACGGCGGAGAAGTACCAGGGCATCTGCAACCTGCGGATGGATGACACCAACCCCGCCAAAGAGGGACACAGAGTACGTCGACGCCATCCAGGAGGACATCCACTGGCTGGGATTTGATTGGGGCGACCGGTTCTTTACGGTTCAGACTATTTCACTCGAACCTATGAATTGGCAGTGGACCTGATCAAGAAAGGCGGCAGCTATGTCTGTGAGCTGACCCCCGAGCAGTTCCGGGAGTACCGGGGGGGGGGGGACACCACGACCCCCGCCAGTCCCTTGGCGGGACCGGCCGGTGGAGGAAAACCTGGACCTCTTCGAACGCATGAAGAACGGGGAGTTCCCGGAAGGCAAGTACACCCTCCGCGCCAAGATTGACCTGGCCTCCGGTAACTTCAATATGCGGGACCCGGTGCTCTATCGCATCCGGTATATTGAGCACCACCGTCAGGGGACCAAGTGGTGCATCTTCCCCATGTACGACTTTGCCCACCCCATCCAGGATGCCCTGGAGGGCATCACCCACTCCCTGTGCTCCTTGGAGTATGAAAACCACCGCCCCCCCTCTACGACTGGGTGGTGGAGCACTGCGACGTGCCCAGCCGGCCCCGGCAGATCGAGTTTGCCCGCTTGGGCATCAACTACACCGTTCTGTCCAAGCGGAAGCTCCGGGCCCTGGTGGAGAACGGCCAGGTAGCCGGGTGGGATGACCCCCGGATGCCCACCCTCTGCGGCCTGCGCCGCCGGGGATACACCCCCAAGTCCATTCGCAACTTCTGTGAGCGCATCGGTGTGTCCAAGGTGGACTCCACCGTGGACTGGGCCTTCCTTCCTGCGGGACCTGGGACCTCAATGTGCGCCCGGTGAAGCTCACCATCCACTGCCTATCAGTTCATGCGTCAGGGCTACTTCTGCCTGGATAACCAGGACGCCGCCCCTGGCCATCTGGTGTTTAACCGCAGTGTCTCGTTGAAGGACAGCTTTAAGAAAAAATAAAATCCGATGCATGGATATCGGAAATTTTGGGAAAAGCAGGGAGGAGAAAACACCATCTCTGCCTTGCGAAACCGTTCATTTTCTGGTACAATAGCAAGGATCCTGTGAAGATGCCCCGGCATGGGGATCGGTTCCTAAAGTGGGAGTGTTGTCACGAGTATGAAGAAACATGAAATCAAATCCGGAAGAACCAAACCGCCAGAAGTTCGTACGCGGGAACAGATAGAGAATGAAACCTTTAACCGGATGCTTCTCTGGGTGGCAGTGGCCGCCGTGGTAGAAGTGGTTATGGTTCTCATCAATCGCTTTTATATCAACACCAGAGTGAGCGAGCTCAACGCCAAGATCGTGCTGTACTATGTGCTGACAGCACTGCCCTTCGTGGGGGCGGCCCTGTTCGTGAGCCTCTTGGTGGTGGCCGTGCGGATGCGTCGAAGCGATACAGGGAAGGACGGAACCCTTCAGGTGGCGATGGCCTTCGGATTTTTGTGCATGGGCATGTGCGGCTTTCTGATGCGGAATTATGAGCGCACCGTTGCCCCCATGGTGCTGGCCGTGGTGCCTGGGCTTGGGGTCCTGATGATGGTGTTTTACCTCTACCCCAAGGAGTTCTTCGCCTGCGGCATTTGTGGGCGGTTTGGGTCTCCTGGGCCTGTGGGTTTACCGGACCCTTTCCAGTGGTACCATCTATTACGCCTATCTCATCCTAACGGTGGTGATCGCTGCCGCAGGAGCTGTGTTGGCCTGGAAGCTGAAGAAAGCAGGCGGGGTGTGGAAGGGCAAGAACCGCAGTTGGACCCTGCTGCAGTCGGATGCAGCCTACCTGCCGTACTACCTTACAGCAGTCATTACCCTGGTTCTGCTCCTGCTTCCTCTGGTTGTGAGTGCCATGGGTTACTATGGCGTTTGGGCAATGGCAGCTTGGCTGTTCATCCTGGCGGTCTACTTCACGGCAAAACTCATGTAAATCGAAAGAGAACCATGCCGGCCGGCCCCCTGTTTCGGGGGTGCCGGCCGTTTCGTCTCTGTCAATCGGTTGTTTTCAGGAGGGATTCCCGCCGCAGCGGGAGAAGGTTCTCTGTGGCTTGCTCCCCAGCCGACGAGCAGGCAGCCGTGTTCCACTTGGATCTCCACCGGGTTTGAATGGTGACCCCTTAGCGGCCTCCCCAGACAGAACAGGGAGAAGATCCCTGCCTCCCGAGCAGGCAAGGTGAGGTGACCATCGGCCAGGGCGGTAAATACATAGATCTCATCATAGAGATAGCCTGCGGCCCCTGCCTGGGCCAGGTAGCCAGGGTTTGCAGGTTGGCCAGGGTGTGATCCAACCGCCCACCTGTGCAGCCGTAGAGGTGGACGGTGGTGCATCCCTGGGCCAGGGCGTATTTTACGGCCAGCATGGTATCGGTGTCATCCTTTTCTGCCGGAAAGGTTTGCACGGGGAGGGCTTGGGGGGCGTTTCCAGGGAGTCCAAGTCTCCCAACAGGAGATCTGGGCGCAGCCCGGCGGCCTGGCAGTGGCGGTACCCCCGTCGGCGGCCAGGATAAGATCCCCTGGCTGAGGCGGTACCGGCAGTCCGAAAAAGGGGCCGGCGCCAAAGAGAAAGCAGGTATCGTAGACTTGGGGCATGGTGATGTCTCCTTTCCATAGGGTCCATGGATGTCCCCATCTTACCACGGTTGGCGCCTCTTGACCAGGGGGCGTTTTTTTGTTACACTGGGCGGCAGTGCAGCCAGAGAGAAAGGAAGAACAACCAATGATCCAAGGGGGCTATTTTTGATGCAGACGGAACCCTGCTGGACTCCATGGGGATGTGGGATACGGTAGGGGGAGCGGTACCTGGCTTCCCTGGGGATCCCCCTGCCCGCCCAGGGCTGCGGGAGATTCTCTTCCCCATGAGCCTGACCCAGTGCGCCGCATATCTCAAGCAGACCTATGGGCTGCCCCAGTCCCTGCCAGTACCATTGCCGATGGCATCAATGAAAGTATTTTCACCTTTTACCGGGATGAGGTGCAGGCCAAAGCCGGCGCGAAGGCCTTTTGGAAGCCCTGCACCGCCAGGGCGTGGCAGTCACCTTGGCCACTGCCACCGACCGGGAAGTGATTCTGGCGGGGCTGCGCCGCACATCCCTGTTACCTCTGTTGGACAAAGTGTTCACCTGGGGGATTTGGGGGTGGACAAGCGCACCCCCACCATCTTCCACACGGCCCGGGCGGCCATGGGAACGGCCCTGGCAGACACCTGGGTTTTTGAGGATGCCGTGCACGCTGCTCAGACGGCCTATCAGGCGGGCTACCGCGTGGCCGGTGTGGCAGACCCTTACAGTGACCAGAAAGCGCTGCAGGCCACGTGCCACCTCTACCTGTCTGATCTCACGGATTTTTCCGGGTTTTATGAGGGGCCAAACAGTGGTAATTGAAATTGCCCCACCCAATTTGGGTGGGGCAATTTTTGTAAGAGACGGTGACAGGGGAGTCGTTAGGCTTTGGGGATGAGTTGGATGTTCAAGTCTACATTTCCCTCAATGCCAGGCACCGTGCCGGTGCTGGAGTACTGCCACATGGAAAAGTGGTAGTAGAAGGTGGGGGTTTCGTTGTACTGGGCCAGCCACAGGGGGAAGTCCACCAGCTGCGCCAGGTCGTAATGGAGGTAGAAGTAGGTGAGGTTGGAGTAGACCATGCTCTCGTACCCTCCGTCCTCTACGGCTTGGCAGAAGGCCACAGCACATTTGGTGAGCATCTCATCGGAGAGCCCGTCTGTGCGGGGATTGAGGCTGCTGTCGTAAGGTTCCCAGTCAAAGACGATGGGATAGGTGATGTCATAGTCCTGGAGGAGATCCATGCAGTACTGGGCTTCCTCCACGGCTTCCTCCTCGTTGATGGCTTGGGAGAAGAAGTACACCCCAACTTCAATGTCGTTTTCCAAGGCACCCTTCAGATTGGTCTCAAAGTCCGGTTCCGTACCCACGGTAACAGACGGATCATGGCGAAGCCCCGTTCAGCGGCGTACCCACGGTAACAGGGGAGACGGATCGATGGCGAAGTCCGCTGTTGGGTGAGGTGGGTGGCGTCTCAGGGGTTTCTGGCGGGGTGTAGTGGTAGATCCGCCAGATCACGGTGGTAATCTCCGCGCGGGAGATGTCATCCTGGGGTTGGAAGAGGATTTGGTCCCCGAGGCGGATCCCTCGAAAATACCGTGGTCCCACAGGATCAGTGCGGCCTCCCGCGTCGGTGTCGTCAAAGGGGGAGGGATCTTGGCTGGTCCGGGAGAGGTCCATAGCCAGGACGGTGATCTCGGCAATCTCCAGCCGGGTAATGGCATCGTCCAATCCTAGATTGAGCCCGCTGGGGAGCAGCCCCTCTCGCTGGGCCAAATCGTAGAACCCACTGGCCCAGTGGGTTCCTGTGGGGCCTGGTTCTCATAACCGGCGGCCATCAGGACGAGCTTCAAGGCCTGCCCAAAGGTCACAGTGCCCTCAGGGCGGAAGGCCGTGGAGGTGACCCCGTCTACAATACCGGCGTCGTAGAGGTCTTGTACGTAGGTGTAGTACCACTCAGGGGTCCACGTCGGTAAAGGGCAAACTGCCTGCGGCACTGGCGGGGACGGCCAGGGAAATGGTGAGGGCAGCCAGCAGGAGCAAGGCATGCAGTCTCTGTCGAATCGTTTGCATGGGAAAGATACCTCTCTATCTCTTTGGTTAGGAAAAATGCCGGGGAAAGAGTTTGGGGCGCAGGCGGTAGACATACAGGTCACTGATCCTGGCCAGCAACACGTCATAGATCAAGAAGGCCACATTGCCCAGCACCAACATGCCGGCCACTACCAGCCCCGTCCAGTTGGCGGCATCGGCCTGCCAATCCGGAGAAACCAGGACAAAGAGCAGCAGGGCGATGATGACAGCCAGGGCAGCGTTAAACAGAACCAGTTTTAAGACCACCCGCAAGGGTTTACGCCGCAAATGCTGCAGCTTGGGCCGAGCCAGGGGATACCAGCCGAAGAGGAGGGCAAAAAACAGGGCAGCCTCTTTGTTGGGGAGAGGATCAGGCTGAGCAGTGCCACGGCAAGGTAGAGCAGCGCCCCTGTCTTGCCGCCAAACTCCCACACCACAGGGATGATGAGCACGCCAGCGACAGCAGGGCACAGGTACTCCGTGGCGGGAATCATGGTGCCCAGCAGCATAATGACGATCATCAGGGCAGCCAGGACGCCGCAAAAAGCCACACGAAAACTTGGTCGGTTGCGCATGTGTGGAATCACCTCCCAGGCGGAAACGCGCAAGAAAAAGGAACATACCATAGTATAGCAAAGCTGGCAGAGGCTTGCAAGCGGCAGGCGGCGATTGGGGGCTTTCTTTGCGCCCAAGCCTCCAGCGGGTCGAACCCAGAGAGAAACACCAGAAAATAGCAGTTGCCACACTTCTGTAGATATGGTACACTTATTTTGTAAGTTCTCAAAGTGAATTCGTGGGTTTTGATACCCGGGAAAGGAGGAAACCGATGCATTACCAGACCATCTGGCTGATCCTTCTTATCGTCTTTGCAGGCATTGAGGGGATAACGGCGGGGTTGGTCTCCATTTGGTTCTGTGCTGGCAGTCTAGTGGCCCTGGTGGCGACGTGGCTGGGGGCATCCTTGCCGGTACAGATTGGGCTGTTCGCCATTGTCTCCGTAGTGGCTATGGCCTTGGTGCGGCCCATGGCGCGGAAATGGCTGCACCCTAAGATGGAGAAAAACCAACGCAGACCGCATCCTGGATCAGGAAGGCGTGGTGGTGGAGGAGATTGATAATCTCAACGCCTCTGGCCAAATTAAAATTGGCGGTGCTGTCTGGTCCGCCCGAGCAGAGGGGAGGAAGTCATTCCCCCAGGGACCCGGGTACGGGTGGCGCGGATCGAAGGTGTCAAAGCCATTGTAAGAAAACAGACCGATTGAAACCCAGTAGACCCAAAGAGAGAACCCGCCTTTTGAAGAAGAGAAAGGATTGTTACTATGGAAACAAGGATTGTCCTCATTGTTCTGTTGATCATCGTCTTGGTGATTCTGGCTCGCTGCATTCGAGTGGTGCAGCAGTCCAAAGCATACGTGATTGAGCGCCTGGGTGCTTTCCACACGGTATGGAGTGTGGGCCTGCATTTTAAGATTCCCTTTATTGATCGTGTCCAACGGGTGGTTTCCTTGAAGGAACAGGTGGCGGACTTCCCACCCCAGCCTGTCATTACCAAGGACAACGTCACCATTCAGATCGACACGGTCCTCTACTTCAAATCACCGACCCCAAGCTCTACGCCTATGGGGTGGAAAACCCCATGAGCGCCATTGAGAACCTCACTGCCACCACCCTGCGGAACATCATTGGTGAGTTGGAGCTGGACCAGTCTCTGACCTCGAGATATCATCAATGCCCGGATGCGCTCCATTCTGGACGAAGCCACAGATCCCTGGGGGATTAAAGTCAACCGGGTGGAGCTGAAGAACATCGTGCCGCCCAAGGACATCCAAAACGCCATGGAGAAGCAGATGCGGGCCGAGCGGGAACGGCGGGAGCAGATCCTTCAGGCCGAGGGCCAGAAGCAAAAGCCAGATCCTGGTGGCCCAGGGCGAGAAAGGAGTCTATGATCCTCCGGGCCGACGGCGAAAAGCAGGCCCGCATCATGGAGGCCGAAGCCGAAGCTGCTGCCATTCTCCGGGTGAACGAGGCCATGGCAGACTCTTTTGAAACTCCTCAATGAGTCCGCCCCCCACCGATGGCGTCATCAAGATCAAGGCCTTGGAGGCTTTCCAGGCCGCTGCCAATGGAAAGGCCACCAAGATTATCATCCCCTCGGAGATCCAAAGGCCTTGGCCGGCCCTTGGCCGAGGGCATCGTAGAAACCGTCAAGCGCCCGGAGACCGGGAGCAGGCCAGTTTCAAGGAACAGGCGTAACAAAACCTTTGCCTAGAAAAACGCTCGCTGCCACGCAGCGAGCATTTTTCGTAAGAAACCGGTTCCGTGCAACCTGGTTCCCCAAAATCTCGGTAATATGGGGGGAAGGGCCCTTTGAGAATATGGTAGGAGGGGAGCGGTATGGACGACAAGGAAATCCTAACCCTGTATTGGAACCGGGAGGAAGCAGCCATTGCGGCTTCTGCACAGAAGTATGGGCACTACTGCGGCCGCATTGCGGGAAACATTCTCTCCCAAGCGGAAGATGTGGAGGAATGCGTCAACGACACGTGGCTCCGGGCCTGGAATGCCATTCCACCCCACAGGCCGGCGCAGCTCTCCCTCTTCCTGGGAAAGATCACCCGGGAGTTGGCCATCGACCGGTATCGTGCCCAGCGAACCCAGAAACGGGGCGGCGGCGTGTACGACGTGGCGCTGGAGGAGTTGGAAGAATGTCTCTGGACAGAGCGCGATACGGTGGAGCGAGCGGTGGAAGGGAACCTGCTGGGGGAGGCCATCAGCCGGTTCCTGTGGGAACAGCCCCCGCTGCACCGGGATGTGTTTGTCCTGCGGTACTACCATCTCAGCTCCATCCAAAAGATTGCCAAGGCGTACGCCATTGGGGAGAAGCAAGACGAAATCCATCCTGTTTCGGACCCGGAAAAAACTGCGGGTGTTTCTGGAAAGTGAGGGATTGCTATGAAGGCAGAACACTGGATGGACGCTATGGGGCAGATCGACATGGATTTGGTAGAGGAAGCGGAACAGCGGTGTCTCACCACCCCGGTCCGGCGCCCCCGCAGAAAGCTTCTGCGCTGGGCCGCTTGCCTGGTGGTGGTTCTCCTACTCTCCCTGTCAGTGGCCTTTGCGGCTGGGGTGTTTGACCCGCTGTCGCAGTACTTTCAAGGGCGGACAGAGACGGATTGGGACCGTTTCCTCTCAGCCTCGACCACGGTGGCCAACGACACAGTGGAACTCCGGCTGGAGGGGGCCGTTGCAGACGAACACCTCTGCCATCTGCTGGTCTCCCTTTGTGGGGCAAACCCAAGCGGTCAAAAGAGCAACTGACCAAGCACAGCGCGGAGACGCAGAGTGGCTTCCAGCTCTATGCTACCGCCGAGAATGGGACCCCAGTGGACAGCACCCAATGGACCAGCGGGGGTATACACCGAGCAGAAAGGGTTCCACAGGGGCGCAAGCACCCCCCTTTGCGGGGGGCAGATCTCACCGCGCTGGTTACGGTGACCTTCCCGGAGGACCTCTCGCTGCAGGAGATTGAGAACGTCTGCTTCACGTACGAAGGGCTTACCTTGGAGGTAGACGTTTCGCAGTATCTTTTGCCCGGATACCTGCTGGTCCCGGAATATCCTGCGAAAGAGGCGGAAACGGTGTGCTATCTGTCCCCCATTGGGTTTCAGTGCACGGTGCCAGGAGGAGGGAGGTCACCCTAGAGCTCCTTCGAACCGACGGAACCGTGGTGGAGATGGAGAGGACTTGGGCTGCCATATGGCAGGGTATTCCGGCGGGGACACGCAGTGGTTCTCCGGCTACTGGTGTGCCGGCAGCCCTCTGGCCGTCCGTGTCCTGGATTTGGAGGACTACCGCGGCCTGCGGATCAACGGCGTGTCGTACATTTTCTCCCAACCAACGGAGTAGTGTTACAGAGAAAGCCCCCCTCGAGGCCAGAGTCCTGCCTCGAGGAGGGCTTGCGTACAGAGAAGAGGGCGGCTCTTACAGGGTCAGGGGAAGGTGCGCTGTAAGTCCGTGCGCCCATTTCAGAGTCCAGGGCATACAGACCCTTGATGTCAGAGGCGAACAGATCGAACCGGCCCAGCAGATCGTTGGCGTTCTTCTCCTCCTCGCCCTGCTCCTTCACGAACCAATCCAGGAATTGGAGGGTACGGAAGTCGTTGGCCTTCATGGCCTCGGCATAGATGGCGTTGATCAGGGAGGTGACATACTCCTCGTGGGCCAGGGAGGCGGCCAGGGGATCCCGGAAGGACTCATACACCTTGTCGGGGGCCTCAATGGCGCTGAGCTTGGGGCACTCGCCGTTGTTCTGCAGGTAGGTCAGGAAGAGCATGGCGTGGTCCCGCTCCTCCCTGGGCCTGGATTTTAAACCAGTTGCCGAACCCATCCAGGTTCTTGCCATAGTAATAGTTGGACATGTCCAGGTACAGATAGGCGGAGTAGAACTCCTTGTTGATCTGCTGCTCCAGCAGAGCGGCGACTTCTTTCTTCAGCATAGAAAACATCCTTTCTTTGTTAGAATTGGTTGGGATTGGCCATTGTATCCAGTGGGCAACTGCAGTCACAGAAAACCCAGAGAAACCATAGGGAGTTTATCCGGAATGATCATATCATAACCGGGGACAGTGTCAATTCTTGCCAAAGGGGATCCCTTGACGGCCTGAGAAAACTATGCCACAATGGGGGTAAACCATACTTCCAGGAAGAAGGAGGAGGGAACACCATGCAACAAGAATGGGTGGTCAGCCGGCACGGCTACCGGATTGCCTGCCGGAACAACTGGGATGGGCAGAACCAGGTGGCCATAGTCTGCCATGGGTTCGGCAGCAGTAAGAACAGCCCCCATGGTACAGGCCCTGGACCAAACCTTGCCAGCCCATGGGATCGGGGTATACAGTTTTGATTTTCCCGCCCACGGAGAAAGCCCGGTGGGGAGGAGGGCCTCCGGGTGCCCTTCTGCATAGACGATCTGGCAGAGGTGGAGGCCCATCTCCTGGCCAGAAATCCCCAGGCCGAGATTTCCTACTTTGCCTCTAGTTTTGGGGCGTATATCACGCTGCTCTACCTGGCACAGCACCCGCACCGGCAAAGGAAGGCCTTCCTGCGCTCGGCAGCTGTGACCATGCCGGCCTTGGCAGCTGGGTGGCTCCTGAACCAGCGGGCCCAGGAGGACCTGGGCCCGGCAGGGCTACTTTGTCCCGCAGTACGACTACGTCCGAGAAATGCGGATCACGCCGGCCTTTTTGGATGATCTGGCGGAGTACAATCTCTTTACCCGGTACCGGCAGGGCAGCGCTCAGGTGGCCATGGTTCACGGAGGGCAGGACCAGGTGGCACCGGTGAAGGCGGCACAGCGGTTTGCCACCCGATTTGGTGCCCAGCTTACCATCCTTTCCCAGGGGAACACAACCTGATGGGGCCGGGAGAATTGGAGCAAGTACTCTCCCTTGCGGTGGCATTTTGCAAGGGAGAGGTACGGAAAACCTGGAGAAAATGTGAGGAATTTGGTTGCAATTTCAGGGGGAAAAACAGTATAATAAAACGAAGTGGGCCTCTTGTAGATACCAGGAAATTCTATCGGAAAATACAGCTGGCACTGTTACACTTTTGTTAAACTTTTGTTTTCTTCTTGCAATTCTTTCCAGAGTGTGTTATACTGCCCCTGTTAGTAGGATCAAC
>VOFI01003496.1_pt1 | contig 17113 bp, 34 predicted proteins | sample 5384131 | NCBI WGS metagenome assembly VOFI01 (sample SAMN12384728, study PRJNA508395) | human gut metagenome | isolation source: healthy gut H | host: Homo sapiens
CTCATCCAGCTTTTTCTGTGAAGCTTCGTCATAAACGCCAATTGTACCAATTCTGTCCAGACCTGCCAGCCCAGTCATATCCAGGTTCCCATCTTCTGTATTTCGGCATTTTTCTGTTCCTCTGTCATTTTGCTCCAGCTTACATAGGCATATGTCACTGCATTGGTCTGATTCTCAAAATCTTCCGTGGTAAGCATTGCAATGCTCTGGTCCCTTGATCTGCTTTGGCAGCTCCTTCGAAAGTGAAAAGCTTTCAGTCCCAGAAACGGATTCATAGAATCCTGTGCCTTGCAGGTTACGTCGGAAAGGCTTAAATGTACCTGCTACCAGATCTGATGAAACTGCCTCTCCATCCATCATCATTGCCGCTCCGGGATCTGCTGTTTCCGCTTTCGCCGCTGTTACCGGCACGCTTCCAAATGCAGATATTCCTAATACCGCTGCTGCCATAAGTGCTGTTATTTTCTGTGTTCTTAATTTCATTGTTTATATTCTCCCTTCTGATATCACCGGCCCCCAGCATATCCACGGAACCGACGTATATTTTATATGTAAATCTTGCTTCTCTTAGCCTACTATATCATCCCCTGTATAAAATCTGTTAAGAAATAAAAAATTTACAGGAATTTTATGCTATACATGATATGATAGATAACAAAAGCAAAAATCAACTGTTTTTTAGGAGAATTTATTATGCATATATTGATAATCGAAGATGAAAAGCAGCTCTGCCAGTCTATTGCGGAGGGACTTCGCATGGATGGCTATGAAGCGGACACATGTTTTGACGGGGATGAAGGACTGGAATTATGTCTGGTGGAAAATTATGATCTCATCCTTCTTGATCTGAACCTTCCAGGCGTTGATGGTCTGGAAATCCTGCGCCAGTTTCGGGGAATCCGATACTTCCACTCCCGTTTTGATCCCTCTGCCAGAGGACAGATCCAGGACAAGGTTGAAGGGGCTTGATCTCGGTGCCAATGACTATCTCACAAAGCCTTTTCATTTTTGAAGAGCTGGAGGCACGGATCCGAAGTCTGACACGAAGGAAATTTATCCAGCAGGATGTATGTCTGCAATGCGGACGTATCAGCTTTGATACCCGTACAAGAAAGGCCAGTATCGATGGACTTCCTCTTTCTCTGACCCGAAAGGAAGTTCTCTTCTAGAATATTTCCTTCTTCATCAGAACCGTATCATAAGCCCAGAAAGAAATGATCCGAGCATATCTGGGACGGAAGCGTCAACAGTCTCAGCAATTCCATTCGTGTCACATTTCTTCTCTTCGAAAAAAGCTGCGCACGGCTCTCGGCTTTGATCCAATACAGAATAAGATCGGCCAGGGTTACATTTTAACGGAGGATACAATGAAAAAAAATAACCAGCTATCTCTTCAATGGCGTCTGACACTGATCACCTGCACTGCTTATGACAGTCACCTGCATTCTGATGTATTTTTTTTATCAGCCAGTCTGCAGTTGCCGGAATGAGAATCTGGGGATTACATGATGGATCGATAACACAGACTCTGCTCCCCATCACCTTTAATATGGATCCCTCCGTCTTATTTCCGGAGCTTTCCGATCAGCTGCAGCTGACCAAAAACTTTTTCTCACCAAAGGACTCATGGTAACAGGGATCATCATCCTTCTCAGCAGTATCTGCACTTATTTTATCAGCCGTCAGGCATTACTTCCCCGCTTCGCAGACTCAGCCAGGAGGTAAACCAAATAGAGGTCCAGAACCTTTCAGAGGCTCTTGAAGTTCCTGCTACCAATGACGAAATTTCCGCCTGACCATTTCATTTAACAAAATGCTCGCACGCCTGGATGAGGCCTTTACTGCCCAGAAGCAGTTTTCTGCCAATGCAGCCCATGAGCTTAGGACTCCTCTTGCCGTTATCCAGACAAATCTGGAGGTCTTTGCCCGCAGGGAAACACCTGCTTTAAAAAGATTATCAGGAGATTTTTGCCATGCTCCAGGAGCAGACCGGGCGACTTTCCCATCTGGCTGAAATCCTCCTGGATATGACCGGTGTACAGACTGTTGAACGTTCCGGAGAGGATCTCTCTGGCAGCACTGACGGATGAGGTTTTCTGCGACCTGGCTTCCATAGCGGAACAGAAGGATGTTGAACTGATCCAGAAGGAGGGAGACTGCATTATTACCGGAAGTTACCTGCTGCTGTATCGTGCTGTGTACAATCTTGTGGAAAATGCGATCAAATACAATCACTCCGGTGGAAAAGTAACCGTAAATATCCATCTTTCCGAAGAAATAACAGATACATCCACCTCTGTCAATTACGCCTTTCTTGAAGTCTCTGATACCGGAATCGGCATTCCTCCTGAATATCAGGAAAAAATCTTCACCCCGTTTTTCCGTGTGGACAAATCAAGAAGCCGCGCTATGGGAGGTGCCGGCCTGGGGCTTGCACTTGTCAGTGAAATTGTCAGACAGCATAACGGACAGGTAAAAGTACTGGAAAGCAGCAAAAAGGCAGCACATTCGTATCCCGGTCATGAACCGCATGGCATTTGGGACACTCCCAGATACGAATGCTCAGATTTTTTATCCGTGGATTTCTGCAGCCACAAGAGCTGCAGGTTTGACTGCTCGGATACATCGTTGGTACTCTGTGAATTTCATTTCCATACCAGTCAGCTTTATATTCCAGCATTTCAAAAAATTTTGCCCAGGAAACACTCGCTATCGATTTTGACAGTTTATGATTCCGGATCATCCCCTTCACATTCAGATCCTCGATACAGATGGTTTGGTTTTCACGCACCAGCATCGTTGACTGTTTCTGCAGGAAATCATTCCGCTGATTGGTTACTTTCTCATACACTCTTGCCACCCTGATCCGCTGCTTCTCGCGGTTATGGGAATCTTTTTGTTTTCGGGAAAGCCTGCGCTGTTCTCTTATGAGTTTTCGCATTGAGCGTTCCAGATATCTGGGATTTGATACCGTATTTCCATTACTGTCGGAGTAGAACGCTTTGATCCCGACATCGATCCCTATCGTTCCGCCAGCATTTGAGCGTGGTTCCGGTTCAAAATCAACATTTAAAACCGCAAAATATTTTCCAGCCGGTGTGTGCTCAATGATCACGTGATTAATCTTTTCCACTTCCATCGACTGCCGTATTTTAACAAATCCAAGTTTCGGAAGTTTGATATATCTTCCCACAATACGAATATTATCTTTTTGATTTACCGTTCTGTAGGACTGAAACCGGTTATGTTTGCTTTTGAAGTTTGGATAGGAAGCTCTTTTTTCAAAGAAATTCACAAATCCCCGGTCAAGATCCCGCAAAGACTGCTGCAATGCAATGGAATCTGCTGCTTTCAAAAAGGGTCAGCATGGCGGAAGTCTGGGAATAGCCGATCTTTTTCCCCATTTTCATAGCCTCCCTTACGCATGGCAAGTCCCCGGTTGTAGATGAGCCGGCAGCATCCCAGGGTCTGATGGATGAAGTTTTTCTGTTCTCTGTTCGGGTAGATTCTAAATTTAATTCCTTTTTGCATTATCCCATCTTATCCTTTTGTCTCTGCGATGTTTTCTGGTTCGTCCAGAAATGGTCTGTCTATCTCTTTGCGGATCTCCCAACAGAATGATTTTCGTTCCATGACCGGCTCTTGTGATAATGCCCTTTACCTGATTTGGTGTCATATTCTGAGCTTCATCAATGATCAGATATGTCTTCGCAATGGAACGTCCGCGGATAAAATTGAGTGCTTCTGTACGGATGATCCCTCTTTCAAATACTTCCGCTACCTTGTCTGTCAGTTCGTCCTCATCTTCATACCGTTTACTCTCATCAGAATCCAGGATCTGTTCCAGATTATCGATGATTGGTCGCATAAGCGGTGCTATTTTTTCATTCTCATCCCCTGGCAAAAACCAATGTCATCGTCAAACTGTGCGTTGGGTCTGCATACGATCACACGGCGATATTCCTGTGCCGGATTGTTATAAACCTTTTCCATTCCTACTGCAAGAGAGTAAAAAGTCTTTGCGGTGCCTGCCATTCCCTTAATGATAACCAAAGGTGCCGTATCTGCATCGGCCATCAGTGCTTCCTGCATAAAATACTGTCCTACATTTCTCGGAGACACACCATACGGTTTACTTCTTTTTAAAAGCCAGCGGAACAACTTTATTTCCGGATACTCTTCCAAGAAGTGTCTTTTTAGCAGACTGATCCGGTGTTAATATCACAAATTCATTTTCATGAAGCTCCGGAAGAAACTGATTCCCCTCCTCATCACTTTGATACAGGTTTTCAGTGGAAATCCTTTTTTTTTGAATTCTTTTACCATCTCTTCCGGTATGTATAGTTCTGTCCTTCCGGTATATTGCGCGTCATCAGCAGAAATCTGTTCCGTTTCAAAATCTTCTGCCTTTATTCCTAAAATCTGTGCTTTCAATCGCAAAACAATATCCTTCGTAACAAGTATGACCTGATCTGCTTTTTATCATCTGCCAGGCCTTTACATACCTTCAAAATTCTATTATCCGGTTTATCATCCGGAAGATCCGGTGGAAGCTCTACATTCACGTAGTTTTTTTCAACACGAAGACATCCTCCGCCCGGAAGCTCTACTCCCTGCAACAGATCTCCTTTGTGCCTGTATTCTTCCAGCTTTCGTACAGCGCTCTGGCATTGGCGCCTTTCTCTCCTTCTGCCTTTTTCAAACCATCCAGCTCTTCCAATACAACTAACGGAAGAACCAGATGATTATCTTCAAAACACTCCAGTGCATATGGGGCCTGAATCAACACATCATTGAAAAAAGCACTGACCGGATGGCTCATGGCATGGATATTTCAAGTCTTGCCCAGGAAAAGCAATCCCGGCAAACAGAGAGCCTGCCAGCATATCGGAAGCTGCTTCCAGATTGCTGCGGTCTGCCACGTAGGTGCGGATGCTCCCGCCCGATCAGCTCCATCGCTTTTTCGCTCATTGCCTCGGAAAATGGAGATGCGTCCAGAGAAACGTAGGATTCCTCTGCGTGGATCAGCGCATCGATCCCAGCAGGCAGCCGCCACGGAAGCAGGTGCGGAGGTAAAGCAGCGGATCCAGAAGTGCATAAGCCGGGATCAGCTTATAGGAAAATACTGTAAGCTTGTAATTTCGTTTGTGATCGGTAATAACAGAAAAGCCGTAACCTCTGAACCGGTTCCGGCAGTTGTGGGAATAGCGATCAGTGGGATGATCTCCCCGGAACCTTTGTCCGCACCTTCATATTCCGTAATGCTGCCGCCATATTTTGCCACAACACCGACAGCTTTTGCCACATCCATAGGGGAAACCGCCGCCAAGGGCAACAATAAAATCCGCCCTGCTTGTCAGGAATGCTTCAGCTGCACGTTCCACAGTCTCCACCGATGGTTTCCTTCTGTATCACAGAAGGTGCTGACTGCAATGCCGGCCTGTGTAAGGATTTCTTCACACTGCCCCACTACGCCAAGTCTGTTCAGTGTGGGGCCGGAAATGAAAAGCCATGTTTTCCTCCAAGCTTCCCGGCTTTGGGAAGCTCCTATCACACCTTCACCAAAAAAGAATATTCTGCGGTACGGAAAATGTAAATCTTTTTCATGCTGTTCGTCTCTCTGCTTATTCTGAAAGTGCATTTTACCGTCTCTTCAATGATGGCAGCCGCCTGATCACAGTCTTCCTCTGTAATGATCAGCGGCGGTACCATGGGATGGTATGTGCTCCGATGGCAGTGATCAGGAGATGTCTGTCAAGACAGCCATGCTTTACATCCACACACCGGAAATAGTATCATCAAATTCCACACCTACCAGAAGACCCTGACCACGAACCTCTTTTACATGAGGGATCTTTGCAAGCTTTTCCATAAAATAAGCTCCCATTTTTTGCCGCATTGCCAGCCTCTGTCAAAAGAAGTTCACCAACCTCGGCCAATGCTGCAGCACAGGAAAGCCCGGATGTCCGCCGAAGGTTGTTCCGTGAGAACCAGGTGTGAAAGCTTTTGCCACTTCCTCTGTAGCACAGATCGCGCCGATCGGCATACCGCCTCCAAGTGCTTTTGCCATGGACACGATATCCGGTTTGATCCGTAATGCATATAGCTCATCACCTTACCGGTTTCTGCACCAGCCTGTCTGAACCTCATCAATAAGAAGGAGCATATCGTTCTCATCACAGAATTTACGAAGTCCCTGCATGAATTCCATTGTTGCCAGGATGTACACCACCCTCGCCCTGCACAGGCTCTATCATAATGGCAATGGTATTTTCCGTGCAGGCATCTTTGAAAGCCTCAAGATCATTGTACGGTGCATAGGAAAATCCGTAGGTCATGGGACCAAAGCCAACCTGGCATCCGTTTCCCGGCTGTCCGGTGGCGGACATGGCGCCAAAAGGTTCTTCCATGGAATCCCATCTTTGCAGTTACTATATGATAACGGTTTGGACCATACTTTTCAATACCATATTTACGGGCCATTTTGATCATGGCCTCATTTGCCTCTGTACCGGAGTTCTGGAAAAAGATCTTATCCATTCCGATGGTTGTGCAGACCTTTTCAGCAAGAAGAGCCTGGGGAATGGTGTACGGATAGTTGAAAGGTATGCATCAGTGTCTGCGCCTGGTCTACAACCCGCTTTTACTACCTTCTCATTGCAGCTTCCTGCGGAGGTTTACTGCGATACCTGCATAAAAATCCAGATATTTTTCGCCCTTCTCATTGTAGATATACTGGTCTTTTGCACTTTCTGCCAGAAAATCCATTCTCTCATAGGTCTCGATCATGTATTTGTTTACTTTTTTTTCCTTGATATCCTCAAATGTCAGTCCTGTTTCTTCCAGCTTCATTTCTTTTCCTCCCCTTTTGTGATCTGTTCTGATAAGATCTGTTCCCGTGTGATCAGACCCTTCATCACCAGATATTCTTCGATCATCTTTACGCATCCTGCAATTCCGACTTTTTCACTGTTCAGCGTCATATCGTAGTTTGACGGGATTGGTCCAAATTACCTTTTTGGTATAATATTTATAATAGTCCGCTCTGTACTTATCTGTATTCTCAATGGTGGCTGCTGCCACATCTGAGGGATACCTTCATCCTCTGCATGGTCCGCTCCAGACAGAAGGCACGCGGCGCTTCGATATAGATACTTTACCACATTTTTCTGCCCTTTAAGACATAATCCGCACATTTTCCGACAATCACGCAGGATTCCTGATCTGCCAGGTTTCTGATGATCTGTGACTGATACTCAAACAACCGGTCATCGGAAACAAATTTCTCATTTCTTGCAATGTACTGCCTGGATCTGGGCAGCCCTTTAAGGAATCCTGTAAATCCTCCGTTATTCCGGATACGCTCATTGATATCCAGGAAGAGCTTTTTCATCCAGTCCGCTCATCTGGCTTGCCAGTGTCAGGATACGGTTTTTCATAACAGTGGATCCCAAGATTTTTTGCCAGCATGGAGGCGATTTTCCTTTCCGCCGGTTCCAAAACCTCTGGCAAAGGTTACAATAAAATTTTCCATTTATACTCCTTCCTATCCTGCCCAAGATAACGGCTCAAAAATTCTCTGGTACGGGCATTTTTAGGATTTTTAAACAGCTCCGCCGGAGGTGCATCCTCCACAATGTAACCCTGATCCATAAAAATCGTCCTGGTGGAAACATCTCTGGCAAAAATGCCATCTCATGAGTCACAATGATCATAGTAAGGCCTGTGGTCGCCAGCTCCTTCATAACATTTAAAACCTCTCCTACCATCTCCGGGTCCAGTGCTGATGTAGGTTCATCAAAAAGCAGGACCTCGGATTCATGCAGAGCGATCTTTGCAATGGCAACCCTCTGCTTCTGTCCACCGGAAAGCTGTGTTGGATTTGCATTGATAAACGGTGCCATTCCTACCTGCTTCAGATGTGTGATCGCCCTGTCAAAAGGCTTCTTCCTTTGACAGATGAAGGACTTTTTCTTGTACAGAGCATACAGTTCTGAAGAACAGTCATGTTATTAAAGAGATTAAATGACTGAAATACCATGCCGACCTTTGACCGGTAATCATTGATCTCCTTCTGGACTGCTCCGATCTCTTTTTCCATGATAGCGGATCTTTCCGCTGGTCTGGGTTTCCAGCTTGTTGATACAGCGAAGCAGAGTGGATTTTCGGAACCGGAGGAACCAACGATACAGATGATCTCACCCGGCTCCACGTTGAAATCGATTTTTCGCAGTACCTCATGCTGCCCGAATGCTTTTTACTTAATTCCTCAACGGATATGATTGCATCACCCATTATTTTTCCCTCCTTACGGATTTTCCATATATTCCACTGCCAGTGCGTAGTTCTCTGTTTTTCTTCACCTTCTTTTCAAGGAATGTAAACAGACGGTTGAATACAAAGCAGAGTACAAAATAGATCACTGCAATAACAAGATAGGATTCAAAATATTTATAATAATTTCCGCCTACAGTTTTTCGCTGCCATAAACAGCTCTGAACTGCGATAACATTCAGAACGGAAGTCATTTTTCAGATTTGTAAGAAATGTATTTGCCATCTCAGGGATGATGTTTTTTGAAGGCCTGTGGAAGTACTACATAGATCATGGTCTTCATAGGTGACATTCCCATGGCCCAGGCGCCTTCTCTCTGTCCCCATATCAATGGAACCGATGCCGGCTCTGACAGTTTCTGCCATGTAAGCTCCGGTGTTCAATACCGTTACCATAACACCTGCAAACAATGGTGTAATATTCACATTTGCCTGACGGATACCATAATACAGGACCATTGCCTGAACGATCATTGGCGTATCTCGGAAAACCTCCACATAGATCCTGCAGATTGCCTTTAAGATTTTTTAAAAATTCCTTTTTTTCAGAATGCTGTCGCCTTCATTGATACGGATATCCTGGATGATACCGATGATATAGCCCAACAAGGAAACCAAGAATGGTTCCTGCTACAGCTATATAGAGAGTCAGCCAGGTTCCTTCCAGAAACATACTGGAATATTTTTTTTTGCCAGAAAGATCATCCATTCCAGGGAATTGGAAGGATCTGTGATTGAAAAGCCTAACATATCTCCACCTCACTTGGACTAGTTCGCTGCCGGCTGCTGTGTCAGAACAGTATCCATCAGCTCATCCATTTTTCTCTTTATCGTTCCAGCCGATGTCATCCATAGCACCCCTGCAGCTTATCTCTCAGCTCTGTGTCATCTTTTTCTTGTTGCGATGCAGACATTGACCATTTCATCATCATCTTTAAAGGTATCCTTCTCATCCAGGTTGATGATCTTCAGATCCTTGTTTGTCAGTGCTGTTGATTCTGCTGTAGGAACATCTACAACGCAGACATCTGCAACTCCGTTGGAGATTGCCATAAAAGCACTCTGATGTTGTCTCATAGTTTCCGGACTGCTCTGCACCGTCGATCTGATCCAGAAGCGGTACCCATCCGGTTCCAAGCTGTGTGGTAACCTTACAGCCTGTTCCTGCAAGATCGGAAAGACCTTTGACATCGTCATATTTGCCGCCTGCCTTTACCACGATACAGTTATCTCTGTAATAATATGGTTCTGTAAAAGCATATGATTTTTCTCTTTCTGCCGTTTTTTCCCATACCTGCGATGATACAGTCATAATCGCCGGCATCCATGGAGATTCCGATGGAGGACCACTCAACCTTGTGGATCTCCAGCTTCATTCCAAGCTGATCTGCAAGCTTCTGGGCTACTGCCACATCGTAGCCATATGCGTAATAATCACTGTCGTAAATAGGTTCTGCCTTGCTTCCGTCCGGGGTTGTGTCTGTATCCTGGGTCCAGTTGAACGGTGCATATGCACATTCCATACCAACCCTTAACACATCCTTATCGGATTTGTCTGCTGCCCATGTGGAAGCTGCTGTAGATGCTAACATTGCTGCGGAAATAATACCTGTGATCACCATTTTTGCCTAAAAGAGATTTTTTTTTCATATTCGTTTCCTCCTCTTCTACATAGCTGGCACAAAACATATTTAACTGGTCGACCTGAACGTTTTCGCCTGTAAACAAAAAGGGCGCTGAAAGAAATTTTTATTTCCTTCAACGCCTTCGTTGTTTGATAGACTTCATTATACTCAGAAGAAGCCTTTCGTCAACTTTTATTTTGCACAAAACAAACTATTCATTTTGCACAGTGTTGTAAAATATATGAACCTGCTCTTCAGGGAAAACATCAGCTGTTTGATCAGGATACAGTTTATCATATCCAGATATTCCATATAGTCATCCAGCTCAAAATCTATCAGCTCCTGGATCTTATTCATCCGGTACTGCAAGGAATTTCTGTGGATAAAAAGTTCCTTCGCCGTTTTTCCGACGCTGAACCCGTTCATGTAATAGGCAAGCAGGGTATCCAGAAGAAACGTTCCGTTGGCATGATCATATTCCTCCAGCTTTCCCAGCCGTTCATTGCAGTAATTCAGGATCTCATCATGGTTGTCGTTATTGAACAGATACTGATAGATTCCCATGGCTGTTGCACTTAAGACTTTCTTGTGCTTGGGATTTGGAAGTATGTCTCTTTTTGGGGATCAGACGCTTTTGCCTCCTGATAGCTGGTGCCGAAATCTGCCGGATTGGTGTAGATACCGCCCAGGATACAGGTGCTTCGGATGGTTCCGTGAAACTGCGGACTGGCATCGATCTTCTGCAGAACCTTCTCCAGCTCATGTTCAATGCTTTTGTCTTTTTTTGCCTCAAAAAGAAGAACAAACTTGTTAAGAAACCTGAGGAACATGGGCTTTCCTTCCATTTCCATAACTTCCTGGTTCAGATAATTGGCATAATATTCATAGATATGTTCATCCTGTTCCAGATTGATGCCGTACTTCCGGTCAGCCACAATGATCCCTACTCTGCAGGGGTGTGGTAAAAAGTTGATCCCGAACTGCTGGGAGATTTTTTTCGATATAGCGATCATTAATATCATAGCCAAACAAAAAGATTGTAAAGATAATCTCCCATCCGTTTATTCTGCATTTCATATTCCAGGATGATCTTTCCCACACTCTGGGCAATATCCACAAAAGCTCCCTTCCCACCGGATGTAAAACAGCGGAAGCTTCAGTTCATTTGCTTTGTCGATCATCTCCTTCGGGACGGGCTCCTTGTCATCGGTGATAGAGATCCCAAAGCCGGAAATTCCAAGCCCATACAGTTCTTCCATGGCTTTCTGTGCTTCTTCCAGGTCAAACCGGACATAGTCCACCACACACAGGGCAAAATTCCCCTGGTTCATATGCTCCTCAAAAGGCCGGGTCTGCACCATATAGGTCCATGTGACAGGTCTTGTGAGACCTTTTTCCCGGCGATCAGTTCCACTCCCCGTCCAGCTGCAGTTCCAGTATATCCTGACAGGTGATCATATGCATCAACTCCTTATTTTTGCAGTATTTCACACACTCGCATCCATAAACAGGCAAACAATATCTGATTTTCTCATCCTTCCGTTATCCTAGCAGAAATATCTGATTCCGGCAACTCAAAAAAAACCTGGAAGAACTCAGCCACAGGCACATCATTTCTTCCAGGTTTTTCTGTTTTCAGATTCTCAGTCACTGTTTTTGATCCGGCAGCCGGCACAGCTCTGCATCCAGTTACATTCAGATTTATTCTGCCTGTGGTTTTGCGTACCTGTGCTGCAATACCCTTCTTTGCTCCGACAGATTTTTTTCAGCATGCTCTTTCACAAGATTTCGTCCAAGCAAAGTCAGGCATACAAATGCGATCACTGCAAAAACAGCTCCGATCCCAAATACCACGTTCATCTCATAACCATTGCTGCTCACCAGACCGGAGATCGCCGGTGCGCCAAAGGTTGCGAATACGATACCGAACATAACAAATCCATAATTTTCTCCGGTGTGTTTCATTCCGAAAATGGAGCTTGTCAGAGATGGAAAGCTTCCCATGATGCCGCCATAGCAGCCGTACATCAGCACAACGGCAACCGTTACTGCCAGGGATCTTGATACAGCGAGAACTCCCATAGCGATCACTGCCACGATCAGCACTCCTTTGATGCAGACAATCCTGCCCACTTTATCTGCCAGTGTGGGAAGCACCAGTCTTGCTCCTGCATTGACAATGGATCCAAGCATAACGGCACTGACTGCCACTGCAGACGGGATTCCAAGGTCGATCTGGTAGGTCTGGGATACCGGTGAAACCATAAAATAAGAAATCAGTCCAAAGAACATGGTCGCAAGAAGAAGATAAAAATTTTTGTTCTCATCATCTCTCCGGATGTATACTGCTTCATCTCCGGTGTCCCGGACTTTTCCGCAGAGCCACCTGCGTTCACCAGACTCTTATCGGGTGCCTGAAAAAAGATACCGCACAGGATCCAGGAAATCGTGATGGCCACGCCAACGATCAGAAGGGTTTTCTGCACACCTTCCGCTTCCAGCAGCTTTCGACTCAGCGGTGCCAGGAAAAAAATCCACAAAAGTCCGTTGGCAGTTACCACAACGCCGGAAGCAAATCCGGTACGGTCCGAAACCATCTTTGTACTGTTGCCAGGATCACCGTATAGATCATTCCCTGACCAAATCCCTGCATCACTCCATAGGAGAGATACATAGGAAGCGGTGTGGGAACGATCAGAAATGCGGATGCCAGGATTCCTGCTGCAAAGATCCCCGCCTCCGATCCATACAATCGTCTTTTCCTTAAAGCGGTTCTGCATCCTTCCGCCTACGATATTTCCGAATACAAAGGTGCTCAGTGCCAGATAAAAGCACATGGATGCCTGTCCCTGGCTCCAGCCTGCCTGCTCCATCACATAAGGCTGGTAAATAGACCATACATGGGGATATCCTGTAAAAAGATCGCGAAAGCTCCGAATATCATAGTCAGCAGACGCTGTTTTTTCTGTGTTCCTGTCATAATTTCCTCCTCTGAAAAAGATTTCCGGCCTGCTCTGTACTCTCTGCCACAGAATGCAGCCTGTTTCTGTACACACGATCTGCACGTTTTTCCTGCACATTAGCTTCACTTATCTTTGATATTCTTTTGTTTGCGTGCTATTTTCTTTTATTTGCGTGTCAAATGCGTGTTAATTATGTTGTGTGTATGTTATCACACGCAGTCTTATTATGCAATATAAATTTACAGCTTTTTCTTTTTTCTCATTTTTTATCCAAAGTTTACGGTTATTTCTTTGTATATTATTCACAACGGCGTTGTTTTATGCACGCATGTGCACGCGTTAATTCTTGTATGAAATCCTTATTTCATCTAATATATTTCAAATTTTGATCCTTTTCCCGCAGCAAAAAGCACGCATTTTAAGCAGGCGTGCTTTTCCGTTTTTTTATCTCTTTTTCACTTTATCTGTTCACAGTCTCATAACTGTCCCTTAAAAAATTATCTATATTGGATATTTTTAAATACACAAGTAAGTTTTATAATCTGGAACCAACAGAAATCAAACACAAAATCAATGATTACGGAGGAAAGATCATGTCTGCAACAAATGAAAGATATAAACTGAACAAAAGAACTGGCTCAGATGCTGAAGGGCGGCGTCATCATGGACGTCACCACGCCGGAGCAGGCTAAAATTGCAGAGGCCGCCGGCGCCTGCGCCGTTATGGCCCTGGAGCGTATTCCGGCAGATATCCGTGCAGCAGGCGGTGTTTCCCCGAATGAGTGACCCGAAAATGATCGAAGGGATCCAGAACGCAGTTTCCATTCCTGTTATGGCCAAATGCCGTATCGGACATTTTGTGGAAGCACAGGTACTGGAAGCCATCGAGATCGACTATATTGATGAAAGTGAAGTTCTTTTCTCCTGCTGATGATGTTTTATCATATTAATAAAGAGAATTCAAAGTTCCGTTTTTTTGTATGCGGTGCAAAAGATCTTGGAGAGGCACTCCGCCGCATCAATGAAGGTGCTTCCATGATCCGTACAAAGGGTGAGCCCGGAACCGGTGATATCGTTCAGGCAGTCCGCCATATGCGAAAAATGAACAGCGAGATCGCAAAGCTTACCAGTATGCGTGAAGATGAACTTTTTGAGGCTGCAAAAACTCTCCAGGTTCCTTATGAACTGGTATCCTATGTACATGACAACGGCAGACTTCCGGTTGTAAACTTTGCTGCCGGCGGCGTTGCCACTCCTGCAGATGCCGCTCTTATGATGCAGCTTGGCGCCGAAGGTGTCTTCGTCGGTTCCGGTATCTTTAAATCCGGAAATCCGGCAAAAGAGCTGCTTCCATCGTAAAAAGCAGTTACCAACTACACCGATGCCAGACTGATCGCAGAGCTTTCCAGAGATCTTGGCGAAGCTATGGTCGGGATCAATGAACAGGAAATCGCCTTACTGATGGCAGAAAGAGGCAAAATAATGACAATTGCGGTACTGGCTTTACAGGGTGCTTTTGCAGAGCACGAAAAGGTTCTTGATCGCCTCAGCGTTTCTCATATCGAGCTGCGCCAGGCAGGTGATCTTAAAAGCCCTTCGACGCTCTGATCCTTCCGGGCGGGGAAAGCACTGTTCAGAGCAAGCTATTAAAAAAGAGCTTGATATGTTTGAGCCCCTGAAAAAAAGAATCGAAAACGGAATGCCCGTTCTGGCTACCTGTGCCGGACTGATCCTTCTGGCTTCTGCCCTCAGAGATCGAAGGACAGGACAGCTGTCATTTTGGCACCATTCCCATGTGTGTGCGCAGAAATGCCTACGGAAGACAGCTTGGAAGCTTTCATACGGAAGAAACGGTTAAATCTGTGGGCAAAGTTCCCATGACCTTTATCCGTGCGCCTTATGTGTCTGACGTCCACGATGATACAAGGGTTCTGGCTTCTGTCGAAGACCGGATCGTTGGCGTACAGTACAATGATCAGCTGGCCTTTGCTTTTTTCACCCGGAACTGGATGAAGACACCCGGATCCATGAAAGATTTCTGGAGATCGTCCGGGGATTCCTGCAGCTGAAACTCCGGGATAACAGCCTCTTTTTCATCACATGAATTTTTTTTTCTGAAAACGAATGCCACCAGGCACACCTGTAAAAGATGTAAAAAATCCGGACACAGAGTAATATGAACTGTGTTCCCGGATTTTCTGATATTTTCTGAGCTTTATTTCTCAGCTTATTTGATTGTCTTCAGCTCATACTCCCTGGTTCCCAGACCGATCTTTTTCTGCCTGATCCAGCGTTGCCTTCCCATTCAATATTCGGATTGGAATCCAGGAAAGTGGTCATGATGACAGTGCCATCCCGGCTCTGCCAGATGCTGTTTGCCATATTCGTACAATAAGTATGTCTGAATGAATGTGGTGTGATGTTCGGTAACTTGTCCGTGTGATATTTGTTATACTTCTTAATCAATCCTCGCACCATGCCCTCATAGTTTCCTGCAACTTTAGGCAAGCCCTCACGGTTTAAGAATAGGAAATTGCTGTAACCACCTACAATCAGCGGTTGTGCTTTTCCTCTGTTCTTTAGTATTCTTTGGATTGCTTGATAAGCCCGTTCTGTCAATGGAAGTTCCCGTTTTCCGTTTTTGGTCTTTGGTGTTTCAATATAGTAGCCCATTTCGCTGTCTTTCAATAACTGGTGGTCTATATTGAGTATTCTGTTCTGCATATCAATATGCGTCGTCAGTCCGCAAAATTCAGAAATACGAAGTCCCGTTTCCAGCAGAAGCACAACCTCATCATAATACTTACTATAAATCTTGTCCTTTTCCATAAAGGCAAGCAGGCGTTCTTCCTGCTCTGGTGTAAGGATAACTTTATGCTCCGTATCATCTTCCAGAACATCACTTAGTTTAAATTCAAATGGGTTCTTTCTGATACAGTCGTCTTGTATCGCCATGTAAAATGACGCTTTCAAGGAACGCTTATAGTTATCAATTGTTTTATAGGCATATCCTTTTTCACTCATTCTGATAGCCCATTCTTTAGCGTCCGACTGCTTAACAGTATCAATCGCCCTCATACCCAATGGGTCGTTTTTCAGAGCGTTCATAAGATACTGTCGTCCCTTTTCAGTAGCCCTTTTGATGTTCTTTCTTTGGCTGTTCTTCTTGTCGTAAAGCTGGCAGACTGTCATTTTACCACCGACTGTGTCGATACTGTCGTTAAGGTCTTTTTTTATCTGTGCTTCTTTTTCCCTCAATGAAATATCATCACGCTTTCCAGCAGGTGTCTTGTCTGTCGGTACAAGTTTCCAAGAATAGATAAATTGTGGCTTTCCGTATATATCGGTATATTTATAAACGTATCTTCCGTCTTTTCGCTGGCTCTCTCCATTACGCAAATTGCGATTTTTACTGTCTTTTCGTTTTACATTAGACATAGTGTAAAGCTCCTTTCCGTCATGGAATGAGCCGTGATACGCTATACTTTATTATACCATATCTACGGCTCAATGACATTAGATTTCGTCCAATGTATCTATGATTTTTTCAAATTGTTTTCGCTTAATCTGAATACGATTACCGTTCACGATAACCCAGCCAGCGTCAATATTTTCTTCGGCTAATTTACGCAATTTCTTTTCGCCAATGCGGAAGTATTTAGACGCTTCTTCAATCGTCAGAGTATATTTTTCCCAGATAGGCACATCAGTATTGTTCATAATCTATGCACCTCCTTTACTGTGTGTCATTTTTTTACAAGCAGGCAGACGGCTTTGGAAAGCTCCGTTAGTATCTCAACTATTCCCATTCTTGTGGGCAGAACCGCACCATGCGGACGTATCATTATTCTGTGAGGATAGGTCGTGGCAAAGCGACTTTTCCAACGGTCGCTCTCGGATCACTGCGTGGGTCGCTCGCTTTCTTTTGGAAAGGTCATGGCGTACAGTCCCCGTGGCTTGCTATCTCACAAACGTATCTGTCTGCTTTATTCAGTTGTCAAAGACCAGACGGGCATAATCAATCCCGATATGAATTAGAAGCGTTTAATATCAAAGTTTAAGATTTTACGAATAATCGCTTCTTTGATAAAACCTTTCATTTCCAAATCTACCGCAAGACGTAAGTTGTTGTTATCGTCGTAAAACGGACGCATACAGCTCTGATTGATATATGGGTCATAAAATTCCAAGA
>VOFI01002033.1_pt1 | contig 17098 bp, 35 predicted proteins | sample 5384131 | NCBI WGS metagenome assembly VOFI01 (sample SAMN12384728, study PRJNA508395) | human gut metagenome | isolation source: healthy gut H | host: Homo sapiens
CCCGTACCGTCAAGCTCAATGGAACGATCACCCCGGAGCAGCAAGAAAGCTTGGAAAGATTATTCGACGTGGAAAAGCTGCAAGGATATGATCCTTTTCTGGCTGACCCTGCGGAAAATTCATTGAACCGGGGTATCTAAACGCCCATAAGGGAGAATTTTTCCGCTTATGGTTTTCCTTGCTGCCTGGAAATTTTTGGGGAATACTGCCGGGCTTACCTGATGCAGACCTATGGTTATTGGAACTGGGAACCGAAGACCATACCGGTTGGCGGCATCGCCAACGCTGCAAGAGAACTGGGTGTGACAAAGGTAAATTGGCTTTTCCAGTGGACCGGTGTGGACCTCAGCGGTTTTCTGCAGCAAACCATGGATTTTCCCAGTACGGGAACGATAGTCTGGATATTGCTTGCGGGAGCGCTCCTGCTATTATACCGGAAGAACTACAAGAACGCTTCTGGCCTATCTGCCTGCAGCCGGGGTTTGGCTGACGATTTTGGTGGCCACGCCGCTATACTGCAGTATGAGATATGTACTTGCCCTGCCCTATGTGCTGCCGTTTCTTCTGTTTTTTTGTCGCTGTTTGGAGAATCCGGAGCGTCTTCCTTCAAAGAGGAGCCTTCTGCTTGACTTGCCGTCTGTGCTTCAGGCGTAACCGAAATTTTGCTGCCTGCATAAGATATCGCAAGCGACAAAATCGTCAGTTATAAATGAGGGTGATTTTTGGGCAAGCCTTTAATCATAGTCAGTTCCGTCACTTATGCAATGAAAGGTAAAGAAATTTTATTTGGCTACGGTATACGTTCCTATGTGGAACGCATTCCCAAGACTCGGGAGACAGGCTGTGGCTACGGTGTATATGTGCCGGACAGAACAGACGAGGCAGAGAGGATCCTGCGTGAGAATGGGATCCGCGTTATAGAACGGCTGGACCAGACGGAAGATGATGGCGGGTGATTTATCTCGATAACAGCGCCACAACATTCCCAAAACCGCTTCCAGTACGAGGAAGCCATGCAGCAGGCGCTGCGGGAATTTGGGGCGAACCTGGCCGTAGCGGCTATGGAATGAGCATGCGTACGACACAGGCGCTTTATGATTGCCGCCGTACAGCGGCAGATTTTTTTGGCGCCAGCGGGCCGGAGTGCGTCGTTTTTCAGCCAAGCTGTACTCAATCCCTGAATTTGGTGTTAAGGGGAAGCTTAAGAAGCGGAGATCATGTCGTTGTCTCCGATTTGGAACCTAATGCGGTTATGCGTCCGTTGACCGTTATGGCGGACAAGGGTATTTCTTACGGTAGCGGAAACTTTTCCCCGGTGACAATGACGCCACGCTGAATTCTTTTCGGAAAGCGATGCAGCCCAACACAAAGCTGGTGGTGTGTACCCATGCGTCCAATGTGTTTGGCATCAGGCTTCCAGTGGAACGCATAGCGGCCCTCACTCACCAGTATGGAGCTAAAATCTGTGTGGATTGTGCGCAGACGGCCGGGCTGGTACCGATCAGCGTTACCGCGGGAGGATCGATTATTTATGTGGCGGGTCATAAGGGTTTGTATGGACCCATGGGGACAGGTTTATTGATTTTGCGTAATCCTCAGGATCGTTTGGCCACCTTGACAGAGGGAGGAACAGGTACGCAGTCGCAGCCTGCTTCAACCCTGACCCTCCGGACGTTATGAGCCCGGTACCCAGAATGTGCCCAGGAATTCTTGGCTTCGGGCTGGAAGGAGTTTGTAAAAAGGGACAGCAGAATATCTTCAGGTCAGAAATGAAAAAAATCGAATATTTATATGACCGTTTAGCCGCTATTTCCCAGGTTGAATTGTATACAATGCCTCCGCGGGAGCCTTTTTGTTCCTGTGCTCTCTTTTTAAATCAAAGGGGAAACAAGTGAAAACGTTGGAGAGTATCTGGCGCAAAACGGTATTGCGGTGAGGTGCAGGCTGCACTGTGCTCCTCTTGCCCACGAGAAAATGGGCACAGAGGAAGGCACTGTGCGGGTTTCGCTTCTGTATTTACCCGCCGGGAGGAGATCGATCTGCTGCTGTCGCGCATACGCGGCTATCGGTTGGGGAAAAAACGGGAGATAATCTGACCAAAAAACGAAAAAACCTTTTATTTGCGCTTTTTTTATGGTAGAATGATAAAAAATTGGGCTTCATGCGGAGCCAGTCTCGCATGAATAGCCCAGTTGTGATATTGGGAACAAGGGGAAACGTCTTATCAGACGGCTCTGGCAGTTTGGCAGGCGGCTTGTGAAAAGAGAAAGCCTTTTCTACACTCGGAGATACGTTGGACAGGCAGGGCGGCTTTTTTTTTTACGGCAGTATCCCGGTCTTGCTTTCCTTTGCGTGAACGGTATGATTCAGCTTGATACAGAAAGGATTGACGAAAATGGACAGTTTGGCAGACTACATAGTGCAGAAAGGCCAGTTTCTGCTAAACCTTGCACGTCAATTTACCTTCAAAGATGCCATTGACGTGATCATTGTCACAATTCTGATCTACAGCGCCATAAAGCTGGTGCGGGAGACCAGGGCTGGCCAGCTGGTCAAGGGAATTATCATCCTTGTGGTAATATTCCTGCTCTCTTCCCAGTTTGAGCTGCTGATGCTCAGCACCATTCTCCGCACTTTCTTTCAGTTTGCTTTCCTTGCACTGCTCATCGTATTCCAGCCTGAAATCCGGAAGCGCGCTGGAGCAGATGGGGCGCAGCAAAAGTAGGGCAGTCTTTGGCAAACGCTGTCGGCGTCAAGGAGAAGGAGAGCGACAAGACGCAGATCCGTAAGGCGATTGAGGGCGTAGTGGACGCCACTGCAGTGCTTCAACAGATGCGTATGGGAGCGCTGATTGTATTTGAGCGGCATACCAAGCTGGGTGAAATTGTGGAGACCGGTACGATTGTCGAGGCGGATCCATCTGCCCAGCTCATTGCGAATATCTTCTTCAACAAGGCGCCTTTACATGACGGGGCCATGATTATCCGGGCGGGAAGGATTTATTCCGCCGGCTGTATCCTTCCGCTTTCCAGCAACATTTCCATCAGTGCGGATTTAGGCACCCGGCACCGGGCCGGTCTGGGCATGAGTGAGAATTCCGACGCTGTGGTGGTAGTGGTTTCAGAGGAAACCGGTCAGATTTCCATCGCCTTGAATGGCAGGTTGACCCGGAATTACAATCGGGTAACCCTGCGGGAAAAAGCTGGAACAGCTGCTGATCAGCAGTTCAGAAGGGGCTGCCTCGGGTGGGAAACGGATTCTCGGAAAGCTGGGCTTCAGCTCTTCGAAAAAAAGGAGGCCTGACGGATGGGTGAAGAAAATAAACGCATGCCGGAAAGCGGAAAGCCGCCAAAAGTGAGCGCAAAGGTGAACCTGCGCAACATTTTTTACCATAATACCTTTGTGCTTGTCTTTTCCATTCTCGCAGCGGTTGTCATCTGGTTTTTTTTATGAAAGCCGGCAGCGATGGCAGCCCCTATGTGATTTACGATGTGCCGATCGAGGTAAAGCTTTCCGCCGCCGCGGAAGAAGAGGGTTTAAAAGGTGTATAATTCTTCTTACACCACAGCGGACATTTCTGTGACGGAAACAGTATGATTTGTCAACAAGCTGAAAGCAGATAATTTTTCTGTCAGCGCTACTTTGAACCCTACGTCCAATAAGCTGACGACAGGCAACACGCTGCAGAAAATAGTATTGCCCGTTCGGACGGAAAAAGAAAAACGCCATTTCCGATTACAGTATAGTAGCGGTAAATCCTGAGGAAATTACCGTGGAATTTGACCGTAACAGAGAGGTGACCTTCCCGATTGAGGATAACGTAAAGTATAGTGCGGATTCTCATTACTATGCGGGGACTGCCACTTTCTCAGAAGATTCGGTAACGATATCCGGACCGGAATCCTCTGTCAATAAAATAAGCAGGGTTGCTGCGGAATATACCGTGCCCGATACCCTGAGGGAAGACAAAGTGATTTCTTCCTGTTCTCTCACGCTCTATGACCAGAACAATCAAAAGATTACGGATTATTCCGGCATGTATCTCTCTATGAGCACGGAAACGGTAGAAATCACCATTCCGGTCATGCCGAAGAAAACTGTGCCTGTGGTTGCAAATACCATTAACGGACCCAAGAATTTCCCTGCCGGGCGTATCACAGTTGAGCCTGCGCAGATAGATATTGCAGCCCCGACAGAGGTGCTCAGTTCCATAGAGGAGATTGCCTTGACGGATGTGATTGATTTTTTTCAGAGCTTTCGCCGAACAAAAAGAATGAGTTTGAATCTGAAATTCCTCTTCCGGCAGGAGCAAAAAATATTACCAATCTGGCAGAAGGCAATATGAGTACCGCCAAGGTTACGGTAAACCTCAACGGCTATGAGGAGGCCAGGGTGACCACTGCCAATATTTCTGTGACCAAGAAGCCGGCAGGAAAGAATGTGGAGCTGACCACAAAATCTCTGGAGGTCATTCTAATAGGTTCTGAGGCGCAGGTGGGCAAGCTTACTGGCGATTCTGTTTCCTGTACGGTGGATATGACGAATTACGCCGAACAGACCGGCATTATCGAAGTGCCTGTTACTGTTACGGTGTCGGGAGCGGATTCCTGCTGGTCTGTGGGATCTTACAGCGTGTATGTGACAATTACTGATAAAAATGCAAGTGCCCACAACGGCGAAAGAAGAGTCTTCTGCAGGGGAGTGGCGGCGACCCTCAGGAATAGATTCTGATTGACAGAACAGTGAAAAAAGAGCGGGGGTATCCGGCAGGATATTTCCGCTCTTTCCGTAACTGTCTTTTCAGCGGCTGGTCTTAAAATCCTCTCTTTGCAAAAGAGGGGAAGCAGTGTATAATGTAAAAATCAGTTTTATTCAGCGAGAAGAGAAAGGAAGGTTCTGGGCATGGATGTTCGGGTAGGAGATGTTTTAAGAATGAAAAAGCCGCATCCCTGCGGCAGTATGGAGTTTACCGTTCTGCGTTCCGGTATGGATTTCAAGATCAGGTGCAACGGCTGCGGCAGAGAAGTGATGGTTCCCCGACTCAAATGTGAAAAGAACATCAAAAAAGATTATTCGAAAAGAAGAGGAAGACACCTTATAGCTTTTTACAAGTGAGAACCCCTTGAAAGATAAAAAAGATGAGCGCGGTGAAAGAATACAGAATGTTTCACTGCTTTTCAGGAATAGTTCTACTCTTTGGAAAGGTTGTATCCTATGTTTGAGAATCTTCAGGTATTTGAAAACCGCTATGAGGAATTGAATTTGAAGCTTTATGATCCGCAGAGCGCTGCCGACCGGGAACTGTATGCGGCGCTGATGAAGGAGCATAAGGAGATCACTCCCATTGTAGAGGCGTATCGAGCATATCAGGGCTGTGTCGAGTCTCTGGCCGAGGCCAAAGAACTTCTGGAAGAGACGTCGGAGAAAAATTACGGGAGCTGGCTCAGGAAGAAATTCGTGAAAACTCGGAACTGCTTGCCCGGCTGGAAGAACAGCTGAAACTCCTGCTTCTGCCGAAGGATCCCAACGACGAAAAGAATGTGATCGTGGAAATCCGGGGCGGGGCAGGCGGCGAGGAAGCGGCGCTGTTTGCCGCCAATCTTTACCGCATGTACAGTATGTACGCGAAAAAAGAAAGGCTGGAAAACCGAGCTTGTAAACCTCAATGAAACCGAATTGGGCGGTTTTAAGGAAGTGAGTTTTATGATCGATGGGGAGGGCGCTTTCTCAGGTTGAAATTTGAAAGCGGCGTCCACCGGGTTCAGCGCGTGCCGGAAACAGAGGCGCAGGGACGGATTCACACCTCGACCGCCACTGTAGCTGTGCTTCCGGAAGCGGAAGATGTGGATGTGCAGATTGATCCTAAGGATTTGCAGATCGATACGCTTCCGTTCCAGCGGCGCAGGAGGACAGCACATCAATAAAACCAGCAGCGCGATCCGTATCACTCACCTTCCCACTGGTATGGTGGTGGAATGTCAGGATGAACGCAGCCAATATAAAAACAAGGATAAAGCTATGAAAGTACTGCGCGCCCGTCTTTTGGCCCAAGAGGTGGAAAAGGCCAGCAGCCAGGTGGCGGAGGAGCGGAGAAGCCAGGTGGGAACAGGAGACAGATCCGAGAGGATCAGAACTTATAATTATCCGCAGGCCAGAGTAACGGACCACCGTATCGGTTTGACCCTGTATAAGCTGGAGGATGTTCTCAATGGGGCTCTCGATGAGGTGATCGATCCTCTCATAGCGGCAGACCGGGCCGCCAAACTGGAGGAATCCCAGTAAAAGGGTTTGCAGCAAAAAATCAAGGAATGGGTTTTTAAATGAAGACATTAATCTTGAGTGGACACAATACAAATGATATCGAAAAAAGCGGGAGAAACCTTGCGGAGCGGGGGGCTGGTTGCCATCCCTACGGAAACGGTGTACGGCCTGGCGGCGAATGCTCTGGACGGAAAAGTGGTGCGGAAGATCTACGAGGCGAAGGGGAAGGCCTTCCGATAATCCTCTTATCGTTCACATCAGCGAATTTACCCAGCTGAAGCCGCTGGTACGGGAAGTGCCGGAAAGCGCCAGAAAGCTGGCGGCGGCGTTTTGGCCGGGACCTTTGACTATCATCTTAAAAAAAATCAGAGCTGATCCCTGAGGAAACCAGCGGCGGTTTGGATACGGTTGCGGTTCGCTTCCCATCCCATCCCATAGCGAGGGCCGTAATTCAGGCTGCTGGCGTACCTCTGGCAGCCCCCTCGGCAAATCTTTCGGGAAAACCGAGCCCGACTATGTTCGCCCATGTGCAGGAGGATTTAAACGGCAGGGTGGATGCGCTTTTGGATGGAGGAGATTGTGCCGTGGGAGTGGAATCTACGGTGATCACCCTGGCGGAAGCGTACGCCCAGAGTCCTGCGGCCCGGCGGCGTTACGGTCTCTCAGCTGCGCAGTATTCTGGGGAGAGGTAGAGGTGGACGACGCAGTCGTTCATCGGCTGCAGGAGGGTAAGAGCGCAGCGTCTCCCGGAATGAAATACAAGCATTATTCTCCCAAAGCAGATGTGGTGATTGTCGACGCTTCACCGGAAGAGTATGTGACTTTTGTCAATTCGAAACAAAAACTGTCATGCGCTCTGCTTTGATGAGGACACAGAAAAGCTGAAAGCCTTTTGTCAGTTACGGCACCCGGTATGATGGGAAAAAACAGGCGCATCTTCTCTTTTCAGCGCTTCATTATCTGGATGAAATCGGCGCACAACGGGTATTCGCACACATTCCATCCAAAAAGCGGCGTGGGACTGGCCGTTTATAACAGGCTGATTCGTTCAGCGGGCTTTCAAATAGCACGTCCCGGAACCAGGCGTCTGGTCGGCCTGGTAGGTCCCAGTGGTGCTGGGAAAAGTACAGTCTCCCAACTTTTTTTGTGAATTGGGCTGCGGCGCGAGTGGATTGTGACTCCCTGACACGAAGCTCGCAGGTCTATGATAAAGCCTGTCTTCTGGAATTGGCACGGGCCTTTGGGGAGGACATTCTCGTCGATGGCGGTTTCAACCGGGCGCTGGTGGCGCAGCGGGCTTTTTCCGCACCAACCAGGGGGAAAAAAAATTCTGGGGAAAATCACGTTTCCCAGGATCCTGAGGCAGATGTGGAAGCAGGTAGAGGAGGAGGAACGGTCTGGAAAAAAATTATTCTTCTGGATGCCCCAACCCTGTTTGAAGCGGGATTGGACGCCGTATGCTGCCGTATTATTGCTGTAAGCGCTCCGGAAAAATAAGGACTTCCCGGATCATGGCGCGGGACGGCATTTCACAGGAACAGGCTGCGCTGCGGCTTTCTGCACAGCAGGGAAATGCTTTCTATACTTCCCGTGCCGATTTTGTGGTGGAAAATAGGGAGAGGAAAATCTTCGGGACGCTGTTTCCAAAAATTTTTGAAGAACTGCAAGGAGATTCAGATACCCTATGAAGAAAGGCTGTCTTATAGGCCTCGTCCTGATCTGCCTGTTCAGTGCGGGCATGGTAATTGGAGGGCCGCAGGTCATAGAGCAAGTGATGAAATGGCTGTATCCCCGCCCTTATGAAGAAATTGTACGGCGGGAGGCGGCTGAGTTTGGGCTGGAAGAAAACTTGGTATATGCTGTGATAAGAGCGGAGAGCGGTTTCGACGAACAGGCGGAATCCCATGCCGGCGCGCATGGTCTGATGCAGCTGACGGAAGCCCGTTTGATTGATTTCTTCTTTGCATCCCCCTGAAAATGGAGGAAAAGACCTTTTGATCCTTCCGACAATATTCATTGCGGATGTGCTTTGCTGCGCTTGCTCTTGGATCAGTACGGCAGTCTGGATGTGGCGCTTTGCGCCTACAATGCAGGGATGGGAAATGTCAGGCTGGCTGCAGGGCGGCGAATATTCCGATGATGGAAAAAGCCTGCATACCATCCCTTTCCGGAGACAAAGGCGTACCTCCGAAGAGTAAAGGAAAACTATAAAATGTATCAAAAGCTTTACAAATAAAAGGGTTCCCTATTTTGCCTCTCATGAGCGGGGAAAATGGGGGAATTCTAAAAATTGTGCGAAACTGGCGGCATAGAATGGAGTTTCAACAATTGACATTTTCAGGAAAAAGCGGTACTGTTAAAAAGGCTTGGTCAAACAATACTGCCTTTAAAAATGAAGTAGGATAGGAGAGATATTAGGTATGGATAAAATAACAGAAACGGTTAATGTGGAAAAACTGGCTCTGGATTTGCTCGGCGACCGCAGGCACGGCGCTGGAAGAGGCCGGCGCGGAGGAACTGAGGAAGCGCGGATGAATTCAGTGAAGGGTACAAAAAGATTTTCTGAATCGTTCCAAAACCGAACGAGAGACAGTTTCCTTTGCTGTGGAGGCTGCTGAGAAAGCCGGTTTCAAGCCTTTTGACGCTGCGCAGAAATATCAGGCCGGGGATAAGGTTTACTACAACAATCGGGGAAAAAGCCATCTGCCTGGCGGTAATCGGCAGGCAGGGAACAAAAACGGTGTGCGTATCGCTGCGGCACATATAGACAGTCCTAGGATCGACCTGAAGCCGATCCCCTGTATGAGTCGAATGAGCTTGCTATGCTGAAAACCCACTATTACGGCGGGATTAAGAAGTATCAATGGACTGCCATTCCTCTGTCCATGCATGGGAAGATTGTGCGCCGGGATGGAAGCGAACTGACGGTGAGCGTGGGGAAAAGGCTGGGGAGCCCCAGTTCTGCATCACTGATATACTGCCGCATTTGGGCAAAGATCAGATGGCCAAAAAGCTGGGGGAAGCCTTTACCGGTGAGGATTTGAACATTCTCGCCGGCAGTTTGCCGGTGGGAGACGAAAAGGCGAGCAGCTGTTCAAACTGAATGTGATGAAAATTCTGAATGAGCAGTACGGCATTGTGGAGGAAGACCTGATTTCCGCCGAGCTTGAATTTGTTCCTGCTTTCCCTGCGGCGGACATCGGTTTTGACCGCAGTATGATCGGCGCCTATGGCCACGACGACCGTGTCTGTGCCTATCCTGCCTTAGAGGCGATTCTGATTGTGAAGTTCCGGAACAGACGGTCATTACTGTTTTGGCGGATAAGGAAGAGATTGGAAGTGTAGGAAATACGGGTCTTGCCTCGGAATATCTGGATTATTTTGTGGCTGACCTGGCTGCGCAGGACGGAGAAGAGGCACGGCATGTTCTCTCAAAGTCCAACTGTCTTTCCGCCGACGTGTCCGCGGCCTATGACCCCAATTATGCCTATGCTTTTGAGGCGAACAATTCCACCTATCTGAATCGCGGAATCGGTATTTCCAAATATACCGGCTCTCGCGGTAAAGGGCGGCAGCAATGATGCATCCGCTGAATTTTTTTGGGCTGGGTCCGCCGGATCTTCGATGACAATGATGTTGTATGGCAGATTGGTGAGCTGGGCAAGGTGGATCAGGGCGGCGGAGGTACGGTTGCTCTTGAGGTGGCGGTGCTCAATGCGGACGTGATCGATGTGGGCGTGCCGGTGCTCTCGATGCACTCTCCTTTGAAGTCGTTTCCAAATTGGACGTCTATATGGCTTATAAGGGATTCAAGGCCTATTTTGAGGCGTAAAAGGAAACAGAAGAACAGTTGTAAAAATAACAGGAGTCTGGAAACATTCCGGGCTCCTGTTATAATTTCTTCACATTTATCCGCTATACTAGAATGGAAGGGATGTGATTTGATGGACTTTCGCATGCAAAGGCGTACGGCAGGCCTTTTTGGATATTTTCAAGCAAAAACAACAAGTTGCAAAAAATTAAGTTCAAACCGCAGAAAGCCCGCTATAGAAGGAGTACGGTAAAGAGAATTCCGGCTTTCCAGAAGTACGCCGGAGCGGGAAGGAATATCTTCAGGCCATTTGACGCAGTTCCTCAGAGAAGCGCAGGTCCACCCCACAATCAACCCCCATACAATCCTGGTGCTTAGAAATGGAAAATTATTTCGGAATGCTCCCTATGCGCCCTATCGCAGCGATGTATGGCATGTCACTCATTCTATGTGCAAGGGAATCACAGCATTGGCAATCGGCATGTTGGCAGATGCGGGAAAGCTCTCTCTGGACGAAAAGCTCTGTGATATCTTTCCCGGCAAACTCACTCCATTGGGAAATCCATTGGCATTTCGCAGGTTTAAGACCATCACCATCCGCCATCTTCTCACCATGAGCAGCGGGGTGAATTTTTAATGAAGCTGGTGCGGTGACCACGGAAGATTGGATCAAAGAGTTTTTGAGTCCGGCGTGAGGTTTGATCCGGGCACAGAGTTTGCCTATAACAGCATGAATACCTATATGCTCTCGGCAGTAGTAAAGGAACGCGCCGGTATGGGGCTGATGCAGTTTCTGCGGCCGCGGTTGTTTGTCCCTTTGGGGATTGAACGGGTTCATTGGGAAACCTGTCCCAGGGGAATTGAAAAGGGCGGTTGGGGGCTTTATCTCTGTCCGGAAGATATGGCAAAAATAGGACAGCTGATGCTACAAAAAGGGATTTGGGAAAAACCGCCGCCTGATCTCCTCGCAGTTCATCGACGAGATGACCTCGAAAAAGATTGATACCCGCCGGAGATGGGGGAGCAGGGGTATGGATATCAAACCTGGATGGGAAAGCGGCCCGGTTCCTATTTGTTTAACGGAATTTTAGGACAAAATATCATTGTAATGCCCGATGTGAGTATGGTAATCGTCACGACAGGGGGGAATGATTGCCTCTTTAAAACCTCCACGATTATTTCACTTGTCGAAAAGTATTTTGCTTCGGATTCGTTCTCCCCTCCCGGGGCAATTCCGCCTGACAAGAAATCCTTGGCAGAACTTCGAAACTTTGAGGCTGCTGCATATAACCTTAACGGCATGTTTCACGAGGAGAAAAGAGGCTTTTTCCCTTCCCTGGGGAGAAGCAGCGCACTGCCTCAGGAATGTGTGCTGCTGGATGGGAAAACCTATGAGGTGACACCTTGCGGAGCACGGCTGCTGCCGCTCTTTACGCAGCTGCTTCAGAATAACTATACCACCTGTATCGATATGCTGTCCTTCTCTATTTGGGAGAACCGCTTTTTCCTGACTGTGGGGGAAGGGACGGAGAAAAACCGGATTGAGTTAAGCTTTGAGGGAGAGCCTGCCTGCTCTAATATCACGGTAAACCATGAACCTTATTTGGTGGCCGCCAGCGCAAGATTTGCCAGAGACGAAGATGGCAACACGGTGCTGAAAGTCTTGCTGCCATTTTTGGAAAATTCCAATGGACGGAAGATAAAGATCTTTTTCTTCCGCGACGGGTCCATTGAGCTGCGGCTTGCAGAAATTCCGGACTTTGAATCTCTTTTGGGAGATACTGGATTTTTAGATAATAAGAACGTAGCTTCCTGGCTGACAAAGCTCGTTGCCAAAAATGACGGGGATATTTTTGAATATACGGTTCGACGTGCGGTAGAGCCAAGAGTGTGGGGAAAAAAAGAGGGAACCTGCAGGAAAGACAGGATAGAAGGAAAGGGGGAAACCTCTTCATTTGTTCTGGAAATTGATCCCCGGTACAGGAATTAAAAATTCTCCTTTCGAACAAAACTTGTTCAAAAGGAGAATTTTATTTACTGGCAGAGGCGGGAAGTCAGGACTCGCTGGATTCAGACGCAGAGGATTCTGCAGACGAACTTGCGGTTCCTTTTTTATTATTGTCGTTGACCAAAGTGGAGAGGTTGACACTGTTGAGCGCCTTTTCATTCACTTCCACATCCTGTACTTCGGCAGCTTTCTCCAAAAACATACTTGTCAAAATCCTCGCCTTTCATAGAGCTCAAAAAGGCTGAGCCTGTCAGAATCGCTGGAGAGAAGCTCTTCAAATTTTGTCGGCAGCAGGCAGTTTGCGCAGTACATAATAGTTGGTGGAGGTTTCCACAAAAGTAGCTTTATTGTCATCCAGCGTTTTCAAAGCGTTCAGAATGGTACTGTTAATATTTGTGCTGATCGCCGGCATGGGAGAGTTATAAGTGGAATCGGTTAAAGATTTTTCCGCATAGTCGTTAGCGGCCTCGTTGACGGTAGTCTTGCCGTTGTTGACTTGTTCTGCGTATTTCTCGAAGAGTGCTTTTTGAGCTCCGCTTTTTCATCGTCGCTTAGGTCTGTACTGGTTCCGTCCTCGTTGGATTTGGAAAGGGGCGCATAGAAAAACTCATAGCTGTAATAATTGTCGGTATAATAGGTCTTGAGCTCCTCCTCAGGAATGGCAAGTTCGCCGCCCTCCCCATACATGGCTTCAAACACTTTTTGATATTTGACACTGTAGGTGGAATAGGCCAGGTTGAAGGGAATCCTTGGAAACTCCAAACGTTTCCATTGCGGTTCGATAATAGGGCCACAGGCCGGAAGTGAGGCTGTCAATGCTGGTTTTGTCTTCCTCTGTAAGTTCCAGGCCGAGCTCGTCGAATTTGTCACTGACGTAGTAGAAAGCCTTTCAGACGGTTGAGAGCCTGGTCACGGATCCAAGATTTTGCTTCTTTGCCATCGATGGTGTTGCCCTTGAGCACGTCGGTGTCAGAGTTCACCTTGGAAGATGCTTCGCCGTAAGAAGAGTAGAGATAATAGATATATCCGCCGATGGGCATGGTGGAGTCGCCCTTCTTTGCGGCCCAGGTCTTGTTTTCGTCGTAGCAGCCTGCAAAGGTCAGACATTGCCAGCGCCAGCAAGGCGGCGGTCAGCTTTTTTCAGTGTGTTTCTCATGGGTTATCATGCCTTTCACAAATTTGAATTTACGTCGAACGCAAAACATTATACCGCAAACAGCAGGTTTTGTCTACAGGAATTGTCAAAAACAGAGGGATGCTGGCGGCATGCTGTCAGGTTTTATCCGAATCGTTTTCTGTGGTTTGTTCCATGATCTCAAAAAATTCCGGTCAGAACAGCGAGGGGGCTTCCGGGCCTATTTTGACGCTGATATACGGTTGGCTTCCAGCGCTCAGCAAAACCCTGCCGTTCATTGCTTTGATCAGATTGGAAACCTGCAGCATATCGAACTTTTTTATAGATTAAAAAGGGCGTCTCCCCTGCTGTTTGATCTCTGTGATACCCAGACGGGAGGCAGTGTTGCGCAGCAAGGCGATATCGATCAGCCCTTGACGGCGGCGGGAGGCTCGCCAAAACGGTCGATCAGCTCGTCTGTCACATCAAAAAGCGTCTTCTTCCTTTCTGACTTCCGCAATACGGCGGTAAACTTCCAATCTCAGGCTGGTGCTGTCGATGTAGCTTTCAGGGATATGAGCCTGTACCTGCATGTCGATCAGGACATTCTTCATCTATTGGGTTTTCCGGCTCTTCGCCCTTCATCAGACTGACTGCTTCGCCCAGCAGCCTGATATACATGTCGTAAGCCGACTGTTTCCATATGGCCGTGCTGTTCGCCGCCCAAAATGTTCCCCGCCCCCGGATTTCCAGATCCCGCATTGCGATTTTAAATCCGGAACCGAATTCTGTGAATTCCCGGATGGCGGAAAGCCGTTTTTGCGCAATTTCGGAGAGCACCTTGTTGCGCGTATAGGTGAGATAGGCGTAAGCCCGGCGGCTGCTTCTTCCTACGCGCCCGCGCAGCTGGTGCAGCTGAGAAAGTCCCATGCGGTCTGCGTTTTCGATGATCAAGGTATTGGCGCTGGGCACATCCACGCCTGTCTCGATGATAGTGGTGCACACCAGGACGTCGATCTCGTGATCCAGCAGCTGCCGCCAAACCTCGGAAAGCTCCTCCTCGTTCATTTTGCCGTGACCGATGCCGATCCTAGCTTCCGGAATACTCTGCTGAATTCGGGCGGCCGTACGCGCAATAGAGGCCACGTCGTTGTGAAGGTAGTAAACCTGCCCTCCCCGGCGAAGTTCTCTGCGGATTGCGTCTGTAATCACGCCCGGGTCGTACTCCCAGAACATAGGTCTGCACAGGATGCCGGTCATGGGGCGCTTCCTCGATGACGGACATATCCCGGATACCTGAAAGCGCCATATTCAGTGTGCGGGGGATAGGTGTGGCGGAGAGAGTGAGCACATCGGCGCTTTTTGCACATGGCTTTCAGCTTTTCCTTTTTGCGCCACGCCGAACCGCTGTTCTTCGTCGATAATCCCAAGGCCCAGATCGCGGAACCGGACGTCCTTTCAAACCAGCCGGTGAGTCCCTACCACGATATCAATGCTGCCGCGTTTGATCTTCCGCAGGATTTCATCCTGCTGCTTAGGCTGCGAAACCGGGAGAGAAGCTCCACATCGACTGGGAATCCTTCCATGCGCTTCAGAATCGTTTGGTAATGCTGCCATGCCAGAATTGTGGTGGGGAACCAGAAGCGCACATTGCTTGCCGGAAGTGATGCATTTAAAGGCAGCGCGCAATGCCACTTCGGTTTTGCCGAAGCCTACGTCGCCGCAGAGCAAACGGTCCATAGGCACATCCCGCTCCATGTCGTCCTTAATCTCGTTGATGCAGCGCAGCTGATCCTCTGTTTCCTCGAATTCAAAATGGGATTCGAAATCGTGCTGCCATTCTCCATCCGGCGGGAAAGCGAAGCCCTTTTTTGGTGCATACGTTCCGCATAGAGCTGGATAAGCTCCTTGGCGATGTCCTTTACGGCGGCACGGACCCTGATTTTCTGCTTTTTGCCATTCCGTTCCCCGAGGCGGTGGAGTTTTTACGGCGGCGTCTTCCCGCGGACCAATGTATTTGGAAACCAGATCCAGCTGTGTGACAGGAACATACAAGGTGTCGTTTTTGGCGTAACGAACTTTGATATAATCCTTTACAATACCGTTCATCTCAAGCTTGTGGATCCCTTCAAAAACACCGATTCCATGTGCGGAATGTACCACATAATCGCCGGGAGAAAGCTCGGAAAGCGAGGGAGATTTCCTTGCTGTTTTTATCTTTTTTCTTTTTGGCCTTTGCGGCCATCAACCTGCCGAAAGAGATGAGCGCAAAAATTTGCTTCCGGAAACTCAAAACCGGCGGAAAGGCTTCCAGAGGTCACTGTGACAGTACCCTTGGCAAGAGTGGAAGGGCTCTCCAGGTGAGAGGCGGGAAGCCCTGACTGCTTAAGGTCTTCTGCCAGCGTTTCTGCCGCCCTTTCAGTGCCAGCCAACACCACGCAGGCCCGGCCCCTGGGCAAGGAGAGCGGAGAGGTCTTCACCGAGCAGCTGCGTGCCGCCCCCCAGACAGAAAGCTGTTTGGCTGTCATGTTGAGCAGGGCTTTCACAGGCACCTCATAACTGCCCCGGGCAAAAACGTCCAGAAACAGGGCGGAGGCTTTTGATGCGTATTCCAACGCATATTCCCAATCCCGGCTGTAGAGATCGAGCCCTTTGCACAGCACGCCCTCTGCAAGATAGTCTTTGACGTCTTTCCCCCACTGCCACAGGGTGGTACGCACGCGTTCCTTCAGTTTGTTTCCTTCAGAGAAAAAAAGAGAAGTGCTTTCGTCCTGAGGAAAGTAGTCGAACAGTGTGGCCGTCTGGTCATAGATAAGGGTGATAAATTTATCTAAAGAGCCCAGATGAAGCTCCGTTTTCCAGCTTTTCCACTTCAGAGGAAAGTACGGCCTTTGCTTTCGGCGCGTTTTTCCCCCGCAGACTGGACTGCAGTTTTCCGATACGCCCGGCCAGCAGGTCTGGACGGTCCAGAATCACCTCCACACAGGGAGCGAGGGTTACAGTTGCTACAGATTCCGTACGGCGCTGTGTATCCGTGTTAAAATAGGAAACAGAGTCTATTTCATCGCCCCAGAATTCCACGCGGACGGGGGAAATTGGTCGCTGGGGAAAAGAAGTCCACAATCCCTCCCCGGCGGCTGAACTGCCCGGGCCTCAATCTGATCTTCCCTGGTATATCCGCATTTGATAAGGGCGGAAAGCAAATCGTCGATCTTCATTTCCATACCTGCGGATACAGGGAACAGCCTGCTGGAGAGGTTGTCTGGGCTGATGGTGTACTGCAGGGCTGCGTCAATGCAGGCGATCACACAATCGGCGCTTCCGTTCTGCAGCTTTGTCAGCGCTTCCAGCCGGAGACGCTCGTATTCGTGAGATACGCCAGTTGTATCCCGGAGGCTGAAATCCCTGATCGGATAAAGAACAGGCTTTCTGCCCATGGCGTATAAGTCTTTCATAGAAACGCTGCGCTTCAGCTTCATCTGCCGCCAGAATTAGAGCTCTTTTTTTTGAATTGTGTACAGAGCGTGTTGATCAGACAGCACTTATGAATCCCTGAGACACCTGTCACGGCAGCTGGAAGCTCGCCCGCTTTTACAGCCTCGGACAGTCTTGTGAACTCGGGATACTGTTGAAGCATTTGCTGGATAAATTTCATAGCGTATCCTTTCCTCAATTGTAAAGGCTCATGGCTCTGTCAATTTCTCCTTTGGCGATAAGTTCGGAAGCTGCAGCCGCATTTTGAATGCAGTTTCCAACGCTTCGCGTTCCTGCTCGGAAAAGCGGGGAGCACCCAGTCGGCCGGGTTGTAGTCGGGGTGCGGTTTTGGCCCACTCCCAGCTTGATACGGGGAAATTGATCGGAACCACTCAAATAGATGATGTTTTTCATACCATTATGTCCGCCG